>ERZ795053.4070-NODE-4070-length-16086-cov-4.330921_pt1 | contig 16086 bp, 13 predicted proteins | sample MGYA00375137_ERZ795053 | MGnify/ENA primary metagenome ERZ795053 (study PRJEB30182, sample SAMN05720284) | activated sludge metagenome | isolation source: Anaerobic digester | place: Hong Kong | collected 2014-12-17 ...
TCAGCTGTTCGCCCAGGCGCTGGGCAAGGCGGGTGAGTTCGGCATCGTCGAGCATGGTCGGGAAGGCTAGCGGTTTCGGGGCCATCGCCGCCAGTCGCCAGACGTGCGGTCGGTCACGTCGCGGGCATCGGCCGGACCGATGGCGTACGCTACGGGCCCCGGAAGGACCCGGCAGCCGCGCCGGGCCTGTGACCGCCGTTTGAAGCCATCGATGCCCGATCCTGCCCTGTCACAACATACGCCGATGATGCAGCAGTACCTGCGCATCAAGGGCACCTGCCCCGATATCCTGCTGTTCTATCGGATGGGTGATTTCTACGAGCTTTTCTATGACGATGCGCGCCGCGCCGCGCAGCTGCTCGACATCACCCTGACCGCACGAGGCCAGTCCGCTGGCGAGCCGATCCCGATGGCCGGTGTACCGTTTCACAGCGTCGACAACTATCTCGCACGGCTGGTGCGACGCGGTGAATCGGTGGCGATCTGCGAGCAGGTCGGCGATCCAGCGAAATCCAAAGGCCCGGTCGAGCGCGAAATCGTGCGCATCGTGACGCCCGGTACCATCACCGACGAAGCACTGCTCGAGGATCGGCGTGACACGCTGCTGGCAGCGCTGGTCCGCGGCGCGCCGGTCGCCGCGTCGAGCGGCGCGCAACGGCAGGCGGCCAACTCCCGCTTCGGTCTGGCCTGGCTCGATCTCGCTGCCGGCCGTTTCACCGTGCTCGAGAGCGAGGGCGATACCGCACTCGCCGGCGAGCTGGAACGCCTGAAGCCGGCTGAGTTGTTAGTCTCGGAAGATCAGGCGCGCGCGCTCGCACCGATCACTGGTGGCGAGATGCGAACGCGGCCGCCGTGGCACTTCGAGCTGGCGAGCGCCTCGCGCCTGCTCACGGATCAGCTTGGCACGCTCGACCTCAAAGGTTTTGGCGCCGACGATCTGCCGTTGGCTATCGCGGCCGCCGGCGCCTTGCTGCAGTACGTGCGCGAGACGCAGAAGTCGGCGCTGCCACACATCGCCGGGCTGCAGGTTGAAGAACGCGGCGATGCGCTGCAGCTCGATGCGGTCACCCGGCGCAATCTGGAGCTCGACAGCGCGCTCGGCAGCGCCGCGGACGCCACGCTGCTGGCACTTCTGGACACCACAATGACCGCGATGGGCGCGCGTGCGCTGCGGCGGGCACTCAATCGGCCGCTGGCGCGGCCAACAACGCTCAATGCGCGTTTCGATGCCATTGCCACGCTCGTCGACGGGCGACGCTTCGAAGCGCTGCGCCAGCCGCTGGCCGGCATCGCAGATATCGAACGCATCCTCGCCCGCGTTGCGCTGCGCTCGGCGCGGCCTCGCGACCTCGTTGGCCTGCGCGATTCGCTGGCGCGTGTGCCGGCCGTGCGCGCCGTATTGCCCACCCACGAGGTTGCCTTGTTGGCTGAGCAGCGGGCGGCAATGGACGAGCATCCCGAGGTCTGCGAACTGTTGACCCGAGCGATCGCTGCCGAGCCCGCGGCGCTGGTGCGCGATGGCGGCGTGATCGCCGCCGGGTACGACGCCACGCTCGACGAACTGCGCGCGATCTCGACCCGGACCGATGACTTTCTGCTCGAGCTCGAACAGCGCGAGCGTGAGCGCACCGGGCTGTCGAGCTTGAAGCTCGGCTATAACCGGGTGCAAGGGTTCTTCATCGAGATCTCGCGGGCGCAGGCCGAGCGCGTGCCCGCCGACTATGTACGCCGCCAGACCGTGAAATCCGCCGAGCGGTTCATCACGCCCGAGCTGAAACGCTTCGAAGACAAGGTGCTCGGCGCGCGCGACAAGTCACTGGCCCGCGAGCGCGAGCTGTACGACGAACTGCTGACCCAGCTGATCGATCGGCTCGCGCCACTGCAGGCGACGGCGCGCGCGCTGGCGAACGTCGATCTGCTGGCCGCACTGGCTGAGCGTGCGGCCGAACTCAACTGGGTACGCCCGCGGTTCGTCGACGAACCACGGCTCGAGATCATCGGCGGTCGTCACCCGATCGTCGAGCACTTCGGCAAGCAGGCTTTCGTGCCGAACGACTTGCAGCTCGACGTCGACCGACGGATGCTGATCATCACCGGGCCCAACATGGGCGGCAAGTCGACGTACATGCGCCAGACTGCGCTGATCGCGGTGCTCGCGCACATCGGCAGCTTCGTGCCGGCCGAGCAGGCGACGCTCGGGCCGATCGATCGGATCTTCACACGTATCGGCGCAGGCGATGATCTGGCGGGCGGGCGCTCGACGTTCATGGTGGAGATGACCGAGGCCGCCAATATCCTGCACAACGCCACGGCGCGCAGCCTCATTCTGATGGACGAGATCGGTCGCGGCACCAGCACCTTCGACGGTCTGTCGCTCGCTTGGGCGGTGGCGCGGCACCTGGCACGCGTCAATCGCGCCTTCACGCTCTTTGCCACACATTATTTCGAGCTAACAACCTTGGCCAACGAGGTCGAGGGCTGCGCCAACGTGCATCTCGACGCCACCGAGCATCGGGACGGCATCGTTTTCCTGCACGCCGTGAAGCCCGGACCGGCGAATCGCAGTTATGGCCTCGCCGTCGCGCAGCTCGCCGGCGTGCCGCGCGAGGTGATCGCCGCCGCGCGCGACTACCTGGGTGCGCTGGAGCGGGGTCGCACAGCGGTGCATGGCCTGCAGGCTGAACTGCCACTGGAGGCACCGGCCCCGCCGCCGCCGGATCCGAGATTGCTGGAGCTGCGTGACGCGCTGCAGGCCGTCGACGCGGACCAGCTGGCGCCACGCGCGGCACTCGATCTCGTCTACAAATTGCGTCGGCTGCTCGACTAGTCAGCTATGTGCTGCGTCGAACTCGCTGGTCTATCCGCCCGAAAATACTCGCGCCGCCCGCGTGCAGCATCTCGATCTCCACGCGATCGCCGAACTTCATGAACGGCGTCGACGGTTCGCCGTTCTCGAGCGTTTCGATCGTCCGCAGCTCGGCGATGCAGGAATAGCCAACCCCGCCTGCCGAGATCGGCTTGCCGGGACCTCCATCGAGCTTGTTGGACACGGTGCCGGAACCGATGATCGAGCCGGCGCACAACGGTCGTGTGCGCGCTGCGTGCGCGATCAGTTGACCGAAATCAAAGGTCATGTCGACACCGGCGTTGGCGCGGCCGAAGTCTGCGCCGTTGTAGCGGACCAGCAAGGGCAGATGGAGCTTGCCGTCGTGCCAGGCGCTGCCCAGTTCATCGGGCGTGACGGCGCACGGGCTGAATGCGCTCGACGGCTTGGACTGGAAAAAACCAAAGCCCTTGGCCAGCTCACCGGGAATGAGGTTGCGCAGGGAGACGTCGTTCACCAGCATGACGAGGCGAATACGCTCGCGCGCTGCCTCAGGCGAAATGCCCATCGGCGTGTCGTCCACGACGACGGTCACCTCCCCCTCCATGTCGATGCCCAGGGCCTCGTCCTCAGGCATGACGATGTCGTCCCGCGGCCCGAGAAAGCTGTCGGAGCCACCTTGATACATCAACGGGTCGGTCCAGAAGCTCTCAGGCATGGTCGCGTTGCGCGCCTTGCGCACCAGCTCGACATGATTGACATACGCGGAGCCATCCGCCCACTGGTAGGCACGTGGCAGCGGTGACGCGCACTCGCGTTGATGAAAAGGTTCGCCGGCGTGCGGATCACCCTCGAGTTGCTCGGCCAGCACGCGCAATGGGGGCGCAAGCGTCGACCAGTCATCGAGTGCCGCTTGCAGCGTTGGCGCGACGCTCGCGGCAGCGATACACCGTGTCAGGTCCTTCGAGACGACGACCAATCGCCCGTCCCGCCCTGATTTGAAACTCGCCAGCTTCAATACATGCTCCCGGTTCAATCGTTCTCGTGCAGCCAGGCCGCCTGGCGTGGCGCGCGCTTGGTCTGCGACCATTCTGCCAACATCGCGGGCGCGACTTCGTGCAACTGCTGCATCTGCACCGGAGTCGCCGTATTCGCTGCCAGCTCAATGCGGTGGCCATTGGGATCGAAGAAATAGATCGACTTGAAGATGCCATGATTGGTGGGGCCGAGCACATCGATGCCCTGGGACTCGATATGCGCCTTGGCGGCCAGCAAATCCTCGACCGAGACAACTTCGAACGCGATGTGCTGCACCCATTCCGGCGTGTTGGGGTCGCGACCCATCGGTGCTCGAGTGGGTAGCTCGAAGAACGCCAGCACATTGCCCATGCCCGCATCCATGAACACATGCATGTAGGGATCCGGCTCCTTGGTCGACGGGACTTCGTCCTCGGCGATGGCCAGCTGGAATTGCATGTTGAGCACGCGTTGGTAGAACTCCACCGTCTCTTTGGCGTCTCGGCAGCGATACGCCACGTGATGGATTCGTTTCAGACTGACAGTCATGCTCCCACCCTCCTCACGCTTGGGCGGTCTTCTCGCCCAGCACGCCGCGGGCGACCTGATCGCGTTCGATCGATTCGAACAGTGCCTTGAAGTTGCCTTCGCCGAAACCCTCATCCCGCTTGCGCTGGATGAACTCGAAGAATATCGGACCGACCAATGCTTCGGAGAAAATTTGCAGGAGTAAACGCGGATCGCCATCCGCCGTGGATCCATCGAGCAGGATGCCGCGCGCCTGTAGTTCGCTGACGGGCTCACCATGCCCAGGCAGCCGCTCGTCGAGCATCTTGTAGTACGTTGCGGGCGGCGCCGTCATGAACGGCACGCCGTTCTTCTTCAAGCGGTCCCAGCACGCCAGCAAATCGTCACACGAGAACGCAATATGCTGGATACCCTCGCCGTTGTACTGGATCAGGAATTCCTCGATCTGGCCCTTGCCGCCGCCGCCCTCTTCATTGAGCGGAATGCGGATCTTGCCGTCCGGCGCGCTCATCGCCCGGGATACCAGGCCCGTGTATTCGCCCTTGATGTCGAAGTAGCGGATCTCGCGGAAATTGAACAGGCGCGAGTAGTAGTCGGCCCAGTAGTCCATCCGGCCGCGGTATACATTGTGGGTAAGGTGATCGATCACCTTGAAGCCGCAGCCGAGCGGATGGCGATCGACGCCGGGCAGGAACTCGAAGTCGATGTCATAGATGGCCACGCCTTCCTGATACCGATCGACGAGGTACAGCAGCGTACCGCCGATTCCCTTGATAGCGGGCAGTCGCAGCTCCATCGGACCGGTGGGCACCTCGACCGGCTGCGCGCCGTTCTCGATCGCCAGCGCGTAGGCCTTGCTGGCGTTCTTCACTCGAAATGCCATGCCGCACGCGGACGCTCCATGCTCTTGAGCATAGTAGTAAGCATGCGAGCGGGGCTCGTAGTTGACGATGAAATTGATGGCGCCCTGGCGCCACAGGTCGACGTCCTTGGAGCGATGGTGCGCGATGTGCGCGAAGCCGATCTGCTTGAAGACCCGTTCGAGCAGGCCCCGCTCGCGCGCGGCGAACTCCACGAATTCGAACCCATCCAGGCCCATCGGGTTGTCGAACAGATCCGCCATAACAGCCTCCTCCAAGTTCGTCGAGCTTAGTCTATAATTAGTTGTGATTACAACCTTCTGATGGCGCCCTCATGCCCGGCAAGACGAAACGCACTGTCATCCGACTGGACTGCTTCCTACCGTATCAAGTCTCGCTGCTGGCTGACCGGGTGGCGCGCCGCAGCACGGCTGTGGCGAGACAGCACGGTGGGCTGAATCTCTCGCATTGGCGCGTGCTCGCCGCGATCGCCGAAGCGCCCGGCCGGACCGCCAATCAGGTTGTCAGCGTCACGCCGATGGACAAGGGCATCGTCAGCCGCGCGGTCAAGAGTCTGATCGACCTGAATCTGGTCGCTCGTGAAGGCTCACGCGAGGACGGCCGCGTCGGCCACCTGTTCCTGACCGCCAGCGGCGAACGACGTTATCAACAGATGGCGCGGGAAATCCGCGGGGTCGAGGCGCTCATGACTGCGCCACTGTCGGCCGAGGAGCGTCGCGTGTTAGTGGCTGGCCTCCGTAAAATGGCGACAGCGCTCAAGCATCCAGACTGAAGTGCCCCTTTTCGAGGAACTCGCCGACCTGACGCGCGACCCGCGCTGAAAAATTCATGCCGGTGTGACTCACGGGCAGAACGAGGTGATCGGTCGCACCGGGTAGTTTGGTCTCGTCGACGGCGATCGTGCCGTCGCTCTCCTCATCGAAGCGCACGAACAGACGTCCCAGCCCCACCGGTTTCGAGCCGGCAATAATTCCTAACTCCCGCTGCTGCCGCCATTGACGGGGCTCGCGGGCCAGCACCAGCTCCTCTGCCACCGGGCGGCCGATCAAAGGGGCGATCCAGCCGATCCGCGCCAGATCCTGCGCCGCCTTGCTGCACACGCAGGGAGTGCCGAGGAAAATCAAACGTCCCGGCGGTTGATCGTGGTAACGCTCGAAGAAACGCAGCAACACCAGACCGCCCAGGCTGTGGCCGAGAAAATGCATGCGCTTGATGTTGTGCTGCCTGACGAGCATCGTGACGAAGTCGTGCAGACGCTCCGTCACGTCGTTCATCGTCGCGCTGACGGACGGATAGCTGAACACGTGGCAAACATAGCCACGCTCCTGGCTCAACCGGCGTCGCAGGAACAGCGACTCGCGGCCGGTGAGCCACAGGCCATGTACGTAGACCAGGTGGGTCTTATCGCCTGCCAAAGTAATCGTCAGCTGGTCGACGGCGGCGGTGTGCGCACGCGCACGTGCAGTTCCTTCAACTGCGCTTCGCTAACCGCAGTCGGTGCATCGGTGAGCGGGCAAGCCGCGGTCTGGGTCTTCGGGAATGCGATCACGTCGCGGATGCTGTCGGCACCGCTCATCAGCATGGCGAGACGATCGAGACCGAAGGCGATGCCACCGTGTGGTGGCGCGCCGTACTTGAGCGCATCGAGCAGGAAGCCGAACTTCGCTTGCGCTTCTTCCGCGCCTATCCCTAACAATTCGAATACCGTCGACTGCATCGCCTGCCGATGGATACGAACGCTACCGCCGCCGACTTCGGAGCCGTTCAGCACCAGGTCGTAGGCATTGGCGATCGCCTCGCCCGGGCTGGCAGTCAAGGCCGCAGGATCCGGATCGCGCGGCGAGGTGAAGGGGTGATGCATCGCATTCCACCGCTTGGCGTCCGCATCCCACTCGAACATCGGGAAGTCGACCACCCACAGCGGCGCCCAGCCAATGGCTGTGAGTTTGAGATCGTCGCCCACCTTCAGCCGCAGCGCACCGAGCGCGTCACTGACCACTTTCGCGCTGTCAGCACCGAAGAAGATCAGATCGCCATCGGCGGCGCCCGTCCGCTGCAGCACACCGGCAACGGCCTCGTCAGACAGGAACTTGATGATCGGTGACTGCAGACCATCGCGTCCCTTCGCAATCTCGTTCACCTTGATATAGGCAAGGCCCTTGGCGCCGTACCGACCGACGAATGCCGTGTAGTCATCGATCTGCGAGCGCGCCAGCGCGCCGCCGCCCGGCACGCGCAGGGCCACCACCCGGCCATTGGGGTCCTTGGCGGGGCCCGCGAACACCTTGAACTGGCTATCGGCCACCAGATCCGCCACGTCTACCAACTCGAGCGGATTGCGCAGATCAGGCTTGTCCGAGCCATAGCGGCGCATTGCCTCGGCGAAGCTCATGCGCGGAAATGGCGCCGGCAGTTCGATGTTGCTCGCCTGCCGGAAGATCGCGCGAGTCAGCTGCTCCATCAACTGCATGATGTCTTCCTGCGAGAGGAACGACGTCTCGACGTCGAGCTGCGTAAATTCGGGCTGCCTATCGGCACGCAGGTCTTCATCGCGAAAACAGCGCGTGATCTGGTAGTAGCGATCGAAGCCGGACATCATCAGCAACTGCTTGAAGATCTGCGGCGACTGCGGCAACGCGAAGAACTTGCCGGGATGGGTGCGGCTCGGCACGAGATAGTCGCGCGCACCTTCCGGCGTCGCCTTCGTCAGCATCGGGGTCTCGAGATCGATGAAACCATTCTCATCGAGGAACTCGCGCATCGCCCGCGTAATCCGATGACGGAGCCGCAGGCGCTGGTTCATCACCTCACGCCTGAGATCGATGTAGCGATACCGCAGCCGCGTTTCCTCGCCCACATGCTCGTCCAGCTGGAATGGCAACGGCTCCGAGCGGTTCAACAGCTCGAGCTCCGTCGCTAACAACTCGATCTTGCCGGACGCCAGATTCGCATTGGTCGTACCGGCCGGTCGATCCCGCACTTTGCCGGTCACGCGCACCACGAACTCGTTGCGCAGCTTCTCGGCCTCGGCGAACAGCGCGCCGCGGTCCGGATCGAATACGATCTGCACGAGGCCCTCGCGATCGCGCAGGTCGACGAAGATCACGCCGCCATGATCGCGCCGCCGATGCACCCAGCCGGCTACCGTCACCGCCTGTCCGATCAGCTTTTCATCGACCTGGCCACAATAATGGGAACGCATGATTTTCCGGGGTATTTCGCACTGCAAAGGCGCGCGATGTTACGGAGCGCTATCCGTTCACGCAACTCCGGCGCTGACAGCCCGTCACGTGGGCCGGAGATACCAGGCGTAGTCGAGCTCGGTCACCGCCGCGGAGAACCGTGTGCACTCCTGTTCCTTGATGGCGAGGAAGATCTGCAGGCACTCGGCGCCCAATGCGCGCTGCAGGAATGCCGAGGCACGCGCCCGGTCCAACGCTTCACGCCACGTCGCCGGCAGGCTGCGCGTGCCCGCCTGTGCATAGCCATTGCCGACCACCGGCGGCGCCGGGTCGAGTTGCTCGGTGATGCCGGCCAATACGCCGCTCAGCACTGTCGCAGCCGTGAGATACAGATTCGCGTCCGCACCCGCGACACGGTGTTCGACATGACGCGACGCCGGCTCGCCAGCCGGCACGCGCAAACTGACGCTGCGATTGTTGATACCCCAGGATGGCGCCACGGGCGCATAACTCTGACTGACGAAACGCCGGTAGGAATTCGCGTTGGGCGCAAAGATCGCCAGACTCTCCGGCATCGTTGCCTGCAGCCCGCCGATCGCGTGACGTAACGACTCGCTGCCCTCGGCCTGCTCGCTCGCAAACACGTTGCGGCCGGTGGCATCATTGAGGCTGACATGCACGTGCAGGCCGCTGCCGGCGCGTTGCGTAAACGGCTTGGCCATGAACGTCGCGACGAGACCGTGGCGCTCGGCGACGCCCCGCACCAGCCGTTTCCACTGAATCGCCTCGTCCACCGCCAGCAATGCATCGGCGCGATGCCGCAGCGTGACTTCGAACTGTCCCGGCGCGTACTCGGACATCAGCGTGCCCACCGGCAGGCCTTGAACGTCGGCAGCGCGATAGATGTCATCGAATATCGGCGCCAGATCATTCAGGCGCTGCAGACTGTAGGCATCGATCTTGCCGCGTTCCGACGCACGCCCGCCGCCGGCCGGCTCCAGCACGCCCGCCGCCGACTCGCGCAACAGATAGAACTCGATCTCGCACGCCAGCACCGGCGTGTAGCCGCGCTGCTGCAATCGTTCGACAGCGCGCACCAGCGCATGCCGCGGATCTGCCGGGGCCGGCGAACCGTCCTGCGTGAACATCGTCAGCATGAGCTGCGCGGTCGGCGCCGCGAGCCAGGGCACGCGCGTCAGCGTATCGGCAATTGGCCGACAGACGAGATCGGCGTCGCCCGTATCCCAAACGAGACCGGTGGCGTCCACGTCCTCGCCGGTGATATCGAGCCCCAGAATCGAGCCCGCCACTTGCCGGCCGTGGCTGTAGATCGCGGCCAACTCATCGCGCCGCACGCTCTTGCCGCGCGTGACCCCGGAGGGATCGGTGATCAGCAACTGGCAGGCCTGGATATCGCTGTGGGCGCTGAGAAACACGTCGAGTTCAGCAGTTGATGCCAGCCGCGCGTTCATGCAAGCACCACCTTGAGATCGTCCAGTCCAGTGTCGAGAGCCGCAGTGAGTCGGGCGAGGTGCTCGCCGTCCGTCGCAGGCGAACACAGCATCATGTTGTGAAACGGCGTCAGCAGCACGCCGCGATTGAGGAGGTACAGATGAATGGCACGCTCCAGCGCAGGCTGCATCTGACCAGCGGATTCCGAGCCGTTGCGCGGCGCCCTCGGCCCAAAGCCAAACTCGAGCCGCGCGCCCACCCGCGAAACTGTCCAGGGCAGTCCGTGCTTGGCGAACGTGTCGACTAACGACTGCGCCAGCCGTCCGGCCGTCGTCAGCATGCGCTCATAGTTCTCAGGCGTGTGCAGCGCCGTCAGCGCCGCGTCGAGACAGGCGATCGCCAAAGCGTTGGACGCCAGCGTTGTGCCCATGCCGGAATGGCCGTCCGCGCGCCTCGCGAGCACCGCCTGCATCCGGGCTTCCATGGCAGCGGTGAAGCCCAGCACAGCGCAGGGAAAGCCGCCGGCAATCGCTTTGCCGCACACCCATAGATCGGGCTCGAGCCCGTGGACCCGCGCATAGCCACCGAGCCCAGTGGACAACGTGTGCGTCTCATCGATCAGCAGCAGCGTGCCAGCGCGGCGCGTCAGATCGCGCAGTGCACCGTGGAACCCACGCTGCGGCAACACCATGCCGATGTTGGTCATCACGGGCTCGGTGATGACGCAGGCATAGGTGCCGGTCGCCAGTTCGCTTGCGAGCGCATCCAGGTCATTGAACTCGATCAATGTCGTGCTACCCGCGTTGCCGACGGGACTGCCGATGAGACCACGTCGCGGCGCGGTGCGGCCGGCCGACAGCTCCACCAGTGTTTCATCGACGGTGCCGTGATAACAGCCCGAGAATGCCAGTACGCGGTCGCGGCCGGTAGCCGCCCGGGCCCAGCGCAGCGCGGCGCGGTTGGCATCCGTCGCGGTTTGCGAGATCTGCCAGCACGGCAGACCAAACAACTCGGTCAGCCGGGCGCCAACCGCGACGATGCGCTCGTCCGGCAGCATGCAGGTGAGCGCCGCGGCGGCCTGCTGCGCGAGCGCTGCCCGTAACGGGGCCGGCGAGTGCCCGAACATCGCGCCCGTGTCGCCCAGGCAGAAATCGGCATAGCGATGACCGTCGACATCCTCGAGCCATGCGCCAGCCGCGCGCTCGACGAAGACCGGAAACGGCGTCCCCCAGTCCTGCATCCAGTGCATGGGCACACCATTCAGCCAATGTGATCTGGCCGCCTGCGCTAACGACTGCGACCGAGGTCGCACCCGGGAGAACCTGTCGCGCTCGGCATCGATCCAGCGCTGCAGCTGGGCGGCATCGTTGACCGTGCCCCGCTCCGCGGCCACTAGTTCAGCTGCCCGTCTCGGGCCGCGCTGGATTGGGGGCGATGACGCCGGACGTACCGGTGCGAATGGGCGATACCACGCCCAACGTGAGAATCATCTTCATCGCCTGATCGACGGTCATCGCCATCTCGATGACATGCTCACGCGGGACGAACACGATGAAGCCGGAGGTCGGGTTGGGAGTAGTCGGCACGAACACGCCAACCAGTTCCCGGCTGGCATGCTCGACGATCTCACCGGGATTCTCGGTCACGAGAAAGCCGACGCTCCAGATCTCGCGGCGCGGATATTCGATCGCGACCACCTTCTTGAACGACTTGCCCGTGTCGGAGAACAGTGTCTCGGCGAACGTCTTGACGCCGCCGTAGACCGTGCGCACGAAGGGAATACGGCGCATCAGGCCTTCCCAGCCGCCGACCACCTGCCGTCCGATGAGGTTAGTCCCCAGGAAGCCCGTGATCATCAGCACGACGAACGCCAGCACCGCTCCCAGCCCGGGCAGAGGAAACCCTAACAAGGCTTCCGGCCGCCAGCCAGCCGGCAGGACCTTCAACGTGATGTCCATCAGACCGACCAGAAAGCGCACGACGAACAACGTCGCCAGGATCGGCATCCACACCAATACGCCTGCAATCAGGTATTTGCGAACGCGCGCTATCCAGCGCTGGTCGCTCATCGGGCGCGCTTTGCCGACGATTGCGACTTGCGTGGCGCCGCGGCACGCGGCTTGCCGGCGGCAGGCGATTTCTTGGTAGCCGCATACGTCGCGGCAGCCTTGCCGTTGCCGGATGACTTGCGGGCGCCCGGTTTATCCGCGCTCACCTTGTTTGGGGTCTTTTGGCCACCATCGCCGCCGTGGGCCACGGCCTTGTCTGGCTTGGCGGCATCTGCCTTGTCCGGCGTCGTCTTGGCCGACTCGTCCTTGCTGCCGTCGGCCTTGTCGGTGCCTGAGGAGTCCGCTAATTTGACGTCATCGGCATCCGCGCCGACGAGATTCCGTTTCGCTTCGCTGTCGGACTTGAAATCCGTCTCGTACCAACCGGAGCCCTTGAGCCGGAATACCGGCGCCGACATCAGCTTCTTGAGCGCACTCTTGCCACAGGCCGGGCATTTGCGCAGCGGCTTATCGGTGATCTTCTGCAACACCTCCAGATGGTGTTCGCATTGGGTGCACTGATACTCGTAGAACGGCATTCGAGACCTCGATACGACAGGGTAGCGGACAATAGTCCATCCAGCCGCGCATTATAGGTTTTCCGCACGGCTGAAGGAGAGCTGGCCATCCTTTACCGAGACGCGGATACGATCACCGGGCCCGAAATCCCCTGCCAGCATCTTCTGCGCCAGCGGATTCTCGATCTGCTGCTGGATCGCCCGCTTGAGTGGCCGCGCGCCATAGACCGGGTCGTAGCCGGCTTCGGCCAGTTTGTCTTGCGCTGCCGCATCGAGTACCAGATCCATATTGCGCTCGATGAGGCGCTTGCGGAGCATGCCGAGCTGGATCTCGACAATGGCGCGGATCTCCTTCGTCCCCAGCGGATGGAACACGCAGATGTCGTCGATCCGGTTGATGAACTCCGGGCGGAAGCTCTGCTGCACCACCTCCATCACCGCGGATTTCATGCGCTGGTAGTTACCCTCACCCGCCAGCTCCTGGATCACCTGCGACCCCAGGTTCGAGGTCATGATGATGACGGTGTTGCGGAAATCGACCGTGCGGCCCTGACCGTCAGTCAAGCGCCCGTCGTCCAGCACCTGCAGCAGCACGTTGAACACGTCCTGATGCGCCTTCTCCACTTCATCGAGCAGGATCACCGAGTATGGCCGTCGCCGCACAGCCTCGGTCAGATAACCGCCCTCTTCGTAACCTACGTAGCCCGGTGGCGCGCCAATGAGCCGCGCGACTGAGTGGCGCTCCATGAACTCCGACATGTCGATGCGCACCATCGCTTCGTCGGTGTCGAACAGAAACTCAGCGAGCGCCTTGCTGAGCTCGGTCTTGCCGACGCCGGTGGGACCTAGGAACAGGAACGAGCCGTTCGGCCGACGCGAATCGGCGAGTCCGGCGCGTGAGCGGCGGATGGCGTTCGACACGATGCGTACGGCTTCATCCTGGCCGACCACGCGCTTGGAGATGGCCTCTTCCATACGCAGCAGTTTGTCTTTCTCGCCCTCGAGCATCTTCGAGACCGGAATGCCGGTCCACTTGGAAACCACTTCCGCGATCTCCTCGTCGGTCACCTTGTTGCGCACGAGCTGCGTCTGCTGCGACTCGGCGGCCTGCGCTTCCAGCAGGCGCTTCTCGAGCTCCGGAATACGACCGTATTGCAGCTCGGCGACTTTGGTGAGATCACCGCGCCGGCGCGCACTCTCCATATCGAGCTTGATTTTCTCGAGCTCCTCTTTGATCGCCGTGGCGCCCTGCATCGAGGCCTTTTCGGCCTTCCAGATTTCCTCCAGATCGGAGTACTCCTTCTCGAGCCCACGCAGTGTCTCGAGCAGCGTCTCCAGCCGCTTCTTCGAGGCGGCGTCTTCCTCCTTCTTCAGGGCTTCGTGCTCGATCTTGAGCTGGATGATGCGACGCTCGAGCTTGTCCATGACCTCCGGCTTGGAATCGATTTCCATGCGGATACGCGCGCCCGCCTCGTCGATCAGATCGATCGCCTTGTCAGGCAACTGTCGATCGGCGATGTAACGGTGTGACAGCGTGGCCGCAGCGACGATGGCGGGGTCCGTTATGTCGACGCCGTGGTGCACCTCGTAGCGCTCCTGCAGACCACGCAAGATGGCGATCGTGTCTTCCACCGACGGCTCATCCACTAACACCTTCTGGAAGCGGCGTTCGAGCGCGGCGTCCTTCTCGACGTACTTGCGGTACTCGTCGAGCGTCGTGGCGCCGACGCAGTGCAGCTCGCCACGCGCCAGCGCAGGCTTGAGCATATTGCCAGCATCCATCGAGCCTTCGGCCTTGCCGGCACCGACCATGGTGTGCAGCTCGTCGATGAACAGGATCACCTGTCCCTCCTGCTTGGAGAGCTCGTTCAATACGCCCTTGAGACGCTCTTCGAAGTCGCCGCGAAATTTGGCGCCGGCGATCAGTGCAGCCATGTCGAGTGCCAGGATCTTCTTGCCCTTGAGGCCTTCGGGCACTTCACCGTTGATGATGCGCTGCGCGAGGCCTTCGACGATCGCCGTCTTGCCAACGCCTGGCTCACCGATCAACACGGGGTTGTTCTTGGTACGTCGCTGCAACACCTGGATCGTACGTCGGATCTCGTCATCGCGGCCGATCACCGGATCGAGCTTACCGCTCGCTGCGCGAGCTGTGAGGTCGACCGTGTACTTCTCGAGCGCGCCACGCTTCTCTTCGGCGCCCGGATCGTTCACGGCCTCACCGCCGCGCACCTCGCTGATCGCTTTGTCGACCGCAGCCTTCTGGACACCCGCGTCCTTCAGTAGTTTTGCGAGCGTCGCCCGATCCTCGAACGCTGCGAGAATGAAGAGCTCGCTCGAGATGAACTGATCGCCGCGCTGCTGCGCGAGCTTGTCGGTGACGTTGAGCAAGCGGCTGAGGTCGTTCGAGACGTGCACGTCGCCGGGCCGGCCCTCGACCCGCGGCAGCTTGGCGAGCGCCGCGTCGGTGTCCTGGCGCAGCTTGCTGACATTGCCGCCGGCCTTGACCAGCAGCGGGCGGGTGCCGCCATCGGCCTGATCGAGCAGCGCCGCCAGCACGTGCACTGGTTCCAGCATCTGGTGATCGCGGCCCACCGCGAGCGACTGCGCGTCAGCGAGGGCTGCCTGGAACCGGCTGGTTAGTTTGTCCATACGCATGGGAAGCACCAACGAATAAGAATTGAACGACTGCCCGCGAAATGGGGGCGCCGCCGCGGCCTTTCAAGACCGTTACGTAGTCGCCGCAAGGCCGGCAGCCGCTTTTGGCTGATACGCGGCAGGAATGCCGCTAGCTGAATGTACACAGGCCGGGAAAGCTATTTGGCCATGTGTGACACAGCCCGACAAATCGGCGCGCCGCAGCTGCTCCCGGCGCTTGCGTGTGATTCGCTTATAAGCGATAATAAACAATGGAAGTGAGCTGGTACGCCACTTCCGACGGCCGCGAGCCTTACGGGGTTTGGCTAGCAACTCTGCGTGACCAACGTGCACGTGTCGCCATCGTGAGAAGAGTCAGACGAATTGCGCGGGACGGTCATCTCGGCGACCACAAGTATCTGCGCGATGGCGTGTCGGAAATGCGAGTAGACATCGGTCCGGGGTACCGAGTCTACTTTGGCCGACCTGATGCAAACTCGATGCTACTACTCTGCGGTGGCGACATAGGAAAGGCGGTGGATTATTGGCGAGACCATCAGCGCCGGAGCAGCACTTGAATAGACCACTCTATCGATCAGACGAAGACGGCGTACTCGAGCTGTTCCAGCGAGATCCGCAACTCGCCGCCGACTACCTCGATACCATTCTGGAAGACGGCGATGAATCGGAACTCCTGGACGCCTTGCAGCTGGTGGTCAAAGGATTTGGTGGTGTCGCGGAGATCGCCCAGCGAACCAATCTCAATGCCAACACGCTCTACCGCACCCTCTCGCGGCGCGGCAATCCTGAAATGAGGACGCTGGTGGCCATTCTGGGGTCCCTCGGCCTGCGGCTCGGCATCAGCGTGGCGAGCGAGCGCAAGTCGAGAAAGGCCAAACCGGCCATCCCGTGCAAGGGCGCGGCTGAGGTCAGTGCGCGTGTCGCTCGGCGAAAGCCACGACCGCGATCCCGATCGTGATCAGCAAGATTTGCGCCACC
>ERZ795053.4071-NODE-4071-length-16079-cov-8.427109_pt1 | contig 16079 bp, 12 predicted proteins | sample MGYA00375137_ERZ795053 | MGnify/ENA primary metagenome ERZ795053 (study PRJEB30182, sample SAMN05720284) | activated sludge metagenome | isolation source: Anaerobic digester | place: Hong Kong | collected 2014-12-17 ...
AAACTTTTAACCATTTCTAACTTTTGATCTGTAAATATTACAAAAGTTAAACTCAGGGTTGACAAAGTTCTGAATGCCGACAAATGCAATCGATTTCGGTTCGCAAAGACGATCAAGCCAATTTGATTTGATCTGAATAAAGCTCTCCCAGCGACATTAAACCCACCAATTTTTCCCCACTTTGGAAACCCTACTTCCAGGGTATGGCAATATATTGCTACGCACCTCCTTTTACAACTCCACGCTGTCCTACCCACTGTTTAGAGATGATAACGTCTGGCGTAACTAAAATGCTGATCCGTAATATGAAATGATATGATCCAACAAAATATAGAATTTTATTATTGTATGCGCACACAATTTGCAAAATTTTAGTTTGAAATTGAATTTTACTGAAGAATACACCGGTTTCAAGGAACTTTTTTGGAACAAGTTTTGATGACTTATCTCCTGCCTGCACCAGCTCTAAGCTGACTGCGACGCATACGATTAGTTATAACTAGATGGTTCATTTTCGATACCTTTGAGCTAAATCAGATAAAGATGTTCACACTCAATATTTATTTACGTATCGCCCTAATGGCAGTGACCGTAATCGGAGGGACCGTACTGATCTTTACCATGGGGTTCTGGTATGGCTTTCCTTTTCTGCTGGTGGGTCTCACCTTATTGTTTGGCTATTTATGGTTGGGCACCGTCCAATCTGCGGCAGAACTAATGCAACAACAGGATTTTGCAGCCGTGGACCGGAGGTTGGCTTTAACCCTCTTCCCAAAACTGCTCTACAAACCAAACCGGTCTTATTATTACCTCATTAAGGGATCTGTAGCCATGCAAACAAAAAATTATGAAGCTGCCGAAATCTGGTACAATCAAGCCCAGGAGATTGGCTTGCCAGGAGACAACGAAAAGGCGATGGTTGCCCTGCAAATGGCCAACCTTAAAGCTGCCAAAGGCAAATGGAAAGAAGCCCAATTGATCTTCAAACCCATTAAGAGTTATAAAGTGACCGAAGCCCAACTCCGGGAACAGATCAAGCATTTCGAAAAAGTCCTTCAGAACAGCGGTCAGGTAAAGGCGCACCAGAGTATGGGTGCAAGCCAAAAGATGAGAAGATACAAGAAGTTCTAAAGCGACCGGTCAGCAATCCGGGCAGCTTATCATTATCCGATTGGCCGAATCGAGGATTTAATGCCAGCTACTGAACCGGCCATAGACCATCGAACGGGTATTGTGCCGGGAGGCTACTTTGCATTGAACTTAAACCTGATCTTTTTTCCGGTATTTTGCGGTCACCGCTACGATCGCTGCCAATCCGGAAATCAATAAAGCGATGCGTGCAATAAAATCTCCGATCCGGGCATAATAAGTAACCGTATCATTGGCGTAGATCGTCTGCCGGGCTGCAGCTTCCTCCCCATAGTTGTTTACCACTTCGATATCACCGCGCTGATTAATGAAGCTACACCAACCCATATTGGCAGACCGAACCACATCTTTTCTAAGTTCGATGGCCCTCAGTCTTGCCAGGGCAGCATGCTGACGATGTCCCGGCGTGTCATCCCACCAGCCATCATTTGTCATAACAGCCAACCATTGAGCCCCGTCCAAGACATACCCGATATCGTACTGTCCAAAAATTGATTCGTAACAAATTACCGGACCTACATTGGAAGCCTGACCATGGAAGGCAGTAGGATGTTCCTGGTGGCCCCAGTCACCCATAGCTCCTCCAAGTTTCTTCACGATCGGTCTCAGAAAAGGCAGGAACCGCTTAAATGGAAACAATTCAGCTCCGGGGACAAAGATGGATTTCAAATATTTGGATGGCGGTTCATGAGCAGTAAACTGCCAGGCACTGTTTTCCTGAGCCACAAATTTGTCGCCATACTGATCAAAGTCTCCCGCAGGCTTCTTTTCGGCCGTATAAATCATGTAGGAGCTCAACCCCGTTAATAGGTGTAACTGGGGATGTCCATCAACCAGTGCTTGCAAGGAATCAATAACCGGCTGATCTTCCAAAAAGTTGGACGGGAAAGGTCCGAAGCTGGTTTCCGGAAAAATCAAATAATCGGTAGAATCCGTAAGCACAGACCTGCCAAGTCGTAAAAATCTTTGTAACTGCTCTTCGTCAGGGATAGTAAACTTTTCGTAGTGCGGCTCAAAATTTGGTTGGACGACGGCAACCTGAATGGGCTTTCCGGTTTCCGTGTATCGATTGTACTGAACGAGACCAATGGTAAGTGGCACGAAGAGTACTATTACGAACCAGGTCGCCGCTATCCGGAATCCACGCCGATCCTCATCGTTTCTGGCCGTCCACATAACATAACCCAAAATATTGGCCACCCATATCCATAATGCACCTCCAAAAGCCCCCGTGTAGGCGTACCATTGAACCCATGCCGGATGCGCCGCGAAATAATTTCCAAGGTTAAGCCATGGCCAGGCAAGATCCCAGTGCAAATGAAGCCATTCGAAGGTGGTCCAATAAGCCGGTATCACCAGCCAGGGTAAAATTCCACCAGTCAGTCGTTTCTGAGTCTGGAACGCCAGCCAATAGACGCATGCCATGAATAAACTATTCAGGCCAATTGCAGTCAACCCCGCCACAAATGCGGTGTTCATCACCCAAAAGGTGCTTAATGCATTCCAAAGATAAAAGGCGTGAAAAGCATAGAAAAAAACCCTTCGTCCTTCACCCGGGCGCCCATAAAGATCGCGGGTAACCAGGAAAAGCGGGATAAATGCCACAAATATCAGCGGGGTAATTCCCGGGGATGGGAATGCCAGGGCTAAAAGCACGCCCGACAAGGTAGCCCTAGCAATGTGGGCTGTCTCCCGAACATACTTCCACCTGGTCAGGAAAATATACGTCATCCACAATCCCAGAAAAAATGCAATGGGCCAGTAAGACCAAAGCGGCAGATGAAACAACTGGTAACCGGAAACTGACATGCTTAACAAGCCGACTCCCAGGCCTAACCAACGCACCGTTCCCGATAAGGTATCTGTCATTTCACCGTGCTACCAGGTGACACCGCTGTTGCCGGCTGAACAAAAACGAGATTCCCTTCCGCGTCCTCGGCGGTAAGAATCATGCCATTGCTCACGATACCGCGCAATTTGCGTGGAGACAAATTAGCCAAGACCAGAACCGCTTTACCAACGATCTCTTCCGGCTTATAATGCTGGGCAATGCCCGAAACGATGGTTCTTTTCTCAAAACCCAGATCCACCTCGAGTTCCAATAATTTATCCGCTTTAGGAACGTAACCTGCTTTCAAAATCGTACCTGTACGGATATCCATTTTACTAAACAGATCGTAGTCAATATTTTCTTTGACCGGTTCACCGGAGAATTCATTTTCGGTTAATATCGTTTCCGGTTGATTGAGCTTGTCCACCTGTTCCTGGATCACCTTGTCATCAATACGGGTAAACAAATGTTCCGGCTTCTCGACGTAGTGACCTGCGGCAAGCAACGGCAAACCTTCGGCGAGATCATCCAGCATGCGAACCAGCTCTCCGGATTCCTTGATCGGCTCCATATTAAGCATCGTGCGCATCTTATCCGAAGTAAACGGAAGGAATGGTCGCACCACAACACTAAGCGCTGCGACAACCTGCAAACTGAAATTGATGACTACTTTTACCGATTCGGGATCATCATTGATGGTCTTCCAGGGCTCATTGTACTGAAGAATGGAATTACCCATACTGGACAATTCCATAATGCGTTTTAATGCTTCTCTGAATTCAAATTCACGTAATGCCCGGGAGACCTCCTGCAGGTGATCAAACATCAGCAGCATCTCCGAATCGTGATAACTGGGCCAGTCGGGGTCAAATGCACCGGTAAATCCTTCATCCGGATCAAAAGCCGGTACTTCACCCTGGTAAAATTTATGGGTAAGAACCAGAACACGATTAATAAAATTGGCCAGGTTACCGACCAGCTCATTGTTGTTGGCATCCTGGAATGATTTCCAGGTGAACTCACTGTCGCGCTGTTCGGGCATGTTTTTGACAATGGTATACCGCAATACATCTTCCCGACCAGGAAAATCATCGAGGTATTCATGTACCCATACGGCCCATCCTTTTGATGTGGATAGTTTTTTGCCTTCCAGGTTCATGAACTGATTGGCCGGGACATTCTTAGGCAAAACATAATCGCCATGTGCATTCAGAATGGCCGGGAATATCAGGCAATGGAAAACAATGTTGTCTTTACCTATGAAATGGACCAATTGGGTTTCCGGATCCTGCCAATAGATTTTCCAATCTTTTCCATGATCCGCAGCCCAGGCTTTGGTCGCAGAAACATAACCAATGGGCGCATCCATCCAAACGTAGAGCTTCTTCCCTTCCGCTCCGGGAATTTCTGGTGGAACATCCACTCCCCAGTCCAGGTCGCGCGTCATCGATCGCGGATGCAATCCGGCATCAAGCCAGGAGTTGCACTGCCCCACGACGTGGTTTTTCCAATCGGCCGGTTCATGCAATTGAAGTCCATTCAGCTCCCCGGTGTTGATCCAGTGTTTCAACCATTCAGCATACTTGTCGAGTGGTAGAAACCAATGTTTGGTTGGTTTAAGCACAGGCGTGGAACCTGTCAGGGTGGACCGGGGATTGATTAACTCTTCCGGGCTCAGGGTAGAGCCGCATTTTTCACACTGGTCACCGTAGGCTTCTTCGTTCCCACAGGTTGGACAGGTACCCATGATGTATCGATCTGCCAAAAATTGTCCGGCCTCTTCATCAAAATACTGCATGGTCTCCTGCTCGACGAATTCACCTTTCTGATAGAGATTGCGGAAGAACTCCTGGGACGTCTCGTGGTGAATGGGTGCACTGGTCCGATGGTAAATATCAAACGATACACCCAGGCGCTCAAATGTTTCTTTGATGAGGGTATGGTATCGATCTACAATCTCTTGTGGGCTTACACCTTCTTTGCGGGCACGGATGGTGATGGCAGCTCCATGTTCGTCTGAGCCGCACACATGCACCACCTCCTTTCCCATCAACCTAAGATATCTCGTATATGCATCGGATGCCAGATATGCTCCCGCCAAATGTCCGATGTGTAGCGGGCCATTGGCGTAGGGTAAGGCGGAAGTGATCAAATACCGTTTGGGTTGAAAGAAAAAATCTGCCATGTGACCGGTTTTTGAGAATTCCTATCCGAACACGAAGATAGCATTCACCATCGGATAGAATGATTATTTATATGAAAAATGATGATTTCAGTGGACAGACATCCGATGTCCGGCGCCCGTTCGTCTCAGGTGGGGCAGTCTATCTTCGCAGCCCCAGGTATATGACCTCTAAAAAAACAAGCCCTGGTCACGGATACGAAACCAGGGCCTTTGATTTATTTGAACAGAAAGCAATTAGCCTCCGAAATCGTCAAATGCAATGTTGTCATTCGGAACGCCAAGCTCATCCAGCGTTTTCAACAGCGCAGCATTCATCAGTGGCGGTCCGCAGAAATAATATTCGATCTCCTCCGGTTCGGGATGCTTGCTTAGGTACTGATCCAGCAAGACCTGGTGTATGAACCCGGTAAAACCGTCTCCATCCGGATCATCAACGTTTTGTTTTACCGTCCAATTATCCTCTTCCGTGGCATTGGACAACGCGATGTAGAAACGGAAATTAGGAAACTGCTTTTCGATCTCACGGAATTCCTTGACATAAAACAATTCCCGCCGTGAACGCCCTCCGTACCAGTATGATACTTTACGGTCGGTTGTCTTTAACGTCTGGAACAGATGGAAGAGGTGCGACCGCAAGGGAGCCATACCGGCACCACCACCAATGTAAACCATTTCTTTTTTGGTGTCCTTGATGAAAAACTCACCATAAGGTCCTGAAATGGTGCATTTATCGCCTGGTTTGAGTGAAAATACATACGAGGAGCAAACTCCCGGGTTAACGCTCATCCAGTTGTTGCTTTTACGATCCCAGGGTGGTGTCGCGATCCGGATATTAAGTTTCACGATGTTACCTTCCGCAGGGTGATTGGCCATTGAATAAGCCCGGAACTGAGATTCAGGGTTTTTCATTTTAAGATCCCTCAATTTCCATTGAATCCATTCGTCTTCAAATTTGCGCGGATCTTCATGGTATTCCGGATGCGCGGTAATATCCATATCCTTAAAGTCCACATCACAAACCGGCACATCGATCTGAATGTATCCTCCAGGTTTGAAATTCAGCACTTCACCTTCCGGCAGTTTAACAACAAATTCTTTGATGAAGGAAGCCACATTGTAATTGGATATGACCTCACACTCCCATTTTTTGATTCCAAAAACTTCTTCCGGAACACGAATTTCGAGGTCTTGACGGACCTTAACCTGACAAGCCAGGCGTTTGTGTTCGGCTACTTCTTTCCGGGATAAGTGGTTCAGTTCTGTCGGAAGAACATCTCCTCCCCCATTGTCCACATGACATTCACACATGGCACATGTTCCTCCGCCTCCACATGCGGAAGGCAGAAATATGTTTTTATCGGCAAGGGATGATAGCAGTGAGCTGCCCGGTTGTACTTTGATCGGGTGTTCCTGATCCCCATTGATGACGATGGATACCGCACCCTGAGGAACCAATCTCCTCCGGGCATAAAGTAACATCAATGCCAATAACAGGATCAATCCGCTAAAGACCGCAACAGCTAATAACAAATTGGAAACCATGGAATGATCTTTTTGAATCCTAGGATAAAAAATTATTTACCGGCCAATGCTGCCGGGTCAATTCCCATCAAGCTCATAAAGGCAATTCCCATCAAGCCTGTGAGTATAAAAGCCATGCCCAATCCGCGCAATGGCGCCGGCACCTGGGAATAACGCATTTTCTCACGAATGGCAGCGATGGCAACGATTGCCAGGAACCATCCAAAACCGCCACCAAGGCCAAATGCCACCGACTGGGTGAAATTGTATTCCCGGGAAACCATAAACAGGGATCCTCCCAGGATGGCGCAGTTCACCGTGATCAACGGTAAGAATATCCCCAGAGAGGTGTACAACGCCGGGGAAAATTTTTCTATGACCATTTCAACCAATTGCACCATTGAGGCAATTACCGCGATAAACAGAATAAACCGCAGGAAGGTCAGATCGGTATGGAAGATGCCATTCTCTCCTAAAAGGTATTCATTAATAAGCCAGTTGATGGGAATGGTTATGCCCAGTACAAAAATGACTGCCAGACCCAAACCAAATGCTGTCTTAATGGACTTGGAAACCGCCAAATAGGAACACATGCCCAGGAAATAGGCAAGGATCATGTTCTCGATGAAAGCGGACTTGATGAAGATATTTATAAAATCCATAACTGGAGTTTTAATGCTGTTAATCAGGAAATATCAACCAATTTCTTATTGACTGAACGATGGATCCAGATGATGATCCCAATAATAAAAATGGAAGCGGATGACAATACCATCAGGTTATTGTTCAGATACCAGGAACCAAACCAGGCTCCCACCCCATGATCCGATGCGGTATTGATCCAGTATTTGGTAATTTCATTGCTTGGGCCAATGATGTTCATTGCGGCAGGACTTCCTGCGAAGAGTGTGCCTTTACCAAACAATTCCCGGATAATTGCAATGATTACCAGGATGCCGCCATAGCCCAATCCATTACCAATTCCATCTAAAAAGGACCTCCAGGGTTTATTGGCCATAGCGAAAGCTTCCAGGCGTCCCATCACGATGCAATTGGTGATGATCAGACCAATGAAGACCGAAAGTTGCTTCCAAATCGCATAGTTAAATGCTTTCAGGATCAGCTCCACGACAGTAACGAGTGTTGCAATAATTACCAGCTGGACGATCATACGCACCTGCTTGGGGATGTAGGTCCTCAGCATGGACGTAAATAAGTTTGAGAACGCCACTACGAGGGTCACAGCAATGGCCATCACAATGGATGGATAAACCAATGAGGTGACCGCCAGAGCAGAACAAATACCCAGTACCTGCACGGTAATCGGGTTATTGTCATTCAAGGGGTCAGTGAGAAGCTTCTTCTCTTTTTTTCCAAAGAAAGGTTCCTTCTCTATTACGGCTTCTTTGACAGTTGCTTCAGCCATAGTCTTTGTGTGTTTTTAACCTTTTTGTTTGTTAAAATATGCTTCGTATTCCTTGATACCGCGAAACATCATTTCGGAAACGCCATTACTCGTGATGGTTGCCCCTGAGATCGCATCGATCTGATGGGGAGGGTCTTTCACTCCTCCTTTCACGACCTGGACAGAAATGTAATTTCCCTGATCGTTGTACAATTCCTTTCCCCGGAACTTAGCACTGAATGCAGGATTATCTTTGATTTCCGCACCAAGTCCCGGTGTTTCTCCCTTATGGTCGAATGAAGCACCCACGATGGTATTGAAATCATTTTTAACGGCAACATTGCCCCAGATCTCATCCCAGAGCCCATTCCCCCGGATCGAGAGAATGTAGACTTTCTCCCCTTTGTTATCAAAAACGTAGACGGGATACATCCGTTGGTCTTCCGGTTTTTTACGCTCTTTTGCCATGTCGATATCTTCCGGAAGGCCACCTTTATAGCCGGCTGCCAGAATTTGCGATTGTTCGATCTGGTTTCCTTTGGTATCAACAGCTTCTTCCTGCACCTGGTTGTTAAAGACATCTAAAACTTCCTGGTCGGTCATTTTGCTGACATCTTTATCCAACAGCGTATTTACCGAGGATAAGATAGCCCGTTTTTCAAAAATCTTTGCAGCCAGGTCAGCACGGTCTTTGGTCCCGAAAAAGAGCAGAGACAAAATCGTGGCCGAAACTATGGTCAGGATCAGGGTAAAGATTAAGGTATATCTGGTATTATGCACGTTTCAAGCGTTTTGTGATATTAGACTGAACAACGAGATAATCAATCAGAGGTACAAAGGTATTCAACAACAATATGGCCAACATCCAGCCTTCAGGATAGGCAGGGTTCAAAACCCGGATGACCATACCGATACAGCCGATGAGAAAGCCATAGATCCACTTACCCCGTGGTGTATTGCTTCCCGTCACCGGATCGGTAGCCATAAATGCCATCGCGAAGAAGAAGCTTCCCATATAGAACTGGTAGTACCAGGGCACTTCCATAAAAGGAGTTGCACCCCATGCATTTAAACCCAAGGCTACCAGTGCTGCCCCAAGGATCATACCGGCCATGATGCGCCAACTGGCAATACCGGTAACTATCAGCATCAATGCACCGATCAGGATCAATGGCTTGCTGGTTTCTCCAATAGAGCCCGGGATGACACCCCACCACATTTGTGACGGAGCGTAAACCTCGGTCACTTCGTGCCATCCGGCATGGGCAGCGATCCCCAGTGGTGTGGCTCCGGTAAAGGCGTCTGTGATATGCGCGGAATCATTAAATGTACTCCACCCAAATGCATTGAATAATCCATTGAACAGGTGCTCAGCCCAACCGTAATCTACTGCCGCACCAGGTGCGAGTTGGTCAAATCCGGCTACCCAAACCGTATCTCCGGAAATGGTAGTTGGATACGCAAAGAAGACAAACACACGCGATAACAAGGCAATATTCCAGATATTCATACCTGTCCCTCCGAAAGCTTCCTTGCCAAGAATAACAGCAAAAACGATCGAAACCGTCAAAATCCAAAGAGGGATATCCGGAGGCATGATCAAAGGAATCAAAGCGCCAGTTACCAAAAAGCCTTCCTCAATGCCATGGCCTTTGCGGTTGGCGAAGTAAAATTCTATCCCCAAACCAACTACCATGGAAACGACCCAGATGGGTACAATCTTTATCAAGCCAAAAACCAGTTTCAAATGCAAAGCCTCGAAATAACCGGTATGTTGACCAATAGCCATAAAATGTTGCTGGCCGATGTTATAGGTACCGAATACAAAGGGCAGCATCAATGCCAGTACGACGAACGTCATGGTCCTTTTCAGATCCATTGCATCGCGAACATGAACTCCACCTCTGGTCACCGTATTTGGGGTAAACAGGAAGGTGAAAAATCCATCGTATACCGTATGCAGAAATGGACTCTTCTTCTTATCCGGTTCTAATTTTTTAGCAAATTCGAGCAATCCCATGCTACGTATATTAATTCTTTTAATTCAATGATGTGTTATCCCTGTTCCCGAATGGCGTCCAGCCCATCCCGCAGGATCTTTTGCAACGGGCTTTTGGAGGTGCATACGTATTCGCACAAAGCCATATCTTCTTCAGAAAGCTCCAATATTCCCAAACCCTCCATGGTCTCCAGATCTCCGGCCAAAATGGCTTTAATCAAATGTTGGGGATAAATATTCATTGGTAAGACTTTCTCATATTGTCCGGTCACCACCAGTGCACGCTTCTCGCCATGCGTATTGGTATCCACATTATACGCCTTGTGACCTACCCAGGAATTGAGGTACGTTTTGGAAAGTGATGGGATGGCTTTACCTGGTACCAACCAGCCAAACGTATCGTAATAATCTCCTTCCGGAATAACGGTAACCTGGTCGTCGTGAATATTCAGGAATCCTTCCGGGGACTTTGCCTCACCGGTCAGGACATCTCCAGAAATTATCCGGTGATGTGAGTCTTTTAGGTTTCCCGCCAACAGCTCGCCCAGATTAGCTCCGGCTACCGTACGTACGTAATGCGGATCCTGAACTTCGGAGCCGGCAATTACGACAATCCGGCTGAGATCCATCCGCTGATCCCGGATTAACTTACCCAGGGTTATTACCTCCTGTACCCCAAGGGTCCAGACCACATCACCATTTTTAATCGGTGCGATATGATGGATTTGCACGCCCACATTCCCGGCAGGATGCTCGCCTTTAAACCAGGTCTTTTCCACGTGTTGTGCACCGGTAAATGCCTTACTCGGAGCTTGCTGCCCATTGGCATTGAGACCAAGATAAACTTTACCATCGGTCAATTTGCCCAAAACATCAAGGCCCATCTGAAAAGCCTCTTCCTGCCCTTCTACCACCAGGTTAAGGTCCGGTGCCAAAGGTGCTGTATCAAAGGTAGAAATGAAGATATTTTTAGGAGTAACTTCCGGATCTGCAATCACGTCGAATGGCCGTTGATTAATCAGGGGCCAGAATCCGGATGCTTTTAAATGGCTGACTAACGATGTACGATCGGCTTTCTGCAAGTCCAAAGCAGGCAATGCGCGGTATTTTTGATCCTTATCCGCCAGTATGACAATTTCGGCAATTGAACGTTTTTCGCCACGGTTAATGGCAATGACTTCGCCACTGACCGGAGCTACGTATTTGATGGATTCATCGTTTTTGTCGTGAAATAGCGGATCTCCGGCCTTTACTTCGTCGCCTTCGTTCACCTCCATCTTAGGAATCGGAGAGATCCCGCGGAAATTGGGCGGTATCACGGCAAATCTGCTGGCAGTTGCATCAACCACCTTGGCATTGGCTGCTCCCTGGACATTCAGGTTAAACCCTTTCTGCAGTCCTACAAATTTACCTCCACCCACATAGGATGGCGCCTTCGACCCTTTCCGGTAAAAAAGATCTCCCAGCAATCCTAACGCGGCCAAAACGACTACGATGAGGACGATCCAAAATGAATTTGAACTGGAAGAAGCGGTGGACGATTGGGCTTGTATCGTGAGAAAACCGGATATGATAAATATCCCTGATAGTGCTGTTTTTCGCATTCCCATGGTTAAGAATTATTGCCTTGGAAGCTAGTCGTCAAATCGTTTTTCAAAAACTCCGCAAATATAGAAAGCTTTTATATTAATATCACAGAACCTATATCCCTTCAAAAAAGAAGTTGCTATTTAGACCAAATCTAAATTTATTGGTCTTTGGCTGTGGAATATTTGATTTGAATCATCCATTGCTTTTTCCAGGCGATCCAGCCAAATATCGCGACAAAGGTGTAAATCAAATACAAAAGTGCGTAAAGATATGCACCTCTGGACCAGGTAATTCCGATATAAACCACATCGATGACCATCCAATACCACCAGTTTTCCAGTTTTCTTTTTACGGTAAGCCACGTCGCGACGATAGCCGCGATGGTCGTAAATGCATCTGCATAAGTGGCTGCTGCCGGCGTATAAGCATCAAAGAAATAGCCAAAAAACAAACTTCCGGGTACAATCAGGGCAAGAATTTTCAGGTGCTCACGCCACGGTATGCGCTCGATCTGTATCCCCTGACCGGTGCTGGAATTGCTCCATTGCAGGATTCCCCAGATCCCCATGCCTACATAAAAGATCTGTAGGATGGCGTCCAGGTATAGCAGATAATAAAAGACATCTGCATAAGCCCAAAGCAAACAACTTAAGATTCCCCAATACCAGCAAGAACGAAGCTGACGGGCTGCCAGCCATACATAGATCACACCAGTAACAAGTGCCACCCATTCATACCAGGCAAATGCAACCCATGCCGCGCGGACTTCATTCCAGAAAGCCGCCATCGGATTCGGTTATTCGGACTCTTTGACGAATGCACGAATTCGCGCCTCAGCTACATTGGGAATGGCATTGGTCACCATTTGGATGGTCACTTCGTATTCACCCTGCTTATCGGTACTATCGAAGGTAACTTTGACCTCGCCTGTCTTACCCGGTAAAACGGCTTCTTTGGGCCATTTCACTTTAAGATCTTTACCCGCCGTAGCTAAGCGAATGACCAAATTGGCATCACCGGAGTTGGTAAACACAAACGTGTGCTCCTTCACCTCACCCTCCTTCAAAAGTCCAAAATCATGGAAAGATTCGTCAAATTTTAACGAGGGTACCAACCAGTGAATGACCGGGTCCTGTGTACCATCCGGTCCGCCGTGGTTCTGATTATTGGGCTGGGAAAGAATTTCCTTTTGAATCTCGATGGTCGTTGGCCCCTCGAGAATTTTGAATTCAGTGCGCCGGTTGAACTGGTGTTCTTCATCCGAGCATTGCACCCCATTCGTACACCGGTTCAGGATAAAACGTTCACCATAGCCTACTGCTTTGATCCGTTTGGGATCAATACCCCGCTCCACCAACCATCGTTTGGCCGATTCGGCGCGGCGCTGGGAAAGATCATCATTATATGCATCATTACCCTGCGAATCCGTGTGCGAACTCAACTCGATGACCATATCCGGGTATCGGTTCAAAAGATCCAGCAGCACGGCGAGATCTTTCTCTGCATCCGGCAGGATCTGATCGTCATCAAATTTGTAATAAATGTTGTTTAGCCGTATTGGTTCAGTGACCGTAATGGTTTCGGTTTCAGGTTTTACGGGCTTTTGTTTCAGACGAATCGCCCGTTTGATCGTATAATCTTCGACAATGCTGACGGTATTGAACTGGATGGTATCCGGAAAATATCCTTCCCGGTCAACGGTTGCCGTATATGCCTTTTCCCCCTCAAGCGGGATGTCAAAAATGTTGTTATCATCTTGCTTAAGACTTGATGCGGGTTGATCTGCCCGCTCGTCTTCCAGCATTTCAAAGACCTTAACAGTTGCTCCGGTAAGTGCCTGTCCTTTATCGTCAAATACGCCGGCCAGCAGGTTGATCTTGATGGTTTTTTCGGTGAAGTAGTAAATGTCGTCGCAACAAGTCTTGTTCATCACCGATCGTGCGGTCGGGCTGGCTCGGTTAGAGACTAAAAATCCATTGACTCCGGACCCGTCTACATAAAAGCTCAGGTCATCGGCGGCTGAATTAAACCGGTAACCCATATTTTTTGGCTCTGCCCAGGAACTTCCGTTCCACTCCGTCGAGAAAATATCAAAGCCCCCCATTCCGGTCCTACCATCCGACGAAAAATACAATTTACCATCCCGGTAATAAGGAGAAAGGTCGTCACCTGCTGTATTGATGACATCCCCAAGATTCACCGGAGCGCCATAAGCATCCTCTTTTTGACGGGGCGCGTAATAAAGATCAAATCCTCCTTTTCCTCCCGGAATGTTTGCTGCGAAGAAAATTACGCTTTCCCCATAGAGCTCGCCTTGCATCGGATGTTTTACCAGGTAATCTCCATTGATACCCTGAACGAATCTGGCAGGCGTCCACCCCCTACCCCGTTTGGTAGAAACAAATAATTTGCTTTCGGTGAGCGAATCACCGTCATAGGCCATGCGAATGAAATACATGGTGGATCCATCCGGGGAAATGAATACATTTCCATTGTGTATTCCTTCTACATTTATATCATCCGGCAGGGCTTTCGGTTTGTCCCATTTACCCTTGTCATCTTTTGAAGTCTCGTAGATCTTGGCATATAAGTCCGTCTCCTTACCATCTTTTACCAACAGTTTATTGCGTTGGAAGGAAGTGATGTACAAATTGCCCTCGGCATCCATGCTGGGTGATGCGTCGGTGTACATGGAGTTTACCGGCCGTCCCAGATTGATCACCAGCATATCCTCGTTTTTGGGTAGATCATCCTGAGCCAGAATACCAGCAACTTCCTTCTGAACCATTGGTCTCAGTGGATTTTGCGGGAAGCTATCCAGGAAATACTTGAACTCCTGAAATGCTTCCTGATATTTTCCATTTTTCCTCAGGTAGAGTCCGTAATAGTAGCGGGAATCGGGATATTGGTTTTTGCTATCGCGCTTGGCGATTCTTCCCCACCAGGCTTCCGCGAGTTTATAATTTCTCAATTGGCCATATATCCCGGCAATCTTAACCGCCAGTTCCTCCGTACGCAATTCTTTGTACGCCTCTTCGTACCACTGAACAGCATTGACGTAATCATGCTGTTCCAATTTTTCATCGGCAGCTTCAATCAACAACGGCGGAGTGGTGCCACGGATAGGTTGAGCAACCAGGCCTGTAAACCACACGGTGAAAACGGCGAGGATGGTAAAGCGAAGCATTATCATCTTGCACATATTGTTATCCATATATCTTCATTAAAAACGCGGACAGAAAAAGATATTGTCTGCCTTTGGCTTTTTATAAATGCGAGCGATGTACGAAGCCGCGATCTCAATCCCTCCGACCGTCTTACTTGCAGACGAAAACTTGGAAGCATTGACATCGTAAGCCATGCCCACCCGAAACGGCCCGTAATCCATCCCAACCAATATTTCTACGGCATCTCCAAATCGGTAACCGGGTCCAAAACTGAATAAAACATTCTTTTCAGGATCCAGCAAAAACCCTACCGGTATCTGCAAAGCCGCTTCCGATGCCGGGCCAACCTTCTGAAAAAGAAAGGCCGGTGTCAACAAAAGACGATCCGATAACACGTAGTTGAATGCAGCGTGAGCCAGGAGTCGGTTCGGTTTCAGGGATCTTCCGGACTTACGAAGCGCGATATTGGGTCCGGCAATATGACCTACCGAGACTCCGATCGACATATCTAAATAATCGTTAATTACTCCTTGATAGGAAAGTCCTGCGGTGATATCGGTTTTATCCTTACCGGTTGCCTTCTTGCTTTCCTTGTCATTCAGGTCGGATTTATCCGGGCTATTGGATCCCCCTGGCAATAATTCATCCTCAAATTTCAGGTCCTGGACGTTGCCAAAGTAGCGGAAGGACTTTCCACCCTGCACCCCTATGGAAAATACCCGGGTGTCGTCCTTGTCCAGGCCAATGTGATAGGTGCCGCTGAGGTAAGCGCCCCCCTGGGTCAAATTACCGGCTCCGGAAACATCCTGATAGATCGTGGCGCCAATTCCTACCCAATCCTGTTTACGAAACCCGGTGATGATCGGGGCATCCACATAGAAGGATGGTGTTTGATAAGGCTCAGCGACCGAGAACCACTGGGTTCTGAAAATCCCGCCAATCCGAAAGGTACCCTCATAATTGCCTGTCATGGCCGGGTTCATCGTTAAGGGCGACATGTAAAACTGTGAAAAATGAATATCCTGGCTCAACACAGGGAAAGCTGCCAGCAGGAAAATGCAAATTTTCAAGTAGACATTACGCATAGCATGTGTTTGTAATGCGAAAGATAATCTTTATTTGGCGAACGTGCCTATTTCTTTAACGCTTCGAGGTTTAATCCAGGTTGGTTAAACCTTTAGGAAACAGGTACCATTCCGTAAATCAACAAAAATTTAGCCGGGGATCAGCTT
>ERZ795053.4072-NODE-4072-length-16071-cov-4.283904_pt1 | contig 16071 bp, 18 predicted proteins | sample MGYA00375137_ERZ795053 | MGnify/ENA primary metagenome ERZ795053 (study PRJEB30182, sample SAMN05720284) | activated sludge metagenome | isolation source: Anaerobic digester | place: Hong Kong | collected 2014-12-17 ...
TAACTCCCACGTATGAACAACTCGATAAAATGTTAACTAGAAAACATGAAGTTTTTGATCTTGATAATCAACCCTACTATGACGATCTGATGGACCATCTCCAACGCCTCGATTATCGGATTAATCAATCGAGAGAACAAATGCGAAACATGCTCGATCTTCATATGAACAACCAATCGACTAAGATGAATAAAATTATGGCAACTCTGACATTATTTTCAGCCATTTTCATTCCACTTTCATTCTTAACAGGGTTTTTCGGTATGAATTTTATCTATTTTGAACTCCTATCGTATCCCCATGCTGTTTTAATATTTAGTATTGTATGTTTCATCATTATGGCATCCATGGTTTTCTTTTTCAAAAGAAAAAAGTGGTTTTAATCATCAATTTTTGCATATTCAATCAAAACTAGCTGATTTAGGCTAGTTTTTTCTTTTTTTACGGTTTGAAGACATCATTAAGTTATTTAGAAAACGTTATCATATGAAAACCCAATGCAAAAAACTTGACAAAGTCTTTTCAATTTAAAAATAAGTGTTATAATTAAGGTGAATTAAACAATACCCAAAAGGAGATACCTTATGAATTCACAAGCTTTTTTAACACGTGAAAAGCTGGCTCTTTTTTACGCGCAGCTCGAAAAAAATAAAAAACTTCCTGGACCACTAATGCCTACGCTTCACGATGCACAGCATATCTTTGGTCATATTCCACTCGAAGTTCAAAAGATCATCTCAAAAGAACTGAACGAAAGTATTGCAAAAATCAATGGCGTCGTGACTTTTTATGGGAATTTTTCTGTTACCCCTAAAGGCAAAAAGACGATTAGCATTTGTTTAGGTACAGCATGTTACGTCAGAGGTTCACAAAACATTATGGAAACTCTTGAGGATGAACTTAAAGTCAAACCAGGTGAAACAACGAAGGATGGCGAAATCACGTTGTATGCAACCCGCTGTATTGGTGCTTGCGGACTAGCTCCTGTTTTCTCAATTGACGAACACATCTATGGCAACTCTAGCGTCCAAAAAGTGAAACAAGTGATTAAAGAGATGAGAGAAGCCAAAGATGAAACTAAGTGAAATCATCGAAAAATATCAATGTCAGGTTTATACGAAAGAGCTACTTAGAGAAAAAGAAATTAAGTACGCTTTTTGTGCTGATTTGATGAGTGATGCTTTAATGGTCCTCAATTCGGTCAAAGATGATCGCGTTTTAATAGATAGCATCTTAATTACAGGTTTAACGACTAATCAATCGATTAGAACAGCAGAAATGTTAGATATGGAAGTTGTTTTGCTTGTTAGAGGAAAAATACCTTCACTTAAAGTCGTTGAATTAGCTAAAGAATCAAATATTATTTTATTATCGACTGAACATACCATGTTTAATACCAGCGGTATGATGTACCAAGATGGTATTAAAGGTATTATCTATAATCAACAATGGTAAAAGAATATCAGATCATTGCTAAAAACTATGATTTAGCAGGTCGTGCATCTTCAGATATTAAACGAACACTAAAGTCACTTGGTATACCATGGAATCTAACAAAAAGAGTATGTGCTGCTTCATATGAAGCAGAAATCAATGTGGTCATCCATTCTGTAGGTGGTTATGTGACATTTGAAATTAATGACACGTATATCTTATTAGACTTTTTCGATGACGGTCCAGGTATTCCTGATATTGAGTTAGCAATGCTAGAAGGCTTTTCCACAGCAAGTGAACTTGATCACGCTAATGGTTTTGGAGCAGGCATGGGTATACCAAATATGAAAAGGTCAGCTGACGAAATGAAAGTTGAATCAGATCCCTTTGGGACACATGTTCATTTAGTCTTTTATCGAGGTAAAGAACATGAGATCGATTAAAGACATATTATCTAAAAACTATATCTGTTTAACACATGACAAAACTCTCAACAATCTCTATCAAGGTTGTTACGCTACTGATCTTTTATCAGCCGCGATAAAAAGTGCCGATGATCATGCCATTCTTATTACACTTATTTCTCACGACAATACGGTCGGATGTGCCATGATGATTGATTTACCAGCAATTATAATCACTGAAAATAGAGCTGTTACACTGCAGATGATTGATAAATGTAATGAAGAAGGCATTTGCTTAATTCAAACGGCATTCAAGAATCATGAAGTCATTATCGATCTCTATCAACGAGGTCTCATATGATCTATTATTATGATTTACACATTCATTCGGTCTTATCGCCTGATGCAGATGTCCTCATGACTCCGAATAACATCTTCAATATGGCATACTTAAAAAAATTAGATATCATAGCTGTTACGGATCATAATTCAACAAAACAACTTAAGATCATGCAAGAGTTGTCAGAAAGTTATGATATGTTATTTATCCCTGGTATTGAATTATCATTAGCAGAGGATATTCATGTATGTTGTTATTTTGCATCAACTGATGATGCATATCGATTCGATAACTTGCTTGAACCATGGCGAAACAACATAAGATATGATGGACATTTGGGAAGTGAGCAGGGAATTACGGATATCAATGATGAAATCGTTGAAGTATATCCCTTTGATCTATCCATAAATCTTTCTCTTTCTCTCCTAGAATTAAGAGCATTACTCCAACCTTTCCGTCATATCTTAGTTTTCGCTCATGTTGATAGAAAAAAACACAGTGGCCTTTCCCACTTAAGTAACTTTAAACCAGATGCTATTGAACTGAGTTCAAGAGCTAGTCAAGACTTTATTCATGCTCATCATCTCAATCAGTACAAAATCTTTTATAACTCAGATGCACATATGATCACCGACATCAATGAACGAAACGATCACAATCAAGTGGAGCTAGAAAGTTTATCCATCGATGCTTTCTTTGATTATATACATCATGGATAACATCGCACTATATCTACTAGATCTTGCACAAAATGCCATCGTAGCAAAAGCAAATCACATTGATATTCACATCAAAGAAGATGACATGCTAGTACTTGAAATGAAAGATGATGGTTGTGGTATGGATGAAGAAACACTTCAAAAAGCATCTTCACCATTCTTTACAACACGAAAAACACGTAAAGTTGGTCTAGGATTATCCATGATCAAAATGGTATCTGAACAAACCTCAGGAGAGTTTCAGTTAACATCAAAACCCAACGAAGGAACGACACTCAAGGTATCATTTGACATCCATCATATGGATATGCCACCACTTGGTGATTTTGGAGATGTTGTCGTTATGCTGGCAATTCATCAAGATATGAACGACTTTTCGTTCACATATGAAAAAGATAACAAGCAGTACACCTTTCATCTCAATGACATGAAAGAACTACTTGGAGACACACTTCATGACATCTATGTTATGAATTACTTAAAGGACTATATTAATCAAGAAATCAATAGAGTAAGAGGTATATTATGAAATCATTAGAAGACCTTCAAAAATTAAGAGATGAAGCGTTGAAAAAAATGAATGTACGCTACGTTAAGGGTGGCTACCGCATTCAAGTTGGCATGGGTACATGTGGGATTGCATCAGGTGCCAAACAAGTATTACAGGGTTTCCTCAAGGAAATTCAAGATAGACAGATTGAAAACTGTGCTGTAACACAAGTTGGTTGTATGGGTGAGTGTACTTATGAACCTATGGCTGAAATCATTGATGAAAATGGACAATCCTTTGTTTATTGTTCCATTACAGATGACATGATCAAAGAAATAGTTGAAAAACACATTATCAATCATGAACCGATTGATCGTTATTTACTCAACAATAGAAAGCGGTAGGTGAAAACATGCTCGAACGTACTCAAGTACTTATTTGCGGTGGAACAGGCTGCATGAGTTCTAAATCAAAAGAAATTAAAGACACATTTGAGAATGTATTACTCAATATGAACATGAAAGATGAAGTCGGACTCGTCTTAACAGGATGTTTTGGATTGTGCGAAAAAGGACCTGTCGTTGTCGTTTATCCAGATGAAACATTTTATTCTCATGTCACATTAGATGATGTTGAAGTGATTTGTCAAGAACATTTACTCAAAGGTAGACCGGTTCAACGTTTACTCGTTAAAGATCCCATTGACAAAAAACTGATTAAAAACATGAGTCAACTCAAGTTTTATTCAAAACAAAGACGTATCGCTTTAAGAAATTGTGGTAACATCAATCCTTTAGAGATTACTGAATATATTGCTAAAGATGGCTATATGGCATTAGGTAAAGTTCTCACACAAATGACACCACAAGAAGCGATTGATGAAATGATCAAATCTGGTTTACGTGGTCGTGGCGGTGGTGGATTCTCTACCGGTAAGAAATGGCAATTTGCTAGAAACTCAGTTTCTGACCAAAAATATGTCATTTGTAATGCTGACGAAGGTGACCCAGGTGCATTTATGGACCGCGCAGTTTTAGAAGGTGACCCACACTCCGTATTAGAAGCGATGGCAATCTGTGGTTATGCGATTGGTGCTAACCAAGGATATATTTATGTTAGAGCAGAATATCCTGTTGCAGTTGAAAGACTCAATATCGCCATTAAACAAGCAAGAGACATGAATCTTCTTGGAAATAATCTTTTCGGAACTGATTTTAGTTTTGATATTGATATTCGTTTAGGTGCAGGTGCGTTTGTGTGCGGTGAAGAAACCGCATTGATTGCCTCCATCGAAGGCTATCGTGGTATGCCACGCCTTAAGCCACCATTCCCAGCTGTCAAAGGCTTATGGGGACAACCAACCAACGTCAATAACGTTGAAACGTTTGCCAATGTACCGGTTGTTTATTTAAAAGGTGCAGATTGGTTTAAATCGATTGGTACTGAAAAATCAAGTGGAACCAAAGTATTTGCTTTAGGTGGCAAGATTGTTAACACAGGACTTGTTGAAGTTCCTATGGGAACAACACTACGTGAAGTGATCTATGACATAGGTGGTGGCATCCCTAATAAACGCAAGTTTAAAGCTGTTCAAACAGGTGGACCATCTGGTGGATGTATCACTGAAAAAGATTTAGATACACCGATTGAATTCGAAACACTAACATCATTAGGATCCATGATGGGTTCTGGTGGTATGATCGTGATGGACGAAGACAACTGTATGGTTGACGTTGCACGTTTCTATCTTGATTTCACAGTTGATGAATCATGTGGAAAATGTACACCATGCCGTGAAGGAACCAAACAGATGAAAGAAATCTTAGATCGTATCTGTGAAGGAAACGGAACGATGAAAGATATCGATGAACTAGATCAACTAGCACACATGATTAAAGAAACATCACTTTGTGGTCTTGGTCAAACAGCACCTAACCCAGTTTTATCAACACTTAAACACTTTAGACATGAATATGAAGCTCATGTTAAAGATAAGACATGTCCAGCAGGCGTATGTCGTGATCTAACAAACTTCGTCATCGATGACAGTTGTATCGGTTGTACGAAGTGTGCGAAGAACTGTCCAACCAATGCAATCACAGGATGGCCCAAACAAAAACATAACATTGATCTTGATTTATGTATTCGTTGTGGAGCTTGTAAGAAAGCATGTCCAGTTGGCGCAATCTCAAGCGTTGCTATTCATGAGGAGAACCGTATATGACAAAAGAAATTAATCTCAATATCAATGGGAAACCCATTATAACAACATCAGATAAAACGATTTTACAAGCTGCAGAAGCCAATGGCATTCATATTCCACGTTTGTGCTATTTTGAAGGTATTCATGAAGAAGGTAATTGTCGTGTTTGTTCAGTTAAAATCAATGGACAAAAGAACTTAAAACCTGCATGTCGTACGAAGGTAGAAGAAGGTATGAATGTCATCACAGATGACCTCGATATCTATCAAGCCGTTACGATGAATCTTGAACTACTCGCACACAAGCATCACTTTGAATGTTTCACCTGTTCTAGAGAAACAAATTGTGAGTTTTTAGATTTATTAAGAGAATACTCAATTGAAAACGAACTCACTTATCTTTACGGAACTAATGAAGCACCTCGTTATTACTCTGATTCAAGTGGTGTTATCACCATTGACTCTAGTAAATGTGTGTTATGTGGACGTTGCGTATCAGCATGTGAAAAGTTTACAGGACTCGGAATCCTTAATTATAATCAACGCGGATCTGAAACATATGTTGGACCTGCATTGTTCCACCACATGGAAGATGCTGGTTGTATTTACTGTGGTAAATGTATTCAAGCTTGTCCAACGGGCGCATTAAGTGAAAAAGATGATATTAGACAACTTGATATGGTGTTACGTGATCCAAGCAAAACCGTTGTTTGTCAGGTTGCGCCATCAGTACGTGCTGCATTAGGTGAAGAATTTGGTTATCCCATTGGAACCAATGTTGAAGGTCAAATGTTTGCGGCTCTCAAAGCCATTGGTGTTGACGAAATTATGGATACAAACTTCACAGCAGATTTAACGATTCTTGAAGAAGGAACTGAATTTATTAATCGTTTGAAGAACAATGGTCCTTTCCCGATGTTTACATCTTGTTCACCAGGTTGGGTTAACTACTTAGAACTCTATCACCCAGAACTTATACCTAACGTATCATCTTGTAAGTCACCACAGCAAATGGCAGGAGCTTTAATTAAAACCTACTACGCTGATGAACTTAAATTAGATCCTAAGAACATCGTCTCATTATCCATCATGCCTTGTATTGCTAAAAAGGAAGAAGCAAGAAGAGAAGATATGGGTCGCGATGGTTACAAAGACGTCGATATCGTGTTAACAACAAGAGAACTTGCCCGTTTGATCAGAAGAAGAAAGATTGACTTTAAGTCATTAGAACCTATTCAACCTTTCGGTATGCTTGCATCTTATACAGGTGCTGGAACTATCTTTGGTGCGACAGGTGGGGTTATGGAAGCTGCACTTAGAACAGTGACAGAGATCTTAGAAGAGAAACCAACACCGATTGACTTTAAAGAAGTCCGTGGGACACAAGATATTAAAGAAGCTACTTACATGGTTGCTGGTACGCCAGTTCGAGTTGCGGTTGTTCATGGTGGCTATGCCATTGGTCAGTTTTTAAATGATTTAAAGAACTCTGACAAAACGTATCACTTTGTTGAAGTTATGGGATGTACAGGTGGATGTATCAACGGTGGTGGACAACCCATTGTTCCTGCGAAGATTGCAGAAAAGATTGATGTTCGTCAATTAAGAGCAAATGTTTTATATGAAATAGATAAAAACGCACCAATGAGAAAATCACACGAAAATCCTTTTGTTAAGCAACTTTACGAAAAGTTTTTAGGTGAACCTAACTCGCATTTATCACATGAATTGTTACACACACATTATCATAAGCGTCAAGCTTATTCAAAGATTTAATTGAGGTATGTTATGAAAAAATGGCTAATTATCTTATGTATGTTATTTCTACTTGTTAGCTGCAAACCTTCTGAAAAATTAAGCATCATGGTGCCACAGGGTAGTCCAGCAATGACCATCTTGGGTCTTGATGAAGATGATTACGCCATCGATATTGTTAATGGCCCTGATCCATTGGTTGCAGCATTCGGTTCGATGTCACATGATGCGATTATTGCACCAACCAATTTAGGTGCAAAACTCTATCAATCTAAAGAAGATTATGTATTAGCTGGAACAGTTGTATGGGGTAATTATCATATCATTTCAACATCATTTGTATCGAATTCACTGAGTCAACTAACCGATAAAACCATCATTGTATTTGGGCAAAACCAAACATCTGATATTATCATGAAACATTTACTTGCTCAGTATCATGTCAATGCTACAATCACCTATGTTGATTCTGTACAGACTGCAGTCAGTGAATATATGTTAGATCACACAAAGATTGTCATGGTTGCAGAACCCAGTCTATCAAAAGTAAAAGCATTAGTTCCTGAAACGACATCCATCGATTTACAAACACTATATGCAGACCTACATGATGGCGCATCTTACCCACAAGCTTCTATCTTTGTTAAGAAAGATTTATCAGATCAACGTGTTAACCATTTGATGGATGATCTAAGATCTTCTATCAATTTAGTTAACGATAAATCACACGATTTATTAACAAAGGGTATCACACTGGGGATTCTTGATGATATACTCATTTTAGAAGATGCTATCGAAGGTAGTCATCTCATGTTTCAGACAGCACAAGAGGCTAAATCATCGATTGAAGATTACTTTTCAGTGATTTTGGAGCTTAATTCTAAACTGATTGGCGATGCTTTACCAAACGATTCATTTTATTGGAGTGATTGAATGTGAAAAAAACTTGGACGATATCATCCTTGTTGTCACTTATCATCTTATGGTATGTATTATTTTTAGCGATAAATCATAGACTTATTCTACCATCTCCGCTAGATGTCCTTTTGAAGCTGGGGGGATTAGCAAAAAAGGGTAGCACCTATCATGTGATAGGACTATCCCTTTTTCGCTTAATTATCTCGGTATCACTGTCTGCCATATGTGGCGTTACCTTAGGAACTATATCAGGACTAAAAAAGAAATTCTCTTGGGTGATGCAGCCCTATGTTACAGTGCTTCGAACGATCCCCGTCATATCAATCGTTGTGATCTTGCTTATCGTTTTAGGTTATCAGATCACACCTTACGTCATCACATTTCTGATGGTATTTCCGATCATCTATCAAGCTGCAGAAGAAGGTATTAAGCAAATTGATCAAAGTTATATCGATGTTTATAACCTTGAAGCACATGATATTAAACTCGCATTTAGATATTTATACTATCCACTGATGAGACCTTACGTCCTACTTTCATTTCTCCAATCCTTTGGATTGGGTTTAAAAGTTTTAGTCATGGCTGAATATTTAGCACAAACCAAGTATGCGATTGGTCAGATGTTATACCTTGCTAAAACGAATTTAGATTATGCATCCGTTTTTGCCTGGACGCTGATCCTGATCTTGATTTCAATTATGTTGGAATATGTGATTCACACATATCGAAAACGTTTGATAAAAGCAGATTAATATAAGATATTTTATGTTAAAAAACGCATTATTTTAATAAAAAACTCCACATTTTTTTTTTTATTTCTTACGTTTTTCTTTCATAAAAAAAAGTTAAATAATTTTGTTGACATCGTTCGCTTATTCATATATAATACAATTGTTTCACCCACCTTTGTGAGGTGAGACCCGTGAATTGGTCCTAATGTCTACATCCCCCCCAGGCATTAGGACTCTTTTTTTTGATGTTATTTCATGCTATAATATGGCTGAAAATAAGGAGGTTTATCATATGGCTTTTTTAACACTTCATGTCCGCTCTAACGCATTGGATTTAAACACGACGGTCAACGTCATTCTACCTCAAGATATTAAAAAAGATGAGAAGCTCAAAGTTCTCTATCTCTTGCATGGTTACATTGGAGATCATACCGATTGGATGCGTTATACATCCATTGAAAGATACAGTTGGAATTATCGACTCGCTATTGTGATGCCAGCTGTCAACAACAGTTATTACATGGATACAGTCAGTGGGTTAAACTACTTCACGTACATCTCTAAAGAACTTCCTGAATTAGTGACATCGCTTTTACCTATTTCATCAAAGCGAGAAGATCAATATGTTGCCGGTTTATCAATGGGAGGTTATGGTGCACTTAAGATCGCATTAACTTATCCTGATCGATTTGCTAAAGCTGCGAGCTTATCGGGTGCACTTGATATTGATGAGATTAGAAAGATTGCGAGTGATCAACCACGTAATCTTTGGTTTGATGCAGTTTTCGGCATGAAGCCTATTCAGAATACAACCAATGATATGAAATATTTAATTGATCTACATCTTAAACACAACGTAGAGTTACCTGATCTCTATGTGGCATGCGGAACAGAAGATTTCTTATATAAAGACAATATTGCCTTCAGGGACTTCTTGATTGACCGCAACGTTAAACATCTTTATGAAGAATCACCAGGAGCACATGATTGGGCATTCTGGGATACTTATATCCAAAAAGTATTAGCATGGTTATAAAGAAAACACGGACAAATTTCGTCCGTGTTATTTTTTTAGGATATAGGTGATGAAATCTTTAAACACCTTTCGCCATGCGAGTTCATGATGTTTGTCATCTGTTTCGATATAGCATATATCTTGTATACCTTTATCATGTAACAGACGTTTTAAGTTTTGGCTATTTTCGATATACATATTTGAGAACTCTGTGTTTTGTGGATTGCTGGTCTCATGACGTCCAACAGAAATAAAATAGCGTTGACTTAAGGAAGTTTCAGAACTAATGATATAGTCTAAAAAGTCTTTTTCATTAAACCAAGAGGCAAGTGAAAAACAACCGATACCTCCATAGACTTCTGGATATTTCTGACCCATATAAACAGATATATAAGCTCCCATCGAACTACCGGCAACAAAGGTATGTTCAACATCAGTTAGTGTGCGATAATGTGTATCAATATACGGTTTAACGAATTCGGTTACCCAGGTTGCGTAAGGGTCACCATAGCCACCAACCGTAATTTTTGTCATATCTTTGACCATGTCCACACAAGGCCAAGGTGCATATTCAAAGAGTCTCAGTTCGGAATTATCGATACCAACGATGATAGCATCATCGACCTTTAATTCATCTAATGTTTCCTTGATTCCCCATGAATGTCCACTGTAGGATGTTTCATCTTCGAATAAGTTTTGTCCATCATGCATGTAGATCACAGGATAATCTTTATTTGATTCATCATAGTGATCAGGAAGAAGAATTCGAATCGTACGTTCATGTTGATGTGTTGGTATGGGAAGTGTTATTTTTATTAAGTTCATCTCGTCCACCTCGTTTGTATTGTAACATAAGATATGTTTCTTTGATATTTAAGTTATAAAAACATGTTAAAATAGAAATAGACGACGGAGGTTTTTATGAAAAAAGTCGAATACGCGAAAACAAAAAAAGAGATTAATCGCTTAGGTTTTGGTTCGTGGCAATTAGGGAACACGGAATTTTGGGGATACATGTCAATGGAAGATGGCGTTGAACTCGTTAAACGAGCTATTGAACTCGGCGTGAATTTTTTCGATACGGCACCTGGTTATGCATCGGGTATGAGTGAAACCATTATTGGTCAAGCTATTGAAGGATGCCGCGATCAGATTGTTATTAATTCAAAATTTGGACATACAGCAGATGGAGAAACTGATTTCTCTGTTTTCTCACTTAAAAAACAGGTTACAGACAGTCTAGAAAGACTTCAAACAGACTATTTAGATAGTTTGCTCATACATAATCCAGGATTTGACATTTTAGAAGGTAAAACACGACATGTCGAAGAATTAAAGAAGTTAAAAGAAGAAGGTCTCATTCGTGCATATGGTGTTTCAATCGATTCTCTAGAAGAGTTTGAAACAGTTTTAAATCATCTCGAAGTTGATGTCATCGAAATCTTATTTAATGTCTTTTTTCAAGATGTTTCTAGTTTATTTAAAAAGGCAAAAGAAAAAGGTATATCATTAATTGCTAAAGTACCGCTTGACTCGGGATGGCTCACCGGGAAATATGATGAGCTTTCTGAATTTGAAGGCATTCGGATGCGTTGGGATGATGAAACAATTGCTCGCAGAGCACAACTCGTCAGAAAGATGAAAGAGATTACGCAAACCGATGATTTAACACGTTTTGCAATCTCATTTATCTTATCGTATCCAGAAATCACAGCAGTGATTCCTGGTATTAAAACTTTAGAACAACTTGAAGATCATATTAAAAATGCCAATTTTAAACTTGATCCTAAGATGAAAAAGAGGATGGTTGAACTCTATCTTCAGGATATTAAAAAAGATCCACTTCCTTGGTAAATAGGGTTGGAACCAATTGGCTCCAACCTTTTCATATCATTTTCTAAAACATAATTTGATGAGGTGTCTATGGGAACCATAATTAATGCAGGTGCTATCATCGTAGCAACGCTGCTCGGTGTTATTTTTAAAAAGGGATTACCAGAAAAAATACAAAAAGGTGTGATGGTTTCACTAGGTTTAGGATTAGCTGCCTTATCACTTGGATGGTTTCTAAAAGACTTTTTCACCTTAGAAAATAACAGTATTACATCAAGTGGAGATCTGCTCATCATTGTTTCACTCGTTGTAGGTGTGATGATTGGTGAATGGATTGATATCGATGGTAGACTTAACCTTTGGGCTGAAAATGTCGAAAAAAAATATAATCTTCCTCCTCTTGCGAGAGGGTTTATTGCAGCAACACTGATTTTCTGTGTTGGTGCGATGGCGATCGTTGGTTCAATCAAAGACGGTCTCTATGGTGATATGACCACACTTTTAATCAAAAGTGCGCTCGACTTTGTCACAGCGATGATTCTAGCTTCAGTCTTAGGCATAGGTGTTATTTTTTCTGCCATTAGCGTCTTGGTTTATCAAGGAGCCATAACGTTACTCGCTATGTTTGTTGGCGATGTTTTATCACCTGAAATTATTAGGTCTATTTCAATGGTAGGCAATATCCTACTGATTGCAATCGGAATCAATTTTATGGAACTCAAACGAATTAAAGTAGCGAACATGTTACCCGCATTACTGGTTCCAGTGATCTACCACATCGTACTTATATTCATATAACATATTAAGGGGGCTTTATGGCAACACTTAAAACAGTACCAACAGATCAACATATTGAAACATTTATCAAAGAATTACCTGAAAAAAGACAGGGTGAAACTGAGATATTGATAGAGATGATGTCAGAAATTACAGGTCAACCTCCCGTGATTTGGGGTAGTGATATTGTTGGTTTTGATCAAGTTCATATCGTTTATGAATCCAAAAGAGAAATTGATTATTTTGTAATCGGTTTTTCACCAAGAAAAACAGCTATCACAGTATATTTATCCATTGAAACAAATAAAAAGGTATTTGATAAACTTGGCAAACATCAAAAAGGTGTCGGATGTTTATATATCAATAAACTAAGTGACATCGATTTAGATGAACTTAAAAAGATTTTACAAGAATCCATAGAAAGTTTAAGCATATGGAAAAGTGTTTAATTTGCGGTTCTGACACACATAATTTTACACATCCTAAAACAGGGGTTCGATTTCATCAATGTCAGCAATGTGAAGTCATATTTAAAGATAACACACACTATCCATCACGTATTGATGAAGAAAACAGATATTTAGAACACAATAACGATCCATCTCAAGAAGGTTATGTTAATTTTTTGACGCATTTCATTGATGAAGCAGTAACGCCGTTTATATCTTCTGGTCATATCCTTGATTTTGGTTCAGGTCCAACACCAGTTCTACAGTTATTGTTAACCAATCTTGGCTATGATGTGGATACATATGATCCATTCTTTAGTCCTGACAAACCAGATCAAGAAAAACGTTATGATATGATAACTTCAACTGAAGTAATGGAACATATTCATCAACCTAAAGATGCACTCATATGGATGGATAAACACGTTGAAAAAGATGGGTTCATCGCTTTAATGACGCTTTTTTATCCACAAGAGCGTCAATCGTTTTTTCAGTGGTTTTATATCAGAGATTTATCTCATGTCGTATTTTTCCAAGAAAAAACTTTTCAAGTCATCGGGGATATGATGGGATGGAATATCGTTTTCAATGACCATAAGCGGATTATTGTTTTTCAAAAGAGAGGTTAATCATATGAAAAAAGTTTGTGTTGTTACAGGTGCTACGTCAGGTATTGGATTTGCCAATGTAACGTTATTGTTGAAAGAACATGTTGATGTGATTGCAGTAGCAAGATCAACTGAGAAAAAAGATAAGTTGATGTCTGATTGTCAACCTTATCTAACAGATGACACTAAACTTCATATCGTGACAGGAGATCTATCATCTATTCGACAAGTCAATCAGTTAACAGATGATATTAAAAACATTCTTAATCAACATTATGAAGGCAGACTTGATGTCTTAATGAATGTTGCTGGTATGGTCTCCTCAGGTAAACATCTCAACGAAGATGGCAATGAAATAACGTTTGCTGTGAATCATCTAGCTGTTTTCTTGTTGACACAAAATCTTATACCATACCTCGAGAAGTCAGAAGATCCTCGCGTTTTAGTCGTAAGTTCGCTATCACATTATCGAGCACGCATTAACTTTAATAATCTACAAAACTTTAAATTCTATAACATTTTAAAAGCATATCAGCGTTCAAAATTATACAATGTCTTTTTTGTTAAAGAATTTCATAAAAGACATCCTCGTATCAGCATCTTTGCCATAGACCCAGGTCTTGTTAAAACAGAGATTGGATTAAAAAATACCTCGCGTATATCCAAGGCTATTTGGATTTGGCGTGTATCAAAAGGAACGGATGCGTTTTATCCAGCTTCATTTATGGTAAGAATAGCTTTAGATGATGAATATCGATCACTCTCAGGAGAGTACTTTAAAGAAGGAAAAGTAAAAAAGTCGAATCCTATCACGTATGATCAGGATAAAGCATCTAGACTATATGAAATCACTCAAGAAATTATCAACAAAAAGAGATAAAAAGTAAATCTCTTTTTTTCTTCGTTTTGGTATAATACTTGAGGATGGATAGAGGTGTCTGATCACATATGCAAAAACCTGAAATATTAGCTCCAGCGGGAACTAAAGAAGCCTTGATTGGTGCCATCAATGCAGGTGCTCATGCTGTTTATTTAGCAGGTAAACGATTTGGTGCTAGAGCATATGCGAGTAACTTTGATGATGAAACGCTGATTGAGGTTATTAACTATGCACATTTGCGTGGTGTTTTAGTGTTTGTCGCAATCAACACAGTCATCTATGATAATGAAATGAAGGATCTTTTAGCCTATACCGATTTCCTAGCAGAACATCATGTTGATGCCTTTATTGTTCAAGATTTAGGTGTCATTTCGTTGTTAAGAGAGCGATATCAGCATGTTGAAATCCACGCTTCAACACAAATGAATACACATACCATCGAACAAGCTAAGTGGTTAAAAGATATGGGTGTGAAACGGATTGTGCTCGCTAGAGAAACATCGCTTGACACCATTAAATTGATTAAAAAACATGTCGACATTGATCTTGAAGTTTTCGTTCATGGGGCGCTTTGTGTATGTTATTCAGGACAATGCTTGATGAGTTCAATGATCGGTGGTAGATCGGGTAATCGTGGTGAGTGCGCACAACCATGTCGACTCCCTTATGCACTCTATAAGAATCAAACAAAAATTTCAGATGAATCCTATCTGTTATCAACCAAAGATTTAATGACGCTTGAGTATCTTGATGAGCTGATTGACGCAGGTATCGATTCGTTTAAAATTGAAGGTCGTATGCGTAAACCAGAGTACGTGATTGAGACTGTTAAAGATTACAGATATGCACTTGACCAATATCTTGCAAGACGTGAGTCAGACTTAAGACAATCAATATGGAATTTAAAGAAAGTATTTAATCGTGATTTTACCAAAGGCTTCATCATGAATGAAAAACCTAAGGACTTGAATCACGACTTAAGACCTAATCACATGGGCATTCCACTGGGTCAAGTCATCCAGTATACTAGAAATAAAGTGACCATACGACTTGAAGAATCACTTTCAATCAATGATGGTTATCGCATTTTGTCAAATCAAGACTATGGAAATTCTGTATCACGTATTTTAAAACAAGGACAACTTGTTACACATGCCCTACCTGGTGATGTCATCACGCTGGATGTTGATCAATCTATTACCGTCGGTTCAACAGTCCTAAAGACTTTTGATTACCAACACGAACAATCACTGGCAAAATATCTTGATGAGAACTATAAACTCATTGGTTTAAAAGGATCATTGTCATCTTATGTGGGAAAACCTCTCAAATTAACAGTGACAGATGGTACGCATGAAGTTACCATCATCGGTGATTTTTTAGTTGAAAAAGCTTTAAATCAACCCCTATCAAAACAACAATATATCGATCAGATCAGTAAACTGGGACAAACACCTTTTTACTTTGAATCGTTAGAAATTGATACAGATGGTTTGGGATTTGTAGCTATTAAACA
>ERZ795053.4079-NODE-4079-length-16066-cov-6.887765_pt1 | contig 16066 bp, 13 predicted proteins | sample MGYA00375137_ERZ795053 | MGnify/ENA primary metagenome ERZ795053 (study PRJEB30182, sample SAMN05720284) | activated sludge metagenome | isolation source: Anaerobic digester | place: Hong Kong | collected 2014-12-17 ...
CCTTCCCCTATATCGTCGTCATCGTCGACGAGATGGCCGACCTGATGATGGTCGCGGGGAAGGAGATCGAGGCCTGCATCCAGCGTCTTGCCCAGATGGCGCGGGCGAGCGGCATTCACCTTATCATGGCGACCCAGCGTCCTTCCGTCGACGTCATCACCGGCACGATCAAGGCCAACTTCCCGACCCGGATCTCCTTCCAGGTCACCTCCAAGATCGACAGCCGCACCATCCTTGGCGAGCAGGGCGCCGAACAGCTCCTCGGCCAGGGCGATATGCTCCACATGGCCGGCGGCGGGCGCATCCGGCGCGTCCACGGCGCTTTCGTCTCGGACGACGAAGTCGAGAAGGTCGTCAAATTCCTCAAGAAGCAGGGCAAGCCGGACTACGTTCAGGAAGTCACGGAGCTTCGCGACGAAGAGGGCGAAGAGTACGAAGGTCTCGACATTGGCGGCAACACCTCGTCAGGCGACGCGCTCTACGACAAGGCGGTGGCGATCGTCATTCGCGACCGCAAGGCGTCGACCTCCTACATCCAGCGACGGCTGCAGATCGGTTACAACCGCGCAGCGACCCTGATCGAACGCATGGAAGACGAAGGGGTCGTTTCGGCTGCGAACCATGCTGGAAAGCGCGACATTCTGGTCGGCGAGGACGCCGCTTAAGGCATCCTCCCCGGCGCCGCTCCTGCATCGAAATAGCCCAGGTCTGGCGCCTGTCCCGTCGCGGGGCAGGGCGCTAGGATTATGTGGCCCCGGAGTCGGGGAATGGGGAGGAACGTGTCCGGAATGGCTGCGCAGGAGCGGGCTCTCATGCGCGCGGCGGCGTCGCAAGGCGCGTCGACCCCTGCCGCTGTCCGCCCTTCGGACAGAGCGCGGTTCACGATCCTCTCCCCTTCGGAGATCAACGCCATAGAGGCGGACTGGGCTGACCTTGCAGCGAACGCCGTTGAGGCGAACCCGTTCTTCGCTCCGTGGATGCTCGCGCCCGCTTTGCGCCATCTCGGCGGTGAGAAAGCGAAACTTGTTTGCTTGTGGGATGGTCCGCGCCTGATCGGGCTTCTTCCGGTCACGCGGACCGTCGGCTATGCGCGTTTGCCGGTCGCTTTTCTCGAATCGTGGATTTACGAGCATTGCTTTTATGGTGCGCCGCTGATGCGCCGCGGGAGCGAGAAAGCGTTCTTTGAGGCGCTTTTCGCGTTCATTGATGCGCAGGCGCCGTTCGGCGGTTTCCTGCGCTTGCCGCTGCTCGACGCCAAGGGCCCTTTCACAAGAGGTCTCAACGGCGCGGCGGGCCGGCGCTTCCATTACATCGCCGGTGAATTCGAGCGCGCGATCCTTCACGGAGGTTATGAAACGCAGGCTTTTCTTGCGGAGAACATGCGCAACAAGAAGGCGAGCGAGATGCGTCGCCGCCGCAAGAAGCTCAGCGAAATCGGGGAGGTCGTCTTCCGGAAATTCTCGTCCGGCGATGACCTCGACGAATGGCTGGAAAGCTTCGTCGCGCTAGAAGGCGCCGGCTGGAAGCGCGAAGCGGGAACTTCGTTCCGGGCGAATGAGAACCAGGTCGAGTTTCTGCGCGAAACCGTGCGCGGCGCTGCGGCTTCGGGCGATCTGCAATTCTTCCGTCTCGACGTCGGCGGCGTCGCTGCAGCGATGATGATCAACTTCGCGCGCGATGGCCAAAGCTACGGCTTCAAGATTTGCTATGACGAAGCGCACTCGCGCTATTCGCCGGGCGTTCTGATGGAGATCGATCTCCTCAGCGCGCTGGAGGGTATGGGCGCGAGCGACTTCGTCGACTCCTGCGCTGCGCCCGATCATCCGATGATCAATTCTCTCTGGCCGGATCGGCGCCGCCTTGTCGGCGTCAACATCGCAGCGGCGAACCCGGCCGCGCGCGCCATGCTGTCATTCTGTAAATTCCTTGAAGATCTGAGCGAAAGGATGCGTAAGCCATGACCTTCGTTGATCCCCAGCACGCTTTTGAAGCGTCGTATCCGAGCAAGACTGCGAGGTTCCGTCACGACCTCACGAACGATCCGTTGTTCGAGATTGATCGGATTTTGAAGCTGATCGCGTCCGTGCCGCCAAAGAGCATCGAATATAACAGCGCGAATATCAGTCACGATCACGACCCGGCGAAGATGCCGAGCAATGGCCTGTCGCCGGAAGAGACCGTGCGCAATATCGCCGATATCAATTCCTGGCTTGTCGTCATGAACATCGAGCAGGACCCGGAATACAATGCGATGATGCAGCGATGCCTCGCCGACATTGCGCCGCATGTGCTTGAGAAGACCGGGCCGATGAACCTTATCCAGGGCTACATCTTCGTCTCCTCGCCGCATGCGACGACGCCGTTCCATATGGATCCCGAGCACAACATCCTGATCCAGATCCGCGGCGTGAAGACGATGTATACCTATACGGCGCAGGACTATTCGATGCTGCCGCAGGAAGTGCATGAAGCCTTTCACACCACGCGCCTGCGCAATATCGGTTACAAGCAGGAGTTTGAGCAGTACGGCACGGCGCATGAAATGCACCCTGGCGATGCGCTCTTTGTGCCGCTCAAAGCGCCGCACCGCGTTCAGGTTGGCAATGAGGCCTCGGTGTCGCTGTCGATCACATGGCGCTCCCGCGTCTCCGATGACGACGCGCATCTCCACAAGGCGAACGCAATGCTGCGCAAGATCGGCGCGCATCCCCCCATGCCGGGTATCGCGCCGACGCGCGACGCGGCGAAGATCTTCGCCCACAAGGTCTATTCGAAGGTCCAGCCTGCCGCGGGCGGGTAAGGCTTTGAGAATGGGCTGCTGGCTCGCGCTGATGGAAGCGTTCTATAAGCAGAGCCTCACTCAGGCGAGGACCTGCCAATGAAAGCCAAGCCGCCAATAGAAGCGCCAGCGGATAACCTTCAACACTGCGAAACAGTCGACGCCGCTCTGGCGCGATTGAAAACGCTGTTCAATGAAGCGCTGGCGACCGTTGAGAAGCGTTTCGCGGCCTATGGGGCGGGAAAGCTTGAAAGGGGCGCCGGCGGTGCGCCGACCTATCCTTATCTCTGTGCGGAAGTTCCCGCCGAGCAGGCGAGCCAGACGAGCAACCTTGCGCTCGGCAGGATCGCTGAGACAAGCTTTTATGGCGCGACTATCACCCAGCCTGAGCTATTTGAATCCTATCTCCGCGAGCAACTCGAGCGTATTACGCGCCGATTCGAGGCGAGGATATTCGTCGGACGATCGCGCACGCCGATCCCGCTCACCTTCGCTCTTGAGCAGGCGACGGCGCGCCTCAGCCCGAAGCAGAGGGCGGAGCTGCAATTCTACTTTCACACGCCAAACCTGGTCGCGACCAATGACGACATTGTCGACGGGCGCATTCTGCTAGAGCGTGGCGGGCCTTTGCCCCTCTCGCTCTTTACGGCCGAGCGCGTCGATTATTCGCTACACAGGATCCAGCACTACACCGCGACAAGGCCCGAGCATTTCCAGCAATTCGTTCTCTTCACGAACTATCAGCGATATGTCGACGAGTTCATCGAGCACGCCAAGGAAGCGGTAGAGGCGGGCGCGGCCGAGGGTTTCATCGAACCCGGCGATCGCGTGACGACAAAGGATGGTCCTCCGCCGGGAGCGCCTCTCGCCAAGATGCCGCAAATGCCCGCCTATCATCTTGTGCAGAAGAACAGGGCCGGCGTCACATTGGTGAATATCGGCGTCGGTCCGTCCAATGCGAAAACAATCACAGACCATCTCGCCGTCTTGCGGCCGCATGTCTGGCTGATGATCGGGCATTGCGGCGGGCTGCGTCGTACGCAGCGGCTTGGAGATTATGTTCTGGCGCACGCCTATCTGCGCGACGACAACGTACTTGATGATGCGCTTCCCCCATCAGTGCCGCTGCCGACGATCGCTGAGGTGCAATTGGCGCTTACCGGCGCCGTGCAGGAAGTCTCAGGCATTGAGGCGGCGAGTCTCAAAGAGCATTTGCGCACCGGGACAGTCGTCACGACGAGTGACAGGAATTGGGAGCTCAAATTCGAGCAAGTGGCCGTTCGATTCAATCAGGCTCGCGCAATTGCAGTTGATATGGAATCGGCGACGATCGCGGCGAACGGTTATCGCTACCGCGTGCCTTATGGAACGCTACTCTGCGTCTCGGATCGCCCGCTGCACGGCGAGATAAAACTGCCCGGCATGGCGGATGCGTTCTATCAGGAGCGTGTCAGCCAGCACTTGAAGATCGGCCTTCGGGCGATTGAGCTGCTTCGAGCGGAAGCCAATGCGGGAACACTTCATTCACGCAAGCTCCGGAGCTTTGACGAGCCGCTGCTGCGCTGATTTTTCCGTTATTCTTCGAGCTTTTGCTCGACGAGCTTGATCTCGAAGAGCTTTGGCCAGAGTTTGCCAGTGACAAACAGGCGGCCTGCCTTCGCGTCATAGGCGACGCCGTTCAAGACTTCCGCGTTTGAACCTGCAGGCAGCGCGCTGCGAAGCTTGCGAAGGTCGATAACGCCGGTGACGTCTCCCGTTTCCGGGTTGATCCGTACAATGAGGTCCGATCGCCAGACATTGGCGAAGACTTCGCCGTTTATGTATTCGAGTTCGTTAAGCTGCGGGATAGGCTTGCCGCGAAGATTAACGGTGACGCGGCCGATTTCGCGCAAGGAATTCGGATCGAGAAAGCGCAAGTCCGCCGTGCCGTCGCTCATGATGAGCCGCTTGCCATCCTGCGTGACACCCCAGCCTTCGCCAGGATAGGTGAATTTCTGTTTCTGCTTGAAGCTCTTGAGATCGTAGACGAAGCCTGTCTGCGAGCGCCAGGTGATCTGAACGATCCTGTTCTTCCAGTCGGTGATGCCTTCGCCGAAATAGGCGTCCGGCATATCGTATTTCTGCAGGACTTCGCCCGTAGCGATGTCGGTCTTTCTGATCGAGGAAAGGCCTTTCAGGCCTGTGCTCTCATAGAGAAACCCATCGAGGAAGAAGAGCCCTTGCGTGAACGCCTGAGGATCGTGCGGGTAAGTATTGACGATCTCAAAATCGTAAATCTTCTGCTGCGCACTCGCAGCGCCCGCGCAAAAGAACGCGATAACCGCGGCGGTTATGAATGCGCAGAAGCTACAGCGTCTTTTCATAGAGGCGATAGGTCTTGTAGATGCGGCAGCCCATATCGAGCAGGATCGAGAGCATGCCTTCATTGCTTTCCAGAATCCACGAAACCTCGGAGTGCGTAAGGCCGCGGTCCATATTCTCGTTGTTCGTGAGTTCGATCATCTTGTAGGCGAAGGCGGCGCCAAGGCCCTTGCGCTGGAATTTCTTCCGGATGCCCATAAGCGGCATGCGCGCCGTCGAAAGGCCTTTCACCTTCATCCGCCAGATGAGTTTCGCCCAGTTGAACGGGAGAAGCTTGCCGTTCAGGTCGCGCGTCGCCTCATTGATGTTCGGGAGGACAAGCGCGAATGCGGCGGGCTCGCCATCATAGTAGCAGATGACGACGTTGTGCTTCTCAATGATCGGTCGAAGCTCCGAAGCCATGTGCTTGGCGAGGTCTTCCGTGAAAGGAATGAATCCCCAATTGTCAGACCATGCGTCATTGTAGATGTCGACGATGCGCCGAATGTCGCCGGCGAAGTCTTTCATGTCGATTGTGCGAATGCTGACCTTTGGATTGTCGAGCGTTCGCTCGACGAATTGCTTGCGTCGCTCGGGCAGGAAATTGCGCTTGTTGATCCAGTCGAGCGCGTGGACATCCTGGGCTTTCGTGTAGCCGAGAGCTTCGACGCGCGCCTGATAATAGGGAAGGCCGTGCGGCATCATCACATAAGGGGGCGTATCGAAGCCCGAGATGAGGAGCCCGATTTCTTCATTGACGGAAAAGCTGAACGGTCCGCCGATCTTCTTCATGCCGCGCTCTCGCGCCCAGTCTTCCGCGGTTTTGAACAAAGCGGCGAAGACTTCCGGATCGTCGATCGCTTCGAGGAAGCCGAAGTGCGCAATCTCTTCCTTGTGCTGTGCAAGGTGGAGCGGGTTGATGATGGCGGAGATGCGCCCGACTGGCGCGCCGTTGCGATAGGCGATCCAAAGCTGGTGCGGCGCGTCTTTGAGGCCCGGGTTGAGTTTTGGGTTAAGCCGCTGGCTCACCTCAAACTCTAGCGGCGTGATGAAATTCGGATCGTCCTTGTAGGGAATAACGCCGGCGCGGATGAACGCTGTGCGCTCCTTGGTGGTGGTGACGGGCCTTATCTCCACCATGGCGGCGGGCGGTGCGGTTTTGACTTGTGCGTCCACGGGCGCCCTTGCTCCTTCGCGCCGGCGCGTGCGCCTTGCGCTTTAATTCTTGAGGTCGATATCCACCGTCACCCCGCTGGGCGGCACATCGACGAGCGTATCGTCGATCTTGGGCGGCGCCATTCGAAGAACGGGATTGTTGGATAGCCCAAATGGCTCCGCGGGCAAACCCAGCGCGTTCTTGTCGAACGACTTGTTGGCGTTCTTGTCGTGATAGACGGCGATTGCGTATGCGTCCGGTGTTGGCGCATCCATGCAGAAGGCGGTCACGGGCGCCTTGGCGGCGAAGCGCACCTGAGCGACGCGCCCGTCCCGTTTCAAGAAGCCTTCGGAGTCATTACGGTAGAGGTCGGCCGTCATCAGCCCGACGCTCTTTTTCACATTGTGAATGACGATGCGCACCTCGTTAGGCCCGCCTGTGCAGCTCACATGATCGATATTCGTGACCGCCGTATCGTCAGCAACGGCCGGCGAAATGAGCGCCGCCCCCGCCACGGCCCTCAAAAACAACGCAACACTCCGTCTCATCTTTCAGCTCCACCAAATCAGGCGCTCGCCCCAAAGCCCCAGTCGAAAGCCTTGTCTCCCATTCGTGGCCGCAGTTTGTTGAGAACGTGCGACACGCAAAAGTGATGCCGTGGCGAGGGTCTCCTGCCTCAATTCGCGGAGGCTGAAACCCTTGCAGATTCAAAGGTCTGCGCCATCGCCGTGTAAGCGGCGACAATCTGGTCGATGTCGGCGGCCGTATGGGCTGACGACACGGCTAGGCGCAACAGAGATTCCTTGCCGGGGGTGCCCGGCGGAATCGCCATGTTCACATATACCCCCTGATGCAGCAGGTAATTCCAGGCTGCGAACGCCTCTTCCTTGGTTGGGAAGAGCACCGAAATGACCGGCGCCGGCGGGGCGGGGATGTTGAGCCCGAGTTGCGTGAAAGCGGCGTGCAGGCGGCGCGCATTCGACCAGAGCTTCTCCCGCAATTGCGGGTGCTCGCGAATATTCTCGAGAGCGGCAGCGGCCGAAGCAATGGTCGCCGGCGAAGGAGAGGCGGTGAACTTGTAGGGCCGTGACGAGAAGCGGAGGTATTCGACCTCCTTGTGGTTCGACGCGACAAAGCCCCCGATCGAGGCGAGCGATTTCGAGAACGTTCCCGTGTAGAAATCGATCTTGTCCATCACGCCTTCGGCTTCGGAGACGCCGCGGCCGTTTTCACCGTAAATGCCAAAGGAGTGCGCCTCGTCGACGGCGAGATAAGCGCCATGCTTGTGCGCGACTTCAACGAATTCGGCGACGGGCGCGATGTCGCCATACATCGAGTACATGCCTTCGATGAAGACGAGTTTCCCTTTCACGGAAGGATCGAGCCGGCCGAGGCGTTTGTCGAGGCTTTCAGGGTCATTGTGACGGAACCGGATCGTCTGCGCGCCGGAAAGCTGGCAACCATCATAGATGCATGCATGGCAGTCTGCGTCGATCAAAAGAACGTCCTCGGACGGATCGACGAGTCCCGCGATTGCGCCAAGATTGGCGACATAGCCGGTGGAGAAAACCACACAGTGAGAAAGGCCGAGATAGTCGGCGATTTCCGCTTCGAGCTTCTTGTGGCCGGCGAACGTGCCGTTTGCAAAGCGCGAGCCCGTCGTGCCGGTGCCTTCTCTCGCAAGGGCTTCCTGACCGGCGGCGATGGCTCTCGGCTCGAATGTCTGGCCGAGGTAATTATGCGTGCCGGCGAGAACCGTCTCACGTCCCTTGATGAGCGCGCGCGTCGGGCCGAGCACTTCTTCCATCACGACGTTGAACGGATTTTGGCCGGCGTCCGACAATTGATAGTAAAGCGCCGCCGTCTTCTCGAACTTGTCGAACAAACTCATGGCCTAGGCCTGTTCCTTCTTGATCGCGTGTATCGCGTCGACCAGCTCGCCGATCGTACGAGTCTCCGAGATCGTGTTGACCGGAATCGAAAGGTCGTAATTGTCCTCGATATCCATAACGATATCGAGGACGGACACGGAGTCGATCTCCAGATCTGTGATCAGGTCCGTGTCGCGCGTCAGCTTAACCCCTTTCTCATTAAGGGGCTCCAAGAGCGAGCAGATCTTGTGAAACACAAGATCGTCGTCTTCCTGTATATCCGGCATCGACCCGCTTCTCCTCACTTCGAATTCAGGCCCGGCGTCTCATAAGAGACCGTTTTCTTGATACCAGCGGACGGTTTTTGCAAACCCTTCTTTTAGCGGCGTCCTTGCACGCCAAGAAGTCGCGTCCGCGAGCAGATTATCGCGCGCGACCCAGTCCGGGTGAAAAAATTCTCGAATTTTGCCTGGCGTCACCATTGGCGCTTGTCCCGCCATGCGCGAAATTCCCGCTGCACAAGTCGCGTATGACGCGAGCAGCCAACGCGGCGCGGGTAGACGAGCGGGCGGACGGCCAAAAGCCTCCCCGAGCGCCTGGCCGATTTCGCCCCAGCTATAGCCGCTGGGGGAGTCGTCGCCGATCTCGTAAATCGCGTTTTCGCGGGCTTCATCCGCCGCCTGGAGGATCGCGGCGACGACGTCGCCCACATAGAGGATCGAAGCGCGTGGCGACGGCTCCGCGGCGGGCTCCGGTGCGAGGCCGCTGCGAACGAGCTTGAAATAGGGAAGGGTCGCTGCGTCCCCGGGGCCGTAAATCGCCGGCGCGCGCAAGGCGATGAAAGGGTTCGCGCCCGAGCCTTCGGCGACGGCGTCCTCGCTCTTGCGCTTGCTTTCGGCATAAGCGGAGACTTCGGGCCTGCGCGCGGCGAGGGATGAGATATGGACGAGCTTGGCCCGATGGCGCGCGGCGGCTTGCGCCGCCCTGCGCGCGCCTTCGACATTGACGCTGAAAAATTCCTCATCGCGCCGGGCGTGCGTCAGGCCCGCGCAATGGATGAGGATGTCGGAGCCTTCAGCGAGCGATGAAAGCGCGCCTTCGTTTTCCAGCGAGCCGGGAACGACAGCGATGTCTGGAAAATGGGCAAGCCGCTGCGCGTCACGCGCGAGCGCTTTCACCTTGTCTCCGCGCTCGATGAGCGTCTGTATGAGAGCGGCGCCGACAAAGCCGGTGCCGCCGGTGACGGCGACTGTTCTGCTCACACCCGTGCTTCAGCAAGCGCTCGCGGCGCATCTGAATCTGTCGCGGCCTCATCGAAAGCGCCCTCAAGGTATTTCGCTTTCACCTTCGCGCGCGAAAGTTTGCCAGACGAAGTCATCACCATCGAATGCGGCTTGGCGAGAACGATTTCAGCAGGTGCGCCAGCGGCCGTCTGAACGACGCGGCCCACTTCGCGGCGAAGTTCGCCCAGTGCTTCGGCGCTGAGGCCACGGCGTTCGGCGACGACGATGATGCGCTCGCCAAGGCCGTCATCGACGGAGAACGCCGCAACGCCGCCTTCACGAATGCCTTCGATCTTTTCGACCGCCCACTCAATGTCCTGCGGCCAGATATTGCGGCCGTTAATGATGATGAGGTCTTTCGCGCGGCCCGTAATGACGATCTGACCACGGAGCATATAGCCCATATCGCCGGTATCCAGCCACTCGCCGCTGAACATGCGCTTCGACGATTCCGGATCGCTGAAGTAACCCGGCGTCACGCTCGGCCCCTTGATGAAGACGCGGCCGACGGCGCGATCGCCCAGCGGCGCGCCATCTTCGCCGCGCACCTCGATGGCGTGCTCAGGCAGCGGACGCCCGCACAGAACAAAGCCGCGCTGGTGCTCCGGCACCGTGACGGCCGAGGCCGGTTGGGCGATGCTTGAACGCGTATAGTGGCGCATGTCGACAAGATCAGTCTCGATGTGCGCGTCGATCTCAGTGAAAGAGACGGCCAGCGTCGCCTCCGCCATGCCGTAGCTCGGCAGAAACGCTTTGGGATTGAAGCCGACAGACGAAAAAGCTTGCGTAAAAGCGTTGAGAGCTTCCGGGCGCACCATGTCTCCGCCAATGCCGGCGGTGCGCAGCGCAGAGAGATCAAGGGCGCCATCTTCTGCGCGGGCTGCACGGCGCGCGCTTAGATCGTAGCCGAATGATGGGCTGTAGGTGATCGTCGTGCGGTTTTCGGACATCAATCGCAGCCACAGAAGAGGCCGCCGCACAAAGTCTGACGTTGCGATGTAGTCAACGCTGCGCTGTCCGTACATCGGCGACAAGACAAAGCCGATCAGGCCCATGTCGTGATAAAGCGGCAGCCAGCTTGCGGCGCGGTCATTTTCGGTGAGCTTGAGGCCGTATGTCGTAATGCCGTGAAGGTTCGCGGTGACCGAGGCCTGGGTTCCGATCACGCCCTTCGGCGCGCTGGTCGAGCCCGACGAATACTGGATGTAACACCATTCGTCCGGACCAAAGGGAATCGCCTCGGCTTCGCCGTCTGCGAGCGTGTCGAGAGCCTCGAAGTCGAAAACACGGACATCGGGAAAATCTGAAATGGCCTCGCTCAGGAAACCATTGAGGGCGGCCGGCCCGATCACGGCGGCGGCTTTCGCGCCCATGATCATCTGACGGATCTGATTTAGGTAACCTTCCTTGCCGCCAAGATTGACCGGCATCGGCATCGGCGCCGGAACGATCCCCGCATATTGGCAGGCGAAGAAGGTGGTCATGAATTCCGGGCTGGTCTCGGCGACCATGGCGACGCGCGCGCCGCGCTCAAATTGCCCCGCGAGCTTTTTTGCGAGCGCCTGCGCGCGTGCTTTGACTTCTGAATAGGGAAGACTCGAAGCGAGTTCGCCGCGCAGATTGTAGAAATTATATCCGGCCTCGCCGAGCGCTGCATAATCAAGCGCTTCTGGCACCGTACGGAATCCGCTTGTCTTGATCGGAAGCGATCCGCTCTTGGTTGGTGTTGGGATGACGGCCATCAACGCCCCCGCACTGCGCCGGTCTTCGCTCGGCGGTCTTTTTTTCTACACCCTCGCAGCATGCGCAGGACCTCTCCTCATGCCACTCGGGCTGACACGCCTCGGTTTGGCGCAACTCAACTAGATTTGCCTGGCTGCGGACCAGCCAGACGTCAGGTCCCCAATTCCCGCCACTCGGACCGCCGCTCGCCCCGCGACGGCAAACGGGCCCTACCCGCCCGACTGACCGGACAATCTTGGGCGGATACAATCCTTTAGGTCAACCGGCAAGTGCGCGGGCCCCTTGCTGCTTTCAAGTTTTGCGCGCGGATGTTTCAGAAATGCCGCGGCGCAACGCTCCCATGCGGGTCGGCGGTGAAAGCTGTTCCGTTTCCCGTGGGTCGCGCTGAATACTCCTTTTCCATCAAAGAAGTCGCGGCCATCGACCGCGGCGCCCCTCTGTTGCCGGAACGGCGTTGTAGCTAGGTCCACGCCATTTAATTGCGCAACCAAAACGACCCTTTGTTCGAAATATGTACAACTCCAGGGGGACAAGGGGGCGAGCCAGTCCTGGCCTGTGCGCAGGAGACCGCTGACGCGCGCGCGGCCTCCGCTTCGATGGCGCGAGCGATGCCAACGGGGCGGCGCGCTCGCCGGCCGAAATCCAAGTTTTTGTTGATTTTACCCAAGGGCTTTGCCAGTTTTCGCGCCGACGTAACGGGGACCGGTTGAAGCGCAGGCGCGCAACGCGCCGCGGCCATATCGGCGCTTCTCCCCAAACTCATCCATTGTCAGAGGCCTTGAAGGGGCCAAGGGAAGGAACGACATGAGCACAGCACTCTTGCTGGTCATCGCGGCTGGCGGGCTCGCGATTCTGTACGGCGCGTTCACCGTTCAGCAGGTGATGTCGCTGCCGACGGGCAGCGATCGGATGCGGGAAATCGCTTCGGCGATCCAGGAAGGCGCGCAAGCCTACCTCAACCGGCAATATACGACGATCCTGATCGCAGGCGTCGTCGTCTTCGCAATTCTCCTCTTTGCGCTCGGCATCGTGCAGGCGCTCGGCTTCGCCGCCGGGGCGTTTCTCTCGGGCGCGGCCGGCTATATCGGCATGCTGGTGTCGGTGCGCGCGAACGTCCGCACGACGCAGGCCGCGAGCGAAAGCCTCGGCAAGGGCCTTTCGGTCGCGTTTCGCTCGGGCGCCGTGACGGGGCTTCTCGTCGCCGGTCTCGCGCTCATTGGTCTGGCGGGCTACTACGCGATCCTCACCGGCCCGCTCGGGCATGCGCCTGAGAGCCGCGATGTCGTCACCGGCCTCGTCTCGCTCTCGCTCGGCGCCTCGCTGATCTCGGTGTTCGCCCGTCTCGGCGGCGGCATCTTCACCAAAGGCGCAGATGTCGGCGGCGACCTCGTCGGCAAAGTCGAAGCCGGCATTCCGGAAGACGACCCCCGCAACCCCGCCACCATCGCAGACAATGTCGGCGACAATGTCGGCGACTGTGCGGGCATGGCGGCTGACCTGTTCGAGACCTATGTCGTCACTGTCGCTGCGACGATGGTGCTTGGCTCGATCCTCTTCACGTCGAACGCCACCGATTTCATGTTCTATCCGTTGGCGATCGGCGCTTCCTGTATCATCACTTCGATCATCGGCACCTATGCGGTTCAGCTGCGCAAGGGGTCGACCAACATCATGGGTGCTCTCTATCAGGGGCTGATCGTAACGGGCGTGCTCTCGCTCATTGCGGTCGCGGTCGTAACGCACTTCGTCTTCGGTTTTGGCGAGCCGGTTGGCGTGACGGCGAGCGGCGCGTCCTTCACGGGCATGAGCCTCTTCGTCTGCGGCGTCGTTGGTCTCGTCGTGACGGGCCTCATCGTGTGGATCACGGAATACTATACGGGCACCGGCTTCCGTCCCGTCCGTTCGGTCGCGCAAGCCTCCGTTTCCGGCCACGGCACGAACGTCATTCAGGGCCTTGCGGTCTCGATGGAAGCGACGGCGCTGCCGGCGCTTGTCATCGTTTTCGGCATCGTCATCACCTACAATCTGGCGGGCCTTTACGGCATCGCGACGGCGGTGACGACGATGCTCGCTCTCGCCGGCATGGTCGTCGCACTCGACGCCTTCGGTCCGGTGACGGACAATGCGGGCGGTATCGCTGAGATGTCGGGCCTTGAAGGGTCGGTCCGCGAGACGACTGACGCGCTCGACGCGGTCGGCAACACCACCAAAGCCGTCACCAAAGGCTACGCCATCGGTTCGGCGGGCCTCGGCGCGCTCGTGCTCTTTGCGGCGTATACGGAAGACATCAAGCACTTCAACGCGCACCCGACCGATTTCCCGTGGTTCGCTGACGTGGCGGTCGACTTCTCGCTGTCGAACCCTTACGTCGTCGTCGGCCTTTTCGTGGGCGGCCTTCTGCCGTTCCTCTTCGGCTCGATGGCGATGCAATCGGTTGGCCGCGCAGCCGGCGCCATCGTTGAAGAAGTGCGTCGCCAGTTCCGTGAAAAGCCAGGCATCATGGCCGGCACGGAGCGCCCCGACTATGCGCGCGCCGTCAACATTCTGACGGGTGCTGCGATCAAGGAGATGGTGGTGCCGTCAATGCTCCCCGTTCTCTCGCCGATTGTTCTTTACTTTGCGGTCGGCATGGTCGCCGGCAAGTCGCAGGCGCTTTCCGCGGTCGGCGCCATGCTGATGGGCGTTATCGTCACCGGCCTCTTCGTCGCGCTCTCGATGACCGCTGGCGGCGGCGCCTGGGATAACGCCAAGAAGTACATCGAAGACGGCCACCATGGCGGCAAAGGCTCCGACGCTCACAAGGCGGCCGTGACGGGCGACACCGTTGGCGATCCCTACAAGGATACGGCGGGCCCGGCTGTGAACCCGATGATCAAGATCACGAACATTGTCGCGCTCTTGCTCCTCGCCGTTCTCTCAAGCCTCAAAGGCTAATCGAAGATTTTTCTGGTTTTCGGAGAACGCCGGCCCTCAAAAGGGGCCGGCGTTTTCTTTTGCGCCTCGACGACCCGGCGGGAAACCGGTATCCCGCGCTGTGTTGCTTCACGGGTTTTGCGCTTATGGCGGCGATCATCGCCGGACATGAAATCTCCGCCGTCATCTTCGATTGCGACGGCGTGCTCGTTGACAGCGAGGTGCTGGCGATCAAGGGTGAGCGCCGCGCGCTCGGCGAGCTGGGGCTCGATTACTCTCCGCAGGAATATGTTCGCCGCTTTGTCGGCATGCATGATGCGGCCTTCTTTGAGGCGCTCGCCAAAGACTACGCGGTGAAGTTCGAGGCGCCGCCGTCCGAGGGTTTCGAAGAGCAGGTGCTCGCGGGCCGTCGTCGGGAGATGGGCGCGCTTCAGGTCGTCGCCGGCGCTGGGCTCGCGCTTGATCACGCAAAATCCGTTACGGGCGCGACGGCGGTCGCCTCTTCGTCGCGTGCGCATTTTCTGGAGTCGAAACTGAAGCGCATGAGCCTGTGGGATGCGGTCGCGCCGCATGTCTATTCCGCAGATCTCGTGAAGCACGGCAAACCGGCGCCCGATATATTTCTTTATGCCGCCGACCGCCTTGGCATTGATCCTTCGCGCTGCCTGGTTGTCGAAGACAGCGAGAATGGCGTGCGCGCAGGCGTTTCCGCGGGCATGATCGTTTGCGGGTTTCTGGGCGGCGGGCATTGCTTTGACGGCCACGAAGCGTGTCTTGCGGCGGCAGGCGCGCATTTGACAGCGCCCGATTTCTCAAGCCTGATTTCAACCTTGCAGCCATTCGACCGTTGACGCGCTTCGCGCAGAAAGGCTCTACTTCGCAAATGTTGTTTGGATCAGACAATTGGGCTGGTGCCGCGCCGGAAATCGTCGACGCTTTGACGCGCGCGTCGCAAGGCCTTGCGCCTTCATATGGCGCTGATGCGTTTACGCGGTCTGCGGAGCGTCAATTCTGCGAGATATTCGAACGCGAAGTGACAGTCTTCTTCGTGGCGACCGGCGGGGCGGCCAACGGACTGGCGCTCTCCGTGCTGACGCCGTCATACGGCATGATCTATTGCCATGAAGAAAGCCACGTCCAGATGGACGAGTGTGCTGGTCCCGAACTCTTTACGGGCGGCGCGAAATTGTTGCCGCTTAGGGGCGCAGGCGCGAAGATCGCGCCGGAAATGCTCCAGAAAGCGATCGCGGGTTATCCAGCCCGTCCGCCCCATGGCGCGCCCGCCAAGGCGCTCTCGATCACGCAGGCGACTGAATGCGGCACGCTCTATTCAGTTGAAGAGCTGAAGGCGCTTTGCGATGTCGCGCAGGCGCATGGTCTTTCCGTGCACATGGACGGCGCGCGCTTTGCGAACGCGCTCGTCTCGCTCGGCTGCACGCCGGCGGAGATGACCTGGAAGGCCGGCGTCGACGTCTTGAGTTTCGGCGGCACCAAGAATGGCTGTTTCGCCGCTGAAGCGGTTGTCTTCTTCAATCCGGACATGGCCGGCGATTTCATCTACAAGCGCAAGCGTTCGGGGCATCTGCTCTCGAAACTCAGATTCATCTCCGCCCAATTCGAGGCCTATCTCTCTGAGGGCCGGTGGCTCAGCTATGCGTCGCGCGCGAACGCAATGGCGGCGCGGCTTTCCGTAGGCCTCGCCAAGATCGATGGCGTCAAAATCTGGTATCCGACGCAGGCGAATGAAGTATTCGTGGAATTTCCGGCGAAGCTCGAAACAGCGCTCCGCGAGGCGGGCGCCGTGTTCTTTCCGTGGGCGACGCCGGGCGATCCTTCGGGCGGAAGAATGAGCCGCCTCATCACATCCTTTGCGACGACCGAAAGCGATATCGACAAGTTTCTTTCGCTCGCGAACGAGCTTGCAAAGAGCGCCCGCTAGTCGGCCCAGCCTTTCAATTCACGCCGGATAAGCGTTTCGAGA
>ERZ795053.4080-NODE-4080-length-16061-cov-13.510184_pt1 | contig 16061 bp, 22 predicted proteins | sample MGYA00375137_ERZ795053 | MGnify/ENA primary metagenome ERZ795053 (study PRJEB30182, sample SAMN05720284) | activated sludge metagenome | isolation source: Anaerobic digester | place: Hong Kong | collected 2014-12-17 ...
CGAGGGTATTTCGGGGAGCGGCACTATCGCCGCAAGCTTGTTTCAAGATCCTTCGTCGCTTTGCTCCTCAGGATGACAGCGAGGGTATTTCGGGGAGCGGCACTATCGCCGCAAGCTTGTTTCAAGATCCTTCGGTAGGCTCGGGGTGGCGAATCAGATTTTGATGACTATTTTACTTAACTCTCATCTTGCTTCTAAAGAGCAGGACGGATAAGGCAAATACCACGACGGCATATGCGCAGACTACCCAAAGATGCGCGGGAATCGCAGCATAATTACCGAGCAGAGCGGCTCTGCACATATCCACGGCGTGAGCAAAGGGCAGTATATAACAGACTGTATGAAAAGCTCCTCCTACCATAGACAAGTCGAACCATGTCCCCGACAGCAGTGCGGCAACATTCACAAGCACCGATGAAACTCCTCCCACCTGCTTATAGGTGAAGATGGTGCCGAACAATATTCCAAAGCCTATATACAGCAAGGCGGTGGGGATAAGCGTCACCAAGGTCATAAAGAAATTGACATTCAGATCCATGCCGAGTATGCCCGCATACAGCAGACATATCACTCCCTGCAGCATTGCTACACCCAAGAGCGGCAGCGAATACCCCAAGATGAAATCTGACGCCTTGAGCGGCATGGTAAACAGTCGCATGAGAAAGGAATTCTCACGGTCGGAGGCTATGAGCATACCCGCGAACAACGATACAAACGCCTGTCCGAACACCGTCGTACCCGGGGCAAGTGAGTTTATGGAGAACAGCCCCGGCATTTCGGCGATACTGTTTGACAGTATTGTCATCAGCGACATTATTACTATCGGAAAGCCCAGCCCGAAGATGAGCGACATGGGGTCGCGCAGCAGCTCCTTTAGATTGCGTCCCGCAAAAGCAAGCATTCTTTTGTTCATTACTCCACCTCCGTCGTATACGACAGGAAAGCTTCCTCGAAGTTTTCCTTTCCGCTGACGCTCACAATCTCCTGCGCGTCGCCAAGCGCGACTATGCGCCCCGCTTCCATTATCGCAATCCTGTCGGCATACTTCTCGGCTTCCTCAAGATAATGCGTAGTGACTACCATGGTAATCTTACCCTTGAGCGCCTCTATATGAGACCAAAGCTCACGTCTCGCCCTCACGTCCAGCCCCAATGTCGGCTCGTCAAGGAACAGCACCTTAGGCTCTGTGATGAGCGCCATGGCAATTGACAGCCTGCGCTGCATACCGCCTGAAAGCGATTTTGCCCTGTCCTTTGCCCTGTCCGCAAGCTTGAACTGCGCCATCATCTCCGCCGCCCTCTCCCCCGCCTCCGCCTTGGACATGCCGTGCAGCCTGCCAACAAGCTCAAGGTTTTCCGCAACGGAAAGCTTGGTCGCGACGGCGGTCTCCTGCGGTGAAACATTCAGCAGCCGCTTCACCTCAAGCGGCTCCTTTGTTACGCTCTTACCCATGATGTATGCCTCGCCCGAAGTCGGCTGTGTCAAGCAGCAGAGCATACGAATTGTCGTGGTCTTGCCCGCCCCGTTCTGTCCAAGCAAAGCGAAAAACTCGCCCTCACCCACCGAAAGATTCAGCGCGTCCACGGCGGTACGCGTCTTGAACACCTTGGTAAGCTCTTTTGTCTCTATCGAATTCATTTGTCCTCCCCATGCGCGCTTGCGCTAAGCAGCTTGTCAAACACGTCGCCTTGGCGTATAAGGGCAAGCCCCGTCTCGATATCTCCCACAAGCAGCATAGTGTCCCCCGGCTTTATCCCGAACACCGTTCTTGCGTCCTTGGGTATCACGATCTGCCCTTTATCGCTGACCTTGACTACCCCGAATATATACTTGCCTAAATGCTCTTTCATTCTGCATTGCTCCTTTGTCTTACAAGTTGGAACATTCTTACTTGTTGTATTTATTCTACGACGATTTACTGTGACTGTCAACATTTTCTCACAATATATTCTTTTGAATTATCCTCGAAAATAATTGATGTTTGCTTTGCCGTATGGTATACTTCAAAATAGAGTAGTATATAACATTGAAAGCCGCGAGAGCGGCGGAAAGGAGTGCTTATGTACGAACTGTTAGGGCCGCTTGCTGTTCCCTGCATAATCTGCCTTGTAGTAGGTATATGCCTCGTGATTGCGGAGATGTTCGTCCCGGGCTTCGGCGTCATGGGCTTTTTGGGCGTGGCTTGTCTTATCGCGGTCATTGTGATGCAGTACACGACCAACAACCCCGTGGTAGCTTCGGTTATCGCCGCCATCGCGCTGTTGCTGCTGATAATCGCCTTGGTGCTGTTCCTGCGCTCAATGCGCTATGGGAAGCTGTCCAAATCGCAGCTGATTCAAAATGCGAAAATCGACACGGTTTCAAGCCCTATTGAAGCCGAAAAGCATGAGAATTTAGTCGGAAAGGTCGTGACCGCCGTAACACCGCTTAGACCCACCGGCATGGTGGAGCTTGAGGGCGGCAAACGCATTAACGTTCAGACCTACGGCAACTTTGTAGAATCGGGAACAAAGGTTGAGATAGTTGCCGTCGAAGGCTTGAACGTGTTCGTCAAATGAGCTACTGCAAAAAATGCGGAGTGCTGTACAGCGGCGATATATGCCCCAAATGCGGGGCTATGCAGGAGCCCTGTGAGGAGCCGCCCGCACCCGCGCCCGTGACAAAGCGTGAGCGAAACCTGTCTTGGTTGTTTCTCGTCATTGGCATACCTGCCCTTATCGGCGCCGCGTATGGCTTGGTGAGCTTAGTGAAATATCTTGCACATTAATTACGGAGGAATTGTTATGGAATGGATTTGGATACTCCTTATCATCGCGGCGGCGATTGTGTTTCTCATCATCTTCTTCAGCTTCGTACCCCTTGGACTGCTGATTTCCGCGAGCGCTTCGGGCGTCAAGATTCGCCTTTTCACGCTTGTAGGTATGCGCATTCGTAAGGTCGTGCCCTCGCGCATCGTCAACCCCATGATCAAGGCGACAAAAGCGGGTATCGACATCCCGATTGACAAGCTTGAGGCTCACTACATGGCGGGCGGCAACGTTGACAGAGTTATCAACGCCCTTATCGCCGCGCAGAGAGCCGGTATCCCCCTTGACTTCGGCAAGGCCTGCGCCATCGACCTGGCCGGCAGAGACGTTCTGAACGCCGTTCAGATGAGCGTTAACCCTAAGGTTATCGAAACCCCCGTCATCGCGGCCGTCGCCATGGACGGTATCGAGCTTCGCGCTAAGGCGAAGGTCACGGTTCGTGCCAACATCGACCGTTTGGTTGGCGGCGCGGGTGAGGAAACCATTATCGCGCGTGTAGGCGAGGGTATTGTTACCACCGTCGGTTCTTCCGACACGCACAAGGCCGTGCTTGAAAACCCCGACTTGATCTCACGCACCGTCCTCAACAAGGGTCTTGACTCCGGCACGGCGTTTGAGATACTGTCCATCGACATCGCGGACATCGACGTCGGCCGCAACGTAGGCGCACAGCTTCAGATCGACCAAGCCGAGGCCGACAAGCGTATCGCTCAGGCCAAGGCCGAGGAACGCAGAGCCATGGCAGTCGCCCAAGAGCAGGAGAATGTCGCAGAGGTTCAGGGAATGCGCGCAAAGGTCATCGAGGCCGAGGCCGAGGTTCCCCGCGCCATGGCGGAAGCTTTCCGCAGCGGTCATCTTGGGGTAATGGACTACTACAATATGCGCAACGTCATAGCGGACACCGATATGCGCAACGCCATAGGCAAGACGGCACAGCCGAGCGAGAAGGCATAAGGCCGTGTTCGCGACTTTAATACCGCTATTAATATCGATCGCCATACTCTTCGCGGTCACCGCAGCCAAAAAGCGCAAGGAACAGCAAGCGGCGGCGCAGCGCGCCGAGGCGCAGCATGAGACGGAGCGGCAGGCTTTACATCAGCCGTCAAGCGCGAACGCTCAAGTCGGCAGCGCCTATCGCACAGTACAGCAGCAGTCCGCGAAGTACTACGCGCCCGTGTCTCCGACTCAGCCCGTGCAGCGCGTTGTTCCCGTGCAAAACGCGCCCGTGCGTCAGCAGCCCTTGCGCACAGCACCTCCCATGCAGGCGGCAAGCGCCCCAAGTGCTCCCCGCGCAGTAGCTCCGTCGGCTCCGATTTATCCGAGACAGCATGTCGTCGCGCCTTCAAGGGAGAGCGGTCACGCGCACCAGGAGACGAGTATCACGGGCATCAAGCCTGATTGTCCTGCCCCGACTCCTCAAAAGCCCATGGGAGCAAAGCCTCAGCCCAAGCCCGCGTACAGCTTCAGCTTCTCGGGCGACGAGGTTGTCAAAGGCGTCATCTATGCTGAGATACTCGGCAAGCCGAAAGGACTCCGCTGAGCAGAGCATGTGGAAGAGGGCGGTATGGCATACGGCAGAGTTAGCTTTGCCGATAGGTGTCGCAGTGCTTTTCAGCCTGTGGCTTGCTTTAGATACGCCCGAATACTTTGAATCGGTTATCGCCGCGGCTCTGACCGCCGTACTGTTCTGCACCGTCTTTGTCTGTCTCATCGCCAGGTTCAGGCGCGATACGGGCGGTTGGCAAAGAGGTGAAAGCTCCCTTGAACGGCCCCGCAGCGATCGACCTGTCAAATTCCTGGAAGCCCTGCGCGTATTGGGCGCTGCCCTCGCGTTTCGTTTTCTTGTCTGCGTAATAGCTTTCTTGTTGCGGTATATCATCAACGGGTATACCGCAACCTTTGTTTCCGTACAGCGTATGTGGGGGCTATGGTCGTTTTCCTCTTACTACCTCACCATTGCCGAGGATGGTTACAGCGCGGCAACGGCTTTGATAGCTCCGACGGGACAGGTTATTGCCCCGCTGTATTCCTATGTGGTCAAGCTGTTCTCCCTTATTACCTCAAACTATGTTCGGGCGGGCTTTGCCGTATCCACGCTTTGCACAGTATTCGGCTCCCTTGTGCTGTATCTGTTGGTCGTCAATGAGGACGGGCGCAGCGCGGCAAGACGCGCCCTTCGCTGGTTCATGGTTCTGCCCGCGTCCTTCCTGCTGTCCTGTACCACACCTGATTCGATGCTGTTCCTGTTCTGCGTATCATCGCTGTACTTTGCGCGAAAACAGAACTTCGGGGCGGCGGGAGCGTTCGCCGTGCTCGCGGTGTGGACGGATCTTTCGGGCTGCGCTTTAATAGCGGCGCTGGTGGTAGAATACATAGTCTACGCCGCAAAACGCATACGGGAACACACTCCCTTGGACAAGCGTATCGTTCCTGATTTACTGCTGCAGGGCGCGGGGCTGCTTTTAGTTCCCCTATCCTTCGCCCTGTTCCTCTTTCTGTACAGCAGCGTCGGCGCAAACTTGCAAGACGTGGGTCTGCTCGACGCAAATGTATGGCTTGACAACGTTCTCATGTTCTTCAGAACGGCAGGTTATCAATGCGACCTGCTTATCAACACCCTTCGGCAAGGCAGTCTCTCGACCGCCCTCTCGCTGTGGATGCCCAATCTGCTGTTCTTGCTGCTGCCGCTTGCCGTCATGACCTTCTCGGCAAGCAGGGTCAGAGCCTCATACATCGCCATGTTTCTGGCCACCTTCCTCTGTGCCACAGGTGCGGGCTGGGTCGTCTCCATGCCAAGGCTTATGTGTTGCAGCTTCCCGTTCATCCTTGGTGTTGTGCAGCTCACGCGCAACCGCTGGGTCGATGCGGCGCTTGAGCTTGTAAGCTTTGCGATGTTCATCGCCTATTTCTACGCTTTTGCAGCGCGTTGGGGGGTATACTGATGCTGCAGCTATTTTTGGCCTTTCTCAAGATTGGAGCTATGATTATCGGCGGCGGCTACTCCATGCTGCCGATTATCGTTCGCGAACTCTGCGATAACCGCAAATGGGTGAGCGAGGAGGAAATACTTGACTTTTTCGCCGTTGCTCAATGCACCCCGGGCGTCATTGCGGTCAACACCGCAACCTTCGTCGGCTACAAGCTAAAGGGCGTGTGGGGCGCGATTGTCGCGACACTCGGGGTGATCTTTGCGCCGCTCGTGTTCATATTGGCGGCGGCATGGCTAATCAAAACCGCGTCTCGCTTTGAGGTTCTTGGGCACATCTTTGCAGGTGTTAGGATAGCGATGGCCGCGCTCATGGTTGGCGTGGTTATAAAGCTAGTCAAAACCAACGTGCGCGATGTGTTCTCCGTATGCATAGTCGTCGCGGCCTTCATCTTAGTGGCGATTGCCGATGTTTCGCCCGTGTTCATTGTTTTGGGCGCGGTACTGATAGGCCTTATCTATGGGCAGATAAAGGCGGCGAAGCATGATTAAAACGCTGCTGATACTTTTCTTTGAGTTCTTCAAAACCGGTCTGTTCTCCGTGGGCGGAGGGCTTGCGACAATTCCGTTCCTGTATGAGATGTCCGACAAGTATGCTTGGGTCACTCACGCCGAGCTTGCCAACATCATCGCCGTCGCCGAGGCCACCCCGGGCCCGATAGGCGTCAACGCAGCGACCTACATGGGCTTTTCCGCAGCGGGCGTCTTGGGCGGCATAGTCGCAACGCTTGCGCTTGTCACGCCCTCGGTTATCATCGTCACGATAGTCGCCAAGTACATCCTAAAGTACCGTCAGTCCAAGGCGGTAAACGACGCCTTTTACAGTGTGCGTCCCGCCTCAACCGGACTTATCGCCGCCGCCGCACTGACTGTGGTATGCTCCGCGCTGGATCTTTTTGCAGGCACGACCATAGAGCAGCTCAACTGGGTCAAGTTGGGCGTGTTCGCTCTGATGCTCATTGCGACGCAGGTTCCCGGCACAAATAAGCTGCATCCACTCGCCTATATGCTCACGGGCGCGGCTTTGGGAGTAATGCTGAAGCTCTGATGAATCAGGTGCTGAAGGCTTTAAGCAAGGCTTCGCTATGGCGTCGGCTTATGGTCTGTCATTCTTCATTCTCTTTAATTTGAACAGGAAAACTAAAACGGGCAGGGTCATATGGCCTTGCCCGAAAGTTTTATACAGTTGTGGACTTGTGCGATAAAACAGGCACGACTGCGTTGCCCCGCCTATTTACCCCGTGACTATCGCGACCGAAGCGGAGCAGCCGAAGCGCTGCGCACCCGCGTCCATCAGCTCAAGTACGGCCTCTCCGGTCTTGATTCCGCCGTCTATCTTGACGCCTATCCTGTCGCCTATCACGGAGCGAACAAAACGCACGTCCTCCGCCGCGGCCTTTTTGCCCGTAAGGGCGTTGCTTATCTTGAGGTACGGAGCGCGGCTCTTTTCGATAAGCTCAAGCACCTTGCGCTTTTCCTCATCACTGTAAAGTCCCTGCTCATATATCGCCTTGCACACGACGCTGCTTCCCGCGCTGTCGAGCATCTGACAAAGCTCGCGGTACACTGCATCGTACCTGCCGCTCTTGACCGCAACGATGTTGAGGGAAAGGTCCAACTCCTTTGCCCCGTTTTGTACGCACCAGCGTATCTCCGTAAGGCGGCTCATGAGTGAGGCGGCGCAGTGCGGAAAGCCCACTGGTGCGCTCACCTTGACGTTTGTCCCCGCAAGGCAACGCGAAGCCGCCGTTACAAAGTACGGCGTCACGCATACGTTGGCAAAGCCGTATCTTACCGCGTCCCTGCACCCGGAGAGCATTCGCTTCTCATCCATATCGGGATTGAGCAGTGAGTGTTCTATCGCGGACGCAAGAAAGCCGTATTTCGGCTGAGTGGGGTTAGCATCCATATTGTCCCTCGAATCATTTATGTCCCGTGAAAACCCGTTCGCCAATGGTATAGTGGTCAACAACTCCGCAGACGGCCTCGTTCAGGACAAGGTTTTTATCCTCAAAGAGCAGGTTGCAGCAGCCGCCCGAGGTGTTGACTATGACGACGTCGCCTATCCCCGCGTCAACGCAATCCAGAGCGACCCTGCGCGCACCCTTGGGGTTTCCCTCCGCGTCAAGGTATTCCACTATAAGCATTTTCTTGCCGTAATGACTGCCCTCCTTGATGGTGGACACGACATTGCCGACAACACGCGCAAGCTTCATGCGGCGTTATTCCATCGTGGGCAGAATGCCTTCGACGTCGTCGTGAGGACGGGGAATGACGTGCGCGCCATACAGCTCGCCAACTCGGGACGCCGCCGCGCTGCCGGCTTCCACGGAAGCCTTCACCGCTCCGACATCGCCCCTCACCATGACGGTGACGAGTCCGCTGCCAATCTTTTCCTTGCCGATGAGCTTGACGTTAGCCGCTTTTACCATGGCGTCCGCAGCCTCGATCGCGCCGATGAGACCTCTGGTCTCGACCATGCCCAATGCTTGCTTTTCCATTGTTTCCTCCCTAAAGTTCTTCGTGATAGTCGTCTATGAAACCGCTTATCGCGGCGTCGGACGGGCAAAGCCTGTCCCTGTGCAGCAGAGAAGCCTCTTTAGAGCTTTCGAGGGTCACGAAATCACCGACGCCCGCCTGTTTTGTGGCGTCCGTCGCGACTATGAGATCCTTGTCCTTGCCGTTCTCGATGACGCGAACAAGCAAGAGCTTGATACCCAGCAGTCCCGCGTCCTTCTCGGTCGCGACCACCGTGCCCTCTACCCTGCCCGTAAACATGTCTTATTCCTTGACTTGGGGAACGATGCCCTCAACGTCCGTATGAGGACGAGGAATGACGTGCGCTCCGTACAGCTCGCCCACTCTGGACGCTGCCGCGCTGCCGGCCTCTACCGCCGCCTTGACCGCTCCGACGTCGCCCCTGACCATAACGGTAACAAGACCGCTGCCGATCTGCTCCTTGCCTGCCAGCCTCACGTTTGCGGCTTTTACCATGGCGTCAGCGGCTTCGATAGCTCCGATCAGTCCTCTGGTTTCGACCATACCCAATGCTTCCTTCATCGTTGTTCTCCTTTTTCTTTATACTTTAATCGCTGATTATTGCACCCGCGCCCGCCTTACAGCAGCGCGTTTATGAGATCGGGATGCGGCGAAGGAATGACTATTATCCTTGCCAACATGCCCGAAAGCTCCTCGTTTACCTCGACCGCCTGGCACGAAGCCTTGACCGCCGCAACCTCGCCCGTCATTAGCACGAACGACTTGCCGCCCATTCCGCGTCCCAAACGCACCTCTATAAGCTCCACCTCGGCGGCCTTGACGGAGATATCCGCGGCGACAACCGCGCTTGACAGGGAGAAGGTCTCGATTATACCCACGGCGGAAACATGCTCTATCTGCGTCGCGGCGTTGATGGCCTCGATGACCTTTTCATGCACGTTGGGGATGACGAAGCTGTCCACCAAGGTCATGTCCGCTGTGGTCTTGCCCGCCTCTACACCGGCACGCACCGCCGCCACCTCGCCCGAGATGCAGACCGTGTACTTGCCAGCGCATATCACCTGCGCGAAAACCAAGCTCACGTTCGCCGCTTTGAGCATGGCGTCCCCCGCCTCTATTCCGGAGGGGATGGACAGAGTCTCGATCATACCTAATGCGTACATGGTTTTAAGCCTCCAATTCTATGCTGTCCGCGCTCACCCTGACCACCCTGCCGTCTATGGAAGCGTGGAGGTTCGCGCCAAGCTTACCCTGCGGTATCATGGCGACAAGGTCGCCGGTGCTTACATACTGCCCCTCCATTACCACAGGCTCGGACGGCGCCCCTATGTGCTGACGCAGCAGGAGCGTGACGCGCTTGACCTCTATCGCTTGCGTCATAGGCGCGGAGACATTGTATTCGTTAAGACCGAGCCTTGCTATAAGCCGCTCCGTCGGAACTCGTTTCAAATCGTGCGCGGGGTCGGGCCTTATCTGCGCCTCTGGTCCGGGTCTTATGCCCTGCCTTGCAAACTCGTCCTTGAGCATCGCCATGACGCCTGAAGGGTCAAGCCCGAACTCGCAGGCGAAGGTGGTGCAAAGTCTGCATGAGCAGCAGCCCAACACGGTGTTGGGGTCGCCTATGAGCTTGCCGTTCCCCTGAGCCATTGCCCGCATCGCCTTGTGCGGCTGAACGTTCAGACCTAAACTGTTTCTTGGACACATCTGCGTGCATCTTGAGCATTGGCAGCAGACCGAACGCGCCATCTTGAGCATGCTTTGCGGATTCTGCCTGCGCCCCATGACATACGCGCTGCTCTTTGGAAGCAGCACAAGCCCTCCCGTGGTCTTGGTGATGGGTACGGTGAGCGATGTGGATATCTTCCCCATGCACGGACCGCCTATCAACAGGACATAGTCGGAGAGGTCGGCGGGCGCGCCCGCGGCCTTTAGGAGTACCCCCGAGCAGGTCCCCAAGGGGACTTCCATGGTCATCGGGGTCTTGACCGCGCCTGTCACGGTCACAAACTTATGGGTTACGGGTTCGCCATCCATGGCCTTGGCGATGTTCAAAAGCGAGTTGACATTGCACACTACAACGCCCACGTCCGAAGGCAGCTTGCCTGTCGGAACGACTCTATGCGTCACCTCATATATGAGCGACTTCTCATCGCCGGCAGGATAGTAGCTTTTCATTGTGTGAAGCTCTACCCCCTCATACTTGGGGATCACGGCGCTCAAAGCCTTGACCGCGCCCTCATAGTGCGACTTGGTGGCGACAACGCCGCGCTTTGCGCCCACGGCTTCCATGGCAAGGGACAGACCCCTGACAATGCGCTCCGCCTCAAGCTCCATAAGCTGCTGATCCACGCGCAGCAGCGGCTCGCACTCCGCGCCGTTGGCTATCACCGTGTCGCAGCTTGCGTTGAGCTTTACATGCGTAGGAAAGCCCGCGCCGCCCGCGCCGACGACGCCCGCGTCCCTAACCCTATCCTGTATGACGCCCTTTGCCATGCCGCTCCTTTACACTATCCTAAAATCACCGTACAGCACACAGCGGCGGAGCCTTGTAAAGGTTCTTGCGCTGGTCAAGCCCTCGCCCGTCGGCGTCGCTATGGTCAACGTGGGGAAGCCCTCGCCGCCAAAGCCCAAGCCCGCGTAGGAGGGCGCGTTCTTGACGAATATCGTCGTGTTCATGCGCCTTGCCGCCTTGCTCATATTCTTCACGTTTGTGGAGTGTATGAGCGCGCTGTGCTTGCAGCCATGCTCGGCGCGGAAAGCCTCCTCGACCGCCTCGTCGATGTCATGCACCCTGCAACAGCCCAGCACGGGCATGAGCATCTCGGTCTCGATGAAGGGGTGCCCCTTTGGAACCTCGGCTATGACTATCTTGGGATCGCCCGTGAACTTCACGCCAGAATCCCTGAGTATGACAGCGGCGTCCCTGCCGACATACTTGCGGTTGATAACGTGCTTGTCGCCCTTGGGAATAAGCACGGTCTTGACTATCTTGTCTATGTCCTCGCCGCTGACTCTGAACGCGCCCTCCGCCTGCATGAGGCGCATAAGCTCGTCAAAGATGCTGTCGAAGGCGAAAACCTCCTTTTCGGCGACGCAAAGGACGTTGTTGTCGTAGCCGCAGCCCTCGACTATGTCCCTTGCGGCCTGCGGCAGCACGGCCGTGTCATCCACTATGACGGGGGGATTTCCGGGGCCTGCCGCGACGACCCTCTTGGAGGTCTTCATGGCGGCGGCAACAACAGCTTCTCCGCCCGTGATGGACAAAAGGTGTATCTCGGGATGATTCATGATTATCCCGCCGCTCTCAAGCGTCGGCTCCTTTACAGTGGTGATGAGCCACTTAGGGCCGCCCGCCCTGACTATCGCCTCGTTCAGCACACGCATGGCCTCCTGTGAGGCGCGCTTTGCGGCCGGATGCGGGTTGAATACCACGGCGTTGCCCGCCGCTATCATGGATATAGAGTTGTTTATGACTGTCGCGGTCGGATTCGTGGAAGGAGTGATGGAGCCTATGACCCCGAACGGAGCCTGCTCAACCAGCGTCAATCCCGCGTCGCCTGTGTAAGCCACAGGGTGCAAATCCTCTATGCCGGGGGTTAAGTCCGCCGCGAGCAAATTCTTCTTAATCTTATGTTCTACATGACCGTAGCCTGTCTCCTCATGCGCCATGCGCGCAAGCTTCTCAGCGTTGTCATGCCCCGCCTTGCGCATTGCGGCGATAAGCTCCCCGCGCTGCTGCAAGGTCATGTCACTCAAGGCCTCAAATCCCTTCATCGCGGCGTCCACCGCTTCCTCGGCGGTGTCGCACAGCCAACCCGACATACCCGCGCCCGCATAGGTATTGAAGGACTGTGCCTTCCTGTTCGGAGCATGCTCGGACTTGGTCTCGGCGGTATAAATCGGTCTTTGCGGTTTTGTCTCGCGTGTATACGCGGGTCTTTGTTCCGCCGCGCCGTTTGACGCGCCGCCGGCAAGCGACCTTGTTACTTCCTCGGTCAATCTTCTGATTTCTTCCTCAGTCAATGCCATAAGAGCTTATACCTCCTTGGGGAACTTCTCGTATATGCGCTTGCCCCTAAGGTCAATATGGTCGATTATCGCCACAATGCCATTGTCGCAGGGCAAGTCCTTCGTTCTCTCGGTCTGTCTTGCGGAGCTGCCCGCAACGCACATCACGACCTCGCCTTCACCCGCGCCGACCGTGTCGATGCAGACCATCGGCATACCCTTCTCCTCGAAGCTGTCAAGGTCGATGGGGATAACCACGAGCAGCTTTAAGCCTGACAACTTGGGGGATTTCTCGGTGCTGACCACCGTGCCTCTTACTCTGCCGATTACCATACTGCCCCCCTTATATGAGTTCTATTCCGAACTGCTTGGCTCTGTCCTTGGCCAAAGGCGTCACTACCTTGCCGCAAACGTCAAGGCTGTGTGCGCCGTTCCTGTAAGCCTCGATGACCTCCGCCTCGGTGAGCAGGTACTTCTTCTTTGGCTCCGGCATGGCGCCCCTTGTGCTGCGCTCGTTTATCACACCCGCAAGCGCCCAAACAGGCGCGTCCTTTGCGGGAGGAGTATTGCCGTACACGCGGCCTGTGCCGCCGTTCGTTTGCTGCATTGGACTTCCTCCTTGCTTGATTATGCGGCATATAGCATTGGGTCTGAGCATGGCGGCGTTCGCCTCCTCCACGTCGATGTGGGCCTCAAGCATATGCTTATTGCCGCAGCGTACTATCACATTGTCGAACACGAGAGCACGCTCGCCTTCCACAACCAGCTTGACAACGTCGTCGTTCTCAAGCCCGTAAAGCCTGCCCTGCTCCTCTGTGAGGTGCATATGCCTTGCCGCCACAATCACGCCGTGATCTATCATAATCGAAGCGTTTTTGCTTATTATCTGCGCCCCGGGAGATCCCTTCGTGTCGCCCGACATGCGCAGCACCTTAGGTATTCCGAGCTTGATGCAGTCACTGACTGAAAGCTCGACCTGAGTTTCCACGCGCAAGGGGCCTACAACGCGAAGCGTCATCTCACCCTTGGGGCCTTTCAAGGTGACCTGCTCACGGCAGGCGTACTGCCCGGGCTGGCGTATGGGCTTTAGACAGCTCAATTCATATCCCACTCCAAACAGCTTGTCGCAGTCTTGGCGTGAGAGATGCACATGGCGGTTTGAGGACGATACGGGTACGAAAAACTCACCCCTTGCAGCAAGCTGCTCCAAGAGGGCGGTCTCGACCGTCCAACGTACCTGATCCGCCGATAATTCCATCAATACAGCTCCTTGCGCAGCTTGGCGACGCCCGTCGGGCAGGATGAACCGCCGTTCGTGCAGTTACCGCAGTGTAAACAATGCGCGGTCTTGACGGACTCGCCCTCGACTATCGCCTTTGTGGAGCTTGCGCCTATGCGCGATGCGCCCGCGGCTATCATGGCATCGGCGTCCTCACGGGTACGCACTCCGCCCGAAGCTTTGACACCCATGGAGCTGCCCACGGTCTGGCGCATAAGCCTGACGTCCTCGATTGTGGCTCCGCCCTTAGAAAAGCCCGTGCTTGTCTTGACGAAGTCCGCTCCCGCAAGCTTGGAAACCTGGCAGGCCTTGACCTTCTCCTCATCGGTGAGCAGGCAGGTTTCAAGAATAACCTTGACCTTGGCCTTGCCCCTTGAGACGTTGACCACGGCCTCTATGTCGCGCTTGACCGTCTCCCAATCGCCGTCCTTGACCGCGCCGATGTTGATAACCATGTCAACCTCGCGTGCGCCCAAAGCTATGCAGGCCGCCGCCTCCGCAGCCTTAATCTGCGGCAGGGTCGCGCCTAAGGGGAAGCCTATCACGACGCAGGGAGCTACTGTTGTGCCCTTTAGCTGCTCCACGACAAAGCCTATGCGCGAGGGATTCACACATACGCTGGCGGTACTGTATTTCTTCGCCTCATCGCAGACCTTGCGGATGTCCTCCAAGGTCGCTTCAGGCTTCAAAAGTGTGTGATCTATGTATTTGGCAAGTGAGCCATTGTTCTTTGCAGGCTCGTTAATTGTGGGCGCGCCGGGGTTGGAGCCCAAACGTTTCATCACTTCCGCGACTACGTCCGCTATAAGTTTTTCGGTCTGCTGACTGTCCATCATACCCTCCGTTGCTTGACAATATCGATTTTTATAATAAGCCATTTTTCGAGCTTTGTCAACCATGGCATACACGATTTCAAAGCCCGCAGTGTTCCTGTCGGCGCTTGGGCAGCGTCCCCTAATCGGGCTTGCCCAGCTTGTGCTTTATTCGCTGTAAGGCGTTGTCAACCGACTTTTGCGAACGATGCAGCTTTTGCGCTATCTCGGCATAGCTGCTGCCGCCCACGAAAAGCTGCAAAACCTGCTTCTCATAGGTGGAAAGCTCGTTCTCCACGCGCATCAGCACGGTGTTGAGCGCCTCGCGCTTAATAACGGTCTCCTCAGGGTCAATGTTGTACATATCGGTCAAGACCTCCTCAAGCGAGCGCTGAAGCTCCCCGTCCACGGGTGGGCGGCTGAACGAAATGTAGCTGTTCAAGGGTCCATGCTTCTTGCGGGTTGCGCTCTTGATGGCCGTGAGCATCTGCCGTGTTATGCAGCGATCCGCAAAGCTTCTGAACGCTCCGCGCTCCGCTGAATAGTCGTTAACCGCCTTAAAGAGGCCTACCATGCCCTCCTGTATCAGGTCCTTCTGCTCCGCGCCGATGAGATAGTAAGCTCGCGCCCTTGCGTAGACCAAGCCGAAATAGCGGTGGTAGAGCTCCTCCGCCGCCGCTTCATCGTGCTGCTTGGTCAATTCCGTAAGCTGTTCATCGGTCATGTCGGACATACGGTTATTCCTTGTTCTCGGGCAGAGCGTCCTGTCTGCGCTTCTCATACATCAAGACCGCTGCCGCAACGCCCGCGTTCAGCGAATCAAGCTTGCCAAACATGGGTATGGCGATTAAGAAGTCGCAGCTATCCTTGACAAGCTTGGACAGTCCCTCGCCCTCACTGCCTATGACCAAAGCCAGAGCGCCGTTCAGCCCCTGCTTATTCATGGGTCTGCCCTCCATGTCGGCGCCTGCGATCCACAGCCCTGCGCGCTTCAACTCGGTCAAGGTGTTGGTTATGTTTACAACCCTCGCTATCTTCATATGCTCCGTCGCGCCCGCGCTCGCCTTGACAGCCGCCGCCGTCACGGAAGCGGAACGCCGCTTGCCAATGATAACGCCGTGTGCGCCCGCGCACTCCGCGCTGCGGATGATGGAGCCCAGGTTGTGCGGGTCCTCAATGCCGTCCAGCACTATCACAAAGGGCTGCTCGCCGCGTTCCTTGGCAAGGTTTAGGATGTCGCGCACCTCGCAGTACTCCACGCCCGCCGCATATGCGACTATGCCCTGATGGTTCGCCGTCTTCCCGCCGTGACCGAAGGGCATACAAAGCTCGTCCAGCTTGCGCCGCTCGGTGTCCTTGACCACAATCTTCTCGTCACGGGCAAGACCGATTATCTCGCGCAATGAGCCGTCCTGCTCCGGAATAACTAAAATGCTGTTGATGCTGCGTCCCGACTTGACCGCTTCGCGCACGGCGTTCCTGCCGATGATGAGGTAGGGTTCCGTATCGTCACCACCCGCCTGAATCGCGGGAGGAACGGGCGCGTTCTCTGGCATCTTAGGGGAAATCGCGGGCTTTGCCGGTCTGCCGCCGAATGCGCCGCGCTGCGGAGAGCCGAAATCACGCCTCTCACCGCCATAGGGACGGTTTGAACGCTCGTTCGAGCCTTG
>ERZ795053.4083-NODE-4083-length-16057-cov-8.728971_pt1 | contig 16057 bp, 18 predicted proteins | sample MGYA00375137_ERZ795053 | MGnify/ENA primary metagenome ERZ795053 (study PRJEB30182, sample SAMN05720284) | activated sludge metagenome | isolation source: Anaerobic digester | place: Hong Kong | collected 2014-12-17 ...
AGAGAACAACAACATGACCGCGAAAGACAAACTCCCCCGCAGCGTGCCCGACAGCACCGCGCCGCGCTACAACGCGCGCGAATCCTGGCGGATCTTCGGGATTATGGCAGAGTTCGTGGAGGCGACCGAACGCCTGGCCGCGATCCGCCCCGCGGTCTCGATCTTCGGCAGCGCACGTACGCCGCCCGACCACATGTACTACATGCTCACCGAAAGGATTGCCCGACTGCTGTCGGATTCGGGCTTCGCGGTGATCTCGGGCGGCGGCCCGGGCATCATGGAGGCGGCCAACAAGGGCGCCTTCTTCGGCAAGAGCCCCTCGGTCGGGCTCAACATCCAGCTGCCGCTGGAGCAGGCCGCCAATCCCTACCAGGACATCTCGCAGACCTTCCAGCACTTCTTCGCGCGCAAGTTCATGTTCGTGAAGTTCGCCACCGCCTACGTGGTGATGCCGGGGGGCTTCGGCACGCTCGACGAGCTGCTCGAGGCGATGACGCTGGTGCAGACCAAGAAGAGCCGCAAGATCCCGATCATCCTGGTGCATCGTCCATTCTGGCAGGGGCTGCTCGACTGGCTGCGCGACCGCCTGGTGGCCGAAGGCATGATCAACCCGGAAGACCTCGACCTGATCCAGGTGATCGACGAGCCCGAGGAGGTGGTCGATGCGATCTTCAAGCACTATGAGCGGCGTGGCTTCCAGCCTCTGCCGGCGGAACGGGAGATGATGCTGAACCTGTGAATGCAGCCCCCCGCGCATTACCGGCTAGAATTGCAGCATCTTCCGGAGAACATCATGCGTCGCACCCTGATCGCCCTGTTGCTGGCTGCTGCCGTGCCGGCCTTCGCCCAGCAGCCCGCGAACCTCGAACCGATCCCCGAGCCGCCGCCGATGCCCGCCGAGGGCGCGGCCGACGAGCCCGAGGTCACCATCGTCAAGCGCGGCGAGGACACGGTCACCGAGTACCGCATGCGCGGCAAGCTCTACATGGTCAAGGTCACGCCGCCGCACGGCGTTCCCTACTACCTGATCGACAAGGAAGGCAACGGCCAGATGGTGCGCCACGACGGCACGCCCGACCTCGCCGTGCCGATGTGGGTGATCAAGTCCTGGTGAGCACGACCGCCGCACCGCTGGTGCGCAGCTTTGCCCCGCAGTTCCGCGCCGACGCGCGCGTGCTGGTGCTCGGCAGCATGCCGGGCACGGCCTCGCTCGCCGCCGCGCAGTATTACGCGCACCCGCGCAACGCCTTCTGGCCGATCATGGGCGCGCTCTTCGGCGCCGGGCCGGAGCTCCCCTACGCACAGCGCCTCGAGCGCCTCGCGTCCGCCGGCATCGCGCTGTGGGACGTCATCGGCCGCTGCGAGCGCGCCGGCAGCCTGGACAGCGCGATCGCGCCCGCGAGCATCGAGGCCAACGACTTCGCCGGCCTCTTCGCCGCCTGCCCCGGCATCGACCACGTCTTCTTCAACGGCACCGCCGCCGAGACCGCCTTCCGCCGCCACGTACGCGGCCGCATCGCGCTGCCGCCGCTGCAGTTCGCCCGCCTGCCCTCGACCAGCCCGGCGCACGCCGCACGCGGGCTCGGGGCCAAGCTCGCCGCCTGGCAGGCGGTGAAGGCGGCCGCGCAGCGCGCCGCCGCGGCGCGCATCGACACCCCGGCCGCCCAGGCCGCCTGAACCCAACCCGACCGCCTCACCCGGAGTCCGCATGTCCGTCTTCACCCCCGTTCCCGAATCCGTGCTCGCCGACTGGCTCAAGGACTATGCCATCGGCCGCCTGGTGGAACTCAAGGGCATCTCGGCCGGCGTCCAGAACAGCAACTTCTTCGTCACCACCACGCTCGGGCGCTACGTGCTCACGCTCTTCGAAGGCATCCCGCGCGCCGAGCTGCCCTATTACCTGCACCTGATGGCCCACCTCGCGCGCCATGGCCTGCCGGTGCCGGGTCCGATCGCCAACCGCCATAACGAATACCTCGGCACCCTGCAGGAGCGCCCCGCCGCGCTGGTGGTGCGGCTGTCGGGCGGCTCCGAGATGGCCCCCGGCCTGCCGCACTGCGAGAAGGTCGGCGCCATGCTCGCCGGCCTGCACCTGGCCGGCCAGTCCTACGGCCGCCGCCAGGAGAACCCGCGCGGCGCCGCCTGGCGCGCCGCCACCGCGCAGGTGGTGCGCCCCTTCCTGCCCGCCGACGAGCAGGCCCTGCTCGACGCCGAGCTCGCCTTCCAGGCCACCATCGACGTCGCTGCCCTGCCCGCCGGCGCGATCCACGCCGACCTCTTCCGCGACAACGTGCTGTGGGACACCGACGCCGGTGGCGATGTGCGCATCGGCGGCGTCATCGACTTCTACTTCGCCGGCTACGATGCGCTGCTCTTCGACGTCGCGGTCACCGTGAACGACTGGTGCTCCACGCCCGACGGCGGCCTCGACGGCGCACGCGCGGCGGCCCTGCTCGACGCCTACCACGCCGAGCGCCCCTTCACCGATGCCGAGCGCGCAGCCTGGCCAGCCATGCTGCGCGCCGCCGCGCTGCGCTTCTGGATGTCGCGCGCAGCCGACTTCCACCTGCCGCGCACAGGCGAGATGGTGCTGGTCAAGGACCCGAACGAGTACCGCGACATCCTGCGCCTGCGCATCGCCACGGTGCCGCCCCTGCCGCGCTGACGCCGCCCCGCGCGCCCTGTCCGGACCGACGCCGATGAACGCCACCCTGCCCCCACCCCGCCGCCCGCATCCGCCGCCGCCCGCCCCGGGCGACGTGGTGCCCGGCCACGCCCTCGACTGGCTCGCCGCGGGCTGGCGCATCTTCATGCGGGCGCCGCTGGTGTGGGCGCTGCAGGCGCTGATCTTCTTCGTGATCCTCGCCGCGCTCGGCATGGTGCCCTTCCTCGGCTGGGCGGCCGCACCGGTGACCCTGCCGGTGCTGGTCGCCGGCATGCTCTCCGGCGCGCGTGCGCTCGATCGCGGCGAGCCCCTCCACGTCGGCCAGCTCTTCGACGGCCTGCGCCAGCATGCCGGCAACCTGCTGCTGGTCGGCCTCTTCCACCTCCTCGGCCTGCTGCTCGCTGCGCTGGCCGCGGCGGCGATCGGCGGCAGCGCGATCCTCACCGGCGCAGCCGCGGGCGCGCTCGGCGCGATCGCCGGAGCAGGCGTCGCCGCCGGCGGCATGATGCTCGGCGTGGTGGTGTTCACCGTGCTGTGGGCCCTGCTCATGATGGCGCTGTGGTTCGCCCCGGCGCTGGTGATGCTGCACGAGGTCGCGCCGCTGGACGCGATGCGGCTGTCCGCGCGCGCCTGCTTCCACAACCTGCTCGCCTTCGTGGTGCTCGCCGCGCTGCTCTATGTGCTGGTGTGGGTGGCGATGATCCCGGCCGGGCTGGGCATGCTGGTGCTGGTGCCGGTAATCGCCGGCGCGCTCTACGCGGCGTGGAAGGAGACCTTCTCGCCGCTGCTTCCCGCCCCCGCGGCCGCCCCCGACCACACGCCGGATGAAGCCTCCGCGCAGGAGGCGACGTGCGACACCACCCCGGCCAGCCCCGCACTGCTCCCGCCGCCGAGCGACAACGCGACGGACGACGTCGGCACCAACACCGCGCCACCCGCTCCCGAGCCTGGTCCCTCGCCCGGTCCTGCGGACGAGCCGCCCAAACCCTGACCCCTGGAAACCAATGCAAGCACGACAACTCCCCATGCCGCGCGGCTGGGCCTGGCTGCGCGAAGGCCTGCAGCTGTGGCGGCGCAACCCCGCGCTGCTCACCTTCGCAACCTTCGGCTACCTGCTCTCGATCATCGTCATCAGCCTGGTGCCGCTGCTCGGCCAGCTCGTCGCCTCGCTGCTGATGCCGGCGCTCTCGGTCGGCGTGCTCAACGCCTGCCGCGCCATCGACGGCGGGCGCAAGACCGGTCCCGACGTGCTCTTCTCCGGCTTCAAGTCCAACCTGCAGGGCCTCGTGGTGGTCGGCGGCCTCTACCTCGCGGCCACCCTGGTGGTGCTGATGCTGGTGATGCTGGTCGACGACGGCAGCCTGGCCGCGGTGATGCGCGGAGAGGACATGGACACGCAGGCCGCGGCCGACTCCTCGCTCGGCTTCACCCTGGCGGTCGGCCTCGCGCTGAGCACCCCGGTGATGATGGCCTACTGGTTCGCGCCCGCGCTCGCGGGCTGGTGGAAGCTGCCCGCGCCCAAGGCGATGTTCTTCAGCTTCTACGCCTGCCTGCGCAACTGGCGGCCCTTCGTCGCCTACGCGCTCGGGCTGGCGATCTTCGCCGGCCTGCTGCCCGGCCTGGTGGTCGCGGTGCTCGGCCTGCTCTCGCCCACACTCGGCAGCCTGGCCGCGCTGCCGGTGCCGCTGATCGTGCTGCCGATCGTGTTCGCGAGCTTCTACACCGCCACCCGCGACGTCTTCGGCCTGCCCGAGAACAACCCGGCGCGAGATCCGGTCGCCCTCGACGACGCGCGCGATGGCGACTGAGTTCGTGCCCGCGCCGGCCGGGCTTGCCTGGGCGCCTGCAGCCGAAGCGCCGGTCGGCGTGCTCGGCGGCACCTTCGACCCCATCCACACCGGCCACCTGCGCCTCGCCGAGGAGGCGCGCGAGGCGCTCGGCCTTGGCAGCGTGCGCCTCATCCCCGCCGGCCAGCCGCCGCACCGCGGCGAACCCGGCAGCACGGCCGAGGACCGCCTCGCCATGGCGCGGCTCGCCGCCGCCGGCAACCCGGGCTTCAGCGTGGACGACGGCGAGGTGCGCGCCCGGCAGAAGAGCTACACCGTGCTCACCCTCGAGCGCCTGCGCGCCGAGCTCGGCCCGCAGCGGTCGCTGGTGCTGATCCTCGGCGCCGACGCCTTCGCCGGCCTGCCGACCTGGCACCGCTGGACCGACCTGTTCGCGCTCGCCCACATCGCGGTCGCCAACCGCCCCGGCTACGCGCCCCACGGCCGGCGCTGGCCCGCCACCCTGTCGCCCGAGCTCGACGCCGCCTGTGCCGGCCGCCACACCGCCGACCCCGCGGATCTGCGCCATGCGCCCGCCGGCCGCGTCGTCCCCTTCGACATGACGCCACTGGCGATCTCGGCCTCGCTGATCCGCGATCTCGTGCGCAACGGCCACAGCGCCCGTTATTTGCTGCCCGAATCGGTTCTCGACTATATTGCCGCGCACCATCTCTACCGCTGAGCGCCTCGCGCCAGCCCCTCACAGGACCCGAATGGACACCCCCACCCTCGAAAAGATCGTTGTCGCCGCGCTCGAAGACATCAAGGCACGCGACATCGAAGTCATCGACACCTCGAAGCACACCCCGCTCTTCGACCGCATCGTCGTCGCCAGCGCCGAGTCCGGCCGCCAGACCCGCGCGCTCGCGCAGAACGTGCATGACAAGGTCAAGGAGGCCGGCGGCGAGATCATCGGCACCGAAGGCCAGGAGACCGGCGAGTGGGTGCTGGTCGACCTCGGCAACATCGTCGTGCACGTGATGCAGCCCGCGGTGCGCGCGCACTACAAGCTCGAGGAGCTCTGGAACACCCCGCCGTCCAGCCGGCGCAACGCCGCCTGACGGGCAGCCGCCCTCGCGAGCGGCCGCCGGCGCATTGCGCGGGCGACGCTCGCACGTTGCGACGCATGCTCGCCCGCGAGCGCTTGCAGCCTCCACCATGAAACTTCTCATCATCGCCGTCGGCCACCGCATGCCCGCCTGGGTGCAGGCCGGCTTCGACGAGTTCGCGCGCCGCATGCCGCGCGAGCTGACGCTGCAGCTCGTGGAGGTCAAGGCCGAGCCGCGCAGCGGCGGCAAGACGGTCGAGGCGATGATGGCCGCCGAGGCCGCACGCATCGAGGCGGCCCTGCCGCCACGCTGCCGGCGCGTGATCCTCGACGAGCGCGGCGCCGACCTCACCACCGTGGCGCTCGCGCGCAGGCTGGAGTCCTGGCAGGGCGAGGGCGACGACGTCGCGCTGATCGTCGGCGGCCCCGACGGCCTCGCGCCCGCGTTCAAGGCCAGCGCCCACGAGGCCGTCCGCCTCTCCAGCCTCACCCTCCCCCACGCCCTGGTGCGCCCGCTGCTGGCCGAGGCCCTGTACCGCGCGTGGACGGTGCTCAAGAACCACCCCTACCACCGCGAGTAGCGCAAGCGGTGCGGGCTCCGGGTGGCTGTGCGATCGCCCCGGGTCGGCGGGTGGCCGGCGGTGAAACCCGTTAGAATCGCGCCACCCGAGCCCGACCGGCGCCGACCGGCGCTGCGGATCCCGCGGAAAGCCATGCCATGACCCTCACGCCGCGCATCTACCTCGCCTCCAAGAGCCCCCGCCGCCGCGACCTGCTGCGCCAGATCGGCGTCAATTTCGACGTGCTGACCTTCCGCGCCGGTGAACGCGGCGAGGACGCCGACGTCGACGAGACCCCGCTGCCCGGCGAGGCGGTCGAGCGCTACGTCGAACGCCTCGCCCTCGCCAAGGCCCAGGCTGGCATGCGGCGGGTGCTGTGGCGCAAGCTGCTGCCGCACCCGGTGCTGGCGGCCGACACCACGCTCGAGGTGGACGGCGAGATCGTCGGCAAGCCGCACGACGCCGCCGAGGCCCATGCCATCCTCGAGCGCCTCTCCGGCCGCCGCCACCGCGTGCTGACCGCGGTCGCGATGAGCGACGGCGAGCGCACGCGCAGCCGGCTGTCGGTCAGCGAGGTCGCCTTCCGCTCGCTCGGCGAGCACGACATCCGCCGCTACATCGCCACCGGAGAGCCCTTCGACAAGGCCGGCGCCTACGGCATCCAGGGCCACGCCGCGATCTTCATCGAGGAGATCCGCGGCAGCTACTCGGGGATCATGGGCCTGCCGCTGTTCGAGACCGCCGCCCTGCTCGAGATCTTCGGCCACCCCGTCCTGTGAGCGCACCCCGTCCATGAGCATCGAATTCCTCATCAACTTCACCCCGCAGGAGACCCGCGTCGCGGTCGTCGAACAGGGCGTGGTGCAGGAGCTGCACGTCGAGCGCACCGCCAGCCGCGGCATCGTCGGCAACCTCTACCTCGGCAAGGTCGTGCGCGTGCTGCCCGGCATGCAGTCGGCCTTCATCGACATCGGCCTCGAGCGCACCGCCTTCCTGCACGTGGCCGACATCTGGAGCGACCGCCAGAACGGCGAGAGTGCGCGCCCGATCGAGAAGATCCTCACCGAGGGCCAGAGCCTGATGGTGCAGGTGCTCAAGGACCCGATCGGCACCAAGGGCGCGCGCCTGTCCACCCAGGTCAGCCTCGCCGGCCGCCTGCTCGTCTACCTACCGCAGGAAAAGCACATCGGCATCTCCCAGCGCATCGAGGACGAGGCCGGGCGCGAAGCCCTGCGCAGCCGCCTGGTGGCGCTGGTGCCCGAGGACGAGCCGGGCGGCTTCATCGTACGCACCATGGCCGAATCCGCCACCGATGCCGAGCTCGCCGCCGACATCGCCTACCTGCGCAAGCTGTGGCGCGAGATCTCCGGGTCGACGGTCGGCCTCTTTCCGCCGAAGCTGCTGCACGAGGACCTCGGCCTGGGCCAGCGCACCCTGCGCGACCTCGTCACCGACGAGACCTCACGCATCCGCGTCGACTCGCGGGAGAACTTCCAGAAGCTCTCCGCCTTCGCCGCCGAATACACGCCGCAGGTGCTGCCGCTGCTCGAGCACTACAGCGGCGAGCGCCCGCTCTTCGAGCTCTACAGCGTCGAGGAGGAGATCCAGAAGGCGCTCGCCCGCCGGGTGGATCTCAAGTCCGGCGGCTACCTGATCATCGACCAGACCGAGGCGATGACCACGGTCGACGTCAACACCGGCGGCTTCGTCGGCGCGCGCAACTTCGACGACACCATCTTCAAGACCAACCTCGAGGCCAGCCAGGCGATCGCCCGCCAACTGCGCCTGCGCAACCTCGGCGGCATCATCATCATCGACTTCATCGACATGGAGAACGTCGAGCATCGCGAGATGGTGCTGGAGGAGTTCCGCAAGGCGCTGTCGCGCGACCACACCAAGATGAGCATCAACGGCTTCACTGCGCTGGGCCTGGTGGAGATGACGAGAAAGCGCACCCGCGAGTCGCTCGCCCACCTGCTGTGCGAGCCCTGCCCCACCTGCAGCGGCCGCGGCGAGGTGAAGACCGCGCGCACGGTGTGCTACGAGATCCTGCGCGAGCTGCTGCGCGAGGCGCGCCAGTTCAACGCGAAGGAGTTCCGCGTGCTCGCCGCGCCCAACGTCATCGACCTCTTCCTCGACGAGGAGAGCCAGTCGCTGGCGATGCTGTCGGACTTCATCGGCAAGAAGGTCTCGCTGCACGCCGAGGGCAGCTACACCCAGGAGCAGTACGACATCGTGCTGCTGTAGGCGCGGCGGGGCGCCCGCGCGCAGCGCCCGTCGGGCCGGCGTCGCGCGCCGCTGCGCGATCCGCCGGGCGCGCTGGTCGACACCAGGACTGTCGCCGTATCATTTGCCGTCGATCTGCCGCCCCACCTGCCGCAACGGAGGCCCTCATGAGCAACGCCATGGCACGTCCCGCCCCGATCCGCGTCGAGGACTACCTCGAAGGCGAGACCCTGACCGACATCAAGCATGAATACCTCGACGGCGAGGTGGTGGCGATGGGCGGCGCCAGCGCGAGGCATGGCCTGGTCGCGGGTGCCCTTTACGGCGCACTCCTCCCGCACGCTCGCCGCAAGGGCTGCCAGCTCTTCATCGCCGACATGAAGGTCCGGGTCGAGCACACCGGCCAGACCTATTTCTATTACCCCGACCTGATGCTGGCCTGCGCGCCCGACGACCGCGAGACCTATTACCGCCGCAACCCCTGCCTGCTGGTGGAGGTGCTGTCGCCGAGCACCGAGCGCATCGACCGCCGCGAGAAGCTCTTCGCCTACCAGGCCATCCCCTCGCTGCGTGAATACCTGCTCGTCGACCCGGACAAGCGCTCCGTGGAGATCTACCGCTTCGGCGACCCGGTGCGCTACGAGACCTGCACCGAGGGCGCCTTCCGGCTCGACTGCCTGGATGTGGAGATCACGCTGGACGAGGTGTACGCCGACGCCGAGGCGCCCTGAAACGCGCCTGCCCGGCACCGCCCCGCGCCCCACGGCCGCCCTGGGCCGAGAACCCGCAGGCCCGGCTCACACCCCCAGGTAGCGCCCCCACAGCTCGCGTCGCGCGTCCAGCTCGGCCGAGCTGCCCTGCCAGGCGATGCGGCCGCGCTCGAGGATGAGGTTGTGGTCGGCCAGCGGCAGCAGCTTGTCGACGTATTTGTCCACCACCAGCGTGGTCTGCCCCTGCGCCTTGAGCAGCGCGAGGCAGCGCCAGATCTCCTCGCGGATCACCGGGGCGAGGCCCTCGGTGGCCTCGTCGAGGATCAGCAGGCGCGGGTTGGTCGACAGCGCGCGCGCGATCGCCAGCATCTGCTGCTCGCCGCCGGAGAGCTGGTTGCCGAGGTGGCCGGCGCGCTCGGCCAGGCGCGGGAAGAGCGCGTAGAGCCGCGCCGGCGTCCATGGCTCGGCGACGCCGTTGCGGCACGCGGCGAAGGCGACCAGGTGTTCGTGCACCGTGAGGTTGGGGAAGCACTGTCGTCCCTCGGGCACGATGGCCACGCCGAGGCGGGCGATGGCGTCGGCGCGCTCGGCGTGGATCGGGCGGCCGTCGAAGACGATCTCGCCGCGCTGCGGGCGCAGGCCGCCGACGATGCTGCGGATCGTGGTGCTCTTGCCCATGCCGTTGCGCCCGAGCAGCGCGACGACCTCGCCGGCGCGGATGTCGAAGTCGAGTCCGAACAGCACCCGGCTGGCGCCATAACCGGCCTCGAGGCCCCGGCAGCACAGCAGCGGCGCGTTCATGTCGCCACCTCGGTACCCAGATACACCGCCTGCACCTCGGCGTGCCCCTTGACGTGGGCGGCGTCGCCCGAGGTCAGCACCTTGCCGTACACCAGCACCGAGATGCGGTCGGCGAGCTGGAAGACGGCATCCATGTCGTGCTCGATGAGCAGGATCGCGGTCTCGCTGCGCAGGCTGCGGATCAGGTCCACCATCTGCTGCGAATCCTCCGGCCCCATGCCGGCCATGGGCTCGTCGAGCAGCAGCAGCTTGGGCCGTGCGGCGAGCGCGAGCGCGAGGTCGAGCCGCTTCTGCAGGCCGTGGGGCAGCGTGCCGGCGTTGCGCTCGAGCACCTCGGCCAGGCCCGCGCGCTGCGCCAGCGCCTCGGCGCGTTCCTGCAAGGCATGCTCGGCGTCGCGGCGCGACAGGCAGCGGAAACTCGACCCGGCCTGCGCCTGCACCGCGAGCAGCAGGTTGTCGCGCACGCTGTCGTTGCGGAACACGCTGGTGATCTGGAAGCAGCGCGCCAGGCCGGCGCGGGTGCGCGCGTGCGGCGCCAGCGCGGTCAGGTCGACGCCGTCGAGGACGATGCGCCCGGCGTCCGCCGGCAGCAGGCCGGAGATCAGGTTGACCAGAGTGGACTTGCCGGCGCCGTTCGGGCCGATCAGCGCATGGATCTCGCCCGCCTCGACGGCGAGGTCTACGTGATCGGTGGCGAGCAGGCCGCCGAAGCGCTTGACCAGGCCCTCGGCCCTGAACAGGCTCATCGCACACTCTCCCGGCCGCCGCGGCGCTCGAGCAGCGCCGCCACGCCCTGCGGCGCGTGGAACACCACCAGCAGCAGGAGCAGCCCGAGCGGCCAGTGCCAGTAGTCGGTGTACAGCTTGAGCGCCTCCTCCAGCGTCAGCCACAGCGCCACGCCCAGCGGTGCGCCCCAGCGCCGGCCGGCGCCGCCGAGCATCACCATCACCAGCAGCAGCGCCGACTGCGTCCAGTGCATGATCGACGGGCTGACGAAGGCGTTGTGGCTGGCGAGCAGGCCACCGGCCAGCCCCGCGACCGCGCCGGCGGCGACGAAGCCGGCGAGCTTGAGGCCATACACCGGGTAGCCGAGCGCCACCATGCGCGTCTCGTTGTCACGGATGCCGCGCAGCGCGTGGCCGTAGCGCGAGTGCGCGACGCGGCTGAAAAGCGCGAACACCGCCGCGGCGATCGCCAGCACCACCCAGTAGAAGACCTGCGCATGCGCGCCATCCAGCCAGGCGCCCAATTCCAGCGGCGTGTAGAGGCCGTAGCCGTCGTCGCCACCATATGTGCGCAGCGACACCGCCAGGTAGTACAGCATCTGCGCGAAGGCGAGCGTGATCATGATGAAGTACACCCCGCGCGTGCGCAGCGACACCGCGCCGATCGCCGCCGCGGCCAGCCCGGCGACCAGCGCCGCGCTGCCCCAGGCCAGCCAGGCCGACGAAAACCCGGCCTCGACCAGCGCCACCACGGTGTAGGCGCCCACGCCGATGAAGCCCGCGTGGCCGAGCGCCGCCATGCCGCCGTAGCCGAGGATGAAGTTGAGGCTGGTCGCGGCGATCGCCACGATCAGCACCCGGCGCACGAAGCCGACGTAATACTCCAGCCCGAGGGCCGGCGCGAGCAGCGGGAAAGCGGCCAGCAGGGCCAGCACCAGCCAGGGCAGGCGGCGCGCGAGGCCGGGAAAACGCGCGTGCGTGATCGCCGCCACAGCGCCCGGCGCGGAGGATGGGTTCTGCGGAGTCGACCCCTGCATCACCGCCCTCACCCGCGCGCGGGGAACAGCCCCGCGGGTTTCAGCGTCAGCACCGCTGCCATCAGCACGTACATGGCGATGCCGGCCAGGGCCGGGCCGAGATCGGCCGCGACCGAGGGCGGCAGCACCGCGCGCAGCGCAGGTGGCAGGAAGGCGCGCCCGGCGGTATCGACCATCCCCACCAGCAGCGCGGCCACGAAGGCACCGCGCACCGAGCCGATGCCGCCGATCACGATCACCACCAGCGCCGGGATCAGGATCGCCTCGCCCATGCCGATCTGCACCGCGCTGATCGGCGCCATCAGCGCCCCGGCCAGCGCCGCGAGCGCCGCGCCGAGCGCGAACACGAAGGCGAACACCCCGCCCACGCGCACGCCCATGTGCTCCGCCATCTGCCGGTTCGAGGCGCCGGCGCGCACCAGCATGCCGACGCGGGTCTTGTTCACCAGCAGGTAGAGCCCGAGCGCCACCGCCAGCCCGGCACCGATCAGCAGCAGGCGGTAGGACGGATAGGGCAGGCCCTGGAAGAGATCGACCGGCCCGGCCAGCGCCGCCGGGGTCGAGGCGAGCAGCGGTGCCACGCCCCAGATCGCCTTCACCGCGTCGTCGGCGATCAGGATGATGCCGAAGGTGGCGAGCACCTGGACGAGGTGGTCGCGCCGGTACAGCCGGCGGATGACGACGAACTCCACGACCGCCGCGATCGCCACCGTCACCCCCACCGCGACCGCCACCGCAAGCACGAACGCCCCGCTCGCCTCATGCACGCGCGCGGCGACGTAGGCGCCAGCCATGTAGAGCGAGCCGTGGGCGAGGTTCATGGTGTCCATGATGCCGAACACGAGCGTGAGCCCGGCCGCGATCAGGAACAGCATGAGCCCGTAGCCCAGGCCGTTGAGCAGTTGCTCGAAGACGAAGATGGCATCCATCGGCTTATCCGGAGTTCAGGTCCGCCGCCGAGCGCCCCCCTGCAGGAGCGCCGGCAGGCGCGAAAGCGGCGGTGCCAATCTGCACCCGCGTCGATCGCCCACGGAGCGTCTTCACGGCTGCCGCCGCTCCTGCACGGGGTCGGCCCGGCGTTCTCACATCTTGCACGCACCCACGTAGGCGTCCTGGTGCTTCTCCAGCGTCGTGCCGACCAGCTTGTTGGTGATGCGGCCCTCGGCGTCCTTGCCGACCTCGCGCAGGTAGTAGTTCTGCACCGGGAAGTTGTTGGCGCCGTACTGGAACTCGCCGCGCAGCGACTTGAAGCTCGGGTTCTTCAGCGCCTTCAGCACCGCCTCGCGGTCCTCGATCTTGCCGCCGACGTCGCGCACGGCCGCGTCCATCGCCATCAGCGTGTCGTAGGCCATCGCTGCATACACCGACGGGTAGCGCCCGGCGTACTTCTGGCGGAAGGCAGCGACGAACTCGGTATTCGCGGGGTTCTGCAGGTCGTGCGTCCAGTGCGCGGTGTTGAGCACGCCGAGCATCGGCTCGCCCACCGCCTGGATCACGTCCTCGTCGGCCGAGAAGCCGGGGGCGATCAGCGGGATGTCCTTGAGCCCGCCACCGACGAACTGCTTGACGAAGTTGATCCCCATCGCGCCGGGCAGGAAGAAGAACACCGCGTCCGGCTTGGCGGCGCGGATCTGCGCGATCTCGGCGGCGTAGTCGATCTGGCCGAGCTTGGTGTAGATCTCGTCCTTCACGCCGCCCTTGTACAGCCGCTTGAAGCCGTTGAGGTGATCCTTGCCCGCCGGGTAGTTGGGCGCGATCAGCACGACGTTCCGGTAGCCCTTCTCGTTGGCGACCTTGCCGGCGGCCTCGTCGTAGGTGTCGTTCTGGTACTGCGCGAAGAAGTACGGGTTGCACTTCTCGCCGGCGTAGGCGCTCGGGCCCGGGTTGGCCGACAGGTAGGGCACCTTGGCGGCGAACAGCGCGGGGCCGACGGCGAGCGCGGCGTTGGAGCCGATCGGGCCGGTGAAGAAGTCGATGCCGTCGCGCTGCAGGAAGCGGGCGACGAGCTGGTTGGCCTGCTCGGGGTTGCCGCCAAAGTCGTTGCGGATGAACTCCGCCGGCTGGCCGCCGAGCTTGCCGCCGAGCTTCTCGATCGCCAGCTCGAAGCCGTCGCGCGCCTCGGCGCCGAGCGCGGAGAACGGCCCGGAGAGGTCGAGCGCGATGCCGACCTTGATGTCGGCGGCGTGGACATTGAGGGCGGCAGCGCCGTACAGGGCGAGCGCGACGGACAGCTTCTTCATCTGCAGCATGGGGGTCTCCTCGATTGGTCTCTTTGCCGCCCGCAGCGCCGGCGCGCGAGCGCCGCGCCGCGCGCGAAGGCCGCCGATTCTACCCCAGCCCGGCCGCGACTCGCGCCGCCCGTCGGCGCCGCTGCTGTATGAAACCGCAGGCCGCATGCGTGCGGCCTGATAGACTTGCACATCCGCATTTCCCACGCATCCCCGCCCCATGATCGGACGCATCACCGGCACCCTGCTGGAAAAGAACCCGCCGCAGATCCTCGTCGACGTGCACGGCGTCGGCTACGAGATCGACGTGCCGATGAGCACCTTCTACAACCTGCCCGCCACCGGCGGCGCGGTGAGCCTGCACACGCACTTCGTGGTGCGCGAGGACGGCCACTTCCTGTTCGGCTTCGCCACCGACGAGGAGCGCGTCACCTTCCGCCAGCTGCTCAAGGTGTCGGGCGTGGGCGCGCGCATGGCGCTGGCGGTGCTGTCCGGCCTGTCGGTCAATGACCTCGCCCAGGCGGTGGCGCTGCAGGAGGCGGGGCGGCTGGTGAAGATCCCCGGCATCGGCAAGAAGACCGCCGAGCGCCTGCTTCTCGAGCTGCGCGACAAGCTCGGCAAGGGACTGCCCAGCATGACGGGCGTGCGCCTGGCCGCGGCGCCCGGCGCAGCGCCGGACGCGAAGAGCGACATCCTCAACGCGCTGCTCGCGCTCGGCTACAACGAGCGCGAGGCGCTCGCGGCGATGAAGGGCCTGGCGGAGGACGTCGGCGTGTCGGACGGCATCCGCCAGGCCTTGAAGGCGCTGTCGAAGGGCTGAACGGAGGCTGAGGCGCAGACATGATCGAAACCGACAAGCTCAAGGCCGCCGCCCCCGCCGAGCGCCTGATCTCCGCAGCCCCGGCCGACCGCCAGGAGGACGCGATCGAGCGCGCGCTGCGCCCCAAGCGCCTCGCCGAATACGTCGGCCAGGCCAAGATCCGCGAGCAGCTCGAGATCTTCATCCAGGCTGCGCGCAAGCGCAGCGAGGCGCTCGACCACGTGCTGCTGTTCGGCCCGCCCGGGCTGGGCAAGACCACGCTCGCGCACATCGTCGCCGCCGAGATGGGGGTGAACCTGCGCCAGACTTCGGGCCCGGTGCTCGAGCGCGCCGGCGACCTCGCCGCGCTGCTCACCAACCTCGAGCCGCACGACGTACTCTTCATCGACGAGATCCACCGCCTGTCGCCGGTGGTGGAGGAGATCCTCTACCCGGCCCTGGAGGATTTCCAGATCGACATCATGATCGGCGAAGGGCCGGCGGCGCGCTCGGTCAAGCTCGATCTGCCGCCGTTCACGCTGGTCGGCGCCACCACCCGCGCCGGCATGCTGACCAACCCGCTGCGCGACCGCTTCGGGATCGTGTCGCGGCTGGAGTTCTACACCGCGGACGAGCTCGCCTTCATCGTCGGGCGCTCGGCGCGCCTGCTCAACGTCGAGATCGACGACGCCGGCGCGCTCGAGATCGCCCGCCGCGCGCGCGGCACGCCGCGCATCGCCAACCGCCTGCTGCGCCGGGTGCGCGACTACGCCGAGGTCAAGGCCGGCGGCCGCATCACCGCCGAGGTGGCCGACGCGGCGCTGCGCATGCTGGACGTCGACAACCTCGGCCTCGACCTGATGGACCGCAAGCTGCTGTCGGCAATGCTGGAGAAGTTCGGCGGCGGCCCGGTCGGCCTCGACAACATCGCGGCGGCGATCGGCGAATCCACCGACACCATCGAGGACGTGATCGAACCCTACCTGATCCAGCAGGGCTACCTGCAGCGCACGCCGCGCGGGCGCATGGCGACGCATTCGATCTGGCAGCACTTCGGGCTGGCGCCGCCGCGCGTCGGCGGCGACCTCTTCCAGTAGGCCACGGGGCCGGCGATGCGCTCGCTGCAGGTGGTGATGCTGATGCTGTGCGTGCTGGGCGGGCTGTTCCTGCTCGTGCGCGCGCCCGAGTTCTTCCTGCCTGCGCAGTGGGACCCCTCGATCGGGCGCAGCTTCGATCCGCTCGCCTCGCGCCTGCTCGGCGCCGGGCTGCTGGCGCTCGCCGCGGCCGGCGCGGGCTACATCCATGCGATGTATTACACGATGCCGCGCCGGCTGCCCGGCCCGGCGGCGCAACGTCGCCATTTCGCCCTGCTGCTCGCCGCCCTGGTGCTGATCGGCGCGGCGCTGGCGCGCGCCGAGCCGGGTCCGAATCC
>ERZ795053.4085-NODE-4085-length-16052-cov-19.116584_pt1 | contig 16052 bp, 11 predicted proteins | sample MGYA00375137_ERZ795053 | MGnify/ENA primary metagenome ERZ795053 (study PRJEB30182, sample SAMN05720284) | activated sludge metagenome | isolation source: Anaerobic digester | place: Hong Kong | collected 2014-12-17 ...
TAGAGACGGCAGGTATTACCCTGAGTTCAAAAGAACAGGCTCATGCCCAACAGCACCTACCTGACGCCGCAATTCTAGCTGGTAATATGCTAGATGATCCTCGCTTACCTAAACAATGGTTTTCTTTGATTGTGGCAGTTGAATCCGTCGAATACCTGCCTGGAGAGTTCATTAAAGCATTTATGCGCCGGGCAAACTCTCTGCTCTCAACCAAAGGCTTGCTCACCGTTGTTGCCAGGTCAGCGACTTCGGCCGACGCAGCGCAAAGTACGATTGTGTCTCAAATTAACGATTATGGCCTCACGCAATTTACTTTGTCTGATTCTTATCTGACGGCCGCTAGGTCTGCCGGATTGACTTTAATAGGAGAAGTAAACTTGACCGACCAGGCAACGCGCTACTGGAAAATACGTCATGAGCATGAACTATTTCAGAACAGCAAGGATGGTTGGTTTGAACACCTGATGTACGAGGGGTTTCGGGAAGGATTGGTGAGTTACAGACTGTACATCTGGACGCGAGATTAAATAGTCTACGTACGGCCGTTTCCCGCACACTACCTTGCCTGCCGCAACGCTTTACCTGGCAGATGCCGCAGAACCGCCTTAACTTTCGCTCGTCTAACGTTTTGTTGAGCAGCCTGCGTTTTGACTCTGGATGATGCCCAATCAGAGCCAAAGATTGCTTTTAGCGCGCCGTCCTCCATTGCCTAGCAGGTCTGCTCAAACTTGGGTTAGGCCGCATTTTTATGATCCATATCACGTTGTATCACCAGCATCTGTGTTTTACTTCTTCTACTTGAAATGTGTCTTGATTAAGGAAATTACATCTTGCACAAATTTGGGATTTTCAATTTCACCCAATCTGTTTGCCAAAAGAATCTTTGCCAACCCCCGAAGAATAATAATTTCGTGTTCATCTACTTCGTTACTGTTGCCGTGAACTAAGCTGGATCGTTTTCCAAACAATTTACCAATAGGTTCCTTCCAGAAATTGTAATCTTCAGGTGTGATTGTTGCCAATTGCTTCGCAATTGGTTTTATATTAGTGGTTGGCATTTCGAGAGATTCTAAACAAACCCACAATTGAATAAATCTATCAACCCAGTCAGCCTCCCTTTCGGATTTCCAAAACCAATCAGCTGCAAGAGCTACATTTTTTCGATCACTTTCACCAAATTCCTGGTATGTATCTATTGATTTTTTCATTTGCTCAATCTGTGCTTCTTCAACTTTTTTCATATCAAGCTGAGATTCAGCCCCGACCGAGGGAGAAAATATTTTTCTATTCCAATGACCATCCGGGAATATTTCGACTACTTCTTCAGCAATGAGTGCGCCTATCAGTCTTTCTCCGTAGACAAGATCTAAGATTGTTAAAATTGGCGATAAACTGCGCCTTCCTTTTGTAATGACATCATTTCCATCTGAGTTTTCTACTTCCAGTAAAAGTTCAACTATTCCAGATGTAGGGAATTCTTCCTGATAAGCAGCGAATTCCCATTTCATGTTTATTTCACCATGATAAGTTTTTGTCTGGCCATTCTTTCTGATGTCAATATATTCAGGCAACAGCAATTTGTTTGGAAAGATACTTGGAATAGTGTGCCCCTTTACATTAATGCCCCCAAACTCCACGCTTTCAACAACTAGCCTGACTTTCAAATTTGGCCAGGACAAGTTTACGGATGGGAATGGAATTAACTTCAGTGTTTTATATACGGCCCTGTAACCTAACTTACCGGTTCCAGATGGATGGTTTTGATCAGTTCTTTGCCAGCCACTAGCTTGCAAAAATTCAATACCCTCATAACGAAGTTCATTTTTTCTTTCAGGTTTGCTCATTCTATCGCTAATCTCATATTTCAGAATGATCTTTGGTTTTCAAGTGCTTCTCAATGCGGCCTAACTATTACTCAACAGACTCGTTGTGTAATTAGTCTGCATAAATCAACTGCTCAACGTAAGCTGAAAAAGATAATCCTGATGGGTCATTGCGGTCTTACCTACTTGATGTCAGTAAGGTGACAACGAAACATTTATCCGTCGCTTTTTACATCCTGCGGGAGCGGTTTTGGTCCTGGCTTTTTGTCTTTCAGCCTGACCATGCACCCGGTAATTGTTGTTATCGTCCCCGTGTGTGAGGGAGTTTACATGGCTAATCTGGAAAAGGCTAACCTTCAAGGATTAAATGGATTATGTATGGGCCGTTGTAGCCCATCATAATGCTCGTTCCTCTTAGCTGTCAATCGCTACGCCCGACATCACGGCCGTTTTAGGTTTCCCACGCATCAGTCTCCCCCATTGGTGAATTACAATGCCTATTACAGCGTTAAGTAAGGAAACGGCCGGTAGCCAAAGTGTCTCCCGATAGAACCCGGCGATAAAAAGCCAGGCAATAAAATAGACGTGGAAATAGGTGGGGACAAGCCAGATAACCGGGTGATCATCTATCCGTTTCGGGGTCTGCTGTCGCCTGAAGCCAATAACGACAAGGCACACGAAAACAACAAGGGTGGCAACAATGAGTATCACATACGGGTGAACGAAAAACGGGACGAGAGCCTGCCGCACACTTGAGACCCAACGCGGCAATAGCCGAATACACAAGAAAAGAGTGCCCTGAGCCAGGACGATAGCAGCTACAGTGCTGACGGATAACCGAAGCCATTGTGGTCTTTTATTTGCCTGCCACCCAAGCAGGAATCGAGCAAAAGCAGAGTAGAAGAAAATGACAGACAGCCAACCGTAGAAGTTGGCATAGGGAACACCAAACCATTCACTGGCCAGTGGGTCGGGTTGGGAAGGTATAAACTCCCAACCCCAATGCCACATATTCAGCCGGTAAGCGACTGCATCCATAGACAGATCAACATTCAAGGCCAGCAGCGCGTCCAGCGCCGGCCGCGACCATACAGGCAACCCAAGATTGTCACTGAATAACCTGGCCGTATAGATGATGATGCCCCATCCAATACCTATGTTTATCGGGATGTTCGCCGGGATAGCCCCAGGCTCAGGCGTTGGGCCAAGCATGAGCCAGAACTGACCATAAGAGTAGTTAAGACCCGCGTTGACATTGACGTACTCCAACAAAAGGCCAAACAACACACCGCCAAGCAGATAGCTCACGTGAACGGCTCCCCGGCGCACAGCATGAACCAGGCATAAGGCAAACAGAGTGTACATCACTAATTCGTGAATAATGAAGCTGACGGCCGGTGCAGGCCCATACGGTAGAACTAATTCTGATTCCATCTGATCTCTTTAGATGATTAAGCGAATTCCACTGCTCCTAATCATACTACAGTCTATCATTTTCGCTTTCATCACACCTGAGTACGAAATAGCTATTCGACAGATGTCTCGTTGTCAGCCCTTATCTCGAACATTAAAATCTATCTTGTAATTGCGTAATTGCATAACTGCATGATTCCGAATTTAGCTGCAAATAGCAATAAGGAACAAAAGAATCATCCAGACAAAAAGAGAGAGACCTACCGCTAATAGGTCCCTCTCCAGGGGGTAGATTGAGTTAGTCCTACCTACCCAAATCCTATTATACTCAATCTCCCCCGTTGTCTGAAATAACTGAATAAGACTATTTTCCGGCATGAAAACCGGACGCATTCGCTACGCTTGTTTCTTTCCAGGTGAGCAAATTACTCATAGGAAAGGGAGGTTAAATTCCATGCTCTTGTTTTCTATCTCATTGACGCATAACAAGAGGCATAGCGGCATTTTGATACTCGCACTCCTGGTGTTATTCGCCCCCGTCTCCTGTGCATCGGGGGACGAGCCGCCGTTGCCTGATTGCAACAATCCCAACGGCATTGCGCTGGCTCCCATCCGTGAAATGCAAACAGACCCGGACATTTGGAGTCCGCCTGCACCGTCGGGTGGTAGAGGAGAATTATCGCCAGGCTATTGTCCGCCGACTGAAGAAGGTGAGAAAGAAAACAATCCGCTTGAAAGATTTATCTCCGCCGATGTAGTCGATGCCACTTTAGATATTGGCGCTCAGAGAATCCTGGCCTCTGCCATCGGTGATAATGCCCTGGCCGTTGCCTGGCAGGAAAATGGCATGATTGAAGTTGCCATTACCAGGGGAAGGCCGCGCCTGCAGGCCCGGTCGATAGATGAAGGCAGCACTGCTTCTATGATATTCAGCAAAATTAACCGCAAAGCCATGGCGTAACGCCGACGTAAGTTCGGTGGTGATTCAGGAATGGTACCCACCGGCGCTTCTGAGCTGTGTGGTAAATGAGGATAAAGATGGGAAAAAGTTTACAACGCTTTGTTTTTGCATGCTTGTTTCTGAGTTTGTCAGCAGCCTGCAACAGCCCTGGCGAACCAGCGCCACCAGCTTGCACCGGCGACAGCATTGCCATTGTCCCTACAGCCACCCGGCAAACAGACCCCGACCTGTTCAGCCCGCCTGTACCGCCTGACGGCGGGGATGGTGCGGATTACTGCCCCACACCCATTCCCGCCGAAACACCGGCCGAGGAATTTCCTGAACAATTCGTTACCACCGAAGTAGTCAACCTCTCTCTTGATGTCGCCAACCAGGATTTGGCCGCCACGGCCGTGGGTGATGACATGCTGGCCGTAGCCTGGATTAGCGAGAGCGATGATATCGCCGACATCTACATAGCCCTGTCACGAGGCGGCAACCATTTCCAGGTGCGCCGGATGGACAGCGGCAACAGCGTCTCGCTGGCTTTCAGCCGCGCCAACCGCCTGCATGTGGCCTATGAGCAAAACGGCCAAATTCTCTATCGGGCCGCAGATCAGGGCATGCACCCTGCCGACGTAGACCCGCTCATTGTTGAAGATGCGCTGTACCCGGTGACAAACGGCCGTACCCCCCAGGTTGTTGTAGATGAACTCAACTGGGCGCATGTCCTCTACGAGCAGGATGGCAGCATCTTCAAAGCCAAACATCTCTCCAATGAGACCTGGCTGACGCAGTTCGTCGCTTACGGCACCAATCCGGCCGTCATGCCCTTCTACAACGAAAAGGAGCTGATTTTGTGGGGCATCCCCACCGGCACTTATTGGTTTGGGATCATCATGGCCGCGCCCTACAACGGCGAGATTCGCGTCTTCCGTTATCTCTCCTGGTTCAACGTCTGGGAGCAGGTGGCCGCCTTTCCCATTCCCGCCGGTGAAGATCTAACCGGTTCCGTAGGGCTGGATTTTCTGGCCGTTAGCGAAGAAGAAGCCTGGGTCTATGCCTCCTGGGTGACGAAACGGCCGTTTCCAGAGCCGCCTTTACCCCTCTACATTCAACCCATCTTCGAGGCAGCCAATCCCCTCTTTCCCGACCAGATCGCCAACCCGGATCACATCTATGATGGCCTGAACGCCGTTCGCTGGCGCAACGAGGACACCCCCTTCGATGCCGGTTTGAGGCAGACCATTTCCGTCCCCGATCCCAATGGCACAATTACCTTCGAAGCCTGGGGGTTGGCAGAAACAGCCGTTGGCGCAGACATGTCCCTACAGATCGGCATTGATCCCACCGGCGGCGACAACCCGGACAGCCCTGATGTGGTCTGGTCAACTGCGGCCGCGCCAACCGGCTTTACTCAATTTAGCGTCAGTGTTCCCGCTCAGGGCAGCACCGCTACCGTCCTCCTGCGCGGGACGCTCAATACCGCCGATGTGTCTGGTACGGCCGTCTGGGATTCGGCCGTGATCCAAAATGGTAGTGGAGTCAACCTGGACTTTGAAGGCCCCTTCGTTTTGCAAGATTCCATCACCGTGCCCGAAGGCTGGACGGCCTGGTACCAGGACAGCGGCAATGCCCTACCAGGCGGCCGTGACGTATACACCGTTTACGCCTCCTGGTCAGACAACGGCGGCTCTGGCTGGACTGGCCCGGAAGCGGTCACCGCCAACCGCGACCTGAGCGGTGGTACCACCGGTGCTATCCGGCCGGATGTCACGCCCATCATCTCGCTGGCCACCGACCCGCCATCCGTCAGCTTCTTCTATATCTACGAGACCGGCGACCCGCCCCCTGATACGACTTTTCTGCGCTTTGGACGGCCGTACCAGACCCAGTGCGATTTAGGCACGGCCGACTGCACCGATACCCCCGGCGCACCCTTGCTGCCGCGCAACGTCGTCCGCCCCAGCTACCGCCTGCTGGCCGCCGCCGATCCTTTCAATCCGGATCGGGCCATCCTGACCTGGGATTCTCTGCAAACCGATGTCACCAACAAAGATGTGTACACCACCTATGTGGTCCTGCGCTAGGAGAAACGCTATGTCCAAACAACAACGTCTGCTGCTCTTTATTTTGTTCCTGCTCATCATCCCCGCGCCGGTTGCCTTCTTTATCTTACTGGACGTGGCCCAAGGCGAAGGCGACCCTGCCGGTTTGGTTGTCACCGGCCCTGGGCAACGGTACACAGAAAACATCCCCATCTTTGATGTCCGTGAATTTGGCCACCAGCCCCTTGTTCTGCCCGGCGCGTCTGACACAACCAACGCCACAGTTATTGAGCAGGGTGGGGGCAGCGACCCCAACAATCCCTATGCTGTTATCCGCAAAACCGCTTCCACCTTTCTCCCGCCAGGCGCGACAGCCCATTACGAAATCAGTCTGGCCAACTACGAAAGCGTTACCCATACCTACCGGCTGACGGACACATTACCGCCGCAGTTGGCCTACGTCCCTGGTTCGGCTACTGACCTCACCTACAACCCAAACACGCGCACCCTGACCTGGCGAGGCGAGTTGTCACCCGGCCACCTGGATTACGTCATTGAAGAAAATAGCCTGACGTTGCCCTACCTGGACCTGGCTGACTTTGGCGCCATCAACCTGTGCGATGACTTTATTGCAAACGGCGAGGATTGCAACGATGTGATCGTCACTTTCAACCTGGGCGTGAATGGTTATACCACCAACCTGTATGGGGAAGTGTTGAGCCAGTTAACGGTGTCGTCAAACGGCCTGATCTTAGGGAATGAGGTTGTTGCCACCGGCCACAACCAATGGCTGCCGGATGCGGCCGCGCCGGGTTTTGTGCTGGCCGGATTATGGCGCGACGTGGATATGGGCGGTGTAGACACCGCTCAAAACGGCCGCTGGCACGCCGCCATCATTAGCGGCCTGGTGCAGGGACACGATGTGTTCTACGCTCAGTGGCACGATGCGCCCCAGGCCAATGACCCCGACCTGACTGCCCGCCACGCCATTGCCGTTTTGTTGAACGGCGATGGCAGTATGGCCGGTCACGCTTTTTTCATCTATGACAACATCTCCGACCCGGCGCAAACCGTCGCCCAGGGCTACACCATCGGCGTCGAGGACAAATTAGGCGTGCGCGGCGTGACCCATGCCTATGCCCCCTGCTGTGGTGATCCACAGCCGCCGCAAGGTTACCCGCCGGCGGCCGGGACGACCGTCCACCTACGGCCGGTGCTGTTTGGTGCGACTAACGATTATCGCCGCACCTTCAGCTACGAAGCTGTTGTCAACGGCCAGGTGCCGGAAACCGTCACCAACACGGCCGTCGCCACCAGCAGTTCCGGCAACCCGGCGCTGGCGCATGTCTGGTCTACCCATTATCTCTATGTGCGCCTGCAAACCTACCTCCCGCTCCTGCTCTTTGATGAGGTGGTTGGACCGTGAAGCAGCAGCCACTTCGACGACGGACGGCAGCCGTCCGCGCTCAGTGCAGGCCGTTACTTGTCACAGTAGGTTTGCTCATTCTGACGGGGTTAGGTTGCGGCATCATTGGCTTCATTGAGAATCCGGCCCCCTTGACCGGCCCCAGCTATTGGGCGGCGGAAACAGGCACGCCGGTGCCCACAGTGACCGTCTTTTTGGGCACGTCTACCCCGGTCTATGCCGATACGCCCGTTCCGGCTCTCATCACAACCACGCCGGAATGGACGACGGTGACACCCATCTTTTTGAGCACGCCCACACCTTACTGGGTGACAACAACCCCTGTTTACATCACGGAAACGCCACCGCCGCCGGTGACCACCACACCTGGCTTACCCATGATTGGCTACACCACGCCGGAGCCGCTGGAGACGCCCTATTATCGTGTCGGTACGTTCTACATGAACAGCGACGTGTATGTAGGCGGGCCTGATGGCCTGGTTTTTCGCATCACCGGCCACGAGACGCAACCCAGTCCCAACAACGACGAAGCTACCTATCACTTCATCACCATTCATGTAACCAACTATACCGGCGAAGAAGCCATCGTCCCTGTTTCAGACGTGTTCTTCATCCGCCGGGTGGAGCAGGGCGAGGCGCTGTTAGCCGGGCGCTGGGTGCCACAAAACGAACCCCTCATCGCCGCTGGCCTGCCCGCTTATGAGACGCAGCAATTAGACCCCATTCTCCCGGACGGCGAGCGTGATTTTGTCCTCGGCTTTGTCGTCCCCAATGGCGACGTGCGCGAGTTGGGCCTCATCACCGACTGGAACCGGCCGGTTGAAGGTGGCCTGCCCGTCTGGTTCTACCTGGAAGATGACCCCTTGGGTCCCTTCAATGATGCCTTTCAACCGCCGCCACCCACGCCGGTTGTCCTTGATGACGGCGGCACCCAATCCGGCGGCGGTGGCGAGCCAGGCGATGGGGACGGCCTGTGGCCGACGACCGGCTTTATCACACGGGGCTTTGGCTGCCACGAACTGTACACCGGCATTGACGGCACCGGTTTTGGCTGCCCACCGGAACGGCCGTGGTTCCACAACGGCGTAGACATCGCCAACGCCCAAGGCGCGCTTATCTGGTCGCCGGTGGATGGCACGATGCTCTACGCCGGCCCCAACAGCACCGGCCCGGATTGCTCCGACATCCCCGGTTCGCAACCCCCTTACAACGGTCTGGGCAACTACCAGCGCGTCAGCGGCGGCGACACGCTTCATTACTTCGGCCACTTGAGCGGCTTCCTGGTGACATCCGGCAGCGTCACCGCCGGACAGAACGTGGCCGAAATGGGTTCTACGGGATGCAGCACGGGCAGCCACCTGCACTGGATCGTTTACCAAAATGGCAACCTGGTAGACCCGGCGTTGTGGGCTGGACCGGGGCCGAGCCCCTGAGCAGGAGACGATATGGCAAACAAGAAAGCATTGCGACTGATCGAATTGGGACTGCATCCTGTCCTTTTGGGAAGTGAAGGGGATGATCTGAAACGGCCGTTGCTCAAAGGCTGGCAAACGGCCGTTTACACACCAGAAGACGTGATCCGTTGGCCACCCCAGAATAACGTGGGCATTCGCTGTGGCCGCCAGCGAGACGGCCGTGCTCTCATCGTTTTCGACTTCGATGAAGAAGCCCGGCGCGTCTTCCCCGCCTGGCTGCACCAGGCGAACGGCGGAGGAACGCCGCTTGGGTTGCGCCAGCCGTTGGTCGTTGTCACCAGCGGCCGGGGGTGTCACGTCTACTTTTTCACCGGGGAAGAACATCCCGGCCGGACCTTAGCCGGTCGTTATGCCCCGGCTCCGGATGAGGCAAACGGCCGTAAGCGATTGTTCAAATTCATTGAGACATTGGGAACCGGTCGCCAGGTGGTCTCGGCCGGCAGCCGCCATCCCAGCGGCCAACGCTACCGGTTTAGCCGCGGTACCCGCTATGAAGATATTCCCACCCTGACCCAAGAGCAGTACCAGGCATTGACCACCCTCAGCAAATCCTTTGATGAACGGCCATCACAACCGGAGCGCGGCCCGTCTGAGCGCCCCGTGAGACTTAATGGCGAATTCCGCAACGTTCAGAACTGCCTGGACTATGCCCGGCGTTACATTGGCGCCGCCGAGCAGGAAGAACGCAACGGCGACATTCGTTTCCTGGGGCAGGGCGGTTTGCTGGTCACGGCCGACGGCCGGGGCTGGTACTCATTCAGCGAGGAGACAGGCGGCGGCCTGGCCGAACTCATCGCCTGGCACCAATCACTGGTGGGGGAGGAATAAGGATGTTGGAAGCAATCATCATTATTGGCCTGTTAACCCTCCTGATCATTCTTTTCTATCCCCGGCGCGACCCGTATGTACGGCGTGTCACCAAATCATACAACGGGCAGCGATACGGGAAGGAACGGGAATTGTACTGATTGCGAATGATAGCTGGTTTATGGAGCTTGTTATGAGACGAAAACAGTTGCATTGGTTGGCAAGCTGGTTGCCTTTTTTTCTAGCTATGTTGGTAGGAGTAGCGGAGGCGCAGACTGCCGGCGATACCCGCCTGCAAATCCGGTTGCGGGCCAGCGATGGCACGGCCGTCGTAGGGGAGACAGTTATCCTGGAGCGGTTGCCGGAAGAGGAACCCATTCTGCCTGAATGCATAACTGATGCCCATGGTGAGTGTACCTGGTACGTGGGGCGAGGGCTATATCAGGTGTTGTTTGCGCGGCCGCTTGATGACATCTCGGCTCTGGCTGTAGCCGAAGGCGGTTTGCGCGGATTAGGTATTACTGTTGGCGATGAGGACATCACTTACCACTTCACCTTCCACAGCGACGGCCGTGTGTATTTTGATGCTGCCCCAGAAGCGGCCGCACCATCCCCCATTATTCCTGTAGGTGATGTCTTGCACGGCGGTACAGCACCGACGCCTACCTTGACTGTCATTGAGGACGAGCCAGTCGAAGAAACGGCAACGCCTGAACCAACCAACACCCCTGATACGGCCGTTGACCCGTCATCCGGCAGCTCGTGGCGTCTCATTCTGTTTATCGCAGGCGGTCTTGTTATCGGTGGCAGCTTACACCTCTGGTCGCGCAAGAAGCAAACATCCGGCCAAAAGCCCAAAAGACTAAAAGACCAGGCGACCACCCGACCAAACGACGAGGAGACGAACCATGCTTGATCCCGGCCGTTACTTCGCCGAAGCTATCTACTTCTTGCAATACACCCTGGCCCAGATTCTATGGGCTATCAACCGGGCGACACTTTCTATCGCCGTCATCGCCGAGAGCATCAACACCTGGGTGACGGATAACGTGGGCTACTTTGTAGAGTTGCTGGTCAACGCCCTATCTGCGCCCCTGGGCGGCATGTTCATCCTGGCCCTGACCGCTCTGGGGTTCTGGTACGCCCTGAACAATGTCGTGCCCACCAACCGCTGGGTAGACCCCAGCAAGCTGTTCACCTACGGCCTCATCGCCTTCTTTTTCTTTTCCTCGCCCATCGTTGTCATTGACATGATGGAGGATTTGCGCCAATCCCTCAACGCCGGCATAGACCAGGCGCTCATTGATGGGGCCGCCGGCGACATCTTCGACACCAGCATGGATGGCACCGATCCCGGCCTGCCCGGCGCTATCCCTGATGTGAACAGCGACGGCGTCATCGGCAGCTTTGACCTGGTGTCTGCCTTCATGCTGGTGGCCAACATGGACGAACTGGACAGCAGCGAGTTCCCCGTAGATTTTGAGGCCACATTCTTCCCCTTTGGCGACCCGTCGGGCATTGACTTGAGCGATGAAGCCGACCAGGAACTGGCCAAGGCCCTGGCCAGCGATGGCATTGAACGGCTGTTCTTTGCTTTGGTCGCCATTCCTACGGCCATCGCCGAGCATTTCCTGCGGCTATCGCTTACCGGGGTCGCCATGTTCCTTTACGCCGGCGTGCCCTTTGCCATGCTCTTTGCTTTCTTCATCTACACCCAGGCCTTTCTGGGTGCGTACCTGAAGCAGTTCATCAACTTGCTCATCGAGACCCTTATGAGCGTCATTATCGCCGCCATCATGATTGGTCTTCTGGCTGCGGCCGCGCAGCAGGGGATTGGCCTCTACATCGGCGCCAGCATCATCACGCTTATTGTTTTGCTCTGGCGCATCAAGAGCGCTCTCAAGCTGGCCGCGGCCGCCTTCGACCTCTTTGGTGGGGCGATCATCACTGGCGGCTCTCGTGGGATGGAACTGGCTAATATGGGCCGCCAGGCCGTAACCGGCACGGTGGCTTTGGCCGGCGCAGCCTTAACCGGTGGAGCAACGCTGGCTGCCGGTAGCGCGGTACTCGCCTCGGCCGCTGCATTGCAGGCCGACGGCCGTGCTGACGGGGCCTATCTGGGCACGGATCCCAACAAGACCGAAGGCCGGGTACGGCAACTCAAGACCATCGCCGGCTACGCCCTGGGGAAATCTGAAACAGCCCGCAGCGTCATTGAAGGCTCGCACGAAGTCCGCACCCTGGCCCGCAACTTCCGCGACGGCCAGGTGCAGCCCCACGACCCGGACATGCTCGACTATCTCCGCGCCGGCTCTTCCATGTCTGGCTTTGGTTCCAGCCCCTGGCTGGCGATGCGCTTCTCGCCCTCGTTACGTGCTGCTTACGATGAAATAGGCGGGCGGCGCTATGGCAATGGGGCGCGGGACGCCGCTTATGATGGGGATGGCGAACCGGTTGACCTGCCTGGAATGACGCCTGGACAGGGGCGCGGCCGTTCCCCGCAAGGCCGGCGTCACGGCGCACCACCGGACGATGACATCAACGGTTTATGGCGTGAAGAACCGGCGACATCCCGGCAACTGGCCTATCTGCGCCAGCTAGGGGTGGATGCGCCTGAAGACATAACCCGTGGCCAGGCCAGCGATCTCATCAACCAGGCCCGGCAGCAACGCCAGCAAACAGACACGGCCGGGAACGGCGCAGCCACTGGTCAGACCCAACCGGTCAACCAGGAGCTGGCCAACCGTTTTGCCGGCCTGGAGCAGGCTCTGGCCACCCTGACCGAAGCCTTGACCAACCCGGATGGAACCGGCCGTATAGTAAGCGGCCGGGCCGGGGAACAACCCGATGAATCTGCCAATGGCCCTATCCCGAATTGGCTGCGGGAAGAGGAAGAATCCGATTCTGGCACTCAAGATGTACGAATCGTGAGTGCGGACCCAGATGCCGACGACGATGGCATTGCCGACGAAGATGAGGTACAGAACGTCAACATCGTCAGCGCTGCCCCTGATTTAGACCGCGACGGCCGTGAAGATAAGTACGAAACGGCTGAAGCTACCCCGGCCGGTACGGTTCGCCTGGAACCGTATCAAGATTCGCGCCGGCAGATGGTTCACGACACTCTGGCACGGCTGGAAGACCCCCACTCGCTGGCCGGTCAGGCAGCCCACAAGACGCTGGTTGTTTACACCGGCGAACGCAACGCCGGCTTGATTCAGGCAGCGGTTAACCAGCACACGGCTGCGGCCGTCCAGGAAACAGCGGTGACGACGGCCGAACTGGTGGCCCAATACCGTGACCAGGGGATGGGCGATGCCGCTGTTCTGGCCGCCTTCCAGAGCGGCGAAGCCGCCGCCGCCGTGCGCGAGGCCATCGCCACCCCTCTGTCTGACGAACAGCTATCAGCCGTAGCCGATATGGTGCTGCTGCCGCAGCGCCGGTTAACTCGCACCGAACTCATTACCGTCATCGGCCAGGAAGCGGCCGCCGGCGCAACCACAGAACAGGCTGTTATCCAGGCTATCGGAATGCCCACCGGTTTTGGTGGGCAGACAGGCAATGTGCGTGGCGTGCTGGCCGGAGCGCGAGCTATGAACCTCTCTCCGGCCGAACTGGCCCGCCTGGCAGAAATGATTCAGGACGGCCTGCGCGACGTGGTGCAGGCCGAACTAACCGGCCGCGGCTACCGGCCGGAGATGGTGCGCGATTTTGTCGGCGACATGGCCGCTTTACCCGGCGCGATGGTAGTCCCGCAGACGACGGCTGTCCAGCCCCAACAATTCACCGAAGAATAGGAGAAGAACATGCTCAAGAAACGCTGGCTATTACTGATGTCTTTCAGCTTTATCATTCTACTGGCTGTCCCGGCTGTGACCGGCACAACCCAGGCTCAAGATGGCGGCCAAAACCCGACGCCAATTGTCATCACGCTCACGCCTGAGGCGTCTGCGACACCCGGCCAGCCAACGGCCGTACCCAGTCCAACAAGTGATGGGTCGCTGCCACCGGATCGCTTTGAACCGAACAATGACCCCAATACGGCTACGGAGATAGGTTGGCAAACCGAGCCGGGCCTGACGCTCACCGGCGATGACGTAGATTATTTCACCGGTTATCTCAAAGCAGGCCAGATGGTACGTGTTAGCACATATGTCTATGAAGGGTTAGATACCCGCCTCAAACTGTACTGGATTGGGCAGCTGGTAGCTGAAAACGATGATCGCTCGCCGTCCGATGTTGGTTCGACGGTAACGTTTACAGCCCCGGCCGATGGCTGGTACGTGGCCCTGGTGGAGAAAGCAACCGTTTATGACGGGTTTTACGACCTGGAAACAGCTTTGGCCGAACCAACGGCCACACCTACAGCTGCGCCTACGTTAACGCCCACGCCAACCCTGACACCCACACCATCGCCCACGCCGATCATGCAGCCCGACCTGGCTGAACCCAACAACAGCCCGGAAACGGCCTGGCCGGTGACACCTGGCTTGCGCGGCACGTATACCGTTGGTGCGGGTGATGTGGATTACTTCACCTTCATCGCCAAGATGGGCAACCGCTACGCCTGCGAGACGGTGACCAACCAGGTGGATACGCTCTTAACAGTTGTTGGTATTTCGGCGGTCATCGGCGTTAACGACGACCGCGGCGTGGGGCGAGTAGATTCCTACCTGGCCTGGGAAGCAATTGAGGAGCAGCCGGTCATCATCAAAGTAGAAGCCCGCGGCGGCAGCTTTGGCCAGTACGAATTTGTTTGCCAAAATGTGGCTCCGCCACCTGCGCCGCCGGTGCCAATAGCCAGTACATCACCAACCACAATGCCCTTGACCAATACCGTTGCGCTGACGGCCACAGAGCGTATCTCTTTGACGGTGCAGCATATTGGCCGCGTCCAGCCACAAACGGCCATACCGGCAACCCACATTCGCCTGCTGGTTTACTACGATGCCAACAACGACCGGCAGCCCGGACCCGGCGAAGGCATCGCCAACGTCAGCGTCCTGGCCGTTGATGCCCAAGGGCAACGCATCGCCCGCGTCTTCACCAACGGCCAGGGCGAAGCTATCTTCAACCTGACCAGCGAAGCGGTGGCCCGTGTCATCGTGCCCTTTGTGCCCGGCTGGTCGGCTCGGGTCAGGGTAGGGGAGATGAACAACGATATTGTGCTGGGATTGCCGGCCGTGCGCCTGCCCGTCTTTTTGCCTGTCCAGAACCGGACCACCAGCGAGGAGTAAGCCATGTTTGATTACGATCTTGAACTCAACATTGAACAGGAACTGTCCGAGATTCCACCAGAGTACCAGGATGCTTTCCGCCAGGCGATTGAACGCGAACTGGCCGATACGGAACAGAACCGGACGGATACCGATATCCTCAACTACCTGCGCCAGCGCCGGGATGATTTCAAGCGTGGCGGCTTCATCCGGCCCGACGGCCGTCCCGGCATGGTAGCTCTCAATCCGGACACGATGTACGAGCAGGCGCTGCCGGAACTGGCCCAGAGCAGCCTGGGCGAGCCGGACAACACGGCCGAGCGCCGGCGCACGCTCATCAAGATTGGCGTTTTTGTGGGTGTGGCTTTGGTGTTCCTCTTCTTCGTCTTTCGCGGCCGTGCCCAACGAGAGGGTGAGCAAGAGGCGCCAGCAGAAGGTACGCCTGTGGCTGAAGTTGCTGGTGAAGGCACACCTGTACCGACACCAGCGCTGCCGGAGATCACCGGTGCCGACGATTCATTACAAACCATCGGCAGCCTGGGCGGAGCCCTGACTATCGGCCGTCCCAGCGCCATCGAACTCCATTACGGCCGTACTGAGGAGACGATCGCCCTGGCCATTGACCCTAGTAAACCGACGCCCAGAGGAGAGCTGCGTTACAACGAAACGACAATGCTTTCGGACAATCCCGTGGCCGTCTGGCTCTTCGGCACCGTGCTGAATTACGCCATCGGCATCCCCGACAGCATGGTACGCAACCTGGAACCGGGCGACCGCATTACCCTCAGCACGGACACCGGCGCATCATTGAGCTTTGTCGTAGCCGAGACCGGGCAGGGGGCCAACTATGAAGCGGGGCGACTGCTCTCCCAAAACCGCTTAGGTTTGACGCTCTTTGCTTTAC
>ERZ795053.4086-NODE-4086-length-16048-cov-6.806165_pt1 | contig 16048 bp, 16 predicted proteins | sample MGYA00375137_ERZ795053 | MGnify/ENA primary metagenome ERZ795053 (study PRJEB30182, sample SAMN05720284) | activated sludge metagenome | isolation source: Anaerobic digester | place: Hong Kong | collected 2014-12-17 ...
ATCAAGGGCGATACGAAGATTGCTTCCGGATGGGTCGGCGACGGCGCGACGGCGGAATCGGACTTTCATGCGGCGATGGTGTTCGCCTCGACTTACAAGGCGCCGGTCGTTCTCAATATCGTCAACAATCAGTGGGCGATCTCGACCTTTCAGGGAATCGCGCGCGGCAAGGCGGCGACTTTCGCTGCGCGCGGGCTCGGCTTCGGCATTCCGGCGCTGCGCGTCGACGGCAATGACTATCCGGCCGTTTACGCCGTCGCGAAATGGGCGACCGATCGCGCAAGGGCGGGCCACGGGCCGACGCTCATTGAATATGTAACCTATCGCGCCGGCGCGCATTCGACGTCGGACGATCCTTCCGCCTACAGACCGAAGACCGAATCCGACGCCTGGCCGCTGGGCGATCCCGTGGAGCGGCTGAAAAATTATCTCATCAAGCGCGGCGTCTGGTCGGAAGAGCGCCACGTTCAGGCCAAGGCCGAGTTCGACAGCGAGATGGTGCAGCTCCAGAAGGAAGCGGAGTCGCACGGCACGCTCCATTCGGGGCCGAAGCCGCCGATCCGCGAAATGTTCGAAGACGTCTACAAGGAAACGCCGCTTCACCTGAAGCGTCAGCGTCAGGAAGCGGGAGTTTAGTTCATGGCGCGCATGACGATGATCGAATCCATCCGGAGCGCCATGGATGTCGCCATGGAGCGCGACGACAATGTCGTCGTTTACGGAGAGGATGTCGGCTATTTCGGCGGCGTCTTCCGCTGTACCCAAGGGCTTCAGCAGAAATATGGCAGCCAGCGCTGCTTCGATGCGCCGATCAACGAGCTCGGCATTGTCGGCACGGCGATCGGCATGGCCGTTTACGGCATTCGCCCCTGCATCGAAATTCAGTTCGCGGATTATGTTTATCCTGCCTACGACCAGCTCGTCTCGGAAGCCGCGCGCATTCGCTATCGCTCGAATGGCGACTTCACGGTGCCGATGACGGTGCGCATGCCGACGGGCGGGGGCATTTTCGGCGGCCAGACGCACTCGCAAAGCCCCGAAGCGCTGTTCGCGCATGTCGCGGGCCTCAAGACAGTCATTCCGTCGAACCCATATGATGCGAAGGGCCTTCTCATCGCGTCGATAGAGGACGACGACCCCGTCATCTTCCTCGAACCGAAGCGGCTTTATAACGGGCCGTTCGACGGTCATTTCGACCGGCCGGTGACGCCGTGGAAATCGCACGATCTCGGCGACGTGCCCGAAGGTCATTACACGGTGCCGCTCGGCAAGGCCGCCATCCGGCGCGAAGGCTCCGAAGTCACCGTGCTCGCCTATGGCACCATGGTTTACGTTGCGGAAGCGGCGGCGGAAGAGACGGGCGTTGACGCGGAGATCATCGACCTTCGCACTATTTTACCGCTCGACCTCGAAACGATTGAAGAATCCGTCCGCAAGACCGGGCGCTGCGTTATCGTTCACGAAGCGACGAAGACCTGCGGTTTCGGCGCGGAACTAATGGCGATCGTGCAGGAGGGGTGTTTCTATCACCTCCAGGCGCCGATCATCCGGGTGACGGGCTGGGATACGCCATATCCGCATGCGCACGAATGGGCGTATTTTCCGGGTCCGGCGCGTGTCGGCGCGGCGCTGAAAAAAGTCATGGAGGGCTGACGCGATGGGCCAATTTGTCATCAAGCTGCCAGATGTCGGCGAAGGCGTTGCGGAAGCCGAGCTTGTCGAGTGGATGGTCGCGGAAGGCGCGAACGTCCGCGAGGACCAGGTGCTCGCCGCCGTGATGACCGACAAGGCGACGGTGGAGATTCCGTCGCCCGTCGAGGGCAAGGTGACATGGCTCGGCGCGAAGCCGGGTGAAGTGCTCGCAGTCGGCACGCCGTTCATCCACCTCGAAATCGAGGGTGAGGGCAACGCGTCCGCATCTGCGCCGAAGGAAGCGAAGAAACCGGAGCCCGCGAAGAAAGAGCCTGCAAAGGCTGAGGCGCCGAAAGCGGAAGCGCCGAAGAAGGCCGAACCCAAAGCGAACGGCGCCGCTGCGCCGGCCGCGATGAAAGCATCGCCTGCGCTTTCCGCCGGCGCGCCGCGCAAGGAAGGCGAGAAACCGCTTGCGTCTCCCGCCGTGCGCAAGCGCGCGACGGACGCCGGCGTTGATCTGCGCCGCGTGCGCGGAACGGGTCCCGCCGGCCGCATCAGCCACGAAGATCTCGACGCCTATTTCGAAAGCGGCGACAGCGTCGGCGCCGTTCGTTCCGTCGGCGTCGCCGATACGAGCATCAAGGAAATTCCGGTCATTGGTCTCCGCCGCAAAATTGCGGAGAAGATGGCGACGGCGAAATCGCATATTCCGCATATCACCTATGTCGACGAAGTCGACGTGACGGCGCTGGAAGAGCTGCGCGGAAAGCTGAACGCTGAGAAGAAGGAAGGTCGCCCGAAGCTCACCATCCTGCCATTCCTGATGCGCGCCATGGCGCGCGCCATCGCTGACCAGCCGCAGATGAATTCGCGCTATGACGACGATGCGAATGTTATCCACCAATATGGCGGCATCCACATTGGCGTCGCGGCGCAGACGGGCGCCGGGCTTGTCGTGCCGGTCGTACGCCATGTCGAGGCGCGCGGGCTCTGGGATTGCGCGAATGAAGTCGCGCGGTTGGCGGACGCCGCGAAAGAGGGTTCGGCGACCCGCGATGAGCTGTCGGGCTCGACCATCACCATCACTTCGCTCGGCGCGCTCGGCGGCATCGTGACGACGCCGGTCATCAACTATCCGGAAGTCGCGATTATCGGCGTCAACAAGATGCAGACCCTCCCGAAATGGGATGGAACCCAGTTCGTGCCGCGCAAGATGATGAACCTTTCATCGAGCTTCGATCACCGCGTGATCGACGGCTGGAACGCCGCCGTCTTCGTGCAGCGCATCAAGGCGCTTCTCGAAAACCCGGCGATGATTTTCATCGAGGATTGAGATGACCAAGGAACTCACCTGCAAACTCCTCGTCATTGGCGCGGGGCCGGGCGGCTATGTGGCGGCGATCCGTGCGGGCCAGCTTGGGCTCGATACGATCATCGTCGAAGAGGCCGCGCTCGGCGGCACCTGCCTCAACATCGGCTGCATTCCCTCGAAGGCGATCATTCACGCGTCGGATGAGTTCGAGAAAGCGCAGCACTTCGCGGGCAAGTCGGCGATCGGCGTGAAAGTGAAAACGCCGGAAGTCGATCTTGCTGAAACCGTGAAGTGGAAAGACGGCATCGTCAAAAAACTGACGACCGGCGTCGGCGGGCTCCTCAAAAAGTCGAAAGTCCGCGTGCTGACGGGACGTGCGACTTTCATCGACGGAAAGACGGTCGAAGTGAAAACGGGCGAGGGCGCCGAAATCGTCCATGCCGAGAACATCATCATCGCCACGGGCTCCGTCCCGGTAGAGCTTCCTTTTCTTCCTTTCGGCGGCGATGTCATTTCGTCGACCGGCGCTCTCTCGCTCAGCGCCCCGCCGAAGAATCTCGTCGTCGTTGGCGCAGGTTATATCGGCCTCGAACTCGGCATCGCCTTCGCCAAGCTCGGCTCCAAGGTTTCTATCGTCGAGGCGCTGGACCGCATCCTCCCGATCTATGATTCGGAGCTGACGCGCCCTGTCGCCAAGCGCATGAAGGCGCTCGGGATCGCGACCTATCTCGGCGCCAAGGCCAAGGGCCTCGGCAAAGGCGGGAAGGGGCTCGTCATCGAAAATGCGGAAGGGAAGGAAGAAACGCTTTCCGCTGAGAAGATTCTTGTTACCGTGGGCCGCCGTCCGAATACGGAGGGCTGGGGCCGCGAGGAGCTGGTGCTCGATATGGACGGGCGCTTTATCAAGATCGACGACCAGTGCCGCACGTCCATGGCGGGAGTCTATGCGATCGGCGACGTGACGGGCGAGCCTATGCTTGCTCACCGCGCCATGGCGCAGGGCGAAATGGTTGCTGAGATCGTCGCCGGCGAAAACCGCCGCTGGGACAAGCGGGCGATCCCCGCGATCTGCTTCACGGACCCGGAAATCGTCACTGCCGGGCTTTCGCCCGACGAGGCGAAAGCGGCTGGCTTCGAGATCAAGACCGGGCTCTTCCCGTTCTCGGCGAATGGCCGCGCGATGACCATGGAAGCCGAGGAAGGCTTTGTGCGGGCGGTCGCGCGCGCCGACAATCACCTGCTTCTCGGCCTGCAAGCGGTCGGGCGCGGCGTTTCGGAACTCTCAGCGGCCTTCGGTCTCGCGCTTGAAATGGGCGCGCGGCTCGAGGATGTCGCCGGAACGATCCACGCGCATCCGACCCAAGGCGAGGCCTTGCAGGAGGCGGCCCTGAAAACGCTTGGTCATGCCCTCCACATCTAAGAAGCGCGAGAAAACTCAGAAGAAGAAAAACAAGGCGCCCCCGACGCTGATCGGCTGGCGCGAATGGGTGGCCCTGCCGGAGCTCGGCGCGGCGCGGATCAAGGCAAAGGTCGACACTGGCGCCAAGACTTCCGCCCTTCACGCATTCCGTCTCAAAACCGTCATCAAGGACGGGGTTGAATATGCAGAGTTTTTTCTGCATCCGGAGCAAAAGAAGCGCCTGCCGGAGTTCTTCTGCTCGGCGCCTGTGGTCGACCGGCGCTCCATCAGAAGTTCGAACGGGCAGGTCGAAAAAAGATTGATCATTCGCACGCGCCTCAGTATTGGCGGGCGCGACTATCCGATCGCCCTGTCGCTCACCAACCGCGACTCCATGGGCTTTCGTCTGCTTCTTGGTAGGGACGCGTTTCGTAAGAAATTTGTCATCAATCCGAGCGCTTCATTTCTGTTAGGCAAATAGGCGTCGGCGCAAATTCGCTGACCTTCGGAGTGACTTATGAAGCTGGCGCTTATGTGCCGCAATTCGCAGCTCTATTCGCACAAGCGTCTCGTCGAGGCGGCCGGCGCGCGCGGGCACGATATCGACGTGATCGATCACTTGCGGTGCTACATCAACATCACCTCGCATCGCCCGTCCGTGCGTTACCAGGGCGCAGACTTGCCGAGATATGACGCGGTCATTCCGCGTATCGGGGCGTCGGTGACGTTTTACGGCACGGCGGTGCTGCGCCAGTTCGAGATGATGGGCGTTTATCCGGCGAATGAGTCTGTCGCGATTTCGCGCTCGCGAGACAAGCTGCGCTCCTTGCAGCTTCTGGCGCGCAAAGGCATCGGCCTTCCCGTAACCGTCTTCGCGCACCGCACGAGCAATGCGGAAGAAGTCATCAATCTCGTCGGCGGCGCGCCGGTCGTGATCAAGCTTCTCGAGGGCACTCAAGGCATCGGCGTCGTGCTCGGCGAAACGCAGAAAGCAGCCGAGTCGATCATTCAGGCCTTTGGCGGCGTCAACACCAACATTCTCGTTCAGGAGTTCATCAAGGAAGCGGGCGGGGAAGACATTCGCTGCCTCGTCGTCGGCGACAAGGTCGTCGCCTCGATGAAACGGAAGGGCAAGGAAGGCGAGTTCCGCTCGAATCTTCACCGCGGCGGGTCGGCCGAGAGCGTGAAGATCACGCCGGCGGAGCGTTCGACGGCGATTTCAGCGGCGAAGGCGCTCGGCCTCAATGTCTGCGGCGTCGACATGCTCCGCTCGAATCACGGACCCGTCGTGATGGAGGTGAACTCCTCGCCGGGCCTCGAAGGCGTGGAGAAGGCGACAGGCGTCGATGTCGCAGGGCTCATCATCGAATTCATCGAAAAGAACGCCGTTCCCAATAAGACCAAGACCAAGGGAAAGGGCTGAACCGGCCCCGTAGCGGGCCAAACGCCCCTAAATATTGCGTTCAATTGAGTTGAAACCCCTCGGCCGGTAGATTATCTCGCCTGCGCCAATTAGGGACGGATAAATGGTCTTTGTACGACAGCTTCTGCTCGCGGCCGCGATCGCCTTCGCGCCGCTCGGCGCGTTCGCGAAGGACGACCCGGACGAAGAGCCCGTGGTTCTTGGCTATATTGAAGACGTCTATGTCGGCAATATGGCTCTCGCCATGCGCGGCAAGCTCGACACGGGCGCTGATTCGAGCTCGGTGCATGCGCGCGATGTGGAGCTCTACGACCGCAACGGTAAAGACACCTGGGTTCGCTTCCGCCTTGTCGGCAAAGACGGGCGAACCGTCAGATATGACCAAAATGTAATCCGCTTCGCTCACATCAAGACGAAGACCGGCGGCACCATTCGCCGGCCTGTCATTCGCCTGCCGATCTGCGTCGGCGGCAAAGCGGGGCATGCGGAAGTCAATCTCGCCGATCGCGGCGACTTCGATTACGAAATTCTCATCGGCCGCGAATTCCTCGCGGATCGAATCTTGGTCGATTCCGGGCAGTCGCTCACGAATGACCAGTCTTGCGAGTCCCAAAAATGACCAGGAGCATGAGGCGTGCGGCGATTCTCGCCTTCGTCACGATCGCCGCGGGCCTTTCGATCTTCCTTATAAAGACGGCCTATCTCGGCTATCCCGTTTCGCCGGGCGTTAAGTCGACCCTCTGGGATTTCGAAATCTTCCTTGAGTTCACCGGGCAGGACGAGCCCGCGCGGCTCGAAGTGTTCATTCCGGCGAACAGTCCCGATCGGGCTCTCGCTGAGGAAGAGTTTTATAACGGGCCGTTCGGCCTCGGCCTTTCGACTGACGAAGCGACCGGCAATCGCAAGGCGGTGTGGACCTATCGCTATCCGAGCAACAAAAAGGTGCTGCGTTACAGCGCGCAGACGCTTGGCGAGACTGCTGCGACGCCGCTGCCGCAGGTCTTTCGTGAGACGAAGCCGGAAGTCATTCCATTCGAAGCCGATGCGGTGAAGCGTCAGGCGTTCATCGTCTGGACGGGCGAACTTCGCAGGCAGTCCGCCGACGATGCTTCCTTCGCGGCGCTCGCGTTGAAGAAACTCTTCGCGCCGACGACGGAGAATGACGGGCTCGCCGATGAGATCGCGGTGCTCAGCAATGACTTGCCATCGTCAGTCGCGCGGCTGGAGCTTGCGCGACAGACCCTGCAATCGCAGTCGATTCCGGCGCGTATCGCGAACGGGGTGTATCTGACTGACGATACGCGGCGCGCCGAAACGCGTTCCTGGCTTGAGTACCATCTGGGCGGTGAGGATTTCCGCTATTTCCCTGATGGCGAACCGCGCCGTTTCTTTACGATCTGGCATGGCGCTGCCCCGCTCGTCGCGACGACGGGCGTCGGCGAGCTCGATACGCAGATAGCCCTCCAGTCGACCAGCAACGCCGCCGAGGCGCTCGCAGGCAAAGCGGGCGGCGGCATGGATTTCGTCAGCACCTATTTTACTTTCAACAAAATGCCGCTGACGACGCAGCTCGTTTACAAGATCCTTGTGACGATCCCCGTCGGCATCACGCTGCTCGTCTTTCTGCGCGTCTTCGTTGGCATTCAGACGCTCGGCACGTTCATGCCGGTGCTCATCGGCATCGCCTTCCGCGAGACGGCGCTCTTCAATGGCGTTCTTCTCTTCACCATGTTGATAGCGCTCGGTCTCGCGCTGCGGTTCTATCTTGAGAGCCTGCAATTGCTGCTCGTGCCGCGGCTGGCGGTCGTCATCATTTTTGTCGTCATGGCGATGGCGGGGATCACTATTCTTCTTACCGGCGCCAATCAGGCGATCGGCCTGTCGATCTCTCTCTTCCCGATCGTCATTCTGACGATGACGATCGAACGCATGTCGATTGTTTGGGAGGAGGATTCGGCGAGCGAGGCGATCAAGCAGGGCGCCGGCTCCATCGCGGTCGCGGGGCTCACCTATCTCGCCATGACGAACAGCCATGTCGAATATCTGATGTACAACTTCCCGGAGCTGCTTCTCGTGCTCATGGGAATTTGCGTCCTCATGGGCCGGTATACCGGCCTCCGCCTGACGGAGCTCTGGCGCTTCAGGGAGTTCGCGAAGATCTGATGTTCAGCATTTATGGCGCGCTCCGACGCAATGGTGTCCTCGGCATCAATGAGCGCAATATCCACTACATCAACGAGCTCAATCCGCGGAAGCTGATCCGCCTTGTCGACGACAAGATCGAAACGAAGCGGCTTGCGCTCGCCGCCGGCATTCCGAGCCCGGAGCTTTACGGCGTCGTCGCGAACGCGCGCGACATGCGCTCCCTGCCTGACATGATGCGTCACCCGGATGGCTTCGTGATCAAGCCGTGCAGGGGATCGCAAGGAAACGGCATCGTCGTCATCGACGGGCCCTTGCAGAACGACTGGCGCCTTGCGAGCGGACGGCGCATCCGCCTCGACGAGATCCGTTTTCACATCAATAACATCCTCTCCGGCATGTACAGCCTCGGCGCGCAGCCGGACACGGCGATGATCGAGTATCGCGTCAAGTTCGATGACGTCTTCAGCAAGGTGTCGTTCAAGGGCGTGCCTGACATTCGCATCATCGTTGTCGAAGGCATTCCGGTCGCCGGCATGGTGCGCCTGCCGACCGCGGAATCCGATGGCAAGGCGAACCTTCACAAGGGCGGGCTCGGCGTCGGCCTCGCTATGGCGACAGGCGTTACGCGCACCGCCATGCAGCACGACCGCCCGGTCGATCTTCACCCGGATACGGCCAATCCGCTGACCGGCATTCAGGTGCCTTACTGGGATGATATTTTGCTGATGTCCTCGCGCGCCTATGACGTGACGGGGCTTGGCTATCTCGGCGTCGATATCGTGCTCGATCGCGACAAGGGGCCCATGCTTTTGGAGCTCAATGCGCGGCCCGGCATTTCCATCCAGAACGCCAACCGCCTCGGTCTTCGCGAACGCCTGCGCCATGCGCGCGAACTCGCAAAAGAGAAGAAAGACGCTGCGGGCAGGGTCGAACTTGGCAAGCAGCTCTATCGCCGCGTCGATCCGCCGGCTCCGCCGGTGAATGAACCTGAAATGGTTTCCGCTTAAAAGGCGCAGCCTTATTCGAAAAGGCTCGAAACCGACTCTTCATTCGCGATGCGCCGGATGGCTTCCGCGAGAAGTTCTGCGACGGAGACGACTTCGATTTTAGAGCAGCTGGCGAATTCCGGTTTCGGCTGGATCGAATCCGTCACGACGAGACGCGTCAGCGCGTCGGCCTTGCTGACTTTTTCGACAGCGTTGCCTGAGAGGACGCCGTGCGTGACATAGGCCGAAACGCTCTTCGCGCCCTTGTCCATCAGCGCCGCCGCGGCGTTGACGAGCGTGCCGCCTGAATCGACGATATCGTCGAAGAGAAGGCAGTCATGGCCTTTGACGTCGCCGATGATGTTCATCACTTCCGATACGCCGGCATGTTCGCGGCGCTTGTCGACGATGGCGAGCGGGCGATCGTCGAGGCGCTTTGCGAGCGAGCGCGCGCGCACGACGCCGCCGACATCCGGCGAGACGATCATCAGGTTCGAAATGTCGCCATTGTGGATTTCACGAATGCGCCGCTCGAACACTTTGACCGCGAAGAGGTTGTCGGTCGGAATGTCGAAGAAGCCCTGAATCTGCCCTGCGTGAAGATCGACCGTGAGAACGCGGTCGGCCCCGGCCGTGGTGATGAGATTGGCGACGAGCTTTGCTGAAATCGGCGTTCTCGGGCCGGCTTTGCGGTCCTGCCGCGCATACCCGAAATAGGGGATGACAGCGGTGATGCGGCTCGCCGAGGCGCGCGTCAGCGCGTCGATGATGACGAGCAGCTCCATGAGATTGTCGTTCGCCGGCGTTGAGGTCGACTGGATGACGAATACATCCTCGCCGCGCACGTTTTCATGGATTTCGACGAAGACTTCGCTGTCCTTGAAGGTGCGAATGTCGGAAGCGGCGAGGGCTGTGGAAAGCCTTGCGCCAATCGCTTCGCTGAGCTGCTTGTTGGAGTTGCCTGCGATGAGTTTCATGGCTGCCCTCTGCCTCGTCCCGCTTCGCTCACGCGTCTCCCCGGCGCGAGCGCGTTGTGACGGTTTATTGACAAACCTTCAAGCCCCCTGGAGCGGTGAATGTTTCTTCGAAAACATCCGCCCGCTCCAAATTTTTGAATTGTCGCGCAGGCTGGCCGAAAACCGGCTTCCACTTTTCGGGCCGGCGCTTCAGGGCGCGACAACAATGGCGGAAAGGTTGCGGCCGAAGTCGTTTTCCCCAGCCTGCCGGCTCGCACGGTAACTGAAATATTTCTCCGGCTCGGCGAGGGTGCAGACCCCGGTGTCATCGAGGCCGAAAACGCCGACGCTCTCCAGGCGCCAGCGCCCGAAGGAGGCGAGGTCAAACTGGCGCTTTTCAGGCGAAACGCCGGCTGCGAAGAAGCGCTCTGATTGCGGATGCTTCGCAAGAAACGCCTCGACGAGATCGAGGCCGACTTCGAAATTCGGCTGGCGCAGGCACGGCCCGAGCCCGGCGCGAATGCGTTCCGGCTTCGCGCCAAGCCGGGTCATGGTTTCGACGGTCGCTTCAAGGACGCCCGCGAGCGCGCCGCGCCAGCCGGCGTGCGCCGCGCCGATGACGCCCGCCGCAGGCTCGGCGAAAAGGAAGGGCATGCAGTCTGCGGCGAGAACGCCGAGGGCGATACCGGGTCTTTGAGTGACCATGCCGTCCGCTTGCGGTCCGTTCCGGCCCGACCATGGTTCATCGACGAGGACGCAGGTCGCGGAATGGATCTGGTAGAGCGTTACGAGGTTCTGCGGCGCGCCGCCGAGCGCTTTCGCACAGCGCGCGCGGTTCTCTGTAACGGCGCCCTGATCGTCATCGGAGCCGAGGCCGGTGTTGAGCGACGCATAGACGCCGCCTGAAACGCCGCCCGCGCGCCCGAAAAAGCCGTGCGCGATTCCCGGCGCCGTCAGCGCCTCGACGGTGAGGCGGGGCGGGCCGCTCACGGCGCTTCGAAGCCCGCCGGCGCGGGCAGGTTTGGCGCGGAGAGGCAGAGCGCCTTGAAGACTTCGCCCATCGCCTCAGGCGCGGAGATTCGCTTGGCGCCCGCGACGAGCATCTCGACTTCCTGTGGCGTCTTGCCTTCGCAAAGCCGTTCGAGACGCGCGCCAAGGCCAAGGCGCGTAAGGAAGGCGCCTTGCGAAACCGGGCCCCAGGCGCTCGCCCCTGCGTCGAGCGCGGCGCGCGAGAGCGCGGCGAAATTCACATGGGCGGTGATGTCGGCGCGTCCGGGCGCGGAAAGCACGGGCCAGTATTTGTGTTTGCGAACGGCCTGAAGCGTGTCGCCGATCTCATCGCTCGCATAGCCGTAATCGACGATGAGCGCGCGTCCGCCCTGTTCGGTGAGCGCGCGCGAGATCTCGCCCGCGACGGCGTTCGCCGCGTCGCAGGTTTCCGCAATCGCGCCGACATCGACGCTGTCCGCCGCCGGCAAATTAACGTCGCGCGGCGGGGGCGTTTTTGCGTGCGTAAACTCCAGCCCCGCGCCGTCTGCCGAAAGGCCGATCAGCCGCTCGCGCCAGCCGGCTTCAATGCGCTCATATTGCCGGATCGGCAGGCAGTCGAAGAACTCGTTCGCGACGATGAGATAGGGCGCGGCTGCGATCTCGGAGAATTCATCCGCCCAGAGCGGCTTCAGCTTCTGCGTGCGCAGGCGCTTTTGTTGTTCATGGCGAAGCCGCCCGCTCGTTTCGACAAGCCAGAGCGTTGCGGCTTTCAGGAAGCCGGGGCGAACCTGCGCGGCGCGCAATATATCCGCCATCAGAACGCCGCGGCCGGGCCCGAGTTCGACGAGGTTGAACGCGGCGGGCTCGCCCATTTCGATCCACGCCTGGACGAGCCAGAGCCCGATGAGCTCGCCGAAGACCTGGCTCACTTCCGGCGCGGTCGTGAAATCTCCCTCAGCGCCGATCGCCATTTGCGAAGTGTAATAACCGTCATGCGGGTGGCCGAGCGCGTCTGCCATGAAGTCCGCGACGGAGATCGGCCCGTTCGCCTTGATGAGCGTGACAAGGCGCTCTTCAAGCGGCGTTCTTTCAGCGCTGGCGGCTTCTGCGGTCATGCGGGTCCGGTCTTGGCGGGAGCGGATTTCATCCGTGTGCGCAGCAACAGCCAAAGGCCGAGCGCGAACATCGGCATTGAAAGCATCATCCCCATGGTGAGGCCGAGCGGGAAGTCAGGCATCTGCGCGTCGGGCTCGCGGAAGTTTTCAACAAAGATGCGCGCGAGCGAATAGCCCATGAGGAAAACGCCGATCGTCGCTCCGGGGCGTTTCAACAGGTGGAAAACATGCGTCGCGATGCGGATGACGATGAACAGCGTGATCCCTTCAAGCGCGGCTTCGTAAAGCTGGCTCGGGTGACGTGCGACCTGCAGCGGGTCCGTCGGGAACACCATCGACCATGCGCCGTCCCAAGGGCGACCATAGAGTTCGGCGTTGATGAAGTTCGCAAGCCTGCCGAAGAAGAGACCGATCGGCGCGCCGCAGGCGAACAGATCGCCCATCGACAGCGCCGGCAATTTGTTCTGGCGCGCGAAGAGAAAGCCCGCGAGCGTCACGCCGATGAGGCCGCCGTGAAACGACATGCCGCCTTTCCACAGCATCAGCGCAGGCGGGATTGGCAACCATCCGATAGCGGATTTGATGAAGCCCGGCGCCATGTTCGCGCCAAGCGACTGCCATGGCTCGATCAGCAGGTTGGGTTCGTAGAAGAGGAGATAACCGAGGCGCCCGCCCGCTATGACGCCGATCGCGACCCAGAAGATCACGTCGTCGAGCTGCGTGCGGGTGAGGGGCGCTGCGCCCGAGGGCCAGAGCTTCGAATTCTTGATGAGGCGCGTCAGGTAGAACCAGCCCGCCGCGAGCCCGCCAATATAGGCGAGGGAATACCAGCGAATCGGCAAGGGGCCGAGATGGACGGCGACGGGATCGATATTCGGGTAAGGCAGGCTCATTCCGGCTGTGCTCGCACTGTCTGGGCGGGGCGAGGCCGCCCGAGGCCGGGTTTAACGCGCTTTTTCGCCGCTGTCGCCTTTTCCGCCCCAAGGTTCTACAAATTTGGCTGTGGAGAATGAAGCATGCAGACTCAAAGCCCATTTTTTGACGAAATCGCGCGGCTGATGTCGGAGGCGGCCGGCGCCGCCGATGGCGTCAGGCGTGAGGCGGAAACCCACTTCCGCGGCCAGTTGCAGCGCCTCGTTTCGGAGATGAATTTCGTCACGCGCGAGGAGTTCGAAGTCGTGCGCGATATGGCGCGCGCTGCGCGTGAGGAAAACGAAGCGCTCAAGGTGCGCATCGCCGCGCTGGAAGAACGCCTCGGGAAAACTTCCTGAAGCGAATCATTGCCGGTTGTTCCGACTCGCAGCGAGATCAACCTCATCCTGAGCCCGTAAATCCTCATCATGGGGCGGGCCTCAAGAAGGGGATTGCATGTCGATCGAGCTTGTTGAGCAGCCTTCGCCTGTATTGGACCCTTTGGACATCATCGAGACCGCCGCTGGCGCGCTCGACGTTCAAGTCGAGCGCATCGACGATTACGAGCTCCATCTCGCCGCCCCCGGCGCGTGGCGCGATCTCGGCCTGTGGTTCACTTGGCGGCCCGAACTTTCGACGTTGCAGATGGGCGCCCCGCTCGATCTCAAGGCGCCTTCCTTGCGCCTTCTCGACGCGTGCCGGCTGATCGCGATGATCAACGAGAGGCTCTGGGTCGGGCATTTCGATCTGTGGTCGGACGATAATGCGATCGTCTTCCGCAATTCGGTGGTGCTGCCGGAAAGCGGCGCAATCGATCGCGGGCAGGCGCAATGCCTCATCCGCGCCGCCTCGGAAGCAGTGGACCGCTTCCTTCCGGCGTTCAATTTTCTCATCTGGGGCGGAAAAACGCCGCAGGAAGCGCTCGACGCCTCTCTGTTCGAAACGGCCGGAAACGCCTAGAACGTCTTCCTATGACAAGGCAGCTTTCCGTGGCGCTCGTGGGCGCCGGGTCGATGGGCGGCGCGCTCCTGCGCGGCTGGCTGTCGTCCGGCACCATCGATCCTGAAAAATCAAGCGTCGTCGACCCCGGGGCCGACAAGTCGCTGAAGAAGCTCGCATACGACACAGGTCTGGCGCTCAACCCTGACCCGGCGGAGATTCACGCCGACGCGCTGGTGCTTGCGGTCAAGCCTCAGGCCGCCGCCGCTGTTCTGCCCGCCTACAAGGACGTTGCGAAGAGCGCGATCGTCGTTTCGGTGATGGCGGGAACGAGCCTGACCTCGCTCGCGCGAATGCTCTCGAACCCGCCGCGCACCGCGCGCGCCATGCCCAACCTGCCGGCGAGCATCGGCGCGGGCGTCACCGGGCTCTATGCGCCGCCGACACTGAACGCAGCGGGCAGGGAAGTCGTCGACCGGCTGATGGCGGCGGTGGGCGAAACGGTCTGGGTCGACAGCGAAAAGGCGATCGACATCGTGACCGCCGTTTCGGGCAGCGGTCCGGCTTATTATTTCCTCCTCACCGAAGCGCTCGCCGAAGCCGGCGCGGCGCTCGGCCTTGAGAAAGACGCTGCGCTGAAACTCGCCCGCGCGACGGCCGCGGGCGCCGGCGCCATGCTTTCCGCCGACCCGCGCGCGCCCGGCGACATGCGTAAAGCGGTGACGTCGCCCGGCGGCACGACCGCCGCCGCGCTCGGCGTTCTCGACGGCGACGAGAAGGCGGTTCGCAAGCTCCTCAATGCAGCGGTCGCTGCTGCTGCCAAGCGTGCGGGCGAACTGACGGAGTAGGGCGCGCTGCAAGCCTCGCAATTGTCATCGGAAGATGGCTGGCGGAGATAGATTTACGTGCCCCTCTTTCGAGCCATCTGGTTTTCAGTCGGCATTTGCGCGCTCGGTCTCGGCGTCCTCGGCGCGTTCCTGCCGCTTTTACCGACGACGCCTTTCGTGCTGGTGGCGGCCTTCGCTTTCGCGCGCTCTTCCCAGCGCTGGCACGACTGGCTCCTAAGCCATCGCTTCTTCGGACCGCTGATCGAGGATTGGCGGGCGCATGGCGCGATCAGCCGTCCAACGAAAGCGGTGGCCGCGTTTTCGATGATCGCAGTGTTCTCTTTGTCGGTTGTGATGCATGCGTCAGCGCTGGTGCTCACCGTGCAGGCGATCGTTCTCACCGCTTCGGCGATTTTCGTTCTTTCAAGGCCGACGCCGCCCTTCGGGGACTGAGCGCATTCTCTGATATTGGCGCACCTTCGTCATCAAACCGGCAAACGAATAAGCGCGCGCAAGCCCCCCTTCGGCGAGGGGCGGAGCAACACGTCGCCGCCATGGCTTCTTGCGATGTCGCGCACGACGGTGAGGCCGAGGCCGACGCCGCCCTGACCGAGCGTGCGCGGATCGTCGAGACGCGTGAACGGTTTGAACGCTTCGGAATATCTCGACGGTTCGATGCCCGGCCCGTCATCGTCGACGATGATCTCGAGGAAGCCGTCCGCTTGCTTGCCCGTCAGCCAGATGGACTTTGCGTATTTCACGCTGTTGGCGACGAGATTGTTGATCGCGCGCTTGAGCGCATCGCGGCGTGCGGGAAGCGTCAGACCTTCATCGACATCGAGCGTCACCGTGCGCCCTGCGCGTTCCGTTTCCTCACCGATTTCTTTCAACAGCGCCGTGATATCGGTTTCTTTCGGGTCGTCGCCGGAGGCGATGTCGCGGGCGAAATTGAGATAGGCTTCGACCATGCGCTCCATCTCTGCGACGTCGGCGCGCAGCGCTTCGGTATCGGGCGTGTCGGGTTGCATGGCGAGGGCGAGTTTCAGCCGCGTCAGCGGCGTCCGAAGATCATGGCTGACGCCCGCAAGCATCGCCGTGCGCTGATGAATGTGCCGCTTGATGCGCTCGCGCATCGCGATGAAGGCGAGGCCTGCGCGGCGCACTTCCGTCGCGCCGGTGGGGCGATAGTCAGGCGCGTCGCGCCCGCGCCCGAACGCTTCTGCCGCCTGTGCAAGGCGAAGGATCGACCGCACCTGATTGCGCAGGAATAGAACCGCGATCCAGCCGATGAGAATGGTCGTGCCGACGAGCCAGAGAACGAAAATCGGCGCTGTCGTTGCGAAAACGCGGTCGCGCCGCACGAAGAAGACGAGGGCGCCGTCATCGATCTGCGTGCGGATCTCGACATAAGC
>ERZ795053.4087-NODE-4087-length-16045-cov-10.198687_pt1 | contig 16045 bp, 13 predicted proteins | sample MGYA00375137_ERZ795053 | MGnify/ENA primary metagenome ERZ795053 (study PRJEB30182, sample SAMN05720284) | activated sludge metagenome | isolation source: Anaerobic digester | place: Hong Kong | collected 2014-12-17 ...
TCGGGGGCCGAGGGAGCCTGTTCGGCCGCTGAGCCTGGCGCTCGGCGCCCCGCCGAGGCCGTATCGAGGAGGATGCCATGTCGAGGATCGCGGTACGGCGTTTCGGGATACTGACGAGCGGGGGCGATTGCCCCGGCCTGAACGCCGCGATACGCGGCGTCGCCAAGGCGGCCTCGGGCGTCTACGGCATGGAGATAGTCGGCGTATCGAACGGCTACCGCGGCCTGATCGAGGGCGACGCCCGCGAGCTGGCGCCGGAGGACTTCTCCGGCATCCTGACGCGCGGCGGCACCATACTCGGTTCGTCCCGCGAGAAGCCCTTCAAGCCGTCCGACGGCGACGGCGGGCTCAAGGATTCGGACGTGGGCCACGACAAGCCGGAGCTGATACGCGAGAACTACGCCCGGCTCGGCCTGGACGCGCTGGTCGTGCTCGGGGGCAACGGCACGAACACCACGGCCCACCTGCTCGCCAAGCAGGGCCTCAACGTGATAGGCCTGCCCAAGACCATCGACAACGACATCTGGGGCACCGACGTCACCTTCGGCTTCCACTCCGCGGTCGACATAGCCGCCGAGTCGATAGACCGCCTCCACTCGACCGCCCACTCGCACAATCGGGTGATGGTGATAGAGCTGATGGGCCACAAGGCCGGCTGGCTCGCCCTGTACGCCGGCGTGGCCGGGGGCGGGGACGTGATACTGATACCCGAGCTGCCCTACGACCCAGCCGCCGTGGCCCGCGACATCGAGGCCAGGCGCGCCGAGGGCAAGCAATTCTCGATCGTCGTCGTGGCGGAGGGCGCGATGTCCAGGGAAGAGGCGGCGATGCCGAAGAAGGAGCGCAAGCGCCTGCGCGAGGCCATGCCCTACCCGAGCATCGGCTATCGGGTGGCCGCGGAGATCCAGGCGGCCACCGGCATGGAGACCCGCGTCACGGTGCTCGGCTACCTGCAGCGCGGCGGCACGCCGAGCCCCTACGACCGCGTGCTGGCGACCAGCTTCGGGACCGCGGCGGCCGAGCTGCTCGCCCGCGGCCGCTTCGGCCGCATGGTAGCGATGCGCGACTCGGGCGTCACCTCGGTGCCGCTGTCCGAGGTGGCCGACCGCACCAAGACGATCCCGGCGGACCACTACATGATAGGCACCGCGCGCCTCGTCGGCACCTGCTTCGGCGACGGCCGCTAGGCTCGCCGCCGCGGCCAGCTATCTCAGCGCTTCCTCAGCTTCTTCTTGGCGCTCTCGAGCCTGGCCCGCTCCGCCTCGGCGGCGGCGAGCAGCGACGAGGCGCGCTTGGCCCGCTTACCGGCTATCGCGATGAAGGCCAGACCGCCGACGATCATCATGGAGCATAGCAGCTGTCCCATCGAGAAATTGAGCGGCGTCGTGAACAGGTGGATCGACGCGTCGGGGTCTCCGAGCTTGATGATGTAGCCGAGGTCGGCGTCGGGCTCCCTGAAGTACTCGATGACGAAGCGCACGAGGCCGTAGCCGACGAGGTAGGCGCCGACCGCGAAGCCCTTGAACGGCTTGCGCGGCCGCACGACGAACCACAGGACGAGCCAGAGCAGGACGCCCTCGAACAGAGCCTCGTACAGCTGCGACGGATGCCTGGGCAGGTTGATCATCGCGCCGTCGAGCGCCAGGCCCGCCTTCTCGGCCACCTCGCGCACCCAGGGCAGGCTCGTCGGGAAGCGCTTGGCCCGCGGGAAGATCATCGCCCACGGCGCCGAGCTGACCTTGCCCCACAGCTCGCCGTTGATGAAGTTGCCGAGGCGCCCGAAGGTATAGCCGAGCGGCACCGACACCGCGACCATGTCCGCCCATTCGAGGAAGTCCAGCCTCAGGCGCTTCGAGTAGATCAGTATGCCGACTATCAGGCCTATCATGCCGCCGTGGAACGACATGCCCATGAAGCCGGTGAACTTGCCGCCCTCGCCGAACGGCCAGAAGATCAGCCAGGGCTTGCTCCAGTAGAGGCCGCTGGTATCGTAGAGCAGGGTGCCGAACAGCCTGGCCCCGAGGATCAGGCCGACGATGCCGGCCAGGAAGAAACCGGATATATCGTCGTCGGAGTAGCCGAGGCCCCTCGTCCTGACCTGGCGCTTGAACAGCAGGTAGGTGATGCCGAAGGCGACGAGGTACATGAGCCCGTACCAGCGTAGCGGGAACTGCGGTAGGAACGGCAGTATCTCGGGTCGTATCCACGACGGGAACTGAACGGCGGCGAGCATCGGTACCTCCACGGTCTGTTGGCTGGCTGGAACTATACCCGGCCTGGCGGCCCGGGCGCAACGGCCGCGCCGCCGCTAGCGCGGCGACGCTACTTGAGCGGCCGCTCGACGACGCGGCCGAGCTGCGGGTCGAACGAGAAGGCCACCTTCTGCTTGGCCTGCCTGACCTCGTGGAAGCGGTTATGGCTCTCGATCACGACCCCGGCGAACACCGTGCCCCGGACGACTATCTCGCCGGGGAAGTGCTCCTCGAATTTCTCCCTGAGCTCGAAGACCCGGAGCGATCGCTGCTCGAGCAGCTTGACGAGCCGGAGCTTCTCCTGGCGGACCTTGTCCAGGTTCTCGCCGGCGGCCTCGAGGTCGCGCATCCGCTTGTCCGTCTGGAGTATCAGCGCCTTGACCCGCTCTATCTCCCGCTCCTCGGCCTCGATCGCGTCCTTGACGAGGTAGTCCTGGCCGAACGACACCTGGGTGCGCGCGCCGTTGGCCGAGCCGAGGTTCTGCACCTCGACGCCCTTCCTGGCCCGGCAGAGGCCGCCTATCAGGTGGCCTCGCTCGCCGAGCAGCTTGAGCCGGCCGTTGGTCTTGACGTTGCAGAGCAGGGCCGAGTTCTTCAGCGTGATATCCTCTACCGCGAGCAGCATCGCCTGCTCGGCGAAGCTAGCCTCGAGGCTCTTGCGCGCTCGGATCGTGCCGCGCTTGGCGCCCTTGACGCCCTCGCCTATCTTGACCGACCCGTCCGCGGAGACGAGCGCCGCCTCGACCGCGCCGGTCACCGTGACGTCGCCGCCGGCCACCACCGCGTATCCGGTCAGCACCGTTCCGGCTACGGCGACCGGCCCGGGGAACTTGATGTTCCCGGTGGCCGGCCCGATGTCGCCCTTGACGCGCTGCACCGCCTCGATGGACAGGGCGTTCTTCTCGAACCTCAGCTCGCCGCTCCTCGCGGCCTTGAGGAGTCGGTCGCCGTTCTCCTTCCGCTCCTCGACTATCGAATCGTCGAAGCTCGGGGGATCGGCGACGCGCGGGTCCTTCGGCGCGGGGATGGCCCCGCCGAGCACGTCACGGCCGTCCTGGCCCTCCACGCCTATGGCCAGCAGCTCGAGCAGGGGCTGGCCCTCGACGACGACGGTGGAGCGGTCCTGGTTCTTGTAGTCGGCCGAACCGTCGGCCCGCACGGTCACGGCGGCTCCGCTGGCGATCCTGATTATCCAATTGAGGCGGTAGCCGCCGGCCGGCACCGGCGGCGAGCCCCTGGCGATGACGCGCGACGACACGGCCCGTCCCTCGCGGGCGTCGTTGAGCGCGGCGGTCAATTCCTTCAGGTCGACGCCCTCGACGACCCCGGCCGTAGCGAGCGCTTCCTGGGCGTACTCCAGGGTCAGCTCCCGGCCGAGCCCATAGCCCTTCTCGACGTCGACCGCGGCGGTCATCGCGTCCTCGGCTATGGTCACGGCGACCTTGGCGTCGCGGTACGGCAACACCCTGATGAGGATCGCCTGCGGTCCGGCACGCTCCCTAGGCTCGGCGTCCGCCGCCGGCTCTCCTGCCGAGGGCTCCGGTTCCGGCTTAGCTTCCGGTTCCGGCTTGACCTCGGGCTCTCCGTCGCCGACGAGGACCAGCCCGTCCTCCTCGCTCTCGATCGATTCCTTCGAGAACCGTATATAGTCGAACGACTTGACCAGCGGGTCGTTGCCCGGGGGCGCCGGTATCGCGGCCCCGTACACGTCGACGCCGGCCTGGCCGGGCGAAGGCGGGCTGAACCTGGCTATCTCCTGGCCCTTCTTGACCGGCGCGACGCGGCCGGCGGCCGACAGCGGGAACTCGTCGAGCCTCCTGGCGTACTTCGACAGCAGCGGCGCCGCCTCGACGGACGCGAGGTAGTCCTTGGCCTGGGGCACCGGCAGGAACGCGACGCTGTAGATCAGCGTCCTATCCTTGCCCTTGACCGGCTCCTTGCCGACGGCCAGGACGTAGTCCTCGAGCTCGGTCTCCTTGCCCTTGTAGAACGCGACCACGTCGGCCTTGAGCTTATCGATCTTGACGCCCTTGAGGCGCTGCCCGGCCAGGGCCTCGCTGACCATCGTCAGCGATAGCGGCTTCCCGCGGCCTCGACCCTTGAGCACCGTCAGCGTGGCCTTGAGCCGGTCGGGCGTCACGCTCACGACGGCGGAGGCGTCGCGGTCGCAGGACAGGCTATAGCCGACGAGGGGCTGGCCGCTCCTGGTCGACCGGAGCAGGGCCGACGCCGTCTCCTCGACGCCGATCAGCGTGTCCCCGTCCAGGCCCAGCCCCCGGGCGTCCTCGAGTATCGCGGAGGCGTCGGGAGGCGGCAGGCGCCTGTCGCCGGGGGTATAGTCGAGCAGGGCGGTGGCCCCGTCGTCCGAAAGCCGCACCGAGTAGTCGCCCGCGCCGAAGGGCACGAGATCGGCCCAGCGCTCGCCGACCCGGACGAAGCCTCCCGCGTCGGTACGCACCTCGTTCTTGGCCCGGGAAAGGCCCTTCCCGAGGTTGAAGGCGGACTCCTCGACCCGCGGGGCCGGGATAGGCTTGCCGTAGACGCTCTTGCCGGGCTTGCCCGGGCGCGGGGGCGCCAGGGTGGCCACGGTCGCCCCCTTCGGCGCCCAGAAGCTCATGATGACCCTCGTATCGACGCCTACGGGCTCGCGCAGCTCGACCTTCTCGTACTCGACGACCTTCTCTTCCTTAGGCGGCAGGAAGGGCAGGGCGGACGGCTTCTTGACTACCCGCTCGCGCGCGACGCGCTCGACCCTGACCCGGTACAGTTCCGGCGGGGGCGCGGCCGAGAGGATCTCCGCCTCGAACGGCAGGTACTCGTCCGGCGTGCTCGGCTCGGCCCACTCGACCGATTCGGGCAATCCCGCCTCGGGCGCGTGCCCGGAGGCCGCCGTCTCGGTCACGGGCGCCTTGGCCGCCGCGAAGGCCTTGGCGATCTCGTCGAGCCTGCGGCCTTGGACGCCGGCGATCCTGGCCTCCGTCAGCTTCCTGGCCAGCCCGTCGGCGCCGAGTTCCGGGCCGTCGGCCGACGGCTCGAAATGGAACGACGCCCGTAGCCCGAGCTCGTCTACGAGGAGGCTCGTCTCTCCGCGGAAGGTCGGGCCGGGCATCGCGTCCGCCCCTAGGCCTTGAAGCCCTGAGCCAGGGCCTTGGCCATCTTGGCCTTGAAGAACTGGTTCTCCTTACGCAGCTGGCCGAGCTCGTACTGCTGCATGCGTATCGTCTCGATCAGCTCGCCCTGGGACAGCGCGCCGGACGACAGGAGCTCCTCGACGTAGTCGAGCTTGGCGTCGAAGTCGGCCTCCGCCTCGGTGTCGGCGGCGCCGTAGCTGTCGTCGAGGTACTCGGGGTCGAGGAAGGCGTCGTCGTCGCCCTCGGACGACAGCAGCTTGTCGGCCAGGCGGTAGACGGCCTGCGATAGGATGGACTGAGGCTTGTAGCGGATTATCGGTATGCGGCTGCCGAGCGCGACGTCCTGCATGTCGTCGCGGTAGACGATGCCGAGGTGCTCGAGGTCCATGCCGAGGTACTCGCGGCACGAGCGGCGGATCTTCTGGGCTTTCTCGGCGTCCTTGGGGTCCTCGAGCATGTTGAGCACGAGCCTCGGCGACAGCTTCCTCATGCGCATGTCGAAGGCGGCTCGGCTCGCGGGGTCGAGCTCGGAGACGCGGCCGAGTATCTCCGGGATGTAGGCCCGCTGGAGCGAGGCGCCGTCCTTCTTGAGCGACTCGAGCAGCGCGCGGGCCTTGGACTTGGGCTTGAAGCTGTCCCACATGAGCCTGAACACGGCGTTCTTCAGGAACAGGTACGCGTTGAGGGTGGCCGTCAGCGTCGGGGTCGTCACGACGATGCCGCGGCCCGACAGCAGGAAGAAGTCGAGGATATTCGCGCCGGTCCCGGCGCCGAGGTCGAGTATCAGGTAGTCGGCGTCCTCGATGGACAGCAGCCGCTTGGCCAGCTGCGTCTTCTGCCGGTACGCGATATTGGCCAGCCCGGGGATCTCGGCGTCACCCGGTATGAAGCGAAGGTTCGGGTATTCGGTATCGTAGATGATATCCTCGAAGCGTACCTTGGCGCCGGACAGGTAGGTGCCGAGGCCGTGCGTGTAGGCCTTGAAGCCGAGTATCAGGTGCAGGTTCGACGCGCCGAGGTCGAGGTCGGCCAGCACTACCCTGCGGCCGGCCTGCGCCAGGGCTATCGCCAGGTTGGCCGAGACGAGGGACTTGCCGACGCCGCCCTTGCCGCTCGCTACGGGTATGATGCGCATCAGTCCGGCTCCACGCGCTCTGGCTCGGCGGACGGCGGCGCGGGCGGCTCGCTCCGGCCGCGGCCGGCGGACGGTACCAGGAGCGCCACGGCCGACAGGGCGTCCCACGCGGCTATCCCGACGAGGACGTACGCGGCGACCGATTCGTACTGCCCCGCGGCCCCGAGCCTGAGCATGCCGGGCAGCGCGACGAGGCCGCCGAACAGGCAGAGCGCCTTGCCCACGGCCAGCAGCGGCTTATAGCCGGCGTACCGCTCCGCGTCGAGCCCGAGGAACAGGAAGGCGGCCGCGAGCAGCGCGTTCGGGGCGGCGGCTATCCTGAGCGCCGGACCGGCCGCGGGCGCGCCTTCGCTGAATACCCGGACGGCGTACACGAGCGCGAAATACCTGGCGAGTTCCACGCCCGAGAACGCAAGGAAGAGTGGTGACCGCTTCATAATAGACTGGAAGTGTACTCGGCTGCTCGCCGAGTAGTCAAGGAATGCCGCCGCCCGACGAAGGCGTGAAAAACGCCGAGGCCGTATTATATTCTCCGGTATGAGCGAAGACTTGGTGCGCGTCAGGATACGGAACGTCGAGATGCCCTCGGAGGAAGCCTCCCCGGTCGTGGTGCTGGAGGAGGCCTCGGGCGGCGGCGAATTCTCGGTAGCGGTAGGCGCCGCCGAGGCCGGCGCGATACTGCTCGAGCTCGAGGGCATAGCCACGCCGAGGCCGCTCACCCACGAGCTGATGGTCCAGGTCCTCAGGGAGCAGGGCCTTACGATCCGACGGGTCGAGGTCTACGGCCTATACGGAGCCGACGAGGACGGCTTCCTGGCCAGGCTCGAGTACTCGAAGGGCTTCCGCAGCTGGGTCCGCGACGTGCGGCCGTCCGACGCCCTCGCCCTGGCGGTAGCCTCGGGAGCGCCGGTCTTCGCCCACCGCTCACTGCTCTGCGGCTCGTCGAACGACTGGCTGCAGGAAGCTCGCCGGGCCTAGCCGTCGTCGCCGGGCCTAGCCGTCGTCGCCGGGCCTAGCCGTCGTCGCCGGGGATCGATAAGGTTCGTAGCGCCCGAAGCCGCTTGCGCTTGTCGCCGAGGCCAACCTGCCGTAGAATAGACGGCCATGGGCATACTACAGGCTATCCTGTCGTTCTTCCGCGGCCTGCTCGGGCTCGATACGGGCGCGAAGGGCGAGCTGAAGCGCATCTACTCGGTCATCTCGTCGATCAAGCCGCCGTACTACCGCTTCAAGAACAACCTCGTGATGACCGGCTTCGCGCAGGACCTGTACCTGTTCTGCCAGGCTATCAAGCCGCTGATGGACCTGGCGGACCGGACCCTCGCCCATCCGGACCTGCGCGTCTCCAGGCGCTACTTCGACTACCTCGTCGACCTCGAGCTGCCGCCGCAGGAGCTCGAGAAGAAGGAGAGCTTCGCCTACGACGGCATGAAGGCCCGCATCGAGAACGCCGTCAGGGACGACGAGGAGCAGGAGGCGGTGGCCAGGGATTTCCAGCGCTTCCTCAAGAGCCTCGACGCCCTGTCTGACGGGCCGCTCAACGCCGACCTGCACGAGGTCGAGCGCTTCATCGAGGTCTGCAGGCACGACTGGGAACGCACCCTCGGCTTCTTCGACCCCGGCGCCAGCCTCGACGACTCCCGCTACCGCCCCGATTTCCAGCCCTGCGCCGGCGAGCAGGTCCTGCCCGAGCTCATCGACGCCTATTACCTGCTGATCGGCTTCTCGTTCTCGGAGAACCTGCTCAGGAAGACGATGAAGGTCTTCGAGCGCCACGCGCCGGCGACCGCGGCCAGCCAGGCCGGCAAGATAGCCAAGCTCTTCTCGACGCTCAACAAGATACTCTCGTACCGCCTGTCCAGCGACAACCTGCTCGCCCTGATCAGGCTGACCAAGCGCGACGCCATCTACGAGCCCGATACAAAGCGGCAGCGCATGGACTATATCGAGGAGTACCGCAAGCGAGTCGTCACGCAGTACGAGCGCGACAGGGAGCGGCTGCTCCGCGAGCGCCACGAGAACGCCGTATCCATGGATATACGCGAGCTGTTCGGCGGCACCGAGGTGCTCGTCCTCGACGGGTACAACGAGGAGGTCGACTCCTACCTGCGGCGCGAGAGCCCGAACGGCTTCACCCACGTCAAGCCGATGGGCATACTCAAGACCTTCGTGAAGGGCGTGTTCGAGACGCAGATCAAGGAGACGGTCAAGAAGGTCCTCGTCGAGGGCTACTTCGACAACAAGAATTTCCAGAACAGCCTGGCGAACATCCTGTTCCAGTGCGACCGGACCGGGCCGCGGGTCGAGGCCTTCGAGGAGGGCCTCAAGAGCAACGCCCGCGTCAGCGTCGCGGCGGTCAAGCGCTACGTGGAGGAGATGCGCCACGGCAAGGACATCATGCCCTTCCTGACCAAGCTGGTCGACGAGATCAACTACAAGGCCAGGGAGATATGCGAGGACGAGACGGGCCTGTTCCAGATGCTCGCCGAGACCCTGGGCGAGCTGCTGGCCGACTATAAGAAGCCGAGCCCCGACCTCGTCACCAACATCAGGAGCCTCGGCGGCGTACGCAACAAGGAGCTGCTGGCGACCCTGTCCGAGGGCAAGCGCAAGGCCGAGACCTTCGTGCGCATCATGCGCAACTTCGCGTTCGTCAAGACGAGGGACGGCCTGCCGCCGGCGCCCGGCGCGCTCGGCGCGGCGCTTCCCGAGGCCGCGCCCCCGAGCCCGGCCGACGAGGCCGCCGAGGTGGAACCGCTGCCCTAGAGGCCGTCCGCCTCGGCCGCGTCCATGATGCCGGAGAACCACGCGAAGGCCGCCGCCGCCCGGTTCGCGAACGATCGCTCGAGGCTGCCCCGGACGCCCGGCATCACGGCGGCCTTGGCGCTCGAGGCGACGTAGAACAGCAGCCCCTCGTCGACCTGGACGACGAGGACCCGCACGACCACGTCGCCCGGCCCAGCCACCCGTACGAACCCGAGCCGCATCCCGGTCAGGTTCGACGACGACTGCGACACGTAGCCGTCGCCGGCCGACAGCCCGACGCGGTAGCGGTTCTCGCCGAAGGTCGTGTCCTCCTGCAGCGCGTAGAGCGTCTCGCCGCCCTCAGGCAGGGATCGGAGCCGAGAGTCTGGCAGGGTCGCGTCCGAATCCGGGCCGGCCAGCAGGGTCGAGCGCTCGTAGAGCGTACGCACCCTGCCGCGGCTGGCCGAGTAGTATTGGATACCCTCGAGGCTGCCGATAGCCCTGAGGGCGTTATAGACGATCAGGACCTCGTCCGCCGGCGCCGGCCCCGGCCTGCGCCACAGGAAGGCCGCCTCGACGACCACGTCCGGCGATTCGGAGCGGATGGCGTCGCGGATGGCGTCGGCTGCGGGATGCGCCGGTGACAGCGACAGGGCGAGGCCGTCGCCGGACGACGAGGCGCGCGGCTCCTCGCCGCGTAGCAGGGCGGAAGCCGCGTCCAGGCCGACGACCGAGGCGAGCGGCGCGGCCGACGCGGACGCTGCGCCGAACGCGGCGAGCATCGAGGCGAAAGCCCGGAAGGCGCGGCGCGGCGCCCGGGCTGGTACGGGACTCATGCCCATACTATACCGCGAAGCCGGCCGGACCGTATACGCGGCCCGCGCGCTTTATTTTTACGCCCGATTGCGCTATAACGGAGCCGCGACGCTCACCCCCACCTCGTCTCGAAAGAAGGCTCGATGAATATCGTCGTTATACTGATAGAACTGGTCGGATCGCTCGGGTTGTTCCTCTACGGTATGCGCATACTGTCCGAGGGCATCCAGCGGGCCGCCGGAGACCGGCTCAAGCGCGCCCTCAACCTGATGACCGGCACCACCTTCAAGGCGCTGCTGACCGGAGCCGGGCTGACCGCGCTGATCCAGTCGTCGTCGGCGACGACGGTCATGGTCGTCTCCTTCGTCAACGCCGGGCTGCTGACGGTCGCCCAGGCCGCCGGCGTCATCTTCGGCGCCAACATCGGCACGACGATCACGGCCTGGATCGTGTCGCTGATCGGCTTCGACTTCCACATCTCGGCGCTCGCCCTGCCTATGGTCGGCGCCGGCTTCATCATGATGACCCTGCCGAAGCGCAAGTCCAGGCTGCGCGACTACGGCGAGGCGGCGCTCGGCTTCGGGCTGCTGTTCATGGGGCTGGACTTCCTGGCGCACGCGATCCCGCGCCCCTCGGCCGACGTGGTCCGCTTCCTCGAGGGGCTGTCCGGCATGGGCGTGCTGTCCATCCTGATCGCCGCGGCGACGGGAACGGCGCTGACCATCCTGATGCACTCGTCGAGCGCCTCGACCGCCATCGTGATCACGCTCGCGGTGGAGGGCGTCATCGGCTTCGAGATGGCCGCGGGGCTCGTCCTCGGATGCAACATCGGCACCACGATCGACGCGTTCCTGGCGTCGATCGGCGCGAAGGCGAACGCCAGGCGGGCCGCCTGGCTGCACATCATGTTCAACGTGCTCGGCTCGCTCTGGGCGGTGATCCTGTTCAAGCCGTTCCTGGCCCTCGTCAACCTGATGGCCGGAGGCTCCACCGTCGCGCAGCACATAGCGATGATGCACACGGTGTTCAACGTGATCAACGCGGCCGTCTTCGCGCCGTTCGCCAGGCAGCTGTCGGAGCTGGTCACCAGGTTCGTCAAGGCCAGGCCCGGCGAGGACGAGCTGCCGCAGAAGCTCGAGTACGTGGCGGCCCCGCTCGTGGGCAGCCCCGAGCTCAACCTGATCCGGGCGCAGAAGGAGATCTCGGACATGGCCGGGCTGTGCGGCTCCATGTTCACCCGGTGGCGCGAGCTGCTGCGCGACGGGACCGGGGACGTCTCCGACGAGGTCGAGCGCTTCCGCGGCCTGGAGGACTACGCGGACCAGATGCGCGACGAGCTGTCGAGGTTCCTGCTCGAGTGCGCCGGCCACGAGATGAGCGCCGACAGGCAGCGCGACATAGGCGAGATGATGCGCATCGTCGTCGACCTGGAGGACATCACCGACGACTGCTTCAGCCTCGTGCTGCTGCTGGACAAGGCGCGGTCGCGCAAGCTCGTCATCGACGCCGAGGAGATCGAGAGCCTGGGCCCGTACACCCTGCTGGTCGAGAATTTCCTGCGCTTCGTCAAGGACAACATCAACGGCGCGATCAGCGAGGAACAGCTGGCCGTAGCCCAGGACCTCGAGAACAGCATCGACGACTTCCGCTCGACGCTCAAGAAGAAGGCGCGCAAGCGGCTCAAGGCCGGCGAGAACGTGAAGGCCGAGCTGCTGTTCATGGACATGGTCAGGCACATCGAGAAGATAGGCGACCACGCGTTCGGCGTGGCCCACGCGCTGAGGACGCGGGACTAGGCGAGCGACGATCGCATCGCGAGCGACGATCGCGCGGCGAGCGACGATCGCGCTTGCCAGCCGCCGGTTCGGCCGTATACTGTCCGTATGAAGACTCATACGGCAAGAACGAGGCGGGCGGCCGTCGCGGCGCTGGTAGCGGTCGCTATGGCGTGGCTGGCCGTCGGCCTGTGGCCGCGGTCAGGCATGGCCGCGCCCCCGCCCTGGCGCGCCGGCGCCGGCGGGGCGCCGCTCGTGCTGGCCCATCAGGGCGGCGCGATGGAACGGCCGTCGTCGACCGACCTGGCCTTCGAGCACGCGGCGGAGATCGGCGTCGACGCGTTCGAGCTCGACGTCGCGCTGACCGCCGACGGCGTCCTCGCGGTGATCCACGACCTCACACTCGACCGCACGACCGACGGCTCCGGCCCTGTCGGCGAGCGGTCCTACGCGGAGATACGGTTCCTCGACGCCGGCTACGGCCTCCTGGGCGACGACGGCGAGGTCGTGCGCGACCCCGAGAGGAACCCGTACATCGGCGTCGGCGCCTACGTGCCGTCGCTCGAGGAGCTGTTCCGCGAATACCCCGCGATGCCGATGCTGATAGAGATCAAGGATTCAGGCGACGCGGGCCTGGCGGCCGCTCGGGAGCTCCGGCGGCTGATAGACGCCTACGGGCGCGCGGCCGTCACCATGGTCGCCTGCAACGACGTGGAGCCGCTCCTGGAATTCGATTCGCTGCCCGGGGAGAGGGTCGCCCGCGCGGCCTCCAAGCCGGAGGCCTACCGCTTCTACGCCTGGCACGCGCTCGGGCTGAACGCTCTGAACAACCGGGCGCCGTACGAGGCGATGAGCCTGTCGCTGACGAGCGAGCTCGGCCCGTTCACGATCGACCTGACGGCGAGGCGGCTTCGCCGCGACTGCGTCGCCCGGGGCCTATCGACGATGTACTGGACGGTCAACGACGGGCCGACGATGGAGCGCCTGCTATCGACGGCGGCGGATTCGGGCGGCGTCGACGGCGTCATCACCGACAGGCCGAGCGAGCTGATCGCCGCGCTGAGGCGGCGCGGCCTCAGGTAGCGCCGCTACCGAGCGGCGGCGGCGCCGGAGAGCGCCTCGGCCAGGCGGTAGACGTCCTCGACGCCGTCGACGAGGATGGCGCCCATGCCCAGCTCGAGCGGCGCCGCGAGGTCTACGTCGTAGCGGTCGCCGACCGACACGCAGGCCCCCGGCTCGGCTCCGGCGAGCCGGGCCGCGAGCAGGTAGGGCTCGGCCGCCGGCTTTGAGCGCATGGTGTCGTCGAGGCCGACGACGGCCGAGAAGAGGCCGCGGACGCCGAGGGCCTCGAGCGTCGCCTCCCCTACCGACCTGGGGTTATTGGTGACCGCCGCGATCGCGGCGCCGAAGCGTTCGCGTAGCCCGGAGATGGCCGCCGATAGCGCCGGATCGGCCGAGAGGAAGCGCTCGGGGCGTATCAGGCGGCGCCGCCACTCGACGCTGGTACCGATATCGACGCCGAGGGCGGCCATCGCGTTGCCGAGGCTCGTGGAGGCGCGGCCCTCGGCGGCCGCGAGCTCGGCCCGGGTCCGTTCGACGAGGGCTGCGACGTCGTCGTACGGCTCGCCCCGGAGCGCGGCCAGCTCGCGCACTAGGACCTCGACCTGGAAGCGGCCGTACTCGCGGTCCGTGTACAGCGTGCCGTCGATATCGAAGAGGAACGCGCCGATACGCTCGGGTACGCGATAGGCCCTCAAGGTCAGAGCGGCAGCGACGGCTGGTGCGCGGCCTGCGCGGCCATCGCCTTCTTGATCTTCTTGGCGATGATCTCGCGGTTGTCGAGCATCGGCGACAGGCTCCGGTTGTGGTGCAGGAGCGAGATGATCTGCGCGAATAGCGTGGTCACGTCGGCCTCTATGTACCACTCCTTCTTGAGGAGCTGGCCGTGGTGCACCGCGTTCGTGCCGATTATCCGGTAGAACAGCCCCTCGCGGTAGGCCTTGTCGAAGTCGTCGATCGCGGTGGCCGAGAACAGCGGCAGCGACACGGCGCAGATCACCTTCGTGGCGCCCTGGTCCTTGAGGTAGCGCATGCCCTTGAGCAGGGTGCCGCCGGTGCCGAGCATATCGTCGGCCATGAACACGGTCTTGCCGCGGATGTCGCCGAGCAGCTTCATCTCGGTGATGTTCGAGTCGGTCGCGTCCTTGGTTACCTTGGAGTAGTCGCGCTCCTTGTACAGCATAGCGAGCGGCTTCTGCAGCGTGCTCGCGTAGAACTTGTTGCGGTCGACCGCGCCGGTATCCGGGGACAGCACGACGAGGTTCTCGTCGCCGACGTCTATGATGCCGGCCAGCTTCTCGATGACCTGGTACGAGGCGTGCAGGTTCTCGAGGCGCAGCTTGTTGAAGCAGTTCTCTATCTCGCGGGAGTGGATGTCGAGGGTGATGATACGCTGGACGCCGTAGTTCTCGAAGATCTGGCCGAGCCTGGCCGCGGTCAGGCCCTCGCGGCCCTTCTTCTTGTGCTGCCTGGAATACGGATAGGCGGGCATGACGAGCGTGATGCGCTCGGCGCCGGCCTGGATCGCGGCGTCTATCGTGACGAGCGTGTTCATCACGTGGTCATTGACCGACAGCTCGCGCTCGTCGCGGCCGTCGTTGAACCTGCAGGGCTGGCGGTTCTCGACGTCCTGGAAGATGTACAGGTCCTTGCCCCGGATCGAGTCGAGGATCTCGGTCTTGATCTCCCCGTTGGCGAACCAGGTGAAGCGCGCGTTGACCTTGAACCTCGGCGCCCGGTACTCGTTGACGTTGCCCGGGATGCATAGCATCGACGAGTAGACGTCGTTCGCGAAGTTGATCTTCCGAGTCACGAGCTCCTTGGATATGTGATAGCGGTCGGCCATCACCTGGACCTTTCGCTCGAAACGGTGCCGATAGATGGTGGACAGCCGCTTGAGGACCTGCTCGGCGAAGCGCTCGCCGCCTGGACAGGCCAAGAGCCCGAGTTTGGTTGGGTCGGAATAATTCATGCGCGCGCCTTTGACGGGAGGAGTTATTCCGAGGATACTCGGGGCCATGCGTTTGGTCAAGGCGAGCGCCGCGCTCGCCCAATAGAAACGGGGACCCGGCGCCGCTCGGCCCCGGGTCCCCGGCCGCCTCCGGCGGTCCTAGCCTAGCGCTTACCAGCGGCCGCGGCCGGGCTGGCCGTCGCCGCGTCCGTATCCCTGGCCGCCCATCATGCCGCCGCCGAAGCCGCCCATGGCGCCGAAGTACTGCGACAGGTCGTAGCTCCTCGAGCCTATAGTCAGCTTGGTAGCCTGGAAGAAGAAGCTGTTGGCGGCGTAGGGCACGGCCTGCTCGTAGCCCTCGAGCTTGACCGCGGCGCCTTCCTTGAGCCCGTCGACGAAGCCGTAGAGCATCTGCGGGATGCGCACGAAATAGGTCGAGCCCTTGACGACGATGGCCGGATGCCCCTGGACGAGCTCGAGCTTGCCCTCTATCGTCTTGATTTCCTGGGGCGCCGGGGCGAGCTGCGCCTGCGGCGCTGTCGCGAATCCGCGGCCGAAGCCCTGGGCGGATACCGCGCCGATGGCGACGAGCGCCATCATGCTTACGATCACGATCTTCTTCATATCGAACTCCTTGCTGGTTCTCGATGTCGTTGGCCTAGGGCCACGGCCGACCTTGTCGGCGATAATAATTAAGCAAGGATCGTGCCAAGCACAGCGAACAGGATGGAATATTTATTATTTTCTTTTTATATTAGGAATTATACGAATGATAAAAACAAGCCGACCATAATCCAGCTTGTAAGGCTGCCGCGCCACGTGAATTATTTTCACGAACGGCGCTTACGCGACGGGAAATACGATCTCGAAGCGGGTTCCGCGACCGAGCTCGCTTTCGACGAGCAGCCTGCCGCCCATAGCCTCGACGAAGCGCCTGGTGATGGCCAGCCCGAAGCCCTTGCCCTGTTCTCCGGAGGTGCCGAGGGTCAGCTTGGTGCGGCCGGGCACGAACAGCTTGGCGAGCTGGTCCGCCGTCATGCCGACGCCCGAGTCCTCTATGGCGACAGACCGGTTCGGCCCTATAGTCGCCCGTACCGAGCCGCCGGGCCTCGAATACTTGATCGCGTTCGAGAGCAGGTTGCGCAGCGCCGTGGCGAGCGCCCGCCTATCGGCTACGACGG
>ERZ795053.4088-NODE-4088-length-16045-cov-5.099375_pt1 | contig 16045 bp, 14 predicted proteins | sample MGYA00375137_ERZ795053 | MGnify/ENA primary metagenome ERZ795053 (study PRJEB30182, sample SAMN05720284) | activated sludge metagenome | isolation source: Anaerobic digester | place: Hong Kong | collected 2014-12-17 ...
CCTATCGTAGTGACGATTATTATGGTGGTGGGTGCTAATATGCTTAGCAAAAAAAAGACGCTGGTACGTTACTTGCCTTCAGTGGAAACTCTTGGAAGTGCAACAATAATTGCAACGGATAAAACAGGTACGATCACCTTAGGGAAATTGGAAGTCAAAGAGATTTTTGGTAAAGCACCTCTTATTCAAAAAGTTGCCGCTTTGTCATGCATTAAAGAAAGCTTGGATCCTTTGGATCAAGCCCTTGTACAATCTATTGAAGAATTCGATTCTTATCATCAAAATTCCAAGATAGTTGAATCCATACCTTTTGATACAAAGCTTCGTTTTGCTGGAAATATTATTGAAGAAAAAGGGGTTAAACAAGTCTATTTAAAAGGGGCTTATGAATCTTTAAAGGAAAAAGCCAAAGGGCAACATTGTTTATCTTTTGATGAAAAAATTAGAGAAATGAGTCAAAGAGGGCTTCGTGTATTGGCTTTTGCAAAAGGAGAGCAAAAAGAAAATGTCCAGATTGTGGGACTTATAGGTTTTTATGATCCTCCTAAAAAAAATGTCAAAGAAGCGATACGCCTTGCTCATAATGCCAGAATTCGATCCTTAATGCTGACAGGGGATCATCCTTTAACAGCTCAGGCGATTGCACAAGAAGTGGGGATAGAACATAAAAAGGTTTTAACCGGCGTAGAAATAGAGAAAATGAGCGATCATGAGGTTATTGAAGCTTTGAAAGAGGTTTCAGTAATAGCTAGAATACTTCCTGAAAATAAACTGCGGATCGTACAACTACTTCAGAAAAATAAGGAAGTGGTAGCGGTTTCAGGAGATGGAGTCAATGACGTTCCTGCTTTAAGGGCAGCTGATCTTGGAATTGCAATGGGATCCGGAACGGAAGCTGCTCAGGATGCTGCTAAAATGGTGATTACGGATAATAATCTGCAAGTGATTGTGGATGCTGTTGAAAAAGGGCGTGTGATTGCTCAAAATATTCGGAAGGTTATTTATTATCTTCTTTCTTCTTCCTTGATGGAAATCGTCTTGATTTCTTTTGCAGTGATTTTGATGATGCCACTTCCACTTCTTCCCATTCAGATCTTATGGATTAATTTTGTCACTGACGGTGTTTTGGATAAATTGTTTGTATTTACTAAAGCTGAAGAAGATGTGATGAATAGGGCTCCGAAAAAACCAGAGAAACAGTTTTTCGATGGGATTCAGCTATTTAGAGTTCTCTTTTTTGGAGTTAGCATGGGGCTTTCAGCTTTATGGCTTTTTTCATATTTAAATCATCTTTATTCTTATCGTTTAGCGACAACCATCACCTTCACATCTGTTGTTTCAATTCAGTGGTTTAATGGAATTCAGGCGCAAAAAGAGAAACAGCCTTTCTTCCTTCATTTGAAGAAAAGTTTTCAGATCAATCCTTATATTTATTTAGGAGCTTGTCTTGGCATTGCTTTGCAACTACTTGCGGTATATGTCCTAAGTCCCTGGTTTCATACTGAGAAAATGGCTTTGCATCATTGGTTTTACCCAATAATGTTTTCCATTATTGGGTTTTTGATTATAGAATTGCGTAAATGGCTTGAAAGAATTATTTTTCATTCAGCCTGAGCAAATTCATACATTACAGGATATACGATTTCAAAATATTGTCCTTCTTCGGATAATTTTTTGACACGCTCGGCTTCTTTTTTGAATTCTTTATTAATATCTGATAGGAAAGTAAGTCCATTTTCTGTTTGAACAAAAGGATCGATGCCTCGATATTTGCCTTTTAGAAGATAGTTTCCACTGTCTTTTGCAATTTCATAATAATTTTTTATATTGTAGCAATGCTGCAAATAACAGTTGATGATGGCATCATTGATGGAAAAGAGTTTTTGTAGAATAACTTCATCGTAGCTAAATAAGATTTCTTCTTTGGAAATAAGACCTATTTCCAAAGCTCTTTGAACGGCTTTGCTTGACCATAGGTAGATCAGATCATTTTCTATCGAATTCCAGAAGTGTTCTGTAAAATAGAGAGAAAGATCTGCAAGAGTTTTTGCATCTTTCTCATTTGAAAAATACCAATATCCATTTTCAAAATGAAGTGAGGATATGATTTTTTGAATATCCTCTTCTGTCATTAAACGAAATATGATGGCAGAATGAAAATTATATTCGATACGGTCTGCACAAAGGTGTGGAAGAGGCTTTTCAAGACAATCGTAATCTTCAATATGAGGATCTGCTACAGAAAGGTCATATCCGTATTTTTGTAGGATTTTATCAACACCCATTTGTTTTAAATGCCAAAGATGGATTGAATCCTGAAACGAATCTTTCTGATCTTTGTGAGAAAAAATTCGATCTCCAAGATGTGAAAAAACCGTATGTGAGGTGTCGTGCAAAAGTCCGGCGATCAATTCTTCTTTTTCAGCACCGAATAAAGTTAAAAGATGAAAAACGCCTAAAGAATGATCGAAGCGAGAATAATCAGGCATATTCTTGATATATTTCGTAGGACCGGTTTGATCGATATGTTTCAGCCTTTGCATGGCTTTTGATTCGATAAGCTCTAAAAATAGGGGGTCTGTAATTTCGATTGTTCCGAATATTGTTGAGAAGTTTTTACAAAATATGAATAGGGGTAAAAATAATAGAATTAAAATAATGCTTTTGTTTTTCATATGATCCTGGAATTTTTTTTGAGTAAGGTTTTATCGAAAAACTTATTTCTAATTCAAGGAGAAATCTATAAAAAAAGCACCTAAAGAGGTGCTTTTTTTATAGACAAAGTTCGTTTTTAAGATCTTCTATTTTGTCTGTTTTTTCCCATGAAAAAATATTCCTGCCGAAATGCCCATAGGCAGCTGTTTTTTTGAAAATAGGTTGCCTTAGATTTAAGTGAGAGATGATTTCATAAGGTTTTAATGGGAAGACTTTTCTGATAACTTCTTCAATCTCTTGTTCTGGCACAATCGAAGTTCCAAAAGTATTTACATAAATGGAAATAGGTTCTGCAATGCCTATGCAATAAGATAATTGGACTTCACAACGTTTTGCGATTTTTGCAGCTACGATATTTTTGGCGATATATCGGGCCATATAAGCTGCTGAACGATCTACCTTAGAGGGATCTTTCCCAGAAAAACATCCTCCTCCATGACGTCCCATGCCTCCGTATGTGTCAACGATGATTTTTCTTCCGGTAAGGCCTGCATCCGCTTCGGGTCCACCGATAACGAAAAGACCTGTTGCATTGATGTGAAATTGAGTATTCTCATTGATGTAATTTTTGCATACCGGATATATCACATATTCTTTTATGAACTCTTCCAGTTCTTCTTTTGGAATGTTTGGATCATGCTGTGCAGCAATGACGATTTTTGTGACTTCTATAGGCTCATCATTGACGTATTTGACTGTCACTTGTGTTTTGCCGTCCGGACGTAGCCATGGGAGGATCTTTGCTTTTCTAACATCTGCAAGCCTTTTAGCAAGTTTGTGGGCGAGCAGGATAGGAAGAGGCATCAATTCTTCAGTTTCAGAAGAAGCATAGCCGAACATGATTCCTTGATCTCCGGCACCTTGTTCGTGGTTTTCTGTGATATTTACCCCTTGTGCGATATCCGGGCTTTGTTTGTTAATTAGTGGCATGATCGCACATTCTTTTGCTGAAATACCGTAATTTGGATGTATGTATCCGATTTCTTCCAAAGTATTTCTTGCTATGGCATTGATATCAATTGTTGCTGTCGTTGTGATTTCTCCGGTGATTAATATACTTCCTTTTGAAGATACTGTTTCACAGGCAACCCTTCCTTGAGGATCCTGTTTCAATATAGCATCCAATATGGCATCTGAAATTTGATCACATATTTTGTCTGGATGACCTTCAGTAACGGATTCAGAGGTAAAAAAATAGGTTCTTTCTTCAATGCCATAGCATAAGCTGAATAATGCTAGGATTAAAAGAGATAAGCGTTTCATAAATTCTGCCTTTTTGAGAAAAACTTAAAAAAAAGAGTATAGGAAAATCATTAAATTCGATTGAAGTTTATTTTAAAATATTTTTGTTTTTTCGCTCTTTGCGTTTTTTCTGTTTTCGAATCTTTTCATTTTTCAGATCTTGAATGGTTTTTCTTTTTAAGACGTTTTTTTCATATAAGTCGCAAAGTTCGCGTCTGGCAAAAAAACGATTTTCTTCCCTTTGACGGGATTTTTGGGCTTTGACGCTTAGGTTTGTGGGGAGATGTTTAAGAAAAACGCAGCTATAGGATTTTTGAACCTTCTGTCCGCCTTTACCGGATGCTAAAATGAACTTCTCTTCTAGATCCTTTTCAAAGATTTGAAGCTCTTGCATCCTTTCATGGAGCTGTTCTAATTTTTTTTCGGTAATTGCCATGCTTTTTATTTTTTAGAGTATGTCATCGGATGACAAAAGAGAAGAGAAAACTGGAGGAAGTTTCGAGGTGATGAAGATTTTTTCTCCTGTTATCGGATGAATGAATCCAAGTGTTTGTGCATGTAGAAAGAGTCTTTTATTTGCTTGGTGATAACGTTTATCACCAACAATTGGATGACCTTCAGAAAAAAGATGATAACGGATTTGATGCTTTCTTCCGGTTTCTAAAGTGACTTTGACTTTTGAATAATTTTTGGTTGTTTGTAAAGTTTCATAGTGGGTAATGGCAAGCTTGCCTTGACTATTATTTGTTTCAGTTACCGATAGGTTTTTCAATTCTTTTAAATAAGAGGAAATGGTTCCTTTAGTCTTTTTTAAGCTACCATGAATAATTGCTGTATAAGTTCTTTCAATATCATGATTTTTGAAAAGTTCTTTCATAGATTGACGCATTGGGAATGTTTTAGTAAAAACCAAAACGCCTGAAGTATCTCTATCAATACGGTGAACAGGATAGAGGTTTTCTAAGTTTAAATGCTTTCTGAGCAAATACATGGCATTTATTTCTTTATGCGCATCATTCAAAGGTACGGAAAGTAAATTAATGGGTTTGTCGATGAAAACTAAATGATCATCTTGATAAAGAATTTCAAAGGGAGCTGTGTCAGGCTTGCTTTTTTGATTGAGAACTACTTTGTCGGTTGGAAGAATCGATAAATGGGGTTTTGTTGTAATTTGACCATTCACGGAAATTCTTTTATGCAGAATCCACGATTTGATAGTGCGTTTGGATGTGTCAGGATACATATTTTGCAAATGTTGAGATAAGGTCATAATTTCACCAATGTAATAGTCATGAAAAGAGGGATTTCTTTACGTAATCTGTTTTCTATTTTAGCAAAAGGGCCTGAAGTACTTTTCTTGTCTGATATCCATTCATCAATGGATTCAATAAGAAGGCCTGATTTTTGAAACCATTTTGAGTAAACAGAGAGGGGTGTGTGATGAGAGAAAACTGTTTTAGAACGGTCATTTTTTGATGGAGCTGTCTGAATTGGAATTTTCATCGGAGATAGGTATGCGCTAACCTCACGTGTCATTTTTCTGTTTTTTTGATCGATATGCCAAGAAGTTTGACGGGGGATTCTGAAAAATGGATGATTCAGAACCAATATCATTTTCCCCTTCGATTTAAGATGGGAGGCGGCATGGGTGATTGCGGCATTTCCATCATCGATATCCTGAAGAGATAAGATGAAGGTAACAAAATCAAATTCATTTTTAAGGTCTATTGGCAAAGTGGCATCATGTTCAATAAATTGATGATTCTTTTTGCGATTGGATTTTTTTGCTTCCTTAATCAAAGATCCTGATAAATCCAAACCTACATATTGCCAATCCGATGGGATAGTTTTCGAAAGAATTCCCTGGCCGCATCCAATATCTAAAATAGAGGCTTTTTTTATTTTTGCAAATTGAAGCATATTTTCAATATTGGGTAGAATAACATTTTTATGATAATAATGACCTTCATCGCCAACAAGTTTATTGTACCAATGATTGACATTTTCAAAAGAACGTGATTGATGCATGAGATTTGCCTTAACTTTTTCATGAATAATTATAAGAAAATCGTAAAGATTTTTACAAGTTTATAATAATTATTTTTCTTATTTTCTTATAAAATATAATAACTCCAGTAGATAAAAAAAATAAAAGGTGTTAAATATAAATTTTAAGGAAATTTATATTTATATGGATTGGATTCACACATCATTATTTGAACTTTATAAAATTGGTCCTGGGCCTTCTAGTTCCCATACGATAGGACCTATGCGAGCAGGTTATGATTTTTTGCAAAAAATCAAAGCGCTCAGCCCTGAAAAAAGAAAAAATATTTCACATATCGATGTTCATTTGTTTGGCTCTCTTAGCGCAACTGGTAAAGGACATGGTACGGATCGAGCGGTATTGGCAGGATTACTTGGAATGCAACCGGATACCTGCGATGCTCATGAAGTATTGAATCTTTTGAAAGATCCTCTAGAAACTTATGCAATTGATTTGGGAGACCAAAAAATTGTATTCAAATCTGAGAATATGATTTTTGATGCGATCCAACATGCTTTTCCTTTTAGAAATACAATGATTTTGAGGCTTTTTTCGGAAAATGAACTACTACTTGAAAGAGAATATTATTCTGTCGGCGGAGGGTTCATCGAGATTAAAGGGGAAAGCGATGAAGATGAAAAAAGGGATTTTCGTTATCCCTATTCGAATTTTGAACAATTGAAAGAGATTGTTAAAAAAGAAAAACTTTCTATTCCAGAGATTATTTTAGAAAATGAAATGTCTTTAACAAAACTTTCCAAAGAAGAAATTGAGAAAAAATTAGATCACGTTATTGATGTGATGTTGAAATCAGTGGAAGCGGGTTTGCAGGCTGAAGGAAAATTACCGGGGCCTATTGGTCTTTCTCGAAAAGCGAAAAGGCTTTTTGAAACAGCGGAAAAAGAATCTGCTACAAATCCGGATCGTTATCTTGTTTTTCTCGATGCTTTTGCTTTAGCAGCATCGGAAGAAAATTCCGCTTGTCATCTTGTTGTTACAGCTCCAACGTCTGGTGCCGCCGGTGTGATGCCTGCTCTTCTTTATTATTATAAAAGATTTAAAAAGGCGACTTTGGAAGATTTAAGAAAAGGTATGATGGTTGCAGCTGCGATTGGTTTTGTTGTGAAGCATAATGCCAGTATTTCGGGAGCTGAAGTGGGCTGTCAAGGGGAAGTGGGGACTGCTTCATCAATGGGAGCTGGAATGGTTTCTTTTTTAGAGGGGCGTGATGTTAGGACTATCGAAGCTTCGGCGGAAATCGCTATGGAGCATCAATTGGGACTTACATGTGATCCTGTTGCAGGTTATGTGCAAATTCCTTGCATTGAAAGAAATGCTGTCGGAGCTGTGACAGCTTATAATGCTCATTTGCTTTCATCTTCTGGGGATCCAAACAAGCAGATGGTATCGTTCGATGCTGTTGTCAAAGTTATGTTGGAGACAGGACAAGCTATGTGCATGAAATATAAAGAAACATCGCTTGCCGGTTTAGCTCAATGTGAAGTGTTTTGCTGATTTGCTTATCGCAATTTTGATCGATTTTTGTTAACCTTTTTAAGAAAAATCGAGGTGCCTTGTGGAGCAAATTATAACTCTTTATCAAAAGCCATTAAAAGAGCTTCTTTTTCAAGCTATTTCTTTGCAGGGTTTAAGACAAAAAAATATTGAAAAATGTTCCCTTCTATCTATTAAAACTGGTGGTTGTTCTGAAGATTGCAAATATTGCGCTCAATCATCTCGGTATTGTTCAAGCGTACAGATTGAAAAAATAACCGATATTAATTACGTTGTTGAAAAAGCAAGAGAGGCAAAAAATTCTGGAAGCGATTATTTTTGTTTATCGGCTGCTTGGAGAAAAGTTCGCGACAATCTGGATTTTCAAACAGCATTGAAAATGGTTGAAGCTATTAAAGAAAATGTGGGTATACAAGTGTGTTGTACATTTGGAATGCTTACATATGAGATGGCTCAAAAATTAAAGGATGCAGGGGTTGTTTACTATAACCATAATTTAGATACATCAGAATCTTTCTATCCCGAGATTATAACGACTAGAAAGTATCAGGATCGTTTGGAAACTTTGAAAAATGCAACACAGGCAGGACTTAAGATTTGTACTGGTTGTATATTGGGACTTGGTGAGAAAGTTTCCGATCGTATTGAATTGATTCATACTTTAAAGAATTTGCCTCATGCTTTGGATGCTTTTGTTTTAAATACATTGATACCGATCCCAGGAACACCTTTGGAAAAAAATTCTCATGTTCCTTTTAAAGATGTGATTCGTTTTATTGCTGTTTGTCGGATTACTTTAAAGAATACTCAATTAAGATGGGCTGCCGGCAGAGATTATTATTCCGATGCCGAGCAGATGTTAGCTATGCTTGCAGGTATTGATTCCATTCATGTAGGAGCCAAACTTTTGACAGCCAAAAATCATTTGTTTGCAAAAGATGCTCAGTTTTTAAAGCTTTTTGAAGAAAAGATCGATTCCATAGATTCTTTAAGCCTTGTATAAACCTCTTCTAATTCCTCTTTTTTTATGCAATAGGGAGGAAGTAGATAAATGGTATTTCCAAGAGGACGGATATAGATTCCTTTCTCATACAGGTTTTTTTGGAGTCTTTTTCCAATCGTGCTTAAATAACCTTCATCTTCTGCAAAGATATCAAATGCCATCATGGTTCCCACTACCCGGATATTTTTTATAAAGGGTAATGAGGAAAGCATTTGAATATATTTACGATGCCACGATTCTATTTCTTTATAGAGAGGTTTTTCTTTCAAAAGTTTTAAAGAAGCTATTGCAGCTTGGCAAGCAATTGGGTTGGCTGTATAGGAATGCCCGTGATAAAAAGCTTTTAAAGGATCGTCGCTTAAAAAACCTTTGTAGATAGTTTCAGAGGCGATAGTAAGGCCAAGAGGTATGAAGCCTCCCGTGATTCCTTTTGAGACACAGACAATGTCGGGAACTGTCTTGGCTTTGATAAAAGAAAATAACTCTCCGGTTCTTCCAAATCCTGTCATCACCTCGTCATAAATGACGATGGTATCATATTTTTTACAAAGTTTTGAAAGCGTTTGAAGATATTCTATAGAGCAGATGCGCATGCCTGCGGCACCTTGTATCAAAGGTTCAATGATAAGAGCAGCTATTTGATGAGTTGATAATAATTTTTCTACATGCTGTATCGAGTTTTTTTCTTTTTGTTTCCTATCTGGATCATTTTCAAAAGTAGAGGGAAAAGAAACTCTTTTCACATCGAAAAGAAGGGGGTTGAAAGGTTTTGAAAACATGGATCTGCTGCCCACAGACATCGCTCCAATTGTATCGCCATGATAGGCTCCTTCGAAGGCTATAAATTCTTTTTTATCATGATTGCCGATATTTAGATGATATTGATATGCCATTTTTAAAGCGACTTCTACAGCTGTGGAACCATTGTCGGAGAAAAAAAAGGAATTCAACTCTTCTGGAAGGAATTCTTGGAGAAGAGAGGTAAGCTCTTTTGCTGGAAGATGAGAAAAATTAGCAAAGATGACCTGTTCCAGTTGTTTTGCCTGCATGGCGATTGCTTCACTTATGGATTCTTCGCAATGACCATGTAAAATTACCCACCATGAGGAAATCATGTCTTTTAAAACTTTTCCATCTTTCAGATATAAATTGAGTCCTTTTGCAGATAGGACTTCAGGAAAAGATTGATCTTTCATTTGTGTGAAAGGATGCCATAGGTTTTTCATACAAAATGCTCCTTGAAAAGTGTTTTAAAAGTTTCTGGGGTGATTTTATTTAGGTGAGGAATTTGTGCAATGACCGGAATATTGCCGTGGGTTTCTATTGCTTTTTTATTTGAAAGGTTTACCGGACCATTCATGATGATCCCATGGATAGGAATTTGCCTATTTTTTAAAGCTTCGATTGTCAGTAGAGTGTGATTGATGGTTCCAAGTGAACTTCTAGTGACTATGATAGTGGGTAGGTTGAATTTTTTCATTAAGTCAATTACAAGATCTTTTTTCTTATTGAGCGGTACCAATACCCCGCCGCATCCTTCAACAATTAAAGGATTTGTGCCAATTTTCGGAAGATGGATTTGATCCATTTCGATTTCGATATTGTCGATTTCAGCTGCAGCGTGAGGTGATAGAGGAGTTTTTAAAAGGTATGTTTCTGGATGAAAAAAAGAAGAAGGAAGATTGGTTATTGATTGAATCCAGGTCTTATCATGAGGATTCCCTGATTGGATTGGTTTGAAGTAATGAGCTTTAAGTCCTTGGCATAATAATGCTGCAATAAAAGTTTTCCCGACATCGGTGTCGGTGCCTGTGAGAAATATCTGCTGGGGAAGTCTATTTTTTTTCATAAATTTTGATCATGGTGATGCTGTAGGTTATTGTAAGGGGTTTGTTAAAATCCTTTTGAAGGGTTTTTATGATAGAACAAGGTAGGAGGACTCTTTTTTTCTGATAATTGGTTCCTGTTTTTTTGAAGCTTTTTAAAAAATCGATTGAGGAAGAATAGGTTATGGAAACGGTTTCTTTTTCCATTAAATAATGATACTTTTTCTTATCTAGAATTTTTTGAACATCAGTTGTTTTCGGTAATGGATTTAAAGTATAGGGAAAGTCTTTTTCTTTGCATATTTCCCTCCACTTTTCAAAACTATCATTATCTAGAAAAGAGATATAGGCGGAGCCATTTTTTTTCAGGGCATTGTATATCTTCTCAAAACTTTTGGACAGATTTTCAAACCACTGCAAGCCTAATGATGAAAAAATAATGTCGAATTTATCAGGAATATTGTCTGAGTCAATATCAAGGGCTTGAAATTGATGCGTTAAAGGATTGAATAGATTTTCCTTTTCTAATTCACATTTACAAATAGTAAGAGATTCATTGGATAGATCCGTTATCAAACACTTTGCGTCCATTAAATGAGGAAAGATTTTTTGTGTAAAGATGCCGGTTCCAGCAGCTATTTCTAAAAATTCTTGTATATCTCTTTTATTTTGATGTTTTAGATAAAAGTTTAAAAATTTTTGGTTTGCAATTTTTTGAAAGTGGGCATGTTTATGATAGCTTTTGGCGGATTTTGCAAATGTTTTCTTTAAAAGAATCTTACGGGATTCCTTTTGGATGATATTAGAGATTAAAGAGCTATGGGTCAGAGGTAGATTATGGGAGGATGTTTGGATTGGAATTATGCTGCTTTGAGAAAGATTTTCATGCAGGATCTTTGCTTGGTTGAATGGTGCGACCCTATCTTCAGTGCCATGGATGATGAGGATTTTTGGAATATGTTGAATTTTGGCAATATCGAATTTCTCTGAAGCGAGTTTTTTTAAATCGTTTTGAAGTAATGATGTATTGATAATTTTTTTTTCATTAGAGGGTGCTCCGCAGACATTTCCGAAATCTTTCAGAACTGCTTCTGGGGATTTTGGAAATTTTCGTTCCATTGCCTTAAGGCGTATAAGCTGTTTTTTGTCTGTAAGTCCTTCTTGAAAGGAAATGAAGGAGCTGATGATGATTAAAAGCTCTAGTTGTTCAAAAAGATCTTCTGGGAATAAATGTAGTCCAAGAGAGTGAACGATACCAATGGCTGGATTTTTTAATTGGTAATGATAAAAAGGTTTTTCGAAATAACCTCTATCGAAGCTGATGACATTAAAATCCTCGAATTTATGATCACTTGCATCATGTCCCCATCCATGATGGTAAAAATATTGGAGATTATTCATCATCTTTATTCCAATTCATGATAGCGTCTGCAAGATCATCGATTTGTTTTTTTGAATGTTTTAATGATAGTGCAATTCTAAGTCTCGGTTGATTTTGGGGGACTGTTGGAGGTCTTACAGGGAAAAGATGGAATCCTTTGCAAAGTAGATAATCATGCATGGAATTCATCTTTTCAATGTTGTCGAATACGATAGGAATAATATGGCTCTCGCTATTAAGTGTTTTGAATTTGGCTTTTGTCAATTTGAGTTTAAATTTTCTACCTTCTTCTAGAAGATTTTTTCTTTCTTTTTTAATTAAAGGAATGATCTCTAAAGCCGCATTGATGCTTCCTAAAATTGCGGGAGGAAGAGCTGTGGAATAAATGAAGCCAGGACATTTATTTACAAGATATTGTTTGATTTCTTTGGAAGAGGCAATAAATGATCCGAAAGATCCAAATGCTTTGCCAAAAGTGCCTAAAGCAAGTTCTTCTTTGCGTCTTGGTGTAAAAAGACCTTCTCCTTTATCTCCAAAAAGTCCTATCGCATGAGCTTCATCGATATAAAGAAAGGTTTGATGTTTTTCAGATAAATAACGCAGATATTCCAGATCACTTCTGTCTCCGTCCATTCCATAAAGAGATTCCGCAATGATCATTTTAGTTTCATTTGCAGAAGAGTATTTTGTTAATAATGTTTCCAGATGTTCAAGATTGTTATGAGCAAAACGAATGATTTTTGCACCTGATAGATGAGCTCCTTGTATAAGACTGTTATGGGATAGCTTATCCATAAAAATGATGCTTTTAGCATTCATAAGCGTTGGAATAATGGAAATATTTGCTTGAAATCCAGAGTTGAATAAAAGAGCTTCTTCTGAGTTTTTTAAATCTTTCAGTCTGTTTTCTGTGTTTAAATAGATATTTGTATTTCCGGAAATCAATCGGGATCCTGTTGATCCGGTTCCATATAAATGGGTAAATTCTATTGCGTTTTTTTGCAAAAGAGGGTGTTTGGATAGATTTAGATAATCATTGGAGGAAAAATCAATGATATTTTCAGGAAGTATGTTGAGTTTTCGAAATAGTTTTTTGTTTTGGATCAATTGAAGATGAGAACTAATTTCTGCAGTTAAATTCATAGGATAACGTATCAATTTTAGAAAAAAAGATACGTTATCTTCTATGGAAATTCAACTGAAAAATTTATTGAATATTTACAGCTTCTTCAAATAGTGGGTCTTTTTCGATCTCTCCTACAAATGGAAAATCCAGTACTTTCGGAATCAATTCCATAGGATTGAGTGTTTTAATCAATTTTGGAAGACCTACTTCTATGAATACAGATCGCATGAATACTTGAATAATTGCTTTTTCAATTTCATCTAAAGGAAAACCTGTTTCTGAAGAAATGTTGGTAAAAGTTAAATTCTTGATAGGAGGAAAGGTGGATTTTTTGCCATTTTCCCTTACAAGGGTTACAAGAATATTATTCAAGCTAAGTTTTTTGATTAAATATTTCTTCTGAGAGGTTTTTTTTGTAGGTTTTTCCTTACTTGTATCATCATTTGTTTTCATAATGGAAGACCAGTTATTTTGATCTCCGGTTCTATTGAATAATTCAATACCAACTTCTATATCATCAAGTTCGATTTCATCAATGATGAGTTTTTTGCCGGTAATCTTACTGTAAGAAGATTCTACTTTGATTTTTTTCGTTTTTAAAGCGGTTTTGGATTTTGCTTTGGAGGGATTACCAATAAATAATTTGTTAATGCTAAGTTGATGGGGGGATAAAAATATTGATCCGATGGAGACAGGTACGTTTAATTTATTGGATAAACGGTGGGAGATGATTTTTGGTGCAGCCATAAATACAATGATTAATGCAATTGTAAGAATGCTAAGAATAAAAACTAGAAATAGTGTAAGTTTTTTCATATTTCCTCCTAGAAGGTATCTTTTCTGAAGATAACGGGATCAATAAAAAAACAAAAGAAGAATGTAAAAAAAAAATAATTGAAAAAGGCGCCTGGAAAAGGCGCCTAATATGATTTTGGAAAAATTAATAACCCATTCCAGGAGGCATTTGCGGCGCTGCAGCACTATTATCATCACTTTCTTCTTCAGTAATGATAGCTTCTGTTGTTAATAATAATCCGGCAACGGATGCTGCAAATTGTATCGCGCATCGTACAACTTTTGTCGGATCTACGATACCTTTTTCGAACATGTTTCCATATTCATCATTTTTAGCATCGTAACCTTCTTCGGTTTTGAGGGTTTTTACTTTTTGTACAACGATGGATCCTTCGACTCCAGCATTTTTAGAAATTTGTTTTAAAGGATAATGAAGGGCTTTTAAAATGATTTCCGCTCCAACTTTTTCATCGCCAGAAAGATTTTTGATTAGTTCTTCAAGTTTTGTACAAGAACGGATGAAAGCAGTTCCTCCGCCTGGAAGGATTCCTTCTTCGACAGCTGCTTTTGTTGCATGCATCGCATCATCAACACGGTCTTTTTTCTCTTTTAGTTCGATTTCTGTTGCTGCTCCAACTTTAATGACTCCAACGCCACCGGCTAATTTGGCAAGTCTTTCTTGAAGCTTTTCTTTATCGTAATCAGATGAGCTTTCTTTGATTTGATTTCTGATGAGTGCAACCCTATCTTCTAAGATTTCTTTTTTGCCAAGACCTTCAACAATCGTAGTGTCATCTTTTTTGATGATGATTTTTTTAGCTTGTCCCAGCATGTCGATAGTAGCATTTTCTAGTTTGATGCCTAATTCTTCGGAGATGAATTGGCCACCTGTTAATATTGCTATATCTTCAAGCATTGCTTTTCTGCGATCACCAAATCCGGGAGCTTTTACAGCACACACTTTTAATCCAGCGCGGATTTTGTTTACAACTAAAGTAGCTAAAGCTTCACCTTCGACATCTTCTGCAATGATTAAAAGAGGTCTTCCTGATTCTGCAACAGGTTGCAAAATTGGAAGGAATTCTTTCATATTTGATATTTTTTTCTCGAAGATTAAGATGTAAGCATTTTCTAAGACAGCTTCTTGTTTTTCTGCATCGGTTACAAAATAAGAGGATAAGTAACCTCTATCAAAATTCATTCCTTCCACAACATCCAATGTTGTTTCAAAGCCTTTCGCTTCTTCGACAGTAATTGTTCCGTCTTTTCCGACTTTTTCCATTGCTTTAGCTATAATGGTACCGATTTCTGTGTCACCGTTTGCAGAAATTGTAGCAACTTGTTCAATTTCCTTTGTGTTTTTGATCGGTTTGGAAATGGATTGGATTTCTTCAATGACAGTTTTTACTGCTTGATCAATTCCTTTTTTCACAATAATAGGATTGGCTCCTGCTGTGATCAAACGAAGACCTTCGGAATAAATAGCTTCAGCAAGTACTGTAGCTGTTGTAGTACCGTCACCTGCTTTATCGGCAGTTTTGTTGGCTACTTCCTTAACCATTTGAGCGCCCATGTTTTCATGTCTGTCTTTTAGTTCGATTTCTTTGGCTACAGTAACGCCGTCTTTTGTGATGTGAGGTGCACCAAATGATTTATCGATAACGACATTACGTCCTTTAGGTCCCAGTGTTACTTTTACAGCTGATGCAAGTGTTTGAACACCTTTAAGAATTTTTTGTCTTGCTTCTTCTTTAAATTTAATATCTTTTGCAGTCATGGTTTGCTCCTCTGTTATTGTTCGATTATTGCGATAATATCGTCTGATTTAACAATGATGAATTCCTCATCGTCAATTGTCACTTCTTGACCTGCGTATTTTTCCATTAAAACGATGTCGCCAGGTTTTACTTCAGGTTTGATTGTTTGTCCATTTTCGATTTTTCCAGGTCCTACTGCAATTACAGATGCCATTTCCTGTTTCTTTTTTGCGCTATCTGGAATTATGATTCCGCCTTTGACAGTTTCTTCTGATTCCAATCGTTTTGTTACAACACGATTAGATAAAGGTTTGATTTTTGTTGTTGTCATAATAACCTCCGAAAGTTATTGGTCGATTATTGGTTTTTAAAAAATGAAATATTAGAAAAAGAATCTTATTTTTTCAAGAAAATTTGGCAAAAGATGTGAAAGAGTGCTAAATTTTTGCTAAACTAAAATTTATAACAAATTTAATTTGTAATATTGCTCTGTTTCGTTATGATGACAAATGGCCTGAAAAAATTAACAAAAAGACTTAGATAATGAATATTTTTAAAAAATGTATTCTGTTGCTGGTAATAATTTTAAATATTAAAGGATATGCAATCAATTATATTAGCTGCAGGAATGGGCAGAA
>ERZ795053.4090-NODE-4090-length-16042-cov-17.265778_pt1 | contig 16042 bp, 18 predicted proteins | sample MGYA00375137_ERZ795053 | MGnify/ENA primary metagenome ERZ795053 (study PRJEB30182, sample SAMN05720284) | activated sludge metagenome | isolation source: Anaerobic digester | place: Hong Kong | collected 2014-12-17 ...
GGTTCTGCCGGCCAGATCTTCCAGTGCTTTGAACAAACCCAGTTTGTCCAGTACAGGCGGAGACAGACTCCTTGCAATGGCCCTCAGCTGATCGATGCTTTCCTGCAGGTGCTGACCGAGTTGTCCGAGTTTTTCGTGCTGATGCTCATCGGCAGAGCGGATGCTTCCAAGTTGCATCTTTGCCACGTTAAGCAGCGTACCTACATCATCGTGTACATTCCTTGCAATGCGCTGTCTTTCTTCCTCCTGGGTCTCCATCACAGATTCAAGAAGTCGCTGTCTGTAAATGGTCTCCTGTTCCTGAATGATCTGTTTTTGCTGGACAAAGCGTTTTTGATACAGCACCACAAAGACCACTACCAGCAGTGCCAGTGTCAGGAACAGCAGGGTAGATACAAAGATCAGGAATATGATGTCACCGGCGTTTTCCATCTATAGAATCCTATACCTAATAAAACATTAAAAACAATATTAACAAGATTATTGATGTTCCAGAGCACCCGGAAGCTGGACCCTACTTCAGCGTTGTGTATGAGGTACCCGACGCTACTCACCGCCAGTAGTCCGAAGTATTTAAATAACGCTGCGGTATTGATCCAGAATAGCGGATACGTGCGCAGATCTTCCACCTCAGGATTCTGAAGCAGTTGCTGAAAAAAAACCAAAGGTAAAGGCGCAATGAGCAACAGGTGTGAGGTTCTGGCAAAACTTGGCTGAACATAGGGTCCGGCCAGCAACCACCAGTCGGCGGCACCGATCAGTAACCCGACAATAGCAGCAAACGGCAGTAGATTTCGAACGGTTCCCGGCTTCAGGATCATCCGGTAAAAAGAAAGGAACATCAGCAGGTCCATGATGCTGTCCACATGCATCACAAACTGGTTGTTGACATGATATATGATAACTGTTATATAGGAGGTGATCTCCGAGGCGATCTCAATGCAGAGATAGATGAACAAAGGTCTGCCGGCCCTGAATCTGAATACCCTGCTGTGAATGCCCCCCGCCAAGGCAACCAGGTAGGAGACATACATGATATACAGGATATTCATGTAAAGCTGACTCATCCACGCTATTGATCACTGTTTAGAGGGTTGTCTGCGCTGCAGTTTTCCGGACAACCCAAACCCTGATCCAGAATGACGCCGCTCAGCATGTCCTGTTCGTTTGCATCAGCTCCAACCAGAACCAGTTGCATATTATCTGCGCCGTCACGAGCCAGATAGATGCGTATCCCAACACATCCTTGTTGTGACAGGATCTCGTTCAATCTGTTGATCCCATAGAATACAGCCTTTCTTGACTCAGTGGTACTGTTGCAGTATTTCCTTGTCATGGCCGCTCCTTGTTGCAGTGAGATCGTAGTTCCCTCATTTCCGGTAAATGACATAGTGTGTGTTTTTTACAAGTATAGCAGATTTGACCAAACCTTATGCAGGACAACTTTATTTAGGGTGAAAACACCCTATCGCCAAACAGGTGATTCTACGCTGTTCTGGTTGGATGATTACAGTGAATTTTGTGATGTCATGATGATTGCCGGATATTGGATGGGTGTATGTGCCGGGGGGCTCAACCCCGGGATCTCTGAATCCATCACACTGTATGATTCATGCGGATTGCCTTTTGGCAGGATCCGCCGCCTGCATGGGTTTTCAGAGAAGATTGATACGCTGTATGCCTGGCAGCTGGAATTGGAGCAGGAACGATATGACGACCTGAAGAACAAGTTGAAGAAAAAAGAAGTGGTCACTGTGCGTTTCGATGACAAACTTGTGGCTATAGGAAATTGATCAGCAAGTCGACCCGTTGAAAGGGAGTATGGCCAGGCTCCCGGCTGTGGTTCACCACGGATGCCATAGATGGCCAATCAGAACGAGGGGAGCGCTTGATCGGCGCTTCCCTTATTATTTATCCAGGGAGATACCGTTCTTTCTTGCGAAGTGCTTCTGGGTGCTGGCAAACTTCTCGCTGTAGATCTGCCATTTGGCATACATTTCTGCCGACAGGCTGTCCACCTGAATACTGTCACTTTGGGTATAGATACTGTCGTGCATGAGCTGGTATATGGTGGCATAGTCATCGTCCACAATTCCTTCATACGCATTGACCAGATCCATTGCAGCCTGACGGAGGCTGTCTTCTTCCATGGCCTCCAGATCATGGAGTGATTTTCTGATACCTTCAAAAGATGCATCATATCCGGGGTGCCGGTCTGGAAAGGTTTCAAAATCACGAAAAGAAAAAACATCCCGAAGGGTGCTGTCGGCCAGGTACACCTGTTCCACAATCACATCATTATATCTTATAAAGGGTTCTTTCTTGTCGGTACAACCGGCAATCACCAGTGTCATGAGAAACAAACTAAGAGGATATTTCATTCGCTCCGGATTATAGAACTTTACAGCTAATCAAAGGTAGCAAAATGATCATTATAACCGGTGCAGCGGGGTTCATTGGCAGTTGTCTGGCGGGGCATATGAACAGGCAGGGAAGAGAGGATATTGTGCTGGTAGATGACCACAGCAGACCGGAAAAAGCTTCCAACCTCAGCGGAAAAAGATTCATCGTAAAAATGGACCGGGAGTTGTTTCCGCATACGCTTGCTGCTCAGGCTGATCAGATAGAAGCAGTGTTGCACATAGGGGCCCGGACTGATACGACCGAACAGGACGTGGCACTGCTGGACAGGCTGAATACAACCTACTCGAAACAGGTTTGGGAATTCTGTACCGCTTTTCAGATTCCACTCATTTACGCTTCATCTGCTGCCACTTACGGAGATGGAAGCAAGGGCTACAGTGATGCGCCTGAAAGAACGCCCGGACTGGAGCCGCTCAATCCCTATGGACGCTCCAAACAGCTGTTCGATGAATGGGTGCTGCAACAGGAACACTCTCCCCCTTTCTGGGCAGGATTGAAATTTTTTAATGTGTATGGCCCCAATGAGTACCACAAAGGCCGAATGGCCAGCGTCATCTTCCATGCATTCCGTCAGATCAGTGAAACAGGTCAGGTGAAACTTTTCCGGTCACACAAACCGGAGTATGCAGATGGTTACCAGCTGCGTGATTTCATCTATGTGGAGGATGTAGTGAGGGTCATCAGCTGGCTGATGGAAAACAGGCCTGCATCGGGCATCTATAACCTGGGAACCGGACAGGCAAGAGCATTCTATGACCTGGCGAAGGCAACTGCTTCGGCTATGAACAAAGAGCTGGTTGTTGACTGGATAGATATTCCGGAAGATATTCGAGATACCTATCAATACTTCACAGAGGCCGATATGAATAAACTCAGACTGGCAGGATACCGGGATGTATTCCATTCACTGGAAGACGGCATCGGTGATTATATACAACAGTATCTGATTCCGGGAAAGTACCGCTAGATCTCTATGATAATTCCAATTGTTGGCAGTACAGTTCCCGACGGGTTATCCAGAAAATATGTTTGATACCTGCCAGGATCATCCGGTTGCAGAACAGGTGTTCCGTCCATATCACGAACAACATCCAGCAATGGTGGAAGCTGTGCCTGGAAATTATATACATTCTGTACATCCATGAAAAGGTTGAGGTTCATTCGCTCAAAGAACCACTTTTTGTCAATGCGCAGATCAAGCTGATGGGTTGCAGTCAGGCGAAGGGTATTCAGGCTGTCATAATCCAGGATCCCTGTACCGCTGGCATCCCACAGATAGGTCAGTGAGGAAGTAGCTACATCCCATGGGGTATAAGGCTGGCCGCTGCTGAATCGCCACTTGACGCCCAGCTGCCAGTTCTTTTGGAATTCCTTGCCTCCTGTCAGTGCAATGATATGCCGGCTGTCCCAGCTGCTGGGTACATAGTTGCCATTTTTATCTGTGAATTCACTGACCACTAGTGTGTAGGCCAGTATGCCATAAAAACCCTTTTTGAGTTTTTGCTGAGCCAGTAATTCTGCGCCATAGGCCCGGCCTTTTCCGGTGCTTACAACAGCTTCATCGCCTATCACGCCAAAATCGGCACCCAGGTTAGCCAGTGATATGGAGTCTGCCAGAGTGAAAGGGTAGCGGTCATATAATTTGTAGAATCCTTCTACTGAAAACCGGGTAGCAGGTTCCGGCCGAAATTCAACTCCTGCAACCAGGTGTTTTCCACGAATGTAGCTCAGTCCGTTGTCTTTGTTAACGAGCTCACCTGCCTCATCGCGAAAGCCCAAAGTGGTATAGGCAGGTAACTGATAATAGATACCCGTGTTGGCATTGAGGCTCCACTCAGGAAGGAATCTGTAACTTACAGAAAACCTGGGGCTGAACTGATCCAGCAGGTTGTTCATGTCAGCACTATAGCTGTTGGCGTCTGCCCGAAATCCAAAGGAAAGATCAACCAGTTCGTTCAGCACGCTTCTGCTCACCTGACCAAATACACCCCACTTATGCAGGTCCAGTTCAGAGCTGTATGAAAATGATACCGGATCAGTTCCGGATGCCAGCAACTGAAATGTACTGTTGTTATACCGTGCATATTCGTAGTTCAGTCCACCGTTGATCTTGAAGCCGCTGATGCGTAAATTTTCTTCAAATCGCAGCTTATTCTCTATCTCCTGAGAATTGAAATCAAACGTCAGATTGGAAGGAACACTTTCGTCATTTCCGAGGTACTTGTATGCCCGGTTGTTCAGCATGTTCCTGCTGGCCACCAAAGTGATGGCTCCCCTTGGTTGATAATGTTTGTACACAGCACCGGTGGCATAGTTCCATTGCGTCTGTACAGGCAGGTTGCCCAGAATATATTGTTGAAAAGCAGAGGTGTCATCCTGGGTGTTCAGATCAAACTGATCGATGGCTCCCAGCCCTACAATGGTCAGCTCATTGTGCTGATCAAAGCGGATCTTATGCTTGAGCTGGAAATCATTATAGGTTGGCAGGAAAGGCAGCCCGATGAGGTCGAATAAAAACTGCAGGTAGCTTCTTCTGGCCGATAATAACAGGGAAGACCTGTCGCCCGTGGGGCCTTCGGCGGTCAATGCCAGATCACTTGCGCCTACCGTGAAAGTGCTTCCCCAGCGGTCATCCCGACCATCTCGTTGTTCAAATTCAAAAACAGAACTGAGTGCATTCCCCCTGTTAGCCGGAAATGCACCGGAATAAAAAGAAACCTCTCTGATGAAGTCCACATTGATCATTCCAACAGGTCCGCCGGAAGAACCCTGGGTGGCAAAGTGGTTGATGTTCGGGATCTCTACTCCGTCCAGATAAAACCGGTTCTCACTGGGAGCACCTCCTCTGATCAGGATATCGTTGCGGAAGGATGCCGTACTGGCCACCCCCGGCAAACTCTGAATGACCAGCGAAATATCTCTGTTTGCACCGGGATTTCTTTTGATCTCATTGACGCCGATGGTGCGCAGGGATACCGGACTTTCTGCTGTCTTGTCGTTCGGTCCGGCTTCAATGACCACAGCGTCCAGAACTTCTGTCGCTGTTTCAAGCCGAAAGTCTGCCACAACGGGTTTGACATTGGTAACCTGAATTTCGTAGGCTGTTTGAGACCGGTATCCAACTGAGCGTATTTCTATGTTGTACAGTCCGGGCTCCAGACCTTCCAGGCTGTAGTGCCCGTCTATATCACTGGCAGTACCTGTGGTGCTGCCCTGTAAAGAGATGGTGGCAAATGGAATGGGCTCATTGCTGGCAGCGTCTGAAATGGTACCTGTAATGATGCCGTTTTGTGCGATGGAACTCAGCCACGTCAACAGGCTGATTATGAAGAGGGTATAACGCATGGGGTAGGAACAGGGTCTGTCCTGTTTTGTTCAAAAAAAAAGCCGGACAAACGCCGGCTTTTTTAGTTTGTGCTGCCGGATCACTTGGACCAGGCTTCAATATTCTTCTTGTTCAGGTCTATATAGGTCTTGTACTGGGCTTCTTCAGCAAGTTCCAGTGATCGGCGGGCGGCTTGCAGTGCCTCGTCACGCATTCCATTGTAGTCAAAGGCCCTTGACAGCGTATATACGTTCCAGAAGACCTCTTTCAGTTCGACCGACTTTTTCGCCATCTCCAGTGCTTTTTTCTTGTCCAGATCATGGTCTATGTAAAACTCTGCGGCAGATTCCCAGGCTCCGAAAGGTGCATCTTCCTTGCTAAGGGCTTCCTTGATATTGGCCATGGCCTTTTCGCGGTAATCGTGTTCGATCGGGAATGATACCCGGGTTCTTTCCCAGTATATGTTGCAGTCAGCAGTATTGGGAGTGATGTTGCTGAAGTCAATGGTAAAAGACTCTGCGGTTTCAGCCATGCCGGAAGAGGGCACGTTGAAACGCATCACATCCTGCTCCTGGCTATATCCGCCTGCTCCCCATAGTTCGGTGTTGGTGTTGATGATAATGGTCCATTCTTTTTCTCCCGGAATAGTGAACAGACTGTACTTTCCTGAGTCCAGCATATTTCCGTTCACCATGATCGGATCACTCACTTCCAGTTGTACACACTTATTAGCTCCTGTGCGCCAGATTTCACCATAAGGAACAAGGTCACCAAATATGGTCCGACCTTTCATGGATGGACGGGAATATTCGATCTCTATTTCTGCTAAACCTATAGTTTGCTCTATTTCAGCATAGGGACTGGGCATGGGCAATTGCTGTGCCTGCAGCACACCTGCCAGAATGGTCGCTCCTATCAGCAGCGGCAGACGCAGTTCAAGTCTTTTCATGATAATTGGTTTTATTTGCAAAGGTAACAACACAGCCCTTATAGGGTTTACAGAACGGCTCAAACCCACCAAATACATGGATTATGTACTAATTATAGCCGGGTTCATTCTGGTGATCAAAGGCTCAGACTGGCTGGTGGACGGAGCTTCCTCTCTGGCCAAGCGGCTGAATATATCAGATCTGGTGATCGGACTGACCGTAGTGGCATTCGGAACGAGTGCGCCTGAGCTGGCCATCAATATTTTTGCGTCTGCCAATGAAAGTACTGAACTGGCCATAGGCAATGTGCTGGGAAGTAACCTGTTTAATATCCTTGTGATACTGGGTATTGCTGCGATCATACGGCCCATGACCGTGCACAGCAACACAGTTTATAAAGAGATACCCCTGAGTCTTCTGGCTGCGCTTATGCTGGGTGTAGTGGCAAATGATCATTTGCTGGACGGCAGTATTGATTCGGTCATATCCAGAAGTGACGGGCTGGTCTTACTCGGTTTCTTTATCATTTTTCTCTACTATACCTACATCATCTCACAACAATCATCCAACACAGAAGGAGAGTTCGTGCAAACGTCACCACTCTGGAAAAGCATCGGTTTCACAACCATTGGATTGGCCGGACTGCTGCTGGGGGGTAAGATCCTGGTTGACGGAGCAGTAGGTGTGGCAAGAGGCTGGGGTGTAAGCGAATCAGTGATTGGTCTCACCATCCTGGCCATCGGGTCATCTTTGCCCGAACTGGCTACCAGCATCGTAGCTGCCAGAAAAGGGAAAAGTGATATCGTGATCGGAAATGTAGTAGGCAGCAATATTTTCAACATCTTTCTGGTACTTGGAGTGAGTGCCACCATCAAACCATTACCCTTTCAGGTCAGCTCTAACATGGATGAATCTATGGTGGTTGGTATCACCATCATCCTCTTCTTTTTTATTTACAACCATAAGGAAAACCAGCTTGTTCGTGCTCATGGGATCACTTTTTTGATCCTGTATGCAGTGTATATGACCTATTTACTTGTAGCTAAGGCCTGAACAATCCTGATTTTGGCTTGTTGAGGCATATGATCATGGTAGATTTTACCAGACTTAAGAACCGGCTCAATGCCTGGCTGTTCATAGCAGCGGTGTACTTTATTATATGGAGTGCCCTGGTGCTTATTTTCCCGCAGGCTATGCACAGCATTGTAGTGGAAACCTCACAAACCAATCTGGTTTTCTGGGATCTGATCGCCATTGTGACCATCATTCTGGGTCTGGGACTGTTGGTGGCGGCTTTTGATCCATTCCGCAACTGGCTCATCATGTTCCTGAATCTGCTGTTTCATGTGGGCATCATTGTAGGTTTTGTGGTGGGATGGTTCAACGGGATCTTCACCAGTAATTTCCTGCCATTTTTGTTTTTCAATCACTTTATATGGCTGATCCCACTGGTAACGGGTATCTATCTGGTGTATAAGCGAGGCTACCAGGCAGATAAAATTCTGATAGAAACTTTCAATGAATCAGATTTCCCGCTGGAGTTGTTTGAAACGGTTTCTGGTAAGAACCTGCAGGAACTCAGCGAAGAACAGCCGGTCTTGCTCGTTTTTCTGCGTCATTTTGGATGTCCGTTCTGTCAGGAAACACTTCTTGATGTCAGGTCACGCAGAGCAGAACTGGAAGCAAAAGGCTTTACCATTGTTCTCGTTTATATGGTATCGCCGGCTATCGGCCAGGAATATCTGGAACAATATGGTATGGATGATATGGAGCAGCTGAGTGATCCTGAAAGTATTGCCTATAAAAGATTCCGCTTGAACAGGGGAAATTTCCGCCAGCTGCTTGGTCCCAAAGTGCTTTACAGATGGGCCTGGCTGGGTGTTAAAAAGCGAATATTCTTTACCCGTGTAGCAGGAGATATCAACCAGATGCCGGGTCTGTTCCTGCTTCGCAACGGGCAGGTAGTGAGGCAGTATGTCCATCGGACCTCGGCAGATAAACCTGATTACAGCATTTTTCTGTCCTACAGCGAATAAGACTCCTGTTTCACGATTGGCTATTTTTGTGGCCTGGCTTCCAACAGTACATATGACTTTCGTGGTTTTCTCCGGCGTTTTACGCTGATTGCCGGAGATACCCTGCTCATTTGCCTCTGCCTGTTCCTGTACCTGCGTTTTTTTCATCCTACCGGATTCCAGGATTATTATTCTTTGTTAGATAATGCCCTTTGGGCTCTGGTCATTGTGGTGCTGTGGTATTTCTATGCCAGCGTTTTCGACCTGTATAAGTTATCGTTGGTTGATAAACAGGGTGATATTCTGAAGAACACCATCATCACCGCTACCCTGACAGGTATCACCTATTTGTTCATTCCTTTTTTCAGCCCGACCTTGCCCCTTAGTCGTTTGCCTGCTTTCCTGCTTATCATCACTATGGTCATCTCATTGCTGGGCTGGCGATTACTCTATGCCGCACTGTTCAAGCATCCTATTTTACCCGTCAGGGCCATTGTGGTTGGCGCCGGATATACAGGGAGGGAGCTGGTAAAAACCTTGCTGCATGATGAACAGATCTATCACAGAACAGCCTATCAGATCTTCGGTTTTATAGATGATGATACACACAAACTTCAGAAGGAATATGATGGTGTGAAGGTCTTGTCAGGGTCTGATAAGCTTGTCAGGTATGTGAACCGCCTGCACCTGGATGAGGTGATCCTGGCAATACCCGAACACGAGATCCTGTTTCCTGAAATGCAGATGGCATTGATACGGCTGGAAGAGCAGGGAACCCGCGTGCGCTTTGCCTATGACATTTATGAACAGCTTACCGGCAGGGTCATGGTGAAGTTCAAGAACGGACAATATTTTCTGGCTAATCCTTATAGCATCAACCAGAAAAAGAGCTTTTACCGGGTAGCCAACAGAATGCTGAATATTGTTTGGGGGGTGCTGGCCTGCCTGCCTTTTGTTTTGCTCATACCGCTGGTGTGGGCCATCAATTTGTTCAGCAGCAGAGGCCCTCTGTTTTACAGTCAGGAAAGGGTAGGGCAGAATGGTAAGGGTTTCAGGATCCTGAAGTTCCGAACCATGATCGTGGATGCCGAGAAAGACGGAACCGCCAGGTTTGCAAGTGCCGGCGATGATCGCATCACTCCTGCGGGCAGATTCCTGCGCAAGGCCAGGCTGGATGAACTACCCCAGTTCGTGAATATCCTGAAAGGTGATATGAACCTGATAGGCCCCAGACCTGAACGTCAGGTGTTTGTTGATGAACTGTCGCATACCATCCCATTCTTCCGGCTTCGCAATCTGGTAAAACCGGGACTTACCGGCTGGGCGCAGGTCAGACATCACTACACAACTGCTACTGAAGATTCGCTGGTCAAACTGCAGTATGATCTGTTCTACATCAGACACCGGAGTTTGATGCTTGACCTCAGGATCATGTTCTCCACGCTTCCCGTCATATTCAAGATGAAAGGTGTGTAACTTTAGCACATGAGCGTATCCGGATGGCGACAACTTGTCGGTATCTTTCATCAGTACACCCGCCTTGCCTGGATCAGCTTCCTGGGAGCTACGCTGCTGTGTCTTCCATTTCATAAAATATTTCCCGTTTTCCCGCTGCTACTTACAGGACTCTTTGCATTGCTGTCAGGTCTCAGCGGTCCCTGCATCAGATCCTTTCAGGAAAACAAACGCATGTTGCTGGGCTTACTGCTGTACATACCTGCCTTATATGCCTGGTATATTTCTCCTGATAAGAACCTGGCGAAGACAGACCTGCAGGTGAAATTTTCTCTTTGGATCTTTCCGGTTCTCCTGGCTATGAATCCCCGCCTTAGTGCGAAGCAGATCAACAGGTTGCTGCAGGCGTTTGCCGCAGCTACTGTGCTATTCGTATTGACCAGCCTCGTTTATGCCACCTGGCAGTACCTGCATCAGGGTTATGATGCATTCAGCTATAAAAAGCTGGTGGCTTTTACCATCATACATCCATCATATATAGGAATGTTCATAGATATGACCATCGCTCTGCTGTTGCTGGATATGTTTCAACCTATTCATGACAGGCGTTGGTTACCCCGGAAGTGGACCCTGGTCATTGTACTTTTGTTGTTTGTTTTTCTCATTCTGCTTACTGCCAAGAACGCCATGCTGCTCGGAATGCTGCTGCTGGTCATCGCCTTATTCTATTATGTAAGAACAACAGGAAAATGGAAACAGGCAGCATTGGCATCTCTCATATTGTGTTCGCTGCTGTCGCTGTTCATTGCTTTCAATCCTACCGCAAGAGAGCGCTTTACCATTCTCTTGAGGTATAATGATGTCAGCTATGAGAACAGTGTCAACTCACGGGCAGAGACCTGGAAAGCGGTCTCACAATTGATACCACAATACGGATGGAAAGGTGCAGGAAGTGGTGAGCTGCAGGGATTGTTGGACCGGCAATATGAGCAAAACGGGTTCGACCTGGGGGTCAAAGAGCATCACAATGCACATAACCAGTATTTTCAAACCTTGCTGGAAAGCGGCATCGGCGGACTGCTCCTGTACCTGCTCTGTTTCGGCACTGGCATCTGGTGGGCTGTTAAAAATAAAGACCGGATGCTGGGAGCATTTCTGCTGGTGTTCCTGTTCAGCATACTTACAGAATCTATGCTGAAGACCCAGAGCGGAGTGCTTTTCTTCACTTTGTTCCATGCCATTTTCCTGATGCAGCTGCCCGTAAAACGGGATTAACACTTATTAACGGATTTTCTTTTCATCCTGCTGTAACAAACTGCGGGGCCTGTGCGACTCATGGTTGTAACCAACAGGAAAAACCAAAAAATCAATACAATGAAAACGCTTGTACTTACAACCCTGATGAGTGTCCTGAGTCTGAATGTTTTTGCTTCCGGCGAACAGGATAAAACCGAAGAACGCAGTGAACTGGCCAGCCAGGTTCGCGACATGGTGGTCAACGAAGATCTTTTTGATGTGATGCAGTACAGCGGTGAACTGAGTATCCAGTTCACCGTTGATGAAAACAACCAGCTGCATGTGACCGAAGTTTCTACTGATGACTTCAGCCTGGAGTACCATGTGAGACGAACACTGGACAACGTAAAGGTGGCCGCTACCAACACCATGGTAGGTAAGACCATCAGCCTCGTGATCGATCTGGTGCAGCACTAAGTTGTCATCTGGCTGCACCCGGATGCCCTGCCAGGCAGGGCATCCTTTTTAAACTATTTAACAGGTGTCTGTGGTCATTAACTATCAGAAACAGTGTTTAACAGGATACGGTCAGATATTAATGCTGCCTTAGGAAAACCTTCAGAACCTAACAAGTTCCTTTGTTTCACCAACAAACAACATACTATGAAAACGATGTCTGTCATATTTACTTGCCTGCTCACCGCAACTACAGCTTTTGCAGGAAACGGACCGGATATATGTAACCGGCAATCGTATCCGAAGGAGATAGCAAGTCTGCTTACAAGTGAGAAGCCATTTTTTGAAGAGGATCTGTCAGGAGTGGTAACCATACGCTTTACGGTTGACCAGGACAAGGCCATCCATATTGTGGAAGTAGAGTCCACCAATCTGTTTCTGAAGAGCCATGCTCTGGAAGCCCTCGAAGGAAAACAAATGGAAACGGAATGTCTGCCGGATCAGGAGGTCTATGAGATCACTGTGAAATTCAACTACGCAGCATAATATACTTCAAGGCGGTTAAGTGGTTAACGAAGCAGGCCCCGCAATGCGGGGCTTGTTTTTTGCGTTATTTTTGGCCGCATCATGTCTCGCCGCAAAGAACGACAAAACTGGAAATGGATCGCTGCTGCCCTGTTCATTATTGTGGCAGGTGCCGCGTGGTATGGTATGCGCTATTACCGTTACCTCTACCATAAACCAACTGCCGTAAGTGATTCTTCACTTATACTCTATATACCAACCGGTGCTGATTTTGAACAGGTGCTTGATTCTCTCCGGCAACTCGGTATGGCACAGGATGAAAAAGCACTCAAATGGGTGGCCGGAGTAAAAAAATATTCAGATCATGTGAAGCCGGGCAGATATGCGGTGGAACCACATTGGAGTAACGATGAACTGATTAGCCACCTGCGAAGCGGCAATCAGGCACCGGTCAGGGTAGTTATACAGGAGGTGCGAACACTCCCGGATCTGGCAAAGCTGCTGGATAAGTACCTGGAACCGGAAACCTCAGATTTTTTATCAGCCCTGCAAAGTGATTCCCTGCAACAAGCTTATGGTCTGAATGCCCGGACCATGCTGACTGCTTTTATCCCTAATACCTATGAGTTTTTCTGGAATACCTCTCCGGTCAGGGCTCTTGACAGACTGCATAAGGAAACTGAAAAATTCTGGAACGGCAAGCGTGACCAGGAGGCAGAGAAGATAGGTCTCAGTCGCGAACAAGTGTATTCCCTGGCCAGTATAGTGTATGCGGAAACGAAAAAGCCCGATGAAGCACCTGTTGTAGCCGGACTGTATATGAACAGATTGCAGCAAAAGATGCCTCTGGAATCTGATCCTACACTGATCTTTGCAATTGGAGATTTTTCTATCAAAAGGGTGTTGAACAAAGACAAAGAAGTTGTTTCACCGTATAACACCTATAAGAATCAGGGTCTTCCTCCCGGTCCTATCAACATGCCACCTGTTGCCTGGATAGATGGAGTGCTGAACTATAAACACCACAACTATATATTTATGTGTGCCCGGGAAGACTTTTCAGGATATCACCGGTTTGCAGGAACCTACTCCGAGCACCTGAGGAATGCACGTGCCTATCAGAAAGCGCTGAACAGCAGGAATATCTATCGTTGATCAACGGGGTTGCATCAATCGCTTCTGCATCAGAGAATCCACCAGTTCGAATAGTCCCTGAGGTTTGAATTTCCGCCACTGCAGATCATTCAGCGGGGCACCAAGCAGAATGTATTGGTCAAGCCTGCCTGATATCATCTCTGTTTCCACGTGATCACGGAAGTTGACGGCTGCTATCCATCCATCTTCAATATCATCTGCCCACTCTTCATAATAGTCTTCTTCACTGCAATGGAAATTGAGAATGTTTTCTCCTATCAGTATGAAATGATGGATGCCGTTGCGGATCATATCGTCTATCAGTTCCCGCTTCAGATACATGATATCATTGTACAGACAGTCATTCCATTCGCCGATGAATTCTATGATGGCAAAGCCGCGGAGATAGTCTGCATACAATACCTTCAGGTACAATGTGGCAGAACCGAAACCATCCCATTGCGGGTGTATGAAATAATTGTAAATGGTATTGCTGAACTCGAACTCACTGTATTCCTTGCCGAAGAACGGACTCATTTCGTCCTCTTCTACGGTGTAGTATTCTCTCCAGAGATAATATGGTTCCAGTTCCTGCATCTGCTCCGAAATGTACGGTCAACAAATATCCTGTGCAAGCAGGAACGCTGTTGTTTGCCTTACAGTATCTGCTTATATTTATCTACTGCTCTCCGCACACTTTTCTCCTCCATCAGATAGCGTTTGGCAGTCTCTGTATCAACACCCAATGCTTCTGCGATCATTCTGGTTCCGCGTTCTATGAGTTTGTCGTTCGTAAGTTGCATATCTACCATCTTGTTGCCCTGCACCCTGCCCAGTTTGATCATGACCGAAGTGCTGAGCATGTTCAATACCAGCTTCTGTGCTGTACCGGCTTTCATCCTGGTACTGCCGGTAACGAATTCTGGCCCCACTACTACTTCCACCGGATGATCTGCTGCAGCTGCCAGTGGTGAACCGGGATTGCAGGTGATGCAGCCTGTAGTAATACCATGTTCCCTGCAATGCTGCAATGCTCCCACCACATAGGGTGTGGTGCCGGATGCTGCGATCCCTACCACTACATCCTGTTCATGAATGTCATAAGCCTGAAGATCACGCCAGCTACCGTCCACATCATCTTCGGCGTGTTCCACCGCTTTTCTGATGGCAGCATCTCCGCCTGCTATGATGCCGATCACCAGTCCATGCGGTACACCGAAAGTGGGCGGACATTCAGAAGCATCCACAATGCCCAGTCTGCCGGATGTGCCCGCACCGATGTAGAATAACCGTCCACCTGCCAGCATCCTGTCGGCAACCACGTCCACCAGTTTTTCAATGGCTGGCAGCACCTGTTCTATGGCTTGCGGTACCGATCTGTCTTCCTGGTTGATATGCCGCAGCAGCTCTGCAGTTGACATGTTTTCCAGATGATCATAATGTGATGTGCTCTCCGTGATGCGTTCCATATCGGTTAAAATTAGGCAACCTCGCAGATTGCCCCTATACTTGCTGCGGGCAAATACACTCAAATGGAAAAGACCTATACCAACGGCGAGGTGACCATCGTCTGGAAACCCGATCTCTGTCAGCATGCAGGTAACTGCGTTCGCGGATTGCCCGGGGTGTTCAACAACAAGGCCCGCCCATGGATAGATCCGCAGGGAGCCGACACCGATGCCATCATTACTCAGGTGCAGAAATGCCCTAGTGGTGCACTGAGCTTTCGCATGAACGACGAGGAGAAATAACATGGGCAGATTCGATACACTGGCAGGGCGTGTGCTGCAGGCCTACAAGAATTACAACGGGAAAGAACCCCTGTATCTGTGGTTGAAGGAGTATTATCGCCAGAACAAACAGATGGGTTCCACTGACAGAAAACTCTTTTCTGCCTTGTTTTTTGGCTTGTTCAGATTCAAAGGAGCCAGACCTGTCAGGCCGGATGAAGATATGATCAATATGGCTGCCTGCCTGCAATGGCCTTTGCCTGCAGCCTACGGTAATTACCTGACAGAGAAAGATGAACGATACAGGAAGGTGATGGATCTGGCTGAAGCGCACCAGTGGGCGGAAGCAGCACAACTTGCCGGATGGGAGGAGGAAGGCTACTTCCCTATGGTTGACTCGGTCAGCAATACCATAGACAGAGCACAACTGGAACTTGCACACCTGCATCCTTCTCGTGTCTGGATCAGGGTGCGCATCGGATTTGAAAAAGAAGTGGGAGAGGAGTTGCGTGCAGCCGGATATGAATGGGAAGAGATACAGCCCCGCTGCTGGCGCATGAAAGGACATTACCCTCTTCATACAACCAAGACCTGGGAAGCAGGTAAGTTTGAGCTCCAGGATATTGCGAGCCAGGAAACAGCCACAGGGATGCATCCGGAAAGCGGACAGGCATGGTTTGATTGTTGTGCAGGTGCAGGGGGGAAGTCTCTCATGCTGCTCGACAAGTGTGCCGATATCAGTCTGACGGTCAACGATACCCGCCCCGACATGCTGGATGAGTTACAAAGAAGACTGGTGAAAGCGGGATTACC
>ERZ795053.4092-NODE-4092-length-16037-cov-6.245526_pt1 | contig 16037 bp, 15 predicted proteins | sample MGYA00375137_ERZ795053 | MGnify/ENA primary metagenome ERZ795053 (study PRJEB30182, sample SAMN05720284) | activated sludge metagenome | isolation source: Anaerobic digester | place: Hong Kong | collected 2014-12-17 ...
CATCTTCACCGCTACGGCGGTCCCAGGGGCAGCTCACGAGTGCAGTCAACAGATGAGGTGCGCGACCTCGTGGAGCGGATGCTGCGCAGCTCGGGTCGTCGGGTCGACCTCAGCAGCCCCTTCGTCGACGCCATGCTCCCGGACGGGTCGCGGCTGCACGTCGTCATCCCCGACATCACTCGGGAGCACTGGACGGTCAACATCCGCAAGTTCGTGGTCCGGGCCAGTCATCTCGACGACCTGGTGCGGCTCGGCACGCTGACCCGGCCGGCGGCGACCTTCCTCGAGGCGGCCGTCGTCGCCGGGCTCAACATCCTCGTTGCCGGAGGCACCCAGGCCGGCAAGACGACAATGCTCAACTGTCTGGCGGCGGCGATCCCCTCGCGGGAGCGGGTGGTGACGTGCGAGGAGGTCTTCGAGCTCAAGATCCCGCTGCGCGACGTGGCTGGCATGCAGTGCCGTCAGCCCAGCCTCGAGGGCACCGGCGAGATCCCGCTGCGTCGGCTGGTCACCGAGGCGCTGCGGATGCGGCCATCGCGGATCATCGTCGGCGAGGTGCGTCAGGCCGAGAGCCTCGACCTGCTCATCGCCCTCAACAGTGGCCTGCCTGGCATGTGCACGATCCACGCCAACTCGGCCCGCGAGGCGATCACCAAGATGTGCACCCTGCCGCTGCTGGCAGGGGAGAACGTCTCGCCGCGCTTCGTCGTGCCGACGGTCGCGTCGTCGGTCGACATCGTCGTGCACATCGCGCTCGACCCCGACGGGGTGCGCCGGGTGCGCGAGGTGGTGGCCATCCCGGGCCGGGTCGAGGGGGATGTCGTCGAGGTCGCCGATCTCTACACGAGCAAGTCCGGCCAGTTGCGCAGGGCAGAGGGATTCCCGCCGCACACCGAGCGGTTCGAGCGGGCCGGCTATCGGGTCGCCTCGCTGCTGGCCCAGGAGGCGTGAGATGACCGCGCTGGCCATCGGCCTCCTCTTCGGACTCGGGCTCTTCAGCATCTACTCCGCGTGGTGGCCGCGTGAGCCGCGCACCCGCCGCACCACCACGCCCTCGATGCGAGAACGGCTCGCCGACGAGCTCGTCCAGGCCGGTTTCGACACGGTGCGGCCGGGTCATGTCGCGACCGCCGGCATCGTCGCCTTCCTCGTCGTGCTCTTCCTGGCCTTCGCCACCATCCGGGTGCTGCCGATCGCCGTCTGCTTCGCGGCAATGGCGGCCTCGGCCCCACGCGCCATCGTCGGCATGCGCGCCCGGCGGCGGCGCAGTCAGCTGCGTGACCTGTGGCCCGACGCGGTCGACAACATCGCCTCCGCGGTGCGGGCGGGGCTGGCCCTGCCCGAGGCGCTCAGCCAGCTCGCCATCCGCGGCCCGGAGGAGCTCCGCCCGGCGTTTGCCGCCTTCGCCGAGGACTATCGGGCGACCGGGCGCTTCCAGGACTGTCTCGAGCGACTCAAGGACCGGCTCGCCGACCCGGTCGCCGACCGGCTCATCGAGTCACTGCGGATCGCCCGCGAGGTCGGTGGCTCGGATCTGGGTCGGGTGCTGCGCACCCTGTCCGGCTTCCTGCGCGACGACGCGCGCACCCGGGCCGAGCTCGAGACCCGCCAAGGCTGGACGATCAACGCCGCCCGGCTGGCGGCCGGTGCGCCCTGGGTGGTGCTGGCCCTGCTCTCGCTGCAGCGCGACGCCCTCAAGGCCTACTCCACCCCGGCGGGCGTGCTCGTACTCGGCTTCGGTGCCGGGATCACGATCGTCGCCTATCGCCTCATGGTGCGCATCGCCCGGCTCCCCGACGACGAGCGGGTGCTGCGATGAGCTCCTGGTCGCTCGTCGGTGCCGTGATCGGGCTGGTGTTCGGGCTCGGCTGCACCCTCGTGGTCATCGGTATGCCGCACAGCCGCCGACCTGGGCTCACCGAACGGCTCGCGCCCTATCTGCGCGACGCCCTCCCGGCCTCGCGCCTGCTCGCCGCGACCGAGACGGCGCCCGGGGGTCTCGCTGCGCTCACCCGTCCGCTGCTGCGCGACCTCGGCCGGTGGGTCGACCGGCTCCTCGGCGGGTCGGCCTCGGTGCGCCGCCGGCTGCAGCGAGCCGGGCTGCCGGTGGACCTCGACGGCTTCCGAGCCGAGCAGGTCGTCTGGGGTGCGGTCGGCGGGCTCGTCGGTCTGGCACTCGGCGTCCTCGCGATGCTCACCAGGGGGGCCTCGGTCGGGCCGGTCGTCATCCTCGTGCTCGTGTCGGTCGCCCTCGGGGTGATGTCCCGCGACACCTGGCTGTCCCGGCAGGCGCAGCAGCGTGAGCAGCGCATGCTCGTCGAGTTCCCCACTGTCGCAGAGTTGTTGGCCCTCGCGGTGAGCGCGGGCGAGAGTGCCGTCGGGGCGCTGGACCGCGTCTGTCGGCTGTCGCGGGGCGAGCTCGCGGTCGAGCTGGGCCGCTGCCTGGCCGATGCGCGTGCCGGGGCGAACCTGCCGACCGCCCTGCAGGGTCTGGCCGACCGGACCGGCCTGGTGAGCCTCAGCCGGTTCGTCGACGGGATGGTCATCGCCGTCGAGCGCGGCACTCCGCTCGCCGAGGTGCTGCGCGCCCAGGCACAGGATGTCCGCGAGGCAGGCCGGCGCCAGCTCATGGAGACCGGCGGCCGCAAGGAGATCGCGATGATGGTCCCGGTGGTCTTCCTCGTCCTTCCGGTCACCGTGCTCTTCGCGATCTTCCCGGGCATCACCATGCTCAAGCTGGGGGTGTGAGCTGCACCCTCACCGCCGCACCCGCCGTCCCGCCTCGTCCTCCCACCAGCCCAGCACCGCACGACCAAAGGGGAACCCGATGTCCGTCACCACCGCCGGCCGGCAGGCCGCAACCACCGCGTATGCCGCGTCGACGCACCTGCTCACCCACGCGCTGCTCGCCGCTACTCTGCTCACCCGGGTGCTGCTCACTCGCACGGTGGGCACTCACCGGCGGGACCGCGGCGACGTGCCGGGATGGGTGCTCATCACGGTGATGACCGCCGGCATCGTCGCCGCCCTCATGGTGGTCGCCGGTCCGACCCTCGTGGACATGTTCAAGGCGGCGCTGGCCAACGCCACCGGCAAGAAGCCGTGACCCGACGGGCCCGCGGGCTGGAGCGGATCGGCAGTCCTCGCCTGCCGATCCGGTTGCCGGCGCGGGCCCGCGACCGGGGATCGGCCATCGCCGAGTTCGTCATGGTGGGATCGCTGGTGATCCTGCTGGGGATGAGCATCATCCAGCTGGGCCTGGTGCTCTACACCCGCAACCTGGTCATCTCGGCGGCGGCCGAGGGCGCCCGAGCCGGCGCCCGGGCGGACGCCTCACCCGCTGACGCCGTCGCCCGCACTCGCTCGATCCTCACCGACAGTCTCAGCGCGGCATACGCACAGGACGTCACGGCGGCCAAGGTACGCCAGCCCGACGGGGTTGTCGTCGTCCAGGTGACGGTCGAGGCGCCGGTGCCGGTCATTGCGCTCATCGGGCCGGCCGGGACGATGACCCTCACCGGGCGCGCCTTCGACGAGCGGCAGGTCCTCAGCCCATGAGCAGCCACGCCACGAGCATCCACGTCAAGCCCGCCAGCGGTCTGCGCCGTCGCGTCCTGTCGGTGCGCCGTCGGGAGGACGGCCGGGCGATCGTCGAGTTCATCCTCATCGGGGTGACCCTGCTCGTGCCGCTCGTCTACCTCGTCACCGCGCTGGCCGCGATCCAGGGCGCCGCCTTCGCGGCCACCTCGGCGGCGCGGGAGGCGGGTCGGGCCTACACGACCGCCACCACCGATGATGCTGCCGGACCACGGGCGAGGGCGGCCGCGGCCATCGCCTTCGGCGACTTCGGGCTCACCGAGGGATCGTCGCTGACCATCCGGTGCGACGGGGCGCCGTGCCTGCGCAGCGAGGGTCGGGTGACGGTGACGGCCACCGTCCAGGTACGCCTGCCGCTGGTGCCTGACGTCGTCGCCTCGGTGGTGCCGGCGGTCGTGCCCGTCTCGGCCACTCATGTGGCCGGCGTCGACCGGTTCGGTGGCCGATGATCCGGCGCAGCGTCCCCCGGCGCGAGCAGGGCCAGGTGACGGTCCTCGTCATCGGGCTGTTGAGCATCGCGCTGGTGCTCATCCTGGGCGCGATCGACGTGACCGCCGTGCACCTCGCGCGAGTCCGGCTGGTCGATCTCGCCGACGCTGCCGCACTGGACGCCGCCGACTCCCTCGACGAGGGTGGTGCCTACACGGGTGGGGTCGGGGACGCCGTGACCGTGAGCAGCCAGACCGTGCGCTCCTCCGCGTCCTCCTACCTCGCGGCCCGCGCGAAGCCCGAGGGCATCGCGTCGTGGGCGATCGCGCCCGGCACGGGCGCCGACGGGCGCGACACCGCCGTCGTCGTCGTCACCGCCCGCGTCGAGCTGCCGATGACCGGTGGGCTGCTCTCCGCGCTCGGCCAGGACGTGACCATCACGGTCCAGTCCCGGGCCCGCGCACCCTTGCAGGGCTGATCCGTCGCCCCGGGGGACGCGGGCTCCGTCCAGCGAGCGCAGATTGACGGCGCAGCGCCCCGGCTCAGCGTCAGCACCCGGTCCCGGCCCGCGCATCGGAGGGGGTATGCCGCGGCGGCCAGTAGGCTTGTCGATCGTGGCTGTCGACTTCGGAGAAGAGATCAAGCGCCTGCGCACGACGATGGACTCGGTGCGCGAGGTGACCGATCTGTCTGCCCTCGACGCCCAGATCGCCCGACTCGAGCAGCAGGCCTCCGCCCCGAATCTGTGGGACGACCCCGACGCCGCCCAGCAGGTGACCTCCGCCCTCTCGCGGGCCAACACCGAGCGTGACCGGGTGACCGGGATGGACTCGCGGATCGAGGATCTCGAGACCCTCGTCGAGCTCGGCACCGAGGAGGGCGATGCCGACACCCTTGCCGAGGCCGAGCGCGAGCTCGCTGCGCTGGTCAAGGACGTCGCCGCCCTCGAGGTGCGCACCCTGCTGTCGGGGGAGTACGACGCGCGCGAGGCGGTCGTCACGATCCGGGCCGGCGCGGGCGGGGTCGACGCCGCCGACTTCGCCGAGATGCTCATGCGGATGTACCTGCGCTGGGCCGAGCGGCACGGCTATCCGACCAAGGTCATGGACACCTCCTACGCCGAGGAGGCCGGGCTCAAGTCCGCGACCTTCGAGGTCAACGTCCCCTATGCCTTCGGCAACCTCAACGTCGAGGGCGGCACCCACCGGCTGGTGCGGATCAGCCCCTTCGACAACCAGGGCCGCCGGCAGACCTCCTTCGCGGCCGTCGAGGTCATCCCGCTCATCGAGTCGACCGACCACATCGACATCCCCGAGAACGAGCTGAAGATCGACGTCTTCCGCTCGTCAGGGCCCGGCGGGCAGTCGGTCAACACGACCGACTCGGCGGTGCGGATGACCCACATCCCGACCGGCATCGTCGTCTCGATGCAGAACGAGAAGTCCCAGATCCAGAACCGCGCCGCCGCCCTGCGGGTGCTGCAGTCCCGGCTGCTGCTGCAGAAGAAGGCCGAGGAGGCCGCCGCGCGCAAGGAGATGGCCGGCGACGTCAAGGCCAGCTGGGGCGACCAGATGCGCTCCTACGTGCTGCAGCCCTACCAGATGGTCAAGGACCTGCGCACCGAGCACGAGGTGGGCAACCCGGCCGCCGTCTTCGACGGCGACATCGACGAGTTCATCGAGGCCGGCATCCGCTGGAAGCGCAACCAGGCCAAGGCTGCCGAGTAGGCGGCCGAGGCTGGCGACGCAGCGGCGTGAGTATGCCGCGCCGCTCACCTGCGCAGGTGAGCGGCGCGGCATACCTCATGGTGCGGTGATCAGCGCTGGCCCTTGGGCGTGACGAGCAGCTTGCCGAAGGCGACCCGGTTGCCGTCCGCGTCGAGCACGACGAGGGTGTCGGCGCCGTTGCCCACCGATGCCGGCAGGATCACCTCGACCGTGTCGTCGAGGGTCGGGAAGAACCACCCCAGCCGCTCGCCGGTCTTGTTGAGGTACAGGTAGTACCACTGGCCGTAGGGCAGGTTGTGCGCGACGACGAGCTGGCCGGCGCGGTACTTCTGCTCCAGCTGCAGGTCGATCGGCGAGGTGAGGCCGTCGTAGTCGACGCGGGTGACGGCTGGCTCGGTCGTCGGCTTGGCCGGCTTGACGTCGAGGGCGAAGGCCCGGTCGGGCACCGTCACCGACACCGTGCGCGAGCCGTTGGCGGCGGTCGCGGTGAAGCCGGGCAGGGTGACCGAGCCGGCGTCGAGGTCGGCCTGGGTGAGCACCCGGGTCGTTGTCTCGAGGCTGGACGCCCCGAGAGCGAGGTCGCTCGCGGGGAAGCTCGCGTCGGTCGCCGTGAGGCCGGTGAGGGTCGTGTTGCCCGAGTTGCCGACCGTCCTGGTGACCACGATCTGGTCACCGACGCTGGCATAGCGGTCACCGTCGACGTCCTGCCACACCCCGGCGACGGTGCCGTCGAGGTCTGGCTCGCGGACCTTGAGGTCGACCTCGCCGCCTGGGACGGCGACGGTCACGGTGGACTTGCCGCTCGCGGTGAGGGTCCACATCGTGTCCGCGACGAAGAAGCCCTGGTCGAGCTCGGCCTGGGTCACCGCGTGCCGCGGGGTCGCGCAGCTGTATGCCGCGCCGCTGGGCAGGTTGGTCCACCGGCAGTTCCCGGCGCCCGGAGGCACGAGCGGCGTGAACGGGCCGGCGCTCGGGGCGACGGTCTCCGTGAACGGCGACGTGTTGGTCACCCGGAAGGTGTAGGGGACCTGCTCGCCGACGGCGTACGGGCTGGTCGCCAGGTCACGCCCGGTGTCGGCGCGAGCCCCGGTGATGGCCGCCGACAGCGGCACGGTGGCCGGGTCGCGCAGCAGGATCGGGGCACCGGTGAAGGTCACCGTCTTGGTCGCCGTGGCGTCCGAGCGCGCGGTGATCGTCGCGGTCACGCTCGGGCTGAACCAGCCGCGGTCGATGTCGGCCTGGGTGAGCAGGTGGGCGGGGGTGGTGCAGTTGTAGGCCCCACCAGCCGGCAGGTTGAGCCACCGGCAGCTCGCGCCGGTCGCCGGGGGAGTCGGGGGCACCGTGCCGAGCTCGAGGCTGGAGGCAGTCGGGACGACGTCGGTCGCGACGTTGGCGGTGCTCGTGAACCGGAAGGTGTAGCCGAGGCGCTCGCCCGCGGCATACGGGCTGGCGACGACGTCCCGGACCGGGGCGGTGCCGGTGATGGTGAGGCCGACGGCGACCGCTCCGGTCGGGGTGACGGTCACCGCATACTGCGAGGTCCGTCCGTCGGCGGCCGTGTGCACGACCGGCAGGCGCACCGGCGCGGCCGCGGTGGCCGGCGCGGTGACGGTGAGGCTGACGGTGACCGAGGCCCCAGGAGCGACGTCGGGGACGGTCGCGCTCGACGCGCTCCAGCCGGCCGGTGCCTCGATGGTGACGGTGCCGCCGACCAGGGCGGTGGCCTCCTGGTTGGTCACGGTCACCGGCATGGTCACCGTGCTGCCGGCCTGCATGGTCAGGTCGGGCGTGGCGAGCGGGGCGCAGACGTAGTTGAGCCAGGCGTCGTCGAAGCGCGCCACCCGCAGGTCGTTGACGTAGCTCGCCTCGTAGAACACGCCGAGCTGGCCGTCGGCCAGTCGGGTGGCGGTGGAGTATGCCGCGAAGCCGGGCTTGATCAGCCGCAGCCCCGGCCAGGTGCGACCGTCGTCGCAGGACACCCGGGCCGAGACGTTCTCACGCGCGGTCTGGCTGTTGCTGTTGGTGAAGAGGATCTTGCGGGCTGCGGCGCTGCCGGCGGCGGCGTCGGGGTGCAGACGGGTGATCGAGCCGTTGTTGGTCGGGTCGGGCAGCTGCCGGTCGAGGGTGACCGGGCCATAGCTGTGCCCTCCGTCGGTCGAGATGGCCACCTTGCGCAGCTTCGAGCCCGCGCTGTCCCGGGAGTTGAGCATCACCCGGCCGTCGGAGAGCTCGACGACCTTGTTCTCGTCCATCCCGGAGCCGACCGGCACGCCCATCGTCCAGGTCGCGCCGTGGTCGTCGGAGTAGACCGAGTAGGCCTGGAAGACCTCGCCGCCGCCGGACTGGCGCACCATGCCGGAGAACTGCTGGATCAGCCGGCCGGCGTGGGCGCCGTAGCGCAGCTGGATGCCCTCGCCGGAGGCGGCGAACATCGTGCGCACGTCGCCGGGCTGCGGGTTGGCCTTGTCGGCGCCCGGCTTGACGATCGAGGTGATGAGGCGCGGCGCGCTCCACGTCTGCCCGCCGTCGCTCGACTGCACGACCGCGGCGGAGATGACCGAGCGGTCGGCGTCGTCGTTGCCGTAGCTGCTCGAGCCGAACCCGGCGTCCTTGGAGTAGACGAAGAAGCAGAAGACCGTGCCGGTGGTGGCGTCGACGACGTAGGAGGGGTCGCTGTAGCCGTACTTGCCGGTCGTCGCGTCGCCGCCGAAGCCGGCCGCGATGGTCGTCATCGGGCCCCAGGTGGCGCCGTTGTCGGTGCTGCGGCGCTGCACGATCGAGTTGGGGTTCGGGGCGTCGGCCGAGCTTCCGGGGCGGCCGTCCCATGAGGCGAGCACGACCCCGTTGCCGAGGTGGGCCAGCGCCGGGATCCGGTAGAAGAGGCTCGCGGCGGTCCGGTCGGCGGCGATGTTCTGCTCGGTGAAGGTGCCAGGTGGCGCGGTCGGGTCGAGCGTGGCCGCGGCAGCGCTCGGGCTGCAGAGGGTGACCGCCAGGGCGGCGCTGCAGGCGGCGGCCAGCAGGGGGATCGGGCGAGGGAGTCGCATGGTGGGGAGGAGTCCTTCCGCTCGGGGAGTGCTGCCAACATAAGACATCAGACGTCCGATGTGTGGATTGAGGTGAGGGAAGATCCGGGAAAGCGCTTGCAGGTTCGCGCCTCGCGGGTGCTCGGGCGCGCGCGGGGTCGGCGGGGTGGGCGCGGCGTCAGCCGCTGTGCGTGCTCACACCGTATGCCGCGCGGCTGGCCAGCGCCCACCGGGACAGCCACTGCGCGGCGACCGCGCTGGCCAGCACGAGTAGCCCCATGAGCAGCCAGCCGATCCGGCCGAGCTGCACGCACAGCAGGGTGACGACCGGCGGGCCGAGCACGTGCATGAGCGAGAAGCCGAGGCTCGCGAAGCCCTGGTACTGCCCCTGCCGCTCGTACGGGGCCAGCCCCATCTGGATCGCCCAGGTGCCCCCCGAGCCGATGATCTCGCCGACGACGTGCACGACCGCGCCGGCGACGAGCAGCGCGACGGCGGGCGCGGGCGGCATACCCTCGGCGAGGCCGATGAGCGCGAAGCCCACCGCGATGAGCGCCCCGCCGCGCACCAGCTCGCGGCCACCCGAGCGCACCGTGTCGCTCGAGCGGGAGAGCCGCACCTGCAAGGCGGTGACCGCGACGGTGTTGATGAGCAGCAGCACGGCGACCATGACGGTCGGCGCTGACGTGCGCTGCGAGACGAAGAGCGCGATCCCGAGCTCGGCCGCGACGAAGTGCATCGCGAACACGCCGGTCGCCAGAACCGTTGCCACATAAGGGCGGTCGCGCAGGACACGGAGCCGCGGCTCGCCGGCGGCGCGTGGGCTGGGTGGCACGTGGGTGAGCCGGGTGGTGTTCCAGGCGGCGAAGGCGGTGAGCAGGCCGGCGACGACGAACACCGCGAGGTATGCCGCGTCGCGGTCGACGAGCAGGGCCGCGCCGCCGACGAGCGAGCCGCCGGCGATCGCGCTGTTGGTGACGGCGCGCAGGTAGGCCTTGAAGGCGACGCCGCGGCCGCCGGTGGCGAGCTGGGCGATCAGCCCGTTGCGCACGGCATTGGCCGAGGCCGACAGGGCCGCCTCGGCGGCCAGCAGGGCGGCGAGGGCGAGCGGGCTGCGGGCCAGCGCCGGCAGCGGGGTGGCGAGGGCGAGCAGGGTCATCACCCGGGTGAGCGTCTCGCGGGGGCCGCGGGCGTCACCGAGCTGCCCGGCCGGCACGGCGACGAGCAGCGCGACCAGGCCGGCAGCCGAGATCGCGAAGGCGACCTCGGCGGCGGTGAAGCCGACGTGCCGGGTGAAGTAGATCGCCGAGGTGCTCATCACCGCGCCACCGCCGAAGCGGGTCGCGAAGCTGCCGATGGCGAGGGCGCGCAGGTCGGGGTGCAGGGGGATGCCGCGTCGGGTGAGCGGCTCGGGTGCCGTCGTCATGCCGCCCTCTTCCCAGATAGTTTGACATCAAGATAAATCGTGCGGGATGCCCCGGCAAGCGGTTTTGGCGCGCTCACCGCCGCTGGCGGGCGAGGTAGGCCGAGGGCGGCACGCCGAGGTGTCGACTGACGTCGCGGACCAGGTGCGGCTGGTCGCTGTAGCCGAGCTCGGCGGCCAGGCCGGCCCAGTCGACCGGCTCGCCCGCGGCGGCCGCCTCGGCGGCATCGAGCAGGCGCCAGCGGCGCACCGCCTCCAAGGGCGTCACCCCGACGTGGTCGACGAAGAGCCGTTGCAGCGTCCGCACCCCCACGCCGGCCGCCCCGGCCAGCTGCTCGACCCGCTGGATGCTGCGATCGTGCTCGGCCAGGTGGGCGATGGCCGCGACCTGCCGGGCCGCCGCCACCCGGGCCGGGTCGGCCGCCAGCAGGCTGCGCTCGAGGGCGGCCCGCAGCAGGTCGATCCGGGCGGCCTCGATCCCGGCCGCCGCGACCTCGGCGACGAGCTCGTCGGAGAGCCCGACCACCGACAGTGGCGCAGTCGCGTCGGTGAGCTGCCGCGCGGCATACCCGATGAAGGCGCCGAGACCGCCCGAGGTCGTCTTGGCCGCTACCGTCCACCCCGGCCCCTCGAGCCGTCGGACACTGAGCCGCCGGGTCGCGCCATAGACGCGACCGCGCGGCTGGTCGACCGTCGCGCCCGCGTCGTCGGTCGTGCCGATGCTGATGTTGGCTGCCGGGTGGTTGAGGACCTGCTGCTCGTGGACGACGCCGGGCGGCAGATCCCAGCGCACCGACCAGAGCCAGTCGACGACGCCGTGCAGGATCGGGCCAGCGGGATGGCGGCGGAAGTCGACGATCTCGAGCATCCGCGATGGGTCGACGATGCCGCGGGTGTCTCCTGGCGTCGGGCCGGAGCGGGGGCCGGGGTCGGGCATGGCGGGACGGTATCGCTCGGGGGTGACGGGGCTCAGGCTGTCGCGAATCTTCAAGATCACCGCCCACGCCCGCTCCTAGCGTGGCGGCATGACCGAGATCCCGTACTTCCCCGCCACGGCCCCCACCGTCTTCGCCGACGCCGACCAGGTGCGGCGCTGGCTCGCGAGCACCCTCGACGCCCTGCGTGACACGACGGCGGATGCCGCCCGCTCGCCCGAGCGGCTCGGCGCGCCGACGCCGTGCGCCGGCTACGACCTGCGCGCCCTGCTCGAGCACGTCCTCGGCTGGCTCGACCTCTTCGGGCACGCCTTCGCCGACCCGGGGCGCGAGCAGCCGCGGCCGGACCCCGAGACCTTCCGGCTCGCCGCGCTCGGGGACGATCCCGCGGCCGGGGCGGCGAGCCTCGTGAGCGACGCGGCCGGCCGCCTCGACGCGGCGCTCGCCGCCGCGGTGCTCGACCGGCGGGTCGTCATGGCGCAGGCCCAGATGGACGGCCCGGCAGCGATCGCGATGGTCCTCGGCGAATACCTCGTGCACGGCTGGGACATCGCGGTCTCCACCGGCCAGGACTGGTCACCCGACCCGGAGGCGTGCGACGCGGCATACCGGTTCTTCGAGGGGATGATCACGCCCGACTACCGGGGGCCGGAGGGCTTCTTCGGCGAGCAGATGCCGGTGCCGGCCGACGCCAGCGCGCGGGATCGGCTGCTCGGGCTGGCCGGTCGGGACCCGGGCTGGCACGCCGGCTGAGCCGCGGGGCACCGCCTCACTCGCCACGCCCGCCACTGGAGAAACACTCGTTTCTCAGGCATCATGCGTACCCTCGGGGGAGTACGTGTGCGGACCCCTGCCCGCGCGCGGGTCCTGCCCCCGACCGGAGAAGCGCGGATGATCCTCTTCGACCACGTCTCCAAGACCTACCCCAAGGCCACCCGGCCGGCCCTCGACGACGTCAACCTCGAGGTGTCCCGGGGCGAGTTCGTCTTCGTCGTCGGCTCCTCCGGCAGCGGCAAGTCGACCCTGCTGCGACTGGCCATCCGGGAGGAGCGAGCCACCGCCGGCCGGGTGCTCGTCGCGGGCCGCGACCTGTCCGAGCTGCCCGACCGCAAGGTCCCGCACCTGCGCCGCGAGATCGGCACGGTCTTCCAGGACTTCCGGCTGCTGCCCAACAAGACCGTCTTCCAGAACGTCGCCTTCGCCCTGCAGGTCATCGGCAAGTCCCGCACGATCATCCGCCAGACCGTCCCCGAGACGCTGCGCACCGTCGGCCTCGAGGGCAAGGAGCGGCGCTTCCCGCACCAGCTCTCCGGAGGCGAGCAGCAGCGCGTCGCGATCGCCAGGGCCATCGTCAACAAGCCCTCGATCCTGCTCGCCGACGAGCCCACCGGAAACCTCGACCCGGCGACCAGCCGCGAGATCGTCAAGCTGCTCGACCGGGTCAACCGCACCGGCACGACCGTCGTGATGGCCACCCACGACCACGAGATCGTCAACGAGTTCCGCAAGCGGGTCGTCGAGCTCGATCGCGGCCACCTGGTCCGCGACCAGGCCGAGGGCGTCTACGGCGACACCGCCTCGGCCATCCCGATCATCGCCGGGCTGGTCTCCGAGCAGCTCGAGGCCGAGCTGCAGGCCAAGCTCGCCGTGCCGGGCCGCGACGCGCCCCAGGCCGACAGCACCCGCCGGCTGCGGCTGCGTCGCCCCGGGCGGCGCCGGCCCGGGTCCGACGGGCCGGACACCCGTGAGACCACCGTTCTGTCGTATGCCGCGTCGCGCGCGAGTGGGGAGGGGCGGGACTGATGAGGGTCACCTATCTGCTCGCGGACATCGCCAACGGGCTGCGCCGCAATGCCTCGATGGCCGTCTCGGTCGTCCTCGTGACGATGATCTCGATGTACCTGCTCGGCCTGGGCCTGCTCGCCCAGCGGCAGGTCGACACGATGAAGGACTACTGGTACGACCGGGTCAACGTCTCGATCTTCCTCTGCGTCGAGGGCAGCCAATACGCCTCGTGCGGCGGCAAGGCGACCACCCAGGCCCAGCGCGACCAGATCCGGGCCCAGCTCGAGCAGCTGCGCCCGCCGGTCAAGGAGGTCTTCTACGAGTCGCAGGCCGAGGCCTTCAAGCGGTTCAAGGAGCAGTTCAAGAACAGCCCGCTCGGCGAGCAGGCCACCGAGCGCGCGTTCGCCGACTCCTACCGGGTCTCGCTCGCCGATGCCGGCAAGTACGACGTCGTCGTCAGCACCTTCCAGGGTGCTCCGGGGGTCGGTCGAGTGCAGGACCAGCGGCAGCTGCTCGACCGCTTCTTCTCCTTCATGAATGCCGTCTCGTGGGGCGCGATCGCGCTGTCCGGGTTGATGGTGCTGTGCGCCATCCTGCTGATGGCCACGACGATTCGGCAGACCGCCTTCAGCCGGCGCCGCGAGACCGGCATCATGCGGCTCGTCGGCGCCTCGAACGCGACCATCCAGCTCCCCTTCGTCATGGAGACGGTCGTCGCCTCGCTCGTCGGAGCCGGCCTGGCGCTCGGCCTGCTCTGGGCCACCGTCAAGTACGGCGTCACCGGCTATCTGTCGCGGGCCCTGCTCGACACGGCCTTCATCGGCACCACCGATGTGGTCACCGTCGGTCCCTGGTTGGTCGGTGGGGTGGCCGGGCTGGCCGTGCTGACGTCCTGGTTCACCCTGCGTCGATACCTGCGGGTCTAGTGCCGAGGGGGCTCACTGTGTTAGCACGGAGGCACATGGTGTCCAACTTGCCGGCGAGTCGTATGCCGCGCCGCCGCCCCTCGAGTGCCCGCGGGGCCGGCGTGGCCGCCGCCGTGCTCGCCTGTCTCGTCGGCCTGCTGTCGACGCCCAGCGCCGGGGCCGATGACCTGGACGCCAAGAAGAAGGCGGCCGACGCCCAGGTTCAGGCGGTCAAGGATGCGCTCGCCGAGACCTCGACCGACCTGGCCGATGCCTATCTCGCGCTCCAGGCGACGACCGCGAAGCTGCCGGCTGCGCAGGCGGAGCTCGCCAACGCCCAGGCCGCCGCCCGCGCCGCCGATCGGCACAACCGAGAGATCGGCCAGCGGCTCCAGGTGGCCCTCGCGAACGAGGCCCGGGCGCAGGAGGCGGTGGCGGCCAACGCGAAGACCCTCGACAAGACCCAGCGCACCCTCGACCTGTTCGCCGCAGACCTCTTCCAGGGCGGCGGCGGTGGCAGCGAGCTGTCGGTCGCTCTGGGGGCGACCAGCCCCGACGACTTCGCCACCCGGATCGTCCTCGCCGACACGGTGACCTCGCTGACCAACGAGGCGATCGACGGGCTCGCCGCGGCCCGCGCCGACGGGGCGGCCACCCAGGCCTACCTGACCGCGGTGCGCGCCGAGATCGCCGACCTCAAGCGGCAGGCCGAGGAGGCGCTCGCCGCCGCCAAGAGCGCCCAGGCCCAGGCCCAGGCCAAGAAGGCGGCTCTCGACGCCCTGCAGGCCGAGCAGGCGGCCCACGCCGCCGACGTCGAGACCAAGAAGGCCACCGAGCTGCAGCAGCTCGCTGCCGCCGAGGCCTACCAGGCCCAGGTGCAGGCCGAGCTCGTCGAGCGGGCCCGCAAGGCACGGGAGGCCGAGGCGGCCCGGAAGGCGGCCGAGGAGGCCGCGCGGCAGGCCGCAGCGGCCAAGGGCCAGACCTTCACGCCGCCGCAGCGCGACACCGCTGGCAACTCGGGAGCCTTCCTCAGCTATCCCGCCAATGGGCCGATCACCTCCGGCTTCGGCTGGCGGATCGATCCGATCCTCGGCATCTCGCGCCTGCACAAGGGCATCGACTTCGCCATCGACTGCGGCACTCCGGTCTACGCCACCGCCGACGGCGAGGTCATCTTCGCCGGCCTCGTCTACTCCTATGGCAACCGGGTGATGATCGACCACGGGATGCAGCGTGGGGTCGACCTCGTGACGACCTACAACCACAACTCGCGGATCGTCGTCTTCAGCGGGTCGGTCAAGCGCGGCCAGCTCATCGCGTACTCGGGCACCACCGGCAACTCCACCGGCTGCCACCTGCACTTCGAGACGATGGAGGACGGTCAGTTCGTCAACCCGCGCCGCTGGATCTGAGCGGACGGGCGGCGCCCCTCTCGGTTACCGTTACCGGACGACGACGGGGATCGACCGGGCAGGAAGGACGCGCGAGCGTGGCGAAGGACAGTGGGCGCAAGGTCATCGCAAGCAACCGCAAGGCGCGACACGACTACCACATCGAGGACACCTACGAGGCGGGCCTCTCGCTGTGGGGCACCGAGGTCAAGGCGCTGCGCGCCGGGCGCTGCTCGCTCGTCGACGGCTTCGCCCAGTTCTCCGGCGACGAGCTGTGGCTCGAGGGCGTGCACATCCCCGAGTACACCCAGGGCACGTGGACCAATCACGCCCCGCGGCGCAAGCGCAAGCTGCTGCTGCACCGCGAGGAGCTCGACAAGATCGCAAGCAAGACCCGCGAGAAGGGCAAGACGATCGTGCCGCTCGCCGTCTACTTCAAGGACGGTCGGGCCAAGGTCGAGATCGCCCTCGCCTCCGGCAAGAGGCAATACGACAAGCGGCACGCGCTGCGCGAGCAGCAGGACCGCCGCGAGGCCGAGCGCGCGATGTCGAGCAAGGCCGATCGGTGAGCTCGCGGCGAATGCGGTTGCACCGCATCACGATCCGGTATGCCGCGGTGCTGGCTCTCGCGGTCGGCACCTGTCTCGGGGCGCTCGCGATGCCCACGGCGGCGAGCGCGAGCGGCATACCGACTGGCTGGAGCAGCCTCGCCGACGTCGACCGGATGCCCTCGGTGCGGGTCGACTACGTCCTCGACGCCCAGGGTGGGGTCGACGTCACCGAGACGATCCAGTACACCTTCGACTCCAGCCAGGGCACGCG
>ERZ795053.4096-NODE-4096-length-16027-cov-4.459867_pt1 | contig 16027 bp, 12 predicted proteins | sample MGYA00375137_ERZ795053 | MGnify/ENA primary metagenome ERZ795053 (study PRJEB30182, sample SAMN05720284) | activated sludge metagenome | isolation source: Anaerobic digester | place: Hong Kong | collected 2014-12-17 ...
CATCGCCAACGGTCGTGGCTGCGCCGACACGCAGGCGGCCCTGCATATCCTTGGCAGCATTCGGATGGAGCTGCGACTTCTCGATATCCTTTACGGTGATGAGGCCGGTGCACTGCCCTGCATCGTCAACGACGAGAAGTTTCTCGATGCGGTGCTGGTGGAGAAGCTTGCGCGCCTCTTCCTGGCTGACGCCATCGCGTACCGTGACGAGGTTCTTCGAGGTCATCAATTCCCGAACGGGCTGTCTGAGATTGGAAGCAAAGCGAACATCGCGGTTGGTAAGGATGCCAACGAGCTTGCCGGTAACCTGGCCGCCGGCGCCGCCGTTCTCGACAACGGGAATGCCGGAAATCCTGTTGGCCTGCATCAGGTCCAGGGCATCCTTGAGCGTTGCGTTGGGACCGATCACCAGCGGGTTGATGACCATGCCGGATTCGAATTTCTTGACCTGCCTTACCTGCTCGGCCTGTTCGGCGGGTGTCAGGTTGCGGTGAATGATGCCCATTCCGCCAGCCTGCGCCATGGCGATGGCAAGGCGGGATTCGGTGACCGTATCCATCGCTGCCGAGAGGATGGGCAGGTTCAATTCGATTTCCGGCGTTATCTTGGTGCGAATATCGACCTGTCCCGGCATTACCGTGGAATGGCCGGGCTGCAGAAGAACGTCGTCGAAGGTGAGAGCCATCCCACCCGTCAAGGTTTCGATTATTTTGGACATTGCCTATCCTGTCTTGCCCGGTTTCGTGCAGGGTGCGGGAACCCTGTCGGCGGACTTCTATATGCTGCAGATGACAGGAATACCGATTCCCTGAACCTGCGGATTGGCAAGGGTCGTTACCACGCCTTTGCCGCATTGCAAAGCGGATTCGGGAACTATGCAGACAGGTTTTCCCCTGCCCCGAAACAGTGCAAGTCAGAGATGTGGAAGTGGATCGGGCGATCAGCCCCTGAAGCGCATCACGATGAGGCGGTCGTCAGGGCCGGAAAGAGGCTCCAGCCAGGATGGAAAGTCGCCGCGAAGAATGCGCTGCTTCATCTCACCGCTCTCGGGCTTGATCTGCTCAAGAGCCGGATCACGCTGGCAATACGCCACATATTGCGGCTTCACCTCGTCTGCAATCCGGCGCGCCTGGTCCTCGGTACCACCGAAGAAGCGCATCGACTTGAGAATCGCATCGCCGTTGCGGTGATAGTTTCCCGAAAGTGCAAAGTGATGGGTGAAATCGAGGATGGCCGGCCCTTCGTTCGGTGAGTTCAGAACGAGCCCCGCCGGCAGCGAGGCCAGCAGCGCATAATCGCTTTGCCTTGCGCATATCGGCAATATCCTGCTGGTCACCCAGGCGGGATTTGCGGCGGCGCTTGTTCCTGCCGCCTGCCCTGCAGCCAGTTTGGATGGCGGCGATGTCAGCAATGCGCCCGCAACCAGCCATGCTGCGGAGACAAGACCGAAAACCGAGACGAATTTGACTGCACCCAATGCAATCTTCCTGTCCCCAAGCCGGGCCTCAGCCTCATCCCAGACCGTCTGGACGACGAGCATGGCCACCGGCACGGTTGCCAGGATACCGACCTTCAGCATGCGATACTGGAAGAACATGCCAAGGAAGCATATCACCACCATTGCCAGCATGGCGTAAAGCTGGGGATTGCCTGAACCCCTGTGCCAGATGACGGCAGCGCAGGCTGCGATCAGCACGACAAGGTAGCCAAAGGCGGAAAACCAGAGACTTGGGTGAAGTGCGGATATCTCGAGGAAACCCTTTGCTTCCATGACCTTGTCCAGCCATTCGGCCTTGAGGTCGGGCGAAATTCCGGACATCGGCCCTGCCGCGCATTGGGGATAGGCCGTCAACAGGACCGCAGCAGCAGTTGCGGCCAGCAAGCCGCCGAAGGCGGCGCGCGCCAGCAATGTTGTGCTTCTGGTCTTGAAGGTCAGAACACCGGTTGCCGCTGCCAGGACCGTGAATGCCGCCCCGATCAGCACAATGGCGAGAACGTAGAAGACCGAGAGGCGGTCGCATTGCGCGACAAGCCAGTTGGCAGGCGCAACGTTGAGAAAGAACAGCGGCACCGTGGCCGCCACTAGTCCCATCGCCGTGCGCTTCAGTCCAGTGCCGTCTTCGTCCATCCCGAATGCCCAAGCCAGACCCAGCCAGGCGAGCACGAAGACCGCTAGCAAAATGACATCGAGGCCGACCGATATCGAAAAGGCAATCGCGGCCCCGATGAGAAAGTGTCCCCACCACTTGCCTGCATTTGCCAGGCCAAGCGTGATGAGCGCAAAGTTCAGGATCTGAACATTGTGATGGTCTATCCGGAAAATCCTGAATTCGTTGAGCGCGTCGACACAGCCAGCGGCCAGCACCAGCAGCAGCAGGCGGCTTGCGCCGGGAACCAGGCTTTCCCCCGTCCTGACGACGACCATCATCGTGACAAGGAACAGGACCATCGGCCAGACGATCATTGCAAGCTGCTCGGCATGACCGGCTGAGGTAAAGACGGAGAAAAAGTGAATAAGGACGGCATAGGGAACATCGACGATGCGCGACCAGTGCATGTCTGCCCCGATGGGCGGGTTCATGCGCGGCACCGACAGGTCGAACCATCCGTTCAGCCCTGCCATCCAGTTGCGGATCTGATGCAGGCGCATGAAGTCATCGGAATCGTAGAGCGCTCCTTCGCTCAAACCGGTCGTCAGATTACCCGCGTTCCATGCACAATAGATCACGAACGCCATCAACAGCGTCTTCAGGTACGAGTTCTCGTTGCGGCTCCGGATATTGCCAGCCGACGTCTCAGCAATTGCCATGAATATTGTCCCGCGCAGGAGATCCCGGGCGCGCTGCCCGGACATGCAAAGCAGACTCGGCTTCAATAATTAATATTTGTTTTACGCTAACCCTTTAGGGTGTCTGGGAAATTTCAGGCCGGTTCATTGCCGGCCCGCAGACATGCGGGGAAACACCAAAAGCGGCGGTCCGATTGGCCGTCCATCCTCAAGGGGGATACATGCTTCAGCTCTCGAAAAGGGAACAACAGGCAATGGCGGAACGCAGCGAGTTCGCGCGCAACGCAAGGGTTGCCGTTCTCATTCCCTGCATGAACGAGGAAATCACCATTGCAAACACGGTACGGGATTTCCGCAAGGCCCTGCCCCAGGCAACGGTTTACGTCTACGACAACAACTCGACAGACAACACGGCAGAGGTTGCTGAAAAGGCCGGTGCAGTGGTCGGCCGCGAGGTTCGCCCCGGCAAGGGCAATGTCGTGCGGCGTATGTTTGCCGAGATCGATGCCGACTTCTACATCATGGTCGACGGCGACGACACCTACGACGCCTCCGGCGCACCGAGGATGATCGACATGCTGATCGCCGGGAATGTGGACATGGTGGTTGGCGCGCGCGACGGTGCCCATGACGACCACCAGCGCGCCGGGCACGCGTTTGGCAACCGCATGTTCAACAGGATCTACACCACGCTGTTCGGACGCGAGTTCACCGACATCTTCTCGGGCTACCGCGCCTTCAACCGCCGCTTCGTCAAGAGCTTTCCGGCAGTATCTGCAGGGTTCGAGATCGAGACAGAGCTCTCGGTCCATGCCTCGCAGCTGCGCCTGCCCGTTGCCGAGATTTCGTTTCCCTACCGCGACCGGCCCGAAGGCTCCGAGAGCAAGCTTTCCACCTTCCGCGACGGCTTCCGCATTCTCAAGACCATCATCGTGCTCCTGAAGGAATACAAGCCGTTCTGGTTCTTTGGCGCGATCGGACTGGCCGGAATTGTTTTTGCGGTGGGGTTGATGGTTCCGGTCTTCATCGACTTTGCGCGCACCGGAACGGTCGAGCGCTTTCCGACTGCCGTGCTTTCGACGGGTATCGTGATCGTTTCGATCCTTTCGATCACCGCCGGGGTCATACTCGATTCCATCCGCCGAATGCGCGCCGAGATCAAGCGCATGTTCTACAACACGACACGCACCCGCGCGGGTGATTGACGGCCAGTCCCCCGCGGCCAGCTCCAGACGAACTGAACCATACCGAAGAGGCCATTGCCATGATGATGCGTACCGAACCCGACTTTGACGCCTACCTGCGCCAGTTCGAGGCGAACTACGAGAAACTCAATTACTCCGGCAACCTGTCCTCGAGGGTGCTGGCGCATTCCCATGTGGTTCTGGAAAGCTCTTTCAGCGGCAGCGACCATTTCGGTTCGGTTGTCGAGATCGGGGCCGGCTCGGGTCAGCATCCCGCCACGGTGCGCCATACCTATGACCGCTACGTTATCACCGACTACAATGATCGCATGCTCGATCAGGCGCGCGCCCGCTACAGGGACGACAACCGCTTCGAATACAGCGTGGAAGATGCCCGCAAGCTTTCCTTCGAGGACCATTCCTTCGACAGGCTGATCGCTACCCATGTACTGGAACATCTCGTCCATCCGCATGAAGTGCTGCGCGAATGGACGCGGGTTCTCAAGCCGGGCGGCACGCTTTCGCTGGTACTTCCCTGCGATCCTGGCATGGCATGGAGGCTTGGCCGCGCGCTGGGCGTTCGCAAGCGCGCCGAGGATGCAGGCCTCGAATACGATTACTGGATGGCCCGCGAGCACGTGAACTCGATCTTCAACCTGGTCACGTTCATCAACTACTACTACAAGGACCGCAAGGCGACCTGGTGGCCGATGCGCGTGCCGTTCGCCGACATCAACCTAATCTATGCCGTCAACATCAAGGTCTGAGACGACAATGCTGGCCGCCGGTGTCGCCAACTATGCAATCATCATCACCTGCGTCGTGGTGGTGGCACTGGGCCAATTGCTCTTCAAGACGGTCGGCACAAGGCTGGGCGCGAGCGGCTTCGAAGCGATGCTGCACGACCACAAGGCCGCAGCGCTGTTCCTGCTTGCACTGGCCCTGTACGGAATGTCGACGCTCGGCTGGGTGCTGGCCCTTCGAAACGTTCCCCTCTCGACGGCATATCTCTTCATGTCGCTCAGTTTCGTGATCGTGCCGACTCTCGCCTTCTTCTGGCTGGGGGAACCCCTTTCGCCACGCTTCATGCTTGGCAGCCTGCTCATCGTTTGCGGAATCGTCCTGGCAGCAAGCTGACCCGGCGCTAGATTACGCCACGGGACATGCCGTCCAACACATATACGGCGCGCGAACGAATTGCGTCGAGATCGTCCATCCGGTCAAGATTGCGATACATCATCTTCATTCGCGGGTTGTTCTCCAGCTTCTCCCGGTTGCGGGCCAGAAAGTCCCAGTAGAGCGCGTTGAAGGGGCAAGCGGTGTCCGAGGTACGGGCGCCGTGGTCGTAGTGGCAGGCTCCGCAGAAATCAGACATCCGGTTTATGTAGGAGGCACTCGCCGCATACGGCTTCGAGGCCATGACCCCGCCATCGGCAAACAGTGCCATTCCGATTGTGTTCGGCACCTCGACCCAGTCAAATGCATCAGCATAGACGGCAAGGTACCATTCATGCACTTCCTGCGGACGGATGCCCGCAAGCAGGGCGAAATTCCCCGTGATCATCAGCCGCTGGATGTGATGGGAATAGGCGTGTTTTCGCGTCTGGCCGACAACCTGTGAAACACAGTTCATTCGGGTCGCGCCGGTCCAGTAGAATTCGGGAAGCGGGCGCCGCGCGTCAAGAAAATTGCCGTCGAGATAGTCTGGCATCTTCAACCAGTAGATACCGCGCACATATTCGCGCCAGCCGATTATCTGGCGAATGAAGCCCTCCACGGCATTCAGTGGCGCACGCTTTTCGCGATAGGCGGTTTCCGCCATGCGGCAGAGTTCAAGCGGGTCCAGCAGGCCGGCGTTCATGTAGGGCGCGAGGATCGAGTGATACAGGAAGGCTTCGCCCTCCAGCATCGCATCCTGGTAGTCGCCAAAGGACTCCAGTGCACACGACATGAAATGCCCGGCTGCCTTGCCGGCGTCAGTCGATGTCACGGCCATCCGGAAATCCGACACCTCCCCAAACCGGTCGGGGAAACGCTCCAGCACCATCTCGATCACATCACTGGTGACAGCATCAGGTTCGAACCCCAGGGGTTGCGGCATGAACAGGTCGCCCTTTGCGGGTTTGCGGTTCTCGGAGTCGTAATTCCATTCGCCGCCCTGCGGATTGTCACCGTCCATCAGGAGCCCGGTCTGCCTGCGCTTCTCGCGATAGAAATACTCCATGCGCAATTGCTTGCGCCCTTGTGCCCATTCCCTGAACTCGGCCTTGGTCGTGAGAAACCTGTCGTCGGTCATGATGCGGACCGGAATGCCGAGTTCCTCGCCGATCCCGCGCATGGCCTGGTCCACACGCCAGTCTCCCGGCTCGGTTACCTGAACGCGCTCCACGTCATGCATGCCGGCCAGACGCTTGATCTCGCCGGAAAAGGAAACCGTGTTCGCCTTGTCGTTCAGCCGCACATATTCCACAGCCCATCCGGCCTCGCGCAATTCCTGCGCGAAATGGCGCATGGCCGAAAACAGGAAGACGAGCTTGCGCCGGTGATGCCAGACATTGCTTGCCTCATCCTCGACCTCCATCATGAGCACGAGGGTGACTTCCTTCTTCGCATTCATGAGCGAGGAAAGCCTGCGGCTGAGCTGATCGGCAAAAATTGGAACGAGCACTGTCATCGACTGCACTACGCTGGAAACGGTTGCGCGGATCCGCACGAGAGGACTTCCACAGCCCTAACATGCCCGAATGTCCGGCTACCGCTTTGCGTCGTCCTCGCTACCGGTTAACCCGGCGCGTTCGTCGGCATTTTCCGGATGATCAAGTTCCAGATGAACAGGCGGCGGCGGACATTCGTTGAAAATGCGCAGGGTACAGCGCGCGCAAATGTCCTGATCCAGCCGGGGAACGATCTCGGCTATCGCATCGCCTTTTGATGTGTGCACATGCTCGGTCGAAAGTGCATCCGCCACGTGGAAACGCTTCAGACGCTCGATGACGGTGATCGCCTTTGCCTGAAGATGGAACGAGCCGCCACGGCGCTTGCGGCGGCGTGCCTCCTCGATCATGAGTTCTGACGCCGGAAGATCGATCTCGCCTGCGCCCTTGATCATGAAGAGCATGTGCTTCTGCTGGGCACGCTTGCGCTCATAGCCCCTGAACTTGCGGCGCACGTGTTCGACCGAACCGAAATAGAATGGGCCATCCAGACGCACGAAGAGAAGCTGCGGGCATTCCGGCAGCTTGTGGATTTCCGCGTTGCGGAATACGCGGTGCTTCGTATCCGGATCGGGCGAGATCACGGCAAGGAACGGATGCGCGGACTTGTTCAGGAAAATCAGGAACGAAAGCATCACCCCGATGTAGATCGCGAACTCGAGGTCGATGAACAGCGTCGAGAAGAAGGTGATGAAGGCAATCGATGTCTCGGCGCGGCTCGTCTTGATGATGTGCGCCAGTTCGCGGAAATCGATGAGGCGCCAGGCAACGAGCAGGATAACACCTGCCATTGCCGGGATCGGAACGAGCGCGAACAAGGGGGCGACGAAGAACAGGATGATCAGAAGCAGGAGTGCAGCAAAAACGGAGGCCAGGGGCGTACGTGCACCGGCCTCATAGTTGACGCCCGAGCGGGTGAAGGAACCCGAGGAAGCATAGCACTGGAAGAAACTTCCAACGGCGTTGGAAAGGCCTTGCCCCATGAATTCCTGGTTGCCGTCGATATCCTGGCCGGACTTGATGCCGATCGCACGCGCAATCGATACAGCCTCCAAGAGGCCGACAAGCGCGATGGCGAAGGCGGATGGCGCAAGGTCACCCAGAAGGCGGATGTTGAAGGAGGGAACGGAGAACCCCGGGATAACGGAGGGCATCGCCCCGATGAGCTGAACGCCCTGTTCTTCGCCGCCGATTGCGTAACAGAGTACGGAACCGGCGAGCATCGCCAGCAGGTAGTTGGGAATCTTCGGCATCAGCATCTTGCTGCCAACGGCCACCGCAAGCGAGACACCAGATATCAGAAGCGACGGAAGGTGGGCACTTGGAACGCTATCCACCATTCCGGCCAGAAAATCCGCCAGCCTTTCTGGCCTCGGCAGGTCGATGCCAAGCGCGTTGTCGATCTGGCTCAACCCGATGATCGTGGCTGCACCGGCCATGAAACCGACCATCACGGAGTGTGAGACGAAATCCACCAGGTTGCCAAGCCGTGCCAGTCCGAGACCGATCTGGAAAACCCCGACCAGCATGGTGAGCGTAATACAGGCACGAATATATTCCGGCGTTTCCGGGGTGAATGCACCGGACAGCGCACCGTAGACGAGTGCAGAAATCGCGGTGGTGGGGCCGGAAATGAGATGCCATGACGAGCCGAACAGCGACGCGATGACTGCCGTCACCATGGCCGTGTAGAAACCGTATTCCGGCGGCATGCCGGCAATTGCGGAGAATGCCACCCCTTGCGGCAGGGCGATGGTCGCGCCGGTCAGGCCTGCCACGAGATCGGCACGAACCGTGCGGCCATTGACCATCTTCAGCCAGGAGGCGAATGGAAACAGCTTGTCCGCAGAAAGTCCGCCCATGGCGGAAAGTATGTCCTTGGGACTGAAGCCAGCCATAGCGTCCTCAGCAGTTTCAGTTCATGGCCCGGAGGGGCAAAGGGAAAGTCGAAGTGGTGCGGCGGAGGGCCGGAAAAGCGGACCGTCACGGATACAGCCGGGTGCGGATGCAGCGCGTCAATTTGCGCCTTGCGGACAGCCGGGCCGTCCAGCCCGTTTAGCAGCAAACGCCACGTCCTACAATCGGTAGAGTCGCCCAAACATATAAATTTTTACATGTATTGGGCAATCAGGAGAGATTCTCGCGCATCACGGTGGTTTTGCGCACGAGAAGGAGTGAAATCAGTACGAGAACCGTCGTCGCCAGCAAGGCAATGACGCACACATGAACATCGCCTCCGATGACCCAGGCGAAGACTGCACCGGCGAGCGAAGCCACGATGCGGCCTGACGATTCGACAATTGAGGACACGAAGCCTGCAATGGTGCCGTGCGGATCCAGCGCCAGAGCCATGGCGTTTGCCATGATGGTGAGAAAGCCGATTGCGAACAGCATCAGGCATGCCGAGAGCACGTAGGCGTTGAGAAGACCTGCAACCTCGAGCAGGAACATCATCACCGATACGGCAACACTGATGACAGAGCCCACCAGCATGGCGTTCTCCACCCCGATCTTCACGATCATGATCCGGTTCAGGTACTGGCCAATGATGATGCCGACACCGTGGAAGGCAAAGAAGAACGCGAAGGGCGTTCCGGTGATGCCGAAACTCTCGTCATAGACCCTGGGCATGGCGACGAGCAGGAGGATCATCATCGTCATGATCGGCCCGAACAGGATCGTGTATGTTCGCGACTGGCGATTGCCGAGCATGGCAGCCAGATTCGACCTCCAGCGGAAAGCGCGCAGGGCGTTGAGATCACGCTCGCGTATGGTCTCGGGCAGACGGAAGACACCGAACGCGAGAAGCAGCAGGCCAAACGCCAGAATGGCCAGGAAGATGAAGCGCCAGCCGCCAAACTGCATCAGCCCGACCCCGGCAAGCGGGGCAACGATGGGGCCAAAGGCGAACACCATCGTCGCCAGAGCGATGTTGGAGGCAAGCTGCCTGCCTGAGAAAAGATCGCGCAGGACAGCGCGGGCAACAACCGGTCCACCCGAAGCACCCAGGCCCTGCAGCGCCCGGCCTGCCAGCAGCATGTCGATACTGCCTGCCATGACGCATACAACCGATCCTGCAGCGAACAGAGCGAGACCACCCAGCATTACAGGCTTGCGACCAAAGCGGTCAGACAGCGGCCCGGAAAAAATCTGGCCCACGCCGATGCAGGCGAGGAAGACCGGGACGACAAGCTGGATCTGTGAATAGGGTGCGGCAAGGTCATCCGCCATGAACGAAAAGGCTGGTAACGTGATATCCACCGAGAAGGCGGAAACCGACAGCAGCAAACCGCAGAAGATGACGATGGCCGGATTGGACATTTTCTCTCAAGGTCCATAGATCGGGGAATGTCTGCCGGCGGCGGACAGACAGTCAGAATTTGCGGCGTGTGAGCACGCGCGATGTGGCAGAATGTGCGATGTGGACATCGCAGGTGCGTTCTAGACCGAATTTGCCCGCATTGCTATGGCAGTAAGGGAATCAGCGCAGTTGGAATCCTCGTTGCGCGATCCGGCCGGAAACCAGAATGACGATAATCCGCCTTTCCGATTCGATGGTGAACCAGATAGCTGCCGGCGAAGTGGTCGAGCGGCCGGCGAGCGTCGTGAAGGAACTGGTCGAGAACGCCATCGACGCCGGTGCGACCCGCGTCGAGATTGTTACCGCCTCGGGCGGCAAGGGTCTCATTCGCATAACCGACAATGGCTCGGGCATGACGCGCAACGACCTCTCGCTGGCAATCGAGCGGCATTGCACGTCGAAACTTACCGACGACCTGCTGGATATACGTACGCTGGGATTTCGCGGCGAAGCGCTCCCTTCCATCGGTTCGGTGGCGCGAATGACGATCACCAGCCGGGCTCGCGGCGCTGACGAGGCTTGGAAGATCACCGTCGACAATGGCCGTATCGACGGGCCCAAACCCGCAGCTCTTGGCGCGGGAACGGTCATCGAGGTTTCGGACCTGTTTGCCCGCGTACCGGCCAGGCTGAAATTCATGAAGACCGACCGAGCGGAAGCTGCGGCAATCACCGATGTGATCAAGCGCATGGCGCTGGCCTTTCCGCATATCCACTTCGCGTTGTCGGGAAGCGACCGCTCCCCAACCGACTGGCCGTCCACCGACGCAGCCGGACGCGCGGCACAGGTGCTTGGCCGGGAGTTCATCGACAACGCCCTGGAAATCGACGCGGAACGCGAAGGTATCCGCCTTTACGGCCTGGCAGGACTGCCGACCTTCAACCGGGGCAACGCGCTTCAGCAGTTCTTCTTCGTCAATGGCAGGCCGGTTCGTGACAAGGCGCTGCTCGGAGCGACTCGCGGCGCCTATTCCGACTTTCTGGCGCGCGACCGCCACGCCGTTCTGGCGCTCTTCCTGGAGGTTCCACCACGCGAAGTTGATGTAAACGTGCATCCGGCCAAGGCCGATGTCCGGTTCCGCGATCCGGGACTCGTTCGCGGACTCCTGGTCGGATCGATCCGCCAGGCAGTTTCTGCAGCTGGCCACCGCGCTTCTACCGAGGGCGGCAGCGGCCTTGCGTCTGCATTCAGGCCTGAGACTTCCGGCTGGAACGGCAGTGGTGTTCAGGCGGGTTTCGGTGGCTCCGGCGATGCTTCGGGCGCGTTTCATTCGCGACCGCCGGCGAATGTTCCCGACTGGAACCGCCCCCTGAATGGCGAGAGAAGCGAAAACGGCGGCTTTGGGGAAACGGTGCAAAGCGGCTATGCGCCTTCTGCCGCACCTTCTGCCGAAGCGGCGAAAGAAGTGCCACGTTTCCCACTCGGTGCGGCCCGGGCGCAGCTACACGAGAACTACATCGTTGCCCAGACCGAGACCGGCCTTGTGATCGTCGATCAGCATGCCGCGCATGAGCGGATCGTCTACGAGAAGCTGAAACAGGGTCTATCCGGCCAGGTGCCCTCGCAACTGCTGCTGATACCGGAAATCGTCGATCTGCCGGAAGAGGATGTCGACCGTCTGGCAGAAGCTGCAGGAGCGTTTGCGCGCCTCGGTCTCCAACTTGAAAAGTTCGGTCCCGGTGCGGTCGCTGTGCGCGAGACACCTGCCCTGCTTGGCGAAATGGATGTGCAGTCCCTTATTCGGGACCTGGCCGACGAACTTGCGGAACATGGCACCTCGCAGATGCTGGAAGAAAGGCTCAACGCCGTTGCCTCCACCATGGCCTGCCATGGCTCTATCCGCTCCGGGCGGCTGATGAAACCGGACGAGATGAATGCGCTCCTGAGGCAAATGGAAACGACGCCCAATTCCGGCCAGTGCAATCACGGCAGGCCCACCTATATCGAACTGGGACTGAAAGACATCGAAAGGCTGTTTGGCCGTTAGATGTTTCACCGTCGGCTGGAAACGACCTGTTTCGGCAAACAACTGAATTCCTTCACGCATTTGGATTTCTTCGATTCCGAGGAAATTGAAAATGCTCGAGGCTCAACTTGCGTGCCGTTTGAAACACCGTTATCAGGACATCATGATGGATACCGCTACAGCTCCAGTCGGATCGGAAGCCCAGCTTCGATATCTCGACGCCGATTACCAGATCGTGCGGGCGGGCAGCTTCGTGCGCTGCGCCGTCACCGGACAGCCCATTCCTCTTGACGAATTGAAGTACTGGAGCGTGAAGCGCCAGGAAGCATATGTGGACGCTGCCGCTTCCCTGAAGCGCGAAATCGAGTGCGCCGGGTGAACACGCGCGAACGATCATCCGGGGCCGGAAAGCCGCCGGAACAAGGCGAACCTGCCCCTTCCAGCGAGACCGCCAAACCTGAGCGCATCGCCAAGCGCATGGCGCGTGCCGGCCTGTGCTCGCGCAGGGAAGCAGAAACCTGGATCGCGGCTGGACGCGTGAAACTGAACGGGAAAGTGCTGGCCACGCCCGCCGTCACCGTTACCGAAAAAGACAAGATCGAGGTCGACGGCAATCCGTTGCAGGGCCGTGAACGAACCCGTCTCTGGCTGTTTCACAAACCAGGTGGTCTTGTTACCACCAACAAGGACCCGGAAGGACGGCCAACGGTCTTTGGCGCGCTGCCGGACGATCTGCCTCGCGTGCTTTCCGTCGGACGGCTGGACATCAACACGGAGGGCCTCCTCCTGCTGACCAACGATGGCGGGTTGTCACGGGTGCTGGAGCTTCCGTCCACGGGCTGGCTTCGCCGTTACCGTGTTCGTGCCCATGGCCAGATCACCCAGGCCCAACTTGATACGCTCAAGGAAGGTGTCGCTGTAAATGGCGTTCTGTACGGTCCCATCGAGGCGCTGATCGACCGCGAACAGGGCGGCAACGTCTGGCTGACGCTGGCCTTCAGGGAAGGCAAGAACCGCGAGGTCAAGGAGGTGCTCGGATCGCTTGGGCTGGAGGTGAACCGGCTTATTCGCGTTTCCTACGGACCGTTCCAGCTTGGCGACCTGCGGCCTGGAGAAGTCCGGGAAGTTCGCGGGCGTACCCTGCGTGAGCAGCTCGGCGAAAAACTCATCGCGGAAGCCAATGCGGATTTCGATGCGCCGATACTCAACCAGACCAGTTCCGTGCAACGCGGAATGGGCGAAACGAAGAAGCCTGCGGCGAAACCCAGACGCGAAAAGGCAGTGCGAGGACAGGTCAAGAACGAAACGCTGGACCGGCTGACAACGCGCCTGGAAACCGAGAAGAAACCGCCCAAACGTCATGGCAAACCGAAGACAGGCGCATTCAAGTCAGGCAATCCCAAGACGGGCAATCCCAAGTCTGGAACGCAAGGGGCGGACGGAAAATTTGAGGGCAACAGGCCGCACAAGGGTGGCACCGGCCGCGCGGCACCGCGGGGCGGAAAGCGCTGATCCATGCGGATCGTCGGCGGCATCTATCGCGGTCGCAGGCTGTCTGCCCCCTCCTCCCAGCGGGTCAGGCCGACAACCGACCGTACGCGCGAAAGCCTGTTCAACATCCTGGCCAACCGCTTCGACTTCGAGGGCAAACGGGTCATCGATCTGTTTGCGGGAACAGGCGCACTTGGTCTGGAGGCAATGTCGCGCGGGGCGGAATTCTGCCTGTTCATGGACGAAAGCGCCGAGGGACATGGCCTCGTGCGTGGCAACATCGAGGCTTTGGGCCTCCAGGGATCGACTGCGCTTCAACGCCGCGATGCGACAAAACCCGGCGAGCGCGGCGCCTTCCCTCCTTTCGATCTTGTCTTTCTCGACCCTCCCTATGGCCGGAACCTCGGCACGAGGGCGATGCGTGCTCTTCTCGACGGAGGCTGGCTTAACGCCGATGCTCTGGTAATTCTGGAAGAGAGCGCCGCAGAATTTCCCGAAGGCGTGTCCGGATTTGAGCTGGCCGAAAAGCGGGCTTTCGGAGACACCTTGATCGGCTTTTTCACGATTGGCGAGGACCGCGAGGAGTTTTCAGGAGCGTGATGCCGGCAATCCAACCCGCCATTGCGTTTCCGGCTGGGTGACGAAAGGCTCTATCAACGCAGTGTTTCCCCGGCTTGCTTTCGCTTTTTCACGGCGTCGGGCTTTATTGGCTTTTCATTCTCGCCATATAGAACAGGGGAGGAAATGGACGGCTACAAGGTGGAGTTTCTCCAATGACACGCGAATTCGGCCTGGCCCTTGGAAGCGGTGGTGCAAGGGGTATCGCCCATGTGCATGTGATCAAGGCACTGGATGATCTGGGCATCAGGGCATCCATCGTTTCAGGTTCCTCTATCGGATCGATCGTTGGCGCCGGTTATGCCGCCGGGATGCGCGGCGAGGAGATCGAAGACGTCTTTCGCTCCACTTTCTCCAATCGCATGCAAGTGCTCTCCAAGCTCTGGCAGGTCAGTTCCAATCCCTTCGCCGGATGGATGAAGAAGGATCGCGGGCCACTCGGCCAGATGGATGTGTCGACGCTGCTCGACGCCTTCCTGCCGGAATCCGTTCCGGCAAGCTTCGAAGAACTCGAACTGCCGCTGCTTGTCACAGCAACCGATTTCTATGGCGACCGCGCCATCGTGTTCGGCTCCGGCGAACTGAAACCGGCGGTGGCGGCGTCCTGCGCCGTACCAGTCCTGTTCAAGCCGGTCAGGATCGACGGAACGGTTCTGGTGGATGGCGGTTTCTACAACCCAGTCCCGTTCGACATCATCCGTTCAGATGGACGCTTCGTCATCGGGGTCGACGTGGTGGGAACGCCCGAGGGCAAACCCGGCACCTGGCCCTCCCGCATGGAAGCAGGTATCGGCGCAAGCCAGCTCATGATGCAGGCAATCACCCACCATAAACTTGCGAACGATCCGCCCGAGATTTTTCTGCGGGCACCCAACAACAGCTTCAAGGTGCTGGATTTCCTAAAGGTCGAGGAAATACTTGAAAATAGTGAACCCCTGTACGAAGAGACAAAGCGGAAGGTGCATTCGCTCCTCGAGACCGACAGGGTAATCTGAATTTCTGCCTTGATTACCGTCGTCCAAGGCACGAAATGTCATCCATCCCGCAGTGCGCGGCAATCACCGGCCAGCCTGCATCCCGAAATACCGGCATTCAACGGAACAAACGTGACAATCAATCTCGAAAAGCTCGAAATCAACGCGCGCGCACTCGTGAGCGCCGCCATGAAGGCGGGGGCAGACAAGTGCGACGTCGTGGTGGCCAACGGCAATTCACTTGGAATAGGCGTCCGCGAAGGCAAGGTCGAAAACACTGGACGTGCCGAGGGTGACGAATTCTCCTTGCGGGTGTTTGTTGGCAAGCGCACGGCTTCGGTTTCGGCCAACCAGCCCGGCGATTTCGCCATGCTTGCAGAGCGCGCAGTGGCAATGGCGCGGGTTTCGCCGGACGATCCCTTCCAGGATCTCGTCTCCGAAGACGAATTGGCGAAGAACTGGCCCGACCTCGATACGCTGGACAACCACATACCGGATGCTGACGAACTGACAGCGCGTGCGCTTGAAGCCGAAAATGCAGCGCTCAGCGTGGATGGCGTCAGCAAATCGATGGGTGCCTCGGCAGGCTGGGGAACCAGCGGTTTTGTGCTGGCGACGTCCAACGGGTTTGCGGGCAACTACTCCGTGTCGCGCTTTTCCTCTTCTGCCTCGGCGCTCTGCGGCGAAGGCGAGGCGATGGAGCGGGACTATGACATGCACGCGGTGACCCATATTGGCGACCTGCGCGACCCGGCAGAGATCGGCAGAACCGCAGGCGAACGTGCAGTCAGGCGTTCGAATCCGAAAACGGTGAAAAGCGGTTCCTATCCGCTGGTATTCGACCGGCGCATCGCGGGCGGCATGCTGGGGGCGCTTCTTGGCGCAATCAATGCGTCATCGGTTGCGCGCAAGACCAGTTTCCTCAGAAACA
>ERZ795053.4097-NODE-4097-length-16026-cov-18.087847_pt1 | contig 16026 bp, 10 predicted proteins | sample MGYA00375137_ERZ795053 | MGnify/ENA primary metagenome ERZ795053 (study PRJEB30182, sample SAMN05720284) | activated sludge metagenome | isolation source: Anaerobic digester | place: Hong Kong | collected 2014-12-17 ...
CTCCTGATGACGATGATCAGTGCGCTTGTTGGCGGCGTTCTATTGCTGGCCTTGGTTGCTTTTCGCGCGGGGATTGCGTTGCTGCGGGGGGGCATTTTTCTCGGGGGTGGCAAGAAAAAGAGCAGTAAGGACAGTGGTGGCAACGTGATCCTGTACATCATGCTCGCGATGATGGCCACCGCGGCCGTGATGTTCCTTGTCGGCCAGATCAGCCGGTTGATGACCCTGGCCATCTCCCGGAAACGCGAGTTCCTCGCCGACGCAACCGCGGTGGAATTCACCCGCAATCCCCATGGTCTGAGTTCCGCCCTGGAAAAGATCTACCAGATGGGGAGACCCACGCGAACCGCGAGTGCCGCCACCGCCCACCTGTTCATTTCCGAACCCAAGAAGATCAAGCTGGCACAAAGAAGGGGGTTTTGGGCCAACATGCTGAGCACCCATCCCCCCCTTGTGGATCGTATCGCGGTTTTGGAAGCGGCAGATCCCGAACTCGTGATGCAACAGCTTCAAAAGACCCTGAAAACTTAGCGTCCGACCAGGCCCAGCCCATCCACGATCCGCTGGATCATCTCGTCCACTGCCGTGATCACCCGGGCAGCCGCGTTAAAAGCCTGCTGGTACTTGATCATGTTGGACATTTCTTCGTCCAGGGAAACGCCTTTCACGCGTTCCCTTTCGTTGTCGATCTGGATCCTCATCAGTTCGTTGTTGGACTTCATGCGCGTAGCTGTTTGGGAATCCAGCCCCATTTCGGATACGAACATGCCCAAAAAGTCGTCGAATTCCACGCGCCCATCGTCCACGAGTTTGGCGTTTCGTGCGGTGGCCATGAAATCCGGGATGGAGCTGCTTGCACCCCCGCGCGGGATGTGCACATCACTGATCCAATCCCCGTCGGTGTCCACCCATTTCCCGAAATCCACCGCAAGCAGCATGGGATTGGCATTCAGCTGGCTGGAGAGTTTCAGGCGCTTCACGTAGCCGTATAGCCCATCTGCCTGGCGCGTGTCGAGATCCAGGTTGTCCGAGCAAATGTTGCTGTTCATCGTGGCGTAGGGATTGAGGTAGTTTTTCACGACATCCACGTCGTACTCCCAGGAATTGCCAAAAGTGCCATGCTCCGTGAGGTATCCCATTTTTTCCCAGAAAATGGTAGGAGCCTGTAAATCGTACGTTTGCACGATCCGTCCATCTTCCAGCCGCCTTCCAAAACTGAAATCCACTCCCCTCCCCGCCCGGAAAACGAGCTTCTGGTCGGGTGTCAGGTCAGCCATGATGCCGGTAGGGACCTTTCCGTTGATCGTTTCCACCGCGTCCGATAGGTTCATCGTGTTGAGGTTGATATCCACGGGGCTGGTACCCAGCGTCATTTGCATTTCGTCCGGGGGGAGTTGTACGTCGAGGCGGAAATCCTGGTCAAAAACACCGGAAAGATGAGCCTGCTGCAGCGTTAACGTGTACGTGGAACCGGGTGTTCCCTGCAGATGGAACACCTCGTCGGATTTCTGGTACACGATATCCACGTTTCCGACGGGAGCGGCACTGAGGAAGAGTTCGCCGGAATCGGGGTCAAAGCGAAAACCCAGTGCAGTGGCTGCGGCTTCTCCCCCGGCCGCCACGCTGTTGTCGATGATTTTGATGTCTTTGCTGTTAATGACCCCGTCCCCGTTGCTATCCTGGATGGAGAAATTCCCCAGCTCCACCTTGAGGGTGGTGGGGTCCACGGTGAATCCGCCACCTGCACCGTTATTTTCTCTTGCGGTGTACCAGAGTTTCACCTTCCCCTGGTACTCGTTGAGATTGGATTTGAGCGTGAGGTCGACTTGGTTGGGAGCCAAGAGGGCTGCCGTATCGATATCGTAATCCCTCGGGAGCACCTTGCTGAAAGAGTACATCACGTTGGCCAGGTTGTCGTACGAACGGGTGTCCAAAACCGAAAGCGATTGCGAGCTGAGTGTGTTGAACGGATCGTCGGTAACCATTTGGTGGATGGAATCCATGGCCAGCCCGGGTTTTGCGGCGATCCACTTGCGTCCGTTGAACTCGAATCCCTTGATGTAGTCCTTCAAGAAGGTATTGTGGTTGATCTTGTACAGCAGTTCTTCGTCGGTGCGGTACACAACCTCGATTTGCATGGGCACGGTTTCGCCATCCGAATTGATCTTGGGGACGCTGAACGTCACGGATTTTTCGATCTCTTCCTCCTCGATGGGTTGGGGTTTGTCAACCACCGGTTCTTTGAAGACCCGGAAATCTCTTTCGGAAAGCACTCCGTCGAAGGCAAGGGAAACTGGGGCACTGGGGAGAGCATCCAGCGAAAACGTGCCATTTTCCAGCGGAATGAAAGCACGCTTCCATCTCCGAAGATCCATGGTGACGGTTCCATCGTACTCCGAGTATGCAGGGTCATCGATGACCAGCTTCTGCAAATCGGAGTCGTAATGGAAGGACGTGATGTCCGTTCCCCCGATGCGAATGCGCAGGTCCGAAGAGGTGATCTCTTGGTCATCGTCAATATCGATCAACCCGGGAATGGCAACCATTCCGTTTTCCAGGTGGATTTGTTTTCCCGTTTCCTCGGTCACGTAAAGGATATGGGCTTGTTGGTCCAAGTCCAACAGTTTTTTTACCAAGAAATCGTTTTCCGAAAGGGGGGTGGTGTCGCTGAAATCAAGCTTAACCGGTGAAATGGTAGCGGAAAGCCCTTCCAACATCGTTCCTTCGGAAAAATTGGCTTCCGAAACATTCCATTGACGCACATTGATGGCCTCGTTGAGACCATTACCCACGAAACCTGGCGGGAAGTTTGGGTCTCCGGAGTAATCCAGGATGCCCGTTTGGGCATTGTATGTGAACTGCGTGATATTTACAGTGGTGGGCACGGTGGTATCCGTGACCAACTGGATCGAGATATCCTGCGAATCGATGATTCCGTCTTCATTGGCATCGATGATCGAACCCACCTGGATCTGGCCCGGTCCAATTTTGTTCGCGTTATCCACCGCCTGCTCTTCCACGAAGTACACCAACCCTGGTCCCTGGAAATCTCCTCCCTCCACGCTGACTTTCCGGGACACGGAATCGTATCCCACCACGGGGTAGAAAAACTCCGTGAGCGAAAATTGCTGTGGTGTGTCATGCGAGAGAACGAATTGCTTGGTATTCACGTTGCCATCCAACCACCATATCCCCTCCAAGCCGTCACGCTGGTGGGTTTGCGGCACGTAATCCACGTTTCCAATTTCCAGTACATCCAAGGAATGCGTGTTGAACCCCATTCGGGCAAGCAAGCCATCCCGGTCTATCACCAACAAATCCTCAAGGGTTCCCAAGGAGCCTACCTTTTCGGAATCCACCGTGCCGTTTTCGTTGATCCCGTCGTCCACTTTGCCGAACAACATCTTGTAGGCACCGGTGGTTGTGTTCATTTCGTCGGAACGAAGCGTTCGAAGGAAAACGCGCACTTGGTCCGAAAGGTTGGCATTTTCCAGGTCGATCACGTGGAAATCGGCAATCGTGGCCGCCGGCTGCGAAAAGTCAAGCGAAACAGGGGATAGCCCGGAAATGTCCCCGGAAACCCCTGCGACAATACTCTGTGGACTGCTTTGCCAGCGCCGAATCGTCACCGCCCCCGAATGGTTCTCGTAGCCTGCCTGGGTCAAGGTGATCTCGCCGGATGCTTCGTCGAAAGAGAATTCGGTGATGTCGACGCCGCCAACCTGGATCCGGATATCGTCGTTGTCGAAAAAAGTGTCATCGTTGATATCAATGAGGTCCGGAACGGTGAACGAACCGTTTACGGAAGTCAAAGAGGAATCTTCGGTAACATAGTACAAAAGGGTATCTCCGCCGAAGGCCCCGTCCGCGAGGGTGATGGAATCCGGGGGACCTGAAGTGAAGCTGGCCACTTCCTTCTCCAGGTTGGTGAACCGTTGCCCCACGTTTTCCAAGGACAAGAAACCATCTTCCACGGCTTTTTCCGTTCTTTTCCAGTGCACCACATCTACGGATCCGGAAAATGTGTTGGGCAGTTCGTGTAGGATAATCTTGTTTTCCAACAGGTCCACGTCGAAGTTGGCGTACGTTGTTCCCGTCACGGAATCGGTGATCACGATGTCTTGGTTGTTGAACTCGCCGTCCCCGTTGATATCGATCAAGTTTTCGAGTTCGAATTCATCCCCGTTCACGATGATCCCAGATGTTTTCGTCTGGTAAAAGACTTCGGAATTCCCCTTGTAGCCCGCAAAGTCCGAAAGGTGGATGCGCGACTGCGTGGGTTGCAACTCCAGGTTCTTCGCTTCCAGGGTCAACATCTCAAAGTTTTCGGGGGAAAAGCCGTTCAGATCCTCGATCACCGTCTGGAAGGAAGTGCCCGTGGTGTAACTCTTGCTGTCGAAAGCCTGTTCGTACAAGGAGTTGTTCAGGTCCACGAAGCTGATCTTTCCACTGCGCCCCAGGGTGGTGGAGGCGGGGTTGGTCTGGATCTCGGAGATGGCCATGTGGATCGGGCCATCCAGGATGGAATGCGTTCCCGCAAGTCGAAACAGGTTGGGCAACGAGCTTCGCGTGGCTTCCATTTCCTGGAAGAAGTCGACCCCCGAGATGGAGCCGGTTTTGTCAAACCCCGTTCGATGGATGAGGTTCAGCTTGTCCACCATCATCAATGCCAGCTCGTCGAAACGGTCAAGGTAGCGGGGAATGGTCTCGTCGCGGAGTTCGAACATGGCTCCCAGGTGGCCCCCGGAAACTTCGATTTTCGTGGAGCGGATGAAGGTGTCGTACAAATTTTGGGTGTTGGGGCGAATCGGGGTCTCGATGGGAGACCAGTGGTCGTCGTTGAGCACGATCTGCCCCCCCACGTAGATTTCCAGGTGCCCCTTGGTGCCCAAGCGGTACTTGGCTTCCACGAGGGTATTCAATTCGTCCAGCAGGCGGTCCCTTTCGTCCAAGATGTCGTTGGGAGAAGTGTCCATGGTATAGGCGGAGCGAATTTGCTGGCTCAGCGAGGCGATATTTTCCAGGATGGAATTGACATTCTGCACGGTGAGGGGGATATCCGCATTCAAGTTGGAGCGCAGTTCCTCGTAGCGCTCGTACAAGTCCTGGTACACCCGGATGAAGTTTTGGGCCTCGGATTGGACTTGCTCCAAGGTTGCAGCATTCGTGGGATTGCCCATCACCTCTTGGAAGGAAAACCAAAGCTTGTCAAAGTACTGTCGAAAGCCGTCCTCCGATGGTTCCTGCAAGATTTGTTCCATGTAGTGGAGGTTGTGGGCGGTTTTGTCCCAAAAGCTGAAGTTCTGCGTGACATTGCGGTACTGCACGTCGAGGAAAGCATCGCGCACACGTTCGACCTGTTTCACCAAAGAACCCGTTCCCAGGAACATGGGCACGTTTGGTTGCGTGAGCGACCCCATGGCAATCGGAGGGGTCGTGCGAATGTCCGGACGTTGCCGGGAAAAGCCCTCCGTGTTGGCGTTGGAAATATTGTGTGCGGTGATGCTCATCGCTAACTTCGAGGTGTATGTTCCCAAAACCCCCGTGTTCAAGATGGAAAAAATACTGAAATCTCCCATGCGCAAACCTCCCTGTGGCAAAACACCTACCCATCTTTATCGGCAACTTGGGGAAAGCCTTGAAAAACACGCGGTGGAGGCGGTGTTGGGTGTGCTATAATCCCTGTGGAAAAAGGAGGGATCACACTGGAACCCTGGATGCATTCCCTGCAAAGCTATCGCTCCGCCCTGCAGGAAAAGAGAATTTCGGCGAAGGAACTTTGGGACCACTACCAGAAGCGGGTGCAGCTCTTTGATCCCAACATTGGTTGTTTCCTGGAAACAGCCGATCTCTCCCCCCGCTTCTTGGAAGGAACAGATGGCCTTTTCCCGTGTTCCGTGAAGGACAACATCCATGTGCAGGGTTTCCATACAACCTGTGGAAGCCAGTTTCTGTCAGAGTACTCACCGGTGTTTGAAGCCACGGTTTCCCAAAGGCTGCGCAAGGCAGGCTGCGTGTTCGTGGGAAAGACGAACATGGACGAATTTGCCATGGGTTCCACGGGGGAAAACTCCGGCTTTTTCCCCACGCGAAACCCGTGGGATTTCGAACGTATCCCCGGTGGTAGCAGCTCCGGCTCCGCGGCATCGGTTGCGGCGGGATTTTGCCTGTTTTCCATCGGATCGGATAGCGGAGGTTCGCTTCGCCTCCCCGCCTCTTTTTGCGGCGTGGTGGGATACAAACCCACGTATGGCCTGGTACCGCGCTCGGGGTTGGTGTCGCTGTGTTCTTCGATGGACCAGGTGGGCTCCCTCACCCGGTGCGTTTGGGACGCCGCGGAAGTAAGCAGTTGGTTGATCGGCAAAGATGGCCGCGATGCCACCACGGTGGACCACGAGATGGATCTGCTGCAGCGCCTGGAAGCCCCGGTTTCGGGTTTGCGCCTGGCGTTTTTCCGGGAATGGTTCCACTCCCCCGTGGATCCGATGATCCAACAACTTTTCCAAGCCGCTTTGCACGCTTTCGAGGCCATGGGAGTAACGGTGGTTGCGCTTTCGTTCCCGGAAATCGAGCAGGTTTTGCCGGTGTACTACGTGCTGAACCCTGCAGAAGCCAGTTCGAACCTCGCACGATTCGACGGTGTGCGTTTTGGGAAGCGGGTGGGTAGAGGTGACTATTCCGATGGTGTTTCTTCCGCGCGGAGCACCCTGCTGGGAGAGGAAGTGCAACGCCGCATCTTGCTGGGAACCTTCTGCTTGGAGAGTGAGAACGTCAACGAGTACTTCGACAAAGCCGCCCGTGTGCGCGCTCTTCTTGTGCAAAAGGTGCGCGGAATTTTCGAAGAGTACGACGGGCTTGTTTCTCCCACCGCACCTTGCTTTCCCCCAAAATTGGGGGAGAGCCTTTCGCCCCTGGAGCAATACCAACTGGACCGCTTCACCGCACTTGCCAACCTGGGGGGGTTCCCGGCGATTTCGATTCCGCTTGGTTTCTCCGATGGTCTTCCCACGGGGTTGCATCTGTGCGCGGATCGCTTCCAGGATGCGAAGTTGTTGCAGCTCGCGCGTTCCTTCGAGAAGAAAAACGGCTTGCTCTTCGCGGGCCATTATCCCTTCCCGCACCTGGAGGACCGGCCATGACCTACCAGCCCCGAATCGGGTTGGAGATCCATGTACAGCTTGCCACCCGCACCAAGGCTTTTTGCGGCTGCGAAGTTGCGGCCCCCGGGGCTGCACCCAATTCCAGCATCTGCGAGGTGTGCACGGGGCATCCCGGCGCTCTCCCCGTTTTCAACAGGGAGGTGGCGCTTCTTGCCACGAAAATCGCCCTGGCCTTGGGCTGTGAAATCAACCCGCAAAGTACGTTCGACCGGAAAAATTACTTCTACCCCGACTTACCCAAGGGGTACCAAATCACCCAGTTTTTTCATCCACTGGGGCAAAATGGGAGTTTCCGTTTTTTTTCTCCGCAGGGGGAGGAATTGGAATGGGCCATTCGCAGGGTACATATCGAAGAAGATGCAGCCCGCTTGGTGTACCTTTCCCAGGATGGTTTCACGGGGATTGACGACAACCGAAGTGGAATTCCCCTCGTGGAAATCGTAACGGAGCCTGCCAAACGGACCCCGGAACAAGCGCGGTCTTTCTTCCAACAGCTTCGGGATACGCTGCGTTTCCTGGAAGTGACGTCCGGAGACATGGAATGGGGCGCTTTGCGCTGCGATGCCAACGTTTCCGTTTGCTCCGGGGATGGTGTGCGGTGCTCTTCCCGAATGGAAGTGAAAAACCTAAATTCCTTCTCCTTCCTGCAAAAGGCCCTGGAATTCGAGATTGTCCGGCTTCAAGCACAGCTGGAGTCGGGAAAGCTGTCTTCCCCGCAAACGAGGGGCTGGGATGCATCCGCAAAACGAACCTTCTTGCTTCGCGAAAAAGAGAGCCTCGGCGAGTACCGCTATTTTCCCGAACCGGATTTGGGACCGGTTTTCCTGTCCCCCCACACCCTATCCGGATTGTTTTCCGATCTTCCGGAGCTTCCCCACCAGCAGATCCGAAGGTACATGCGCGCGCAAGGGCTTTCGTACCCCGATGCCCTCTTCCTGTGGCAAAATCCCGCGTTTCGGTCCTTTTTCGAAGAGTGCCGGCAACTCCTGGAAGAACCGGGAGAAATCCTGAAATGGTTGCGCGGCGAGATACAGGGCCAGTTACACCGCCAGGAAAAGGAGTTTTCTCAGACCCCTCTCACCCCCAAGCAACTCGTGGACTTGGTGAAGAAGGTGCAATCCGGACAACTCCCCTTTTCTTCCGCCCGTGAGTGGATCCGCGCGCGCATTCGCGGTTCGGAGAAGCCGTTGGAGGTGTTGCAGCCGGTTTTGCCCGATGAAGCCTCGATGCACAAGTGGGTGGAGGAAGTACTGGAAGAACACCCCCGTGAGTTGGAAAAGTACCATGCGGGAAAGACGGGGCTCTTGCATTTTTTCATGGGGCAGGTGCTCCAAAAAAGCAAGGGAAAAGCCATCCCGGAAGTCGTTCTGAAAATTCTACGGGATACACTTGGAGGAAAGCGATGAATGAACCGAAGAACGAGAATCGTTTCGCGATCGTGGAGGAAAAGATCGATCGCGTGCAAAGTTTCCTGAGCAACGAGTACCGGGACCTATCCGAAGAACTCCAAACCCTCAAGAAGAATTTCCTGAGCCTGGAAGTGATGTTCTACGTGTTGCTGGGTGTTTCGTTGTTCCACCTCGTGGTGGATTTTTTGTAAGGAGGAGGGAAAGTGGCGATAAAAGACATTCTGGGTCCCATGATGATTGGTCCTTCGAGTTCCCACACCTTGGGGGCGGAGAGGATTGGACGCTTCGTATACGGTTTGATGGCAGGATGCCCGGACCGCTGTTCCTTCCATCTCCACCATTCTTTTTGCAAAACGGGAAAGGGGCATGGAACCCACAAAGCCTTGGTGGCCGGAGCCATTGGACTGTCCGAATCCGATCCCCAGATCCGGAACGCGTTCATTTTGGCGAAGGCAAGGGGATTGTCCTGGGAGTTTTCCGAGCAGGACTTGGGCGAGGTGCACCCCAACACCGTTCGCGTGGAATCGTGGAAGGGTTCCATCTTCCACGAGGTGGTGGCCTCCTCCACGGGTGGGGGAATGATCCGCGTGGTACGTATCAACGGTGTGGATTGCGATCTTTCCGGGGAATACCCCGCGATTCTCCTCATCAACAAGGATACGCGCAAAGCCCTGGCACGAATCTTGGAACAAGTGGGAGTCAACGTGGCCAACCTGTACTTGCGAAGGGTGAACAAGTTGTCCGCAAAAGCCCTGACCATAATCGAGCTCGACGAGGAAATGCCCTTTTCCAACCTTTTCGCACTCAAATCCCTGGACGTGGTGGAAGAAGCTTTCTACGTTCCAAGCCTGGTGAATGAAAATGACCTTTCATGATCTGATCGCACTGTCCCAGCAATCCGACTTGCCCCTGCACGAAGTCGTGCTGATGTTGGAAATGTCCGAAACGGGTGTGGACCCACAAGCGCTGCAAAAAAAGCTTTCCTGCTGGCTGGTAGAGCTGCTGGAAGAGGAAAAGAAGCAGTACGCCCAAGACCATAAAACGCTCACCGGTTGGACGGGGTGTAATGCACGCTTGGTAGCGCATTACGGTGCGCGTTTGCTAAGTCCCTTCGTGCACACCGCCACGGTAGCAGCCCTTTCCATGGCGGAAAGCAACGCGGCAATGGGAAAGGTTTTGGCCTGCCCAACTGCCGGTTCTTGTGGAGTTCTCCCCGGGATTTTGTTTGCGTGCCAACGAATCCTGCACAAAAGCACGGAGGAGATTGGCAACGGTTTCGTGGTAGCAGGGGCCATTGGCAATATCATTGCCGCCCGCGCTTCCATTTCCGGAGCACAGGCAGGCTGCCAAGCCGAAATTGGAACTGCCACCGCCATGGCCTCTTCCTGCTTGGCATACATCTTGGGGGGGGATTGCCAAGTGGTGGGGAATGCCGCCGCGCTCTCCCTGAAGGCCCTCATGGGACTGGTGTGTGACCCTGTGGGGGGGTTCGTGGAAGTGCCTTGCGTGAAAAGGAACGCGGTTGGTGTTTCAGTGGCCACTTCGACGGCAGAGATGGCTCTTTCGGGCGTGGAGTCGCTGATTCCCCTGGATGAAGTGGTGTTGGCGATGCAACGGGTGGGAAGAATGATGCACCCCGACTTGAAGGAAACCGGAATGGGGGGCATTGCCATTTCTGCCAGTGCGCACGAAAAGGTGCGCGAATTCTTGGAGAAATCCCCTGGCGGGGAATAAAAGGCATGTCCTTCCTGGAATTTTGACGGAGGAGTAGGCGAAATGGACCCCTTTTTTCAGAATTTCCCACACGGCATCCTTTTTTTGCAAAGGGATGCCGTTGATGAGGAAGGGATTGTGTTCCTCGAGCTCTTTCCCACTCTGTGGCAGCTGGTTTTCAAGCTTTGGTTGCGAAAAATGGGAAAGAAAGGCCAGCCCATCAAAACGGGGCAAAAACCCTTACGCTTAAACCAAATGAAAGATCCCCGGCTCCCCTTTCCCCTGTACAGCTTGGTGGAATTGGCCACCTCGGATTCGTTTCGCTTGGACGAGAGGCACGCTTTCGACAACGGTTTCTTCCGTATCCACGATGTGCAACGGTTTTGCAAACTGTTTTCTTCCTATCCGCATGTGATCGATGGGATCACCGGGGAAAAAGTCTCCTTTGGCCCCCCCCTTGTTCCTTCCATTTGGAAGGACACGACCATGTTTCCTGCAGAGAGCCCCGAATCCAATTGTTTTGGTTTCGAGGACCCGGAGCACGGGGAACGGTTTCCGTTTGCGGAGTTGTACCAGGAAGGGCCCTCTTCCGAGCCGATCTTGCCGGTTTTCGGCGAAAGGAACAACCTGGGGATCTACTTTCGCGGTACCCTATATCCCGTGAACAGCAAGCTGGACATGGGGAAAGTACTCTACATTGCCGAACACGTTTCCGAGTTGCCAACCCGGGCGGGAGAGTTTCGTGCGGAAAGAGACGCAAACCTCGTAAAGCACCTGCTTTTGAACGGAGTTCGGGTCTCCGGGGAATTTTTCCTCCGGGTGCCGGAAATTGTTCGCGTTTCGCCCAAAGCGCTTTGGAAATTGGAGCGGGAACATTTCGCCTTTCGGTTCACGTGTTCCTTTCGGTACGGTACCCAGGAAGTGCATTTCCCGCTATCCTTGGATGGGGAAAAACCCGAAGACACAATCCAAGTGCCCGCAGGGGACAGTACCACGTACATTCCCCGCGATCTGAAATGGGAGCAGGGGCACCTGGAAAAAGTGGGGACGTTCCTCAAGCAGCTATCCCCACAGGATTCTTCTCCGCAGGCCATAGTCCCCCGGCACTCCTGGCGGTTGCGCCTGGAGGAAGTGCTCCAGTTGGTGCAGCAGCTTTTCCCCGCCCTTTCCGCGGAGACCATTTTGGAATGTCCCCCCGAATTGTTGCACACCAAGACGGTGACTCCGAGAGTGCGCGCGTTTTCCCGTTCCCAAATCGATTGGTTTGCACTTCGTTTCGAGGTTGCATTGGGGGACACGGAGATCAGCTGGGACAAGTTCCTGAACATGGTACGGTTCGATTCGCATGTGGTGGAAATCAACGGCGAAATCTTTCAAGTGGATCCCCACGAGTTGCGCAAGTACCGGAAACTGCAGCAAATCCTGCAAACCGGAGGCGAAGAAAAGCACCCGTGGTGGGACTCTGCATTGGTCCAGGAGGTACAGGAGCAAACCACGTTCCAGCCCGATGAAAGAACCTCTGCCTGGATCCGGCAGATGGGTGGTGTGCATGCACTGGATGGTTATTCCCTTCCGGATGGGTTTTCCGGTACCTTACGCGGGTACCAGGTGGAAGGATACCAGTGGCTGCGTTTCCTGGAGAATTTCCACCTGGCGGGGATCCTGGCGGATGACATGGGCTTGGGAAAAACGGTGCAAACCATTGCCTGGCTGCTCTCGTTCAAGGAAAGAAACAACAGCCTCCGCGCGTTGATCGTGGTTCCCCGTTCCTTGCTGTTCAACTGGAAGTCTGAACTTTCCCGTTTTGCTCCGGGGCTTTCCACCCAGGTGTACCATGGCGTTCCCTCCGAGCGCACGAAAATGCAGCAAGAAGAGCCAGATGTGACCATTACCACGTATGCAACCGCCCGGAATGACCAGCTCTTCTTTGCCTCCCGGAAATGGGACGTGGGGGTAATGGACGAGGCCCAAGTTCTCAAGAACAAGCAGACACAGCTCTTCCAGGCCCTCAAGGGATGCAGTTTCCAGCACCGATTGGCGTTGAGCGGAACTCCCCTGGAGAATTCGCCTTTCGATTTGAAGAATATCTTCAACTTCTTGCTGCCAGGCTTTTTGGGGAGTGACCGTGCTTTTTCCCAAATCGTGCAAAACAATCCGGGATCCTTGACAGAAAGGATCAAACCCCTAATGCTGCGCCGGAGAAAAGCGGATGTGTTGAGCGAACTTCCACCACGTTCCGAGGAAAGCATCCTGGTGGAAATGCAGCCATTCCAGGAAAAAATGTACCAGCAGTACTTCCAGCTGGCCCGTCAAGACATCCTGGAAAAAAGCCAGGACGAGAAAAGTTTCCAGGAAAACCGCTTCCAAGTTCTGACCCACCTGTTGCGGTTGCGGCAGCTCGCCATTCATGCTGGGCTTTTCCTGGATACAACCGGCCACCAAGGTGTTTCCGGCAAAATGGAGTACCTGCTGGAACTTCTCGAAGAGCTCCTTTCGGAAGGGCACAGTGTTTTGGTGTTTTCCCAGTTCGCATCCATGTTGCGGATTCTTCGAAAGAGCCTCAAGGGCATGGCTTTCCCCTGTTTTTTCATGGACGGCCAGACCCAAAACCGCCAACAGGTGGTCTCGGCGTTCCAGCAATCCGAGAATCCTTCTGTTTTCTTGCTTTCGTTGAAAGTGGGGGGGGTTGGTCTCAACCTCACCAAGGCGGAATACGTTGTTTTGTTCGATCCCTGGTGGAATCCCGCTGTGGAAAACCAGGCAATCGACCGTGTGCATCGGATCGGGCAGAAAAACCCGGTCATGGTGTACCGAATCATAACAAAAGACAGCGTGGAAGAGAAAGTGTTGCAAGTGCAGCAGAAGAAGAAGGAATGGATCGAGCAACTGGTGGATGTGCAAGTGGGAGAGAAGACGTTCTTCTCCCGGGAACAGATCCTCGGCATCTTCGAACCATAAAAAAAGCACGCGCCATTCAGCACGTGCTTTCTTTCAAACCCTTTTCGGTTTACCAGGTTTTTACGGCTTCCCAAAGCCCTTGGGACGCTACACCAAGTTCATTCACGTAGATGATACCGGAAAGCGTCTCCGGGGTGGGAGAACTGCACTCCGCGGTAAAGCGGTACTGGTAGTCTCCCGTTTCATCCGCAAAAGAGAAATCCACCAGGTACGTGGTCTTGGTGCTGGTAACGCTTCCGACGATGCCGCCAGGTTCATTGATATGAACCGCGCCATGGTTGAGCGTCGCGTTGCCATCCAACTGCGTGAAGTTGGTTTGCCCGATTTCCAAGTAACCTGTTGCCGTGATTACTCCCCATTCGGCTTCGAACGTCCAGCCCCCACTGATGCGAGGAACGCGGCGGACGGAAATGTAGCAGGAGCTCAAAACCAGAGTCAAAAGCATCAACGCGGCCAATACCCAAACAAATTTTTTCATGATGCACCTCCCCTGCACATTTCTACTGTCGGACAGCGGACCATTCGCCCGACAACTCCACGATGGTTCCTTCCATCAACTCGCTGGAAACTGCCTGACCCACGAAAGTCCTTCCTGCGAAAGTAAATCGGGCCGTTCCGTCTTCCGAAACTTCCCCATTGATGGGGTAATTGATGCCATCAATTTCGATGTTGTCGTTGATGGTTCCATCCGGTCCAACCAGGAAGGTGAGGGCGGGCATATCCGACCGCGGAGCATCGAGGAAGCCTTCCCAGAAAACTCCCCAATCGAAAGTCAATCCCCATCCACCGTAGAAAGGCCACCCGATGGTTGTGCTGCAGCTAACAAAGAAAAAAGCGAAAACAACAAGAGCAAGGAATACCAGTTTCTTCTTCATGGCAAAACACCTCCCAAATAAATTCTCCCAAGGTACATTGTAGTACATTTGGCCCCTGAAATGCAACCTTTTCTCTTTTCCAAACGTTTTTCCGGGGAAAACCAAAAAGGGACCCCGAAGGGTCCCCCCTTCAGAATGCGATCTTACTTGTAAATGGTGCGCTGGCTGTCATCGTAAGACTCGATTGTGCCCAGTTTTTCGAGGTATTGCTTCACAACATCGGCCAGCACGAAACCGGTATCGTACCCGCGAGCCTTGTAGGTAGGAAGCATGGTATACCCATCTCCGCCACCGGCCATGTAATCGTTGGTGGCGAGCTTGTACATCTTGTCCATCTCAATGGGTTCGCCTTGGACTAATACATCCTTGAACGCGCCGTTCTCGTAGGTGTAGGAAAGCCCGGAAGATTGCATCCACGCGCCAGCCCCGTCGGGAATCGTGGCAGCGTACTCCAAGATACCCATGACTTCCTCTCCACGCAGGGTAAATTCGTACAGCACGTTTCCAAAGGGAAGAACCGTCAAAACATCTCGGTAGGTGATGTCCCCTTCTCCGATAGATGCTCGGATACCGCCGCCGTTGGCAATGGCAATGTCGGCGCCCGACTTCCAAACCATGGCGTCTGTGATCAGGTTGCTCAGGTTGGTGTTCTTGGAGCGCACGTCTGCGCGTTCTCCATTAAGGGGAATCGCGGTTTTTCCCACAACCACGTTGAGCTTTTCGCCGCCCAGTTTCCAGAAGTAGTCCAAAGCAGCTGCAACCTTGGGGTCTTGGGGATAATTTTCCGGTGTGACAGGGATGGCGGTCCAACTGAAGTCCACCACGTCACCGTCCACGAGGGTCAGGTCCAGGCGCCCTACGTAGCGATTCCAATCTCCGGCTTGCACCAAGATGGTTTCCCCGTACACGGGAGCTTCCTCGAAAAGAGTGTGGGAGTGGCCATCCACGATAACATCGATTCCATCCACTGCCTGTGCCAACATATCGGAAGTGGTTTCGTCGAACAAGGTTTCGCCGTACCCCAAGTGGGTAAGGGCGATAATCACATCCGCTTGTTCCTGCAAATCCGGCAACAGTTTCTTGGTGGTTTCGATGACATTTTCAAACGTCAATCCATCCAGGTAAATGGGTTCGGCATACACCGTGTATTCGGTGGTCAAGCCAAAGATGGCCACGTTTACGCCGCCCAGTTCGAGGATGACGTAGGGCGTGAAGTAAGGGTTTCCCTCTTCGTCAAGGATGTTGGCACTGAGAACGGGCATTTCCAGGAAATCGATTTGGTTCATCAACACGTCCCTGGACTTGTCAAATTCGTGGTTTCCCAGCACGAAAGCATCGAATCCAATCATGTTCATGGCCACAATATCCGGGATGGCATCCAGTTGGTCGGATTCGGGTACTCCGGTATTGATATCCCCAGCATGCAAAACCAAGACGTTTCCGCCACACGCCTCGACCTCGGCGCGGATTTCGTCAACGATCCAGGAAACAGCCGCAAACCCTCCAACTTGACCACTACCGAAAGCCCAGGCATGGCCATGGGTGTCATTCACGTGAAGAATGGTGAGATGTTGCGTCACCGCAAACAAGGAGAAGGAAATCAAAACAAGTAAGCTCAAAAAAACCGCAAGTTTCTTCATGAAAAAACCTCCCTCAAAAAGATAATGGCTCCAGATAATTATATCATAGTTGGATAGATTAAAAAACCCATTGTTCGAGCAATCCATGCCCACGGGAAAGAGATTCCCTGCAAGGGAAACCGGAAGAATCCGGACAAGAAAAGTGCCCATCCAAGGAAACAACTCCCCAAAACGAGAAACCAGGGGAGAGGGGAGTATACCGCGAAGAGTGGAAGGGTGTATTCACTTGAAATTAACACGAAGAGGGAAGGGAGAAGAGTTGACAAACGAA
>ERZ795053.4098-NODE-4098-length-16025-cov-10.382718_pt1 | contig 16025 bp, 3 predicted proteins | sample MGYA00375137_ERZ795053 | MGnify/ENA primary metagenome ERZ795053 (study PRJEB30182, sample SAMN05720284) | activated sludge metagenome | isolation source: Anaerobic digester | place: Hong Kong | collected 2014-12-17 ...
CCTTCTATATAAAAATTACAAAAATACCCATAATTCTATTTTATCGCTTCATATATATTATTATTTTTATATACCGCCAAATTTTTATTATTATTTTCACAACATTTGTTATATTTTTGTCGAGCATATTTTTATAAATTTCTCTCTACCACACATCCCACCATCGCCAACCCGCGACAACGCCGCTCGACAGACCAGATGCATTGACATCTCCGTTCGCACCTGGGGAAAATGTCCAAAATTTTCTATAAATTTTGAAAGAAGACAAGCGATCGATGGCGGAGTCGATCAAACTAGAAAAGGACACCAGGCGAACATATAACATTCGCAGTATAGCGGTAATAACCGTTGCGAAGGAGGGAACACAGTGGAGGAGTTTGTAGACATGTGCGCAAACAGACCCAACTGGTAGTTACCCGAAAAATACAAATATAATAGAACTGAGAAGAGGAATCCAGTTCAGGGGAATACAATATTATCAACAAGTCCTGTAAAGAGCAGGCCACCTCTGTATTGAGGTGCAGACATGGTACCCTGATCGAAGCCCGACAGCGTACACCTGCCCTAGTAGAAGGTACAGGGCTTACTGCACAGTGGTCGATAAACGCAGCGGATTGTCCTGCAGCTTACGGTACGCAGTCTGATCAACTGGTACGAAGCTAGCTAGAGCAGAGCGCTGGAGCTGAATGGGGTAAACTCAGTCCAGTAAATGCCCGGCCTTGGAATGGCATGAAGCGTGGTAGGCAGCCAAATCCACCCATGACCTACAGGCCGATGTCGAAAATCGACGGAAGATAGCCTAATTGGAGAAGGCTAATCGAGGGCCGCGTCTGCTGCGAAAAGACTGTATCCGACTAGCCTGACCTGAGGGTGGCTTGGAAAGTCGACCAGCACCCAATATGTATTGGATGGTAAAGAACGGTCCAGACCCTTGAGCACCCCAGCTCCGGTTGTGGAACGCCATCCTCCGGCGCCGGCAAATTGCTTGTTGCCCGCGGTCGGTCTCCAAGTGCCTGTGCAGCGTCTGATGGGTTCCAGGGGGAGGTGTTATAACCGGCCCACCTGAACCCTATTGGGGATCACAAATAATAGAGCGTGCAAGCAAATAAAAGTCGTGTGTCGCACGAACACATGTGCGCGCAGGGTCGAAAGACACCTGTGGTAACGCGCTTTTATGAGGGGAGGGGCAGCCCACATGCTGCGGACAAGAGGATGATGTGCGCGCCGTTGGCCGCAAAACACACGCGCGCCGGCAAGAGGCCACAAGGCAAGCACATGCTACAACACAGGGGCTCATAGAGAAGAGAGCACCCCCGCGCCATCGATCGCTCGTCCATTTGATTTAATCCTCTCTCTCGCGCCTTTATTTGAATTTGAATTTCCCCCAGATGCATGTTCACCCTCGTCGGTCAATTCATTCATATAATTCATATTACAATTCATCATTCTATCACCTCACACAAAAATCCTATCCTAAATCCACTCTAACTTAGGCCTGACCGACGATGTGAACATGGATCTCAGAATAGTTTCGGGCTTCTTCCCCCGCGCTCATTCTGATTTTCCGCTCTATTGTATTTATATTTTTCACATTAGTGTGGTCCTTTTTAATTAGTAAATGAATTATTGGGTAAAAACCCTTCTGTGAGCTGAGACATGAATGAAATTAGGCCATACAGCGTTAGGAACTGTAGATTAAGTTATGAGATGGTTGTTCAAAAGATTGAGAACAGGATATGGATTATAAATAAACTTTCCTTGTATTTAGTGAAGAGGATTTCCCGTCATTACTTGCCTTGGAGTTTCCTGGCATCTGACATCGATAGTAGCTGCGGAGCAGAAGATCCGTTATTTTCAATAGTACTTGAAACATCGCTTTACCATGAGTCTAACCGGAGGTCAAAATCCCGATCGGACTAGCTAAAGGCGCCTACATCTGAAAACACTGAATTCGGATATACAGTAATATCCCCACTTATGACAGCTTTGGTAACTGTCTTGCGTCCATACTACTACTGACAACTCATTGGATACCGCAGAGCGAGTAACTGCGATCATACGAGGAAATGGAGGGTGGAGTAGGAGTTCCCGCCAGAGTGTACCTCGGAAGGAGTCTTCTATCTTCTCTGCAACACCCTACACTTCTAACTGGAGCCCCGAATCCAGGGTCTTCCCTTGGGCACGAACCTGCCTGAACCCAGCTACGATGCGGAAATTACGAGAAATCCTATATCGGATCCGATCAAAAAGAAAAGTGATCAAAACTCATTCAGCTTAGTGTAAAGCTGCCAATATAATATCAAAGAGTTCACCATGGGCAAACTCAAAGAAAAGAAAAGAAAAAGAATTTAAAAATAAACCTACTGTATCCTAGGCAATACGGTACTTTCAGCAAAACAACACCGAAAAACAAGGTGTCGTGAGAGGGAGAAAAGACTAACTTCCCCACAACACTCTGAACAGAAAAAGCTCTATTTTTTCGGAGATATTAACCGAATTTAGCCGTCATAGTTTTGATAACGGCATGAGAAAATATCATGAAAAACCATTGAAAGGCTGTGAAAAGAATGCCACAAGCCAGGAAAAATGGACGCCAACGAGTCGCGCGTGGAGAAAAGATTGCCTCCCCCGCTACACGTTTAACAGAAAGAGATTTGAATGAGCGCCAAAATGTCGCCATGATCTCAGGGATATCCCCTCGCCGACGACAAGGGGATCATTTTCGAAAATCATTCTGACGAAAAGCGAAAAATCCGAAGGATCCTTTTCGAAAAGCGTCGTCGACGTAAAAATTACGTCGACATCCATTGTTCTGCGCGCATATTTCTGTAGGACTAGTATTTTTCTTTCATCCCATTTAGGAACTAGGATTGTTTTCCCGTTCTTAGGATTAATTTTCTGCCCGACGTACGGCAAACACAAAGAAGATATAAAAATTCCTGTCTGGAGTAAACAGGTAACAAAAACCGCTCGGATATCGACGGTCGTAGAATTTTCTGTCATTTGGCAACAGAAACAAACGAAAAGAAATTTTAGCAGAGATTTTTCCGAGGAAAAATGGCTACGGGTAGAGGTATACCCGTTAAAGGCATTGAAAGCATGCAAAATAGAAGCATGACGAGAGTAGAAAAGTTTCTCGTTGAGAACTTAGCCGGATATGTGGATTGCGGCTCGAATGCGAATAAAACTCAGTACAAAAAGCTGAAAAAGATTTATGAAAAGTGGAAATTCAATCCCGCAGAAAAACAATCATTGGAGTATATTATGTGGTATACCCTGATTGAGCACTGTAGAGTGCGGAAAACCCTCGACGACGACATCGAGCGCGTCCGGGAAAGGGAAAGACAAGTAGGCGAAGAAGCGGAACGCCTAGCCGAATATAGAGAAAGTGGTGAAGTCGAGAATTACGACGAAGAAGAATTACTTCAGAGAATCGAAGACGAACTAAAGGGAAAAGATGCAGACCCGAAGATGTACATCCTGAATCTACGCAAGACGGCACAAGAAGACCAGCGTAAAATCGAAGCCTTGCAACAATCACTCGCAGTGATGACAGAAGCAAGAAAACGCGAAAACCTAATCATTAACACGCCGAGTCGGCCAAAACAAAGCTTGCGGTTCGCTAGCGCTGGAACATCACGGAGCGGAGAAAATAGACCGCCGAATAGTAGCTCCTCGGATGGTAGGGAGAATCGTACCCTCATGGGAGAGGAAATTAGATCTGAAGATAGCGGCGAAGAGGATAACCGCGAATCAGATCACAGTAGAGCTCGCCAGATAGAGGCGGATAATAAAGCTCTGAAAGAAGTACAAATGGGAGTTTTCACCGGTGCTGCCAGTGATAAACCCTTTGGAAATAACTTCGCAAGATTCCTATGCATGTTCGAAGAATATGCAGGATGCGCGGATGAAAAGACGAAGAAATTTGCCCTTACACAACGCCTGAGGGGAATGGCGCAAGAAATGTATTTCCATAAGATGGAGGAAATAGAGGGCCCCATGAACTACGAGTCTATCGTAGAACTGATGAAAAGCATATTCTACAGTTTGGAAGTAGATAGCTCAAAAATGAGGAAGTTTAGGGAGCTTCACCAAAGAGAGGATGAACTGCTGGATGTTTTCTTTATAACATTCAAGATACAGTTCAAAGGCTACATAGAAATAGTAACTGGCCAAACCGACGAAACGATCGGTGGAGGCAAAATGATGTGTCGAAATTTTTATCAGAAAATACGACCGACACTAAGAAACGCATTTGACAAAAGACATCCATTTTTGTGGGAAGAATGGAACAACGATCCGTGTACGATCGAAACAATGTACGAAGAATTAAAGGGCTTGGAAGCAGCTTTTCCTCCGAGGCAGTCCGAGGAAAGACAGCCGCCGAGAGGACCAGCCCGCCCGTTTCTACAACAAAGACCGAGGCCACCCTATGATGGCCAGCAAAGAAACACGGCACCAGCCTCGAGCTTGGGATTGAGATGCCGTAGGTGCGGCAGGCTTGGCCATGTAGCAAGCAACTGTTTCGCAAACCTAAATAACCGTCAAACGAATCAGGAACGAACACCGTTCCCACCACCGAGCCGTGGTCAGTCGATTAGGACCGACATGATAAGACCACAGGTGAACAGAAATAAAACGCCTCAGAGTCAAAGGCAAAACTTCGACCCGAGAAAAAGGTATGGCGATGGTAGCCAAGCTTTCAAGGGCGAAAGATTTTCACCACAACAAAATGGCGCAAATGGGAACCGCCAGTGGAAGAATGCCCCGACAAATAACAGTCGAGGAGGTTTCGGAGGTAGAAACCAAAATAGACAACAAACCACTTTTGGTAATGGTAGACAAAATAACTTCAACAACCAACAACAGAAGACGAGAATCAACGCGACGGAAAACACCAACCAGTCGCAGAGGAATCAACAAGTACTAATCCCAGTACAACAACAACCTGATTGGATGGTTGGACAACAGAACACTTACCCTTCCATCTCAAAGATCGAAACGGGATCACCTTTGGCGATGTTTAATTACACACCAAACGCCAACAAAAATAACGGGCAAGAAAGGAATCCGAGTAAATTCCACCCGATAAGACTAGAGGTAGACGAAGACAGACCGTTCAATCCGGAACACTGTGCACCCCTACCAGTCTTTAAATGCCATTCCACCCAGAAAGGATGGACGAAAGTGACAAGATTTTCTTTGTGGAAAAATCACCTAAAAGAGAATGATAATCCTCCCTGGATCAGAGAGGCAAGTGAAGATTTTATTAAAGAATGCGACGACATTGTCGAATGGGCAAAGTCAATGCGTGACTATCAAGATAGCAATACCTGGCCAGAGGAAACCAGAAATCGCATCTTGAGAAACAGACAGGTGCGAGAGGAATGCGTGGATAGCATTCAGTTCAGATTCGCCCTGATCATACTTGACGTGTACATAGAAGACGTCTTATTCGACACGGGATCGATGTATAATGCCATTTCGGCGAGAGCCTTTTGGGCCCTCGCAGGAAGATTCGATTCATTCATGAAAGCCTTTTCGGAAGCGAATTGGGACCCAAGAATGAAGACAGTCGGAGTAGTAGGAGGCGGAAGCATGCCTGTCCTGGCTACTGTCGAGATGGATGTCCAAACTTCGACCGGGAACATAATACCGCTCGTATGGGCCATCTACGACGACGTTGACTTCATCATAATAGTGGGTACAGTCGGGATGAGAGCCCTGAAATTCCAGTGCAGAACCCCCGAACTGAACAACCACGATCTGTTCAAAGGTAAACAGAAATCAGAAGAAATAGCAGCGAAATTTTATGAATCTGCTATCGCACCCTTCAACCATCTGGAAGTTGGTAAAATGAAGGAAGATCCTGAGTCGGAGGAGAGCTCCACCGAAGAAAAGGATGATGACAATTCGCACGAGGAATGCGACGAAGAAATCGAGCAAATGCTAATGTCGAATGAATCTGCTGTAAAATTCATCGCAGACGCTGCCACTATGGGTGCATTTGTAACACCCGACGAGAGAAACAGCCTACTAGGAGGTCTCTTGCTGGAAACCGCCCTAGAGGACAGAATAGAACCACTGATAGAGCTAGAAGAATCGAGAGAAGAAGACTTCAGACCAGAAAACATACCTGAAGAAGAGAGCAAAGCAGCGGATAACAACGCACTGATCCGCGCGATCAACAGACAGCTAGAACAACAGGATTTTCCATTCGCGTCACTGGAACCGAAGCCGCCCAATTACTGCGAATAATACACAGTAAGAAAAGATGTTTTTCAAATTTAGCTTTATCTAAAAATAATTTATCTATTAAAAATATGTCGAACACGTTTACTAAATTGCGTAGAAACGATCCTGAGTATGGATTAGAGATAGTGGACGGTGGAAACGTGCCTCTGTTTGAAGCGCGACCCACCATCCCTAAAATATGCAGACTAACTTGTAATAGTCGTGATAATTTCGGCATCGACAGTGCAATGCCAGTATATGAAGAGAACTTGCAACCTAACGAAGTTGTAGTAGCAAGCATGGGACACTGGGTAATTGGACCTGGTGAAACAATCTCAGTCCCTGCTAAAATGGTCTTTGGTAAAACCATAAAAGCATCCAAGTCATCGTTGAATGACTGTATCCTACATATGGATGGATTCTGTAAATCCATGGGAACCGAACTGCCACAGTTGACAAAGCGTATCAACGTTATACGGCACGGTTTCTTCTTGACGAATAACTCGGAATCGATTAGGACAATTCCGGATTCAACAAAACTAGCATACGTGGAATTCACTTATGACAAACCTTGCTTTGGTATAGCAAAACTAACCGAGTATTGTAGATACTTGAATAAAGGAAAATATTATGCCGAACCACATGAAGTTCAGAGGTGCCGAATGAACGCAGCATATAATAGTAACTGCAAACCAACTTGGCAACCTGAAAATTACGAGAGACTCGAAGAGCTCTTTGCTTACATGAGAAGAACTAAATGGGCTAAGGAAATACCCATGAATGATCGTCTATTCGAAAGGATAGAACACATCGACAAGCTTGTGAACTTTGATAAAAATTCACCGCTGACGAACGAGCAGCAATATGAAGTAAAAATGCTTCTAATGTGCTACGCAGACAGAGTATGCCTAGACATTGAAGACTTGCCATCGGCGAATGTAGAGCCCATGAGGATAAATACAAAAGATCATCCCCCGATAAAGATCAAAATGCGACCAACACCGATCCACTGCAGAGAACACCTGCGTGCTGAGATCGAAGAACTAGTGAGGGGCAAAGTCATTGTTCCTGTTAAGGACAGTCCATATGGCTTCCCACTAGTAATAGTACCAAAACCCGATGGGAAATTCAGGACATGTATCGACTTTCGTGAACTCAACGCAGTTACGATTGTAAATCAAGGTCCAATCCCGCTGTTGCAGGATATGATTGCCCAGGTTAAAGGTAAAACCTACATGGCATCGTTAGACCTGACCAAGGCGTACTGGCAATTGCCACTACACCAAGAGGATTGGGAGAAAACTACAATCCTATGCGAGGAAGGAACTTACATGTATATGAAAGTACCCTTCGGCCTCGCAGGTGCAGTAGCACACTATCAGACAGTGCTGAGAGATATCATAAAGAAATGTGTCCATAGTAAGACACAGAGCATCGGAAACTACATCGACGACGTGTTCATCGGTGGTGAAACTTTCGATGGCTTTATCGAGCTATTAGAGACATTTCTAATACAGATAAGGATAGCCAACCTGAAAATTGGACTGAAAAAGTCGGCATTTGGTGTCAGGGAAGTAAAGTACCTAGGCTTTGTAGCCACTAAGGATACATGGTACCCCGACGCGGAGAGAATCAAACCGATCCTCGACAGACCGCCACCAGACGACTTAAAACAGCTGAGAGGAATATGCTCAGCTTTGGCATTCTACAAGCGATTCCTACCAAACAGTGCAACGATCCTAGAGCCGCTGTATGAAAAGCTGCGTGGACTCACTGCGGAATACGCGAAGAAAAGTAGAAAGCCAATGAAAATTGCCTTAGACGAAAGAATAATTAAAGCATGGGAGGAATGCAAGAAACTTCTACAATCGCAAATTATGGTATGGCACATAGATCCATACAAAGAATTTCATCTGTTTGTGGATGCATCAGATACAGCATCTGGCTCAGTAATCATGCAATACCAAGAGCATGGGGAATTACGACCAGTTGCATTCCATTCAAAAGTATTCAATAGCGCCGAAAGAAGGTACACGGCATCAGAGCGAGAGCTCCTAGGAGTTCTACACGCTCTCGACAAATACTACTACATAATCGTCAATGGTCCGACGATACACATTTATACAGATCATAAAGCGCTGATAGCCCTTGTATCTGCAAAATCGACAACGACAGCCAGACTTTGTAGATGGCGAAGATGGCTCTCGACGTACAGACTTAAATGGGAGTACATCCCAGGAAAAGACCACGGTCTAGCTGACTTTCTAAGCAGACCACCACTAGAAGTATACCAGAAGATGCAAGAATACATCGAAAAAGAACCCGAAGAGGAGTACTACGAGTATGATAGTAGATTTCCTAAACTTCATCTGTGCAGGCTGTTAGCTGCAACTTTCGGAAAGACAGATGTAGATCCGAAAACGGACATAGAGAAATTGATATGCAGTTTCCATGTAGAAATTGACAACATATCACTACTAGAAGAACAAAGGCGTGATGATGTCTGCCTCGAAATAGCGAAACACCTCGCAGATAAGGAGTTTAAGAAGAAACCCTTGTCAGAAATAGTAGGTGAGAACATAGCAATATTCGCTAAAAGATGCATAGTGATAAAAGATATCCTGTGCTGCTTTACGGATATTGGAGGACTACGAGTAGTACCTGTCATTCCCAGATCCATGGTAAGATCTGTAATAGACGCAGCCCACTCTGATAGAATGGGACATCTGAAGAACCCGAGGCTAAAATTGTTAATAGCCGCCCATTGTGAATGGCCTTGCATGTACAAGGACATAGAGAAGGCACTGAATGAGTGTACAGTGTGTACGAGCTTCTTAGGTGGAAGACACTTCGATCCTCCTCCAGCAGCATTCCTTGCGGAGAAGTTTTTGGATCAGATTACAATAGACGTTTTCCATCTGGGGGCGTCAAAACATGACGTCACCAAAGCACTCGCCATAATTGATACGTTCTCAAGGTATGGATGGGTAATACCATTGAAGGACGAAACGGCTGAGACACAGATAGGTGCACTCCTATCTAGCGTTATGACCTGGGGATGGCCAAAAACGATAGTAGCGGACAGAGCTACTGCATATATATCTGAAACCTTTAAGAAATTTTGTTCAAACCACGGTATAAGTATGTATCTTAGCCCTGGTTATTCACCCAACCATGTAGCTGTAGTGAACAGGTTTCACAGAACACTACGTGAGATGTTGGCAAAGACGTCAAGCCAGATATCGGACTGGGTAGACGCACTACAGTACGTCGTTATGGCATACAATAATACAACACACCCAGCACTTGGTTTCCCACCTCGAGAAGTAGTAATAGGTGAGCAAGGAAACACAATGCTGGATAAAATAGTCGGAGTAACTATAAAACCAGCAGATATAGAGCGAGCAGACTATATCTCGAACTTAGACATCGCGAGAAGCGAAATCAGAAAGAAAGTTCTGGAGACACAGAAAAAGATACAAGAGGAAAGTATCAAGAGATATTTGAAAACGCGGTCTAATAGGAAACCGCATATTCTACGAAAAGGGGATAGAGTTCTGCGTGTCTGTGCCGCAGATAAAAAGAAATTAGGCAAGCAGACGGCAATACGGTACTTTGGCCCGTATATAGTCGTTGAAATTCTAGATGACGGTGTTCATGCAAATATAGTACGGGAGATAGACCCGGAAACAAACGTGGAAAAGGTTCATATTCGAAACCTCGTTTTGGCTAAAGAAAGGGTGTGTATCCCTATTTATCCCGCGGCCGATATTATCGAACGGGAGAACACTTTGTCATTTGAACCTGCTAATGCCCAAATAGAGGTGCGAGCGCGCTCAGCTCCACCTGCGCCTAATGTATCTACCCCTTCAGCCTCAACTGACCATAACTTAATTTTACGACCTTCTATTGACTGTAAACCTAATCATAATTATAATACCAGGCAAAATTCCCGCAGAAATCCAAGTAAAGCTGCAATATTTTGTCTGATGGCGTCGCAACAACAACAGGTTAGTAATGGTAACGGAGGCCCGGGTGAGATTCCTTCGAAGGAACCCCCGCGAGACCCCCGCCGAACTAGCTCGCAGTCTGCCAGCAACCCGCAGAATCCCACTGCACCAATCATAGTCAAACCGACTAGCGGAGGTAGTGTACCGCAGAACCCCGAAGGCTCGCTGAGTGGTAACAGCGCGAAGGCCAAGGGTGAACAGAAGAAGTCAGTTGACTCGAGCCAGGTGATGAAACCACCTGAGGCTCCGAGTAGAAAAACGGCCAATAGTAAGCCGGCTGATCCACGTAAAAAGAAAAGTAATTCCTCGAATTCTTCGGAATCGAAGAAAGAAATAGAAAAGCGGTCGCAGGAAGCCGCCGAAGAAGTTAGAAAACAGGCCCAAGCTGCCAAGGAACAGCAAGCGGCACTGAGGAAAGGGGCCAAGGAAAAGACGGATAAGGCCGACAAGAGCCCCGGTGATACCGCGAGCCTGACAGACTCGATCTCGAGCTTGAACATGAGCACGGAAGAGGCCATGGACGTTGACGAACCAGTAGACCCTCGAGAGGAAAGGGCTAAAATAATCGCAGCGGACATCACCAAGATGAAGCTGGAAAGAGCCTCGTTGCTGCTGAAGGTACAGCAGGCAGAGGACGAACACCTCGATGAGGACCCAGCGGATTTGCTGGAGGCTTATACCAACTTCGAGTCCTGTGAATTACGACTCCAAGAAGCAATTAATTTAGAATACACTAACAAAGTGAACATAATATTTGGAAGGTACGAATACTACGACGACAAGATAAGACATTTGGAGAAGGAAATCCAAATGCATAAGAAGAAAGTCGGGACGGAAGAATATCAACTTCCCCTGCACAACGCAATCATCTCCCTGGAAGACATGAAGGGACGCTTCGAGGATAAACGCAAGAAGACGGAAGATGAAAGAAAACAACTGGATAAGAACTTCCGCACCTATTTCGACAAAATAAATGCTCAAGGCCCTAAACCAGTGAAGGGCGAGGACGCATTTATAGTGCGTTTGCGTCACATGAGAAAAATAGCGTTAGACGACCCCGAGACCCGAAGTCTGATCAGAATGCAGACGGGTCAGGAGCCGGAAAAGACGCCGCAACAGCCGAAGACGGCAGCTCAGTCGGCTACGACGAGCGAGAATGTCACACCGGCATCGAACGCATCGAGCGTGTACGAAACACCTCCGCCGAAAGGGCCAGGTGTAGCAGAAACACCCTCGCCGCTGGCAGGGAATAAAGAAACAACGGCGGAAGGAGAGAAACCGCCAGAAAACCCTACTGATGCCCCGGCCCAGACTGAAGAAGTCATGGATGTCGATGGGGAAGTAGAAGAAAATATTGACGAAGAGTCCTACATAGAAGACGGAAGTTTCATCGAGGAAGATGAACAGTATGTAGAAGGCTTCGCGTACAAGCCAGCTAATGACATGGAATTGCCCTATGGTGGTAACCAGGGCACGACATGGATTAGAGACACGGATAATCAGTTCTTACTACTGGAGAAGAACTTTCCGGTCTTCAAGAAACAAATCTGGGGAGACAGCTTCGAATACATATCGGAACGATATGTGGGTTCCAGAAATTTCATGCCCTGTCCATTAACGGGCCCGACCGCGCCTGGATACAGAATGGCGATCGAGTCGAGAGAAAATCCAAACGCCGAAGCTGTTAACGAGCACCTGGATGAAAAGGAGGACCTCAGATTGAAGAATCTAGGTTCCGAACCCTCGCTTAAGGGTAAATACGCGTGCGACGAAAACACGCAATATGAAAGAGCCTTAGTTTTAACGCTCGGTTTGTTCGAGGACAAACAGTCACATGACCTGATTACGCCACCGACCGAAAAGGAGGTGAACCCTGAACGCACGTACTACTGCCAACCACGTGAACGATGGCAGGAATCGTACAGAACGTGCGGCCTTATTCCCAACTTGCTGAATAAACATCGCTTTTGTAACGATCTAGAAAAGAAGCTCTATGGGTGCCAAATTTCGGGAGAGGGTGAAGAGCAAATGATCTACCCACCCGATATCTACCGCTCGGTAATGAAAAGCGGAAAAAGAACAGACCCCCTCGAGCTTGACAAGGGATCCTGGCACACAGGACTGAAACGCTTCATCCAATATAGTCTAGAGGAAGACTCAACCAAAATTGGATGGTTCTCCGGATACATGGAATTCGGAAGAGAGAGATCAGGAGCATGCTCGTCCCTCGCGGGTCTCTGGAGAAAGATAGAGACTCACGAGTGGTCGAGACGGAAATGCTTTACAGAACTACAACTCAAAATCATTCATCTAGCCATTTCATATATGAAAGCTGGCGTAGATAAACCTGGATCCGCGGTCGCGAACCGTAACGCATGGCGCGAGATCCAGCCCGACTACAATGTCTATAATGGCATTATGGTGAAACTACGAGACTTTTCGTACTCAACATACGAAATAATGCTCGTGTATTTCGCCTCGATGATGGTGTTCCACGCTGTGGACCTACAATTGTTCTGTGATATCCGCCTTAGTGAAGCGGAAGAATGCTCCAAGATTAAGGAGTTGGCAATCTACGGAGAGGTAGTGGCCAAGCTGGGCTGCAATCTCCTAGCAGAAGTGCTCTCTGCGATTGACGGAGAGCTACTAAATATGGAATATATCCGCAAGTGGCGCAAAGCCCTGCCGAAAATCGCCGTAACGCCGATCGCCTTACGCAACTTAGTAGCAACCATATACACACAAGACCTGTTCTGTGGAGACAGCTGTTATGACTTGCCGTGGCGCAGTCTTGACTACGAAACCACCTTCGACATTATCGACGAAGGCCAGGTCCTGCCGAAGAATCTCGTGCAGGAGATTTGCCGAGAAACGACGAAAATATTCCACATGCAGTGTAGCATGCTCTTCCATACGACCATTAGAAATGGAACTGGATTTTGCTTTGCGGGAAAAGCACTGAACTACGCCCGTATGAATCTAGCCGAGACGCTGAAAGCCTCTCGCGATTGGGCGAAATCAATGGGTCTGTACGACTATCAGGTCGGCAGAACATTGCAACAATGCGGAAAGCATATTCCGTTCGCGAGAGCTGACATCTGGGAGGTGCCTCTCATGCCGCGAACGAGAAATATCGACAAGAAAGGTCTCCACGACAAAACTCTAAATAAGGAAGAGTACGTCGAATACGACATCCGACCGGAATGGTTTGGAGAGAAGGGCGAGGTAGCCCGCAGACGTCAAGAGGAAGCTAAAGGGCTTGAAAAGGGAAAGCTCAATAGACTCCGAGAAAAGATGATTAGATCGGAGGATATGTCGTCGGGAGAGGAAGCTGAGGAGGAGAGCAATGTCCTCATGCCCATGAACGACACGACTGTGCCCGATCCGACACCGGAAGAATGGTTGAGCGCGGAGAAGTCCCCCGCTAACAAAATAAGGAGCGTCGAACGATGGCAGAGACGTATAAAGACGATCTCGAGCCTAGTCCGCCCTAGAGCATTTATGCTCATGGAAGTGAAATTCCAAAAATTCGAAAAGGGCATCGAAAAACCCGACCAGCTGGAGTGCACACGCACACAGGGAAACAACATGATACTTCTGTGTAACAAGTATCGTAGAATGATCACAGAAGCGAGACACGCTTACGACGCCGGGTGCGACCCGACGAAAGATGGCATGACGTGCTCTGCCGATATTAAGAGACGTAGCGAAGAGATCAGAGATATACTGGTCGAAATGCGACGTGTATATAACGAGATCACGCTGAACGCTGAGAGAACGTTCAAAGACGCGATCATCTCGATAAGATCTAATTGTTGTGATGACCACAAAGATATAAAATGGGACGAAACCATTTTCATCAGAGACAATTACGAAGAGAGGGCCGGATGGTCTGCGGTGTTCGACACGAACATTAAATTGACACATGAGGAGGCTTTCTCATACTTCCAAGAAGATAGATATTTGGTACTATCTCAAAACATCGTATATGACCTCCAAGCGGAAAGAGGTAGAGATTGGATGCTGAATTGCATCAGGTACAATCTGTTGGAAAGAATGTACTATGAACCAATGAGCGCTGAGAACCCGACAATTTGTCGATGGTGCTCAGTGGACTTGCGAATAAACGAACATAAGAAGCGATGTATATTCGCACCTGGTAACTTAGTAGTACCAAGAGCCCTGCTCGATATCTGGGCAGACGAAGACCGCCTCCGTGTTCGCAGGCAAAAAGCGACAGAAGTGGAACGCGAACTGCGAGAGGAGCAGAAGCGCCACAAAGAAAGAATGGAAGAAATTAATACTCGCAGAGAGGTCCCGTTCAGAGCATCGAGACCACAGCGAGGTATTGGCGGCGGAAGAGCACCGCAACAAAGCCAATGGCGAGGACGTACCGCCCAGAGAGGAAATACGAGATATTGGCAGAGGCAGCCAACGCAATACCCGGGAGGTAGACAGAACTACTCCCAGTCGATGAGCGCGAACCCGTATATGATACCCCCGAAGACATCCTTCAGTGGTAGTACGCACGGGAAGAGGACGCGCGAAAATACAAGAAGTAGGGATACGAGCGCACGCTCTCGTAGTAGGAGCAGCCGCCGGACCCGTGGATCATTCAGTCAGACTATGGTAGCTGACAGATCTGGACGTGACCCCAACGACCAGAAGAGATTCAAGACTGACAATAGGAATCAGCCAACGCCTTCCGAACATGATACTGAGCCTTACGGCAACACGCATTTCAATCAGTTCGCGAAGGGATATTGGGCGCAAGAAGAGCAGCGCAAGAGCGAAACGCCTTGGGAAGCATACATGGCAAAACACCGGGCGAGGGAAGCCGAACAGAAAAGAGCGGAATTGGAGCGCCAACTAGATGAAGAAATAGAACAACCCGGCCCGAGTAACCGGCAACACCAAACATACGCCAGGGCAACGAGCACCCCACTCGAAGAAGCCAAGATGGGAAAAATCGTTAGGGCGATATTCACGCCAGAAGAGAGCCGGAGCGATGAACAGAGAGAGCTGATTCAGGAACAGCAAGCTATAGTCATTGCGCTGCATGACTCGATATCGGCCGAAAGAAACAAAGGACAATATAATGCGTCGCTGCAGGAGCAACGCTCGGTTACCCAAGGTGGAACCACACAACCGCCCGGTCCAGCACCGCGGCAGATGGGACCGCCGAACATGCCGTTCCAAGCGACCAGAGGTGGCGCTAGAATGCAAGGCCCGCGAATGGCCACGCCAACCGCCCGAGGCGGAGGCAGCATGCCTCCTCCCTCGAGGACGAAATACAGGATGGTCGTACCGAGAGGACCGCCGCCGAGACAGTAACGGCAAATAACATATTAAAAAGAAAATATTAAATATACGTTTATTAATTCGCCTACGGTAGCGAAATATACTGCTTCGTTGAAACAGTAATACAATTTTTATTATTATTTTATCAGAGTGCTAACCTGACTATTAAAAATGTGGGGGAGGTAGACCCCCATTTAAAAATATTATTCCCCGATTAAGAATTTTAATCGATTTCAGAGAATCGAGTTCACGATTTTCGAACCTTCCAAAAGAATTAGGGTTTCGCCCACTTTTTGGGTTTTCCCGAGCCGTGAACCGACTCAAATCCCGCTTGTTTGGTTCAAACAAGTATTAACCTTTATATAAAAATTACAAAAATACCCATAATTCATATTTTATCGCTTCATATATATATTATTATTTTTATATACCGCCAAATTTTATATTATTATTATTTTCACAACATTTGTTATATTTTTG
>ERZ795053.4099-NODE-4099-length-16023-cov-5.512650_pt1 | contig 16023 bp, 17 predicted proteins | sample MGYA00375137_ERZ795053 | MGnify/ENA primary metagenome ERZ795053 (study PRJEB30182, sample SAMN05720284) | activated sludge metagenome | isolation source: Anaerobic digester | place: Hong Kong | collected 2014-12-17 ...
TAACGTGTCCTGGTCGTTCCATCACGTGGGCGGCGGAATCGTGTCGGGGTTAACTGCGGCCGCACTCGCTTCGCATGCCTCTTTGGTTGTTGTGGCGGAGGGTGTGCGGCATCAGCGCCCGCATCTGTGCCCGGCGCACCGCCTTGCGCGGGACGGGCTGTTGCCAGTCCAGGTCGTCTACGCCACCAACGGGTCAGCCGAATGATCGACCGACACGGCACTGTTTAGACCAACGTCCATCCGGGGCATCAGCAACTACATCCGAGGAGGAGCATTGAATCTGGCCGAGGTGTTCACCGCGATCGAAGGACCTGACGCACCTGTTGAATTCGTCGCCTACGACGGAAGTAAAGCAGGAACAGTCGGGTCCGACATCCGAGTCGAGCTTCGATCGCCCAAGGCCGTGGAACTGATCTTGTCCCATCCCGGACAGGTCGGGTTGGCGCGCGCCTATGTCGCCGGAGAACTCGAAATCCGCGGTGACATCGTGCAGATGCTCGAACTGCTCTGGTCCCGGACAAAGAACCACCGCATGTCCTGGAACAGCCGCGTCCAGTTGGTCAAGCAGTTCGGCCCGGATACTCTCCGCGCGATCACTGGGCACCGTGGTGAGGCCCCGCCAGAGGAAAAGAAGCTCCGCGGGCGGCGCCACTCAAAAGGACGCGATGCTGAAGCGATCGCCCATCACTACGACGTGTCCAACGCGTTCTATCGACGGGTCCTGGGCCCCTCGATGGCCTACACGTGCGCCGTGTTCCCCACCCCGACCTCGACTCTGGAACAAGCGCAAGAGGAAAAGTTCGATCTCGTCTGCCGCAAGCTCGGCCTGAAGCCCGGGATGAAGCTGCTCGATGTCGGCTGCGGCTGGGGCGGGATGGTCCTTCATGCGGCACGCAACTACGGTGTGGACGTCATCGGTGTGACCCTGTCCGAACAGCAGGCAGATTGGGGTCAGCGGGCCGTCATCGACGCAGGTCTGCATCGGCAGGCGCAGGTGCGGTTTCAAGACTACCGCGACGTCGAGGAAGGCGGCTTCGACGCGATCTCATCCATCGGACTCACCGAGCATATCGGGAAGTCGAACTATCCCGCGTACTTCCGCTACCTGTACCAGAAAGCCCGGCCGGGGGCGCGACTGCTTAACCATTCGATCACCCGCTTCAACGACAGCGGGAAGGTCTTCCACCGCAACAGTTTCATCAACCGTTACATTTTTCCTGACGGTGAGATGACCGGACCGGCAACGATCATGAAAGCGATGACGGGGCAGGACTGGGAGGTGGTCCACGAGGAAAATCTGCGTCTGCACTATGCCAAAACCCTGCACGCGTGGCGGGCCAATCTTGAAAATAGCTGGGATGACGCGGTTCGTGATGTAGGTGAGCGCAAAGCGCGAGTCTGGCGGCTGTACATGGCCGTGTCGGAGTTCGGCTTCCAACGAAATGTGATCCAGCTACACCAGTTTCTCGGAGTGAAAACCACCGCGGAAGGCAAGTCAACAATGCCATTGCGCCCCGATTTCAGCCCAGCTCATGCTCTGCCCGGCCTGAACCGGTACTCATCCGACTCTCTGCTGCGGTGACCGGACTTGTGCCTGCACGACCAAACCGAATTCGGGATTCTCAGGAGTCCGCTGCGGATATCCAACTCGATCGCCACGCAGTCCAACGCGGCAATGATTCACTCCGAGCTGCTCAGGGCTACTTGTCCAGTGGGCAGCCCGGCGAGATCGTCACGTTTGCCTCGCTGCTCAATCGGGTTTATGTCGCAGTCGGCGAGGTACCTACCGAGACGGGCTGACCGGGTTGGGCGCACACACGCCACGACCATCACATCCCCGCCAGGGGCCTTCGCTCACGCTGCGGCCAGTGTGGCCGCAAATGCCGAGGCTATGACGGCGGGGACGGGCGCCGCCGGTGGCGGGCGTTGGACCTGGGTACGATCCCGGTGTGGGTGGAAGCCGACGCTCCCCGGGTGCGCTGCCGAGCTCATGGGGTGATCGTGGCAGCGGTGCCATGGGCCCGCCACGACGCCGGCCACACCCACGCCTTCGACGCCACCGTGGCGTGGCTGGCGACCAAGTGTTCCAAGACCGCCGTGACGGAGTTGATGCGCATCGCCTGGCGCACCGTCGGAGCGATCCTGACCCGGGTATGGGCCGACGCTGACGCGGCCTGGGACCGGCTGGCCGGTGTGCGGCGGATCGGGATCGACGAGATCAGCTACAAGCGCGGGCACAAGTACCTGACCGTCGTAGTCGACCACGATTCGGGCCACTTGTTGTGGGCCGCCCCGGGTCGGGACGCCCAAACCTTGCGCGGGTTCTTCGACCTGCTCGGAGCTGAGCGCAGCGCCCAGATCACACACGTGTCTGCTGACGGGGCGCCGTGGATCGCCACCGTCCTGGCCGAACGCTGCCCTGAGGCGATCGTGTGCGCCGACCCTTTCCATGTCGTGAAGTGGGCCACCGAAGCGTTGGACGAGGTCCGCAAAGCAGCCTGGAACGACGCCCGCAAACACGCCCGCAAGGAGCCGAAACGCCCACGAGGGCGACCCCGCGCTGACGGGGCGAACATCCCAGACCGCCCAGCCACTCAGCGGGCCAAGGCACTCAAGGGGGCTCGGTATGCGCTGTGGAAGAACCCAGCAAACCTCACCGACCGGCAGCAAACCAAGTTGGCGTGGGTGGCCAAGACCGACCCCCGCCTCTACCGCGCCTACCTGCTCAAAGAAGGCCTACGCACTGTCTTCGCCCTGCCCTACACCCAAGCCGTGGAGGCGTTGGACCGGTGGGTCAGCTGGGCCCGCAGATGCCGCATCGAAGCGTTCGTCAAACTGCAACGATCAATCGTCCGACACCGGGACAGCATCCTGGCCGCCATCGAGCACGGCCTGTCCAACGGCAGGATCGAAGCGGTCAACACCAAGATCCGGCTCATCACCAGGATCGGGTTCGGCTTCAAATCCCCAGAAGCGCTCATCGCCCTGGCGATGCTCAGCCTCGGCGGTCACCCACCAGCCCTGCCCGGCCGGAAATGACCCACGGATACGTCAGGAGCGCCAATAAATCGAAGCGTCGTCAGTTGAACCGCGAAACCGAGACGAGACGAATCGCGACGGCGTTTCCCAACCAGCCTCAAGTCCTCGTCATCCAGGACGAAGAACTGATCAAGCTCAGCAACAGTCGGAGGGCCAGCGAACATGCCATACGCCGCGATTTGCTCGTCGGTCAGAAAGTCAACATCCACCGCCAGATCGGTCACACGGGATCAAATCACGGGAGCCAATAACCCTTCGACCGGTAGCTGAAGCAGCCTGCAAGACCTTAGCGCCGTTTTTCCGACGTGTGTTAGTCACGGGCCGTTTCCGGGGTGGTGTCCAGGGTGTTGCGGTATTTGACGGTGAGCACTTCGACTCGCCCCGGCGGCAGGTGATGGCCGGACAGGGCTGCCAGGCGGGCCAGTTGTGGCACGTCGAGGTCCGCGCCGATGCGGTTGTAGGTGTCCCGCTCGGCGGTGGTCATGTGCTGGAAGTCGTCGTGGATGCGGGATGCGGGGATTGTTGAGAGTAGGCGCAGCGCATCGTCGGCGTCGGAGTAGCGCTTTTCTTGGCGTCGGTCCTCGGCCCCGAGTGTGGCGATCTTTCCGGCCAGTAGCGCTCCGGGGCCTGCGACGTCGAGGGTGGTGTGGTTGTCGTTGCGGTCGTGGATGGTGACGGGACTGTGGCGGGTGGACAGCAGGTGTGCCATGGTCGGCACGGCCAGGTTGAGGTTGTCGTCGTCGGTGACGACGTTGGGGATGTCATGCCCGTTGGGGATGGGGCGTTGTCCACTGTTGGGGTGGGAGGTCAGCAGATCGACGGTCATCGGCAAACCCGACAGGCGGGCGGAGTGTTTGGGGTCGTCCTGTTTGGCTCCGAGCTGCGCCAGCTTGTGGTGGGCTGGTCGCGCCGATGCGCTCAGGAGTGCATCGATGTCTTGGGTGGGGCGGGCGTGTGACTGGTATTCGGTCAGGCGGATTTTGACTGCCCATCCGCCGATGAGGATCATCTGGTCCGGGTCGGCGATTGCTTCCTGGAGTTTGAGGATCGTGGCCATGGCATCGGGGTCGTCGATGAGGACTGTTGGGGGTTGGCTCATCGCAGTGCCTGCCGGTAGGCGGCCAGGTGCTGGTTGGTGGTGTGTTCCCAGATCTCTGCGCCGCGACTGGTGGAGCACAGTTCGACGGCGTAGGCCCACACCGGCAGTGGGCCTGGCGGTAAGAGGTGTGAGTTGAGGATGGTGATGGCGGCATCGGCCAGGTGCTGCTCGACGAAGCCGCCGGTCATCGTCGCGGCCACTTCGTAGGCTTGCTTTCGGGTGCGAATGTAGACGTTGGTCAGGTCCCCGCCTGTGTATCCGGCGGTGGTGGCGGCGAACGCGCCACCGATGGGAAACTCGCGCTGTGGTGGTGATTCCACTGATTTGAGGTAGGCCACTGGTCGCGGCCAGTGGGCCGCTGCCTGCTCCAACAGGCGTGCGGTGGCCTGATACTCATCGTTCGTTCGTAGGTCGGGCAGTTCACTGGTCAAACTGGTCAGGACGCGGGAGACGAACCCTCGGGACAATCCCGTTGCGCTGGTGATCTGGGCATTGGTCCACGGCCGCTGCGGTTCGGACAACAGACACAGGACCACATCCCATGCCCTGCCCGTGAAGGGGTTACGTCGATCATCGACCTGCAGTTCAGCGGCGGGATCGAAGGATGAAGCTGCCATACCCTCACTCTAGCATTGCCTGTTGCCAAACTTTGGCACCAGGCATCCTTAGAGGGTGTGGTGTGGTGGTTGCTGGCTTGGTGGTGTCTGTCCGGCGTCTGGCTGGAGGCTTGGTGGCTGGTTGGTGTAGCGGCGGGTTTGGTTCAGGTTTGTTCGTATCTGCTCCAGGCTCGCCGGTCTTGTGGTGGCGGTGTCCTGTCCGGCCTCTTGCTGCGGGTCGGCTGTCTTGGTGCGCGGCTGCGGGTTGTCGGCGGCGGCAGCGTTCATCTTGGTGGTGATGCGGTCCACTTCGGCCTTGGCGTCGGCGAGGGCGGTTTCGTGTTTGAACGGTTTGGCGAGTCCTTCTTCGGCTGCGGCCAGGCGGGTGCGGGCTTCGGCTGTCTCGGTGGTGAGGGTTTGGGGCAGAGCGGTGACTTTGTGGGCTTGGTGTTCGGTGCTGCGCACGAAGCCGCTGGCGTCGTTGATGACGTTCATCAACGGGGTGTGTCTGGTGGTTTGGGGCAGGTCGCGCACCCAGGTGGTCAGTTGTGGCGGGTTGTCGGGGGTGAGTTTGGCGTCGATGTGTTGCCCGCCGACGCTGATGAGGTGACCGAGTTCGACGGGTTCGCGTAGCCAGCGGGCGTTGTGTCGCTGCGGTGCGAGCCGGTTCTGGATGGCGGCTGCCGCGTCGGCGCGTTTGCGGTAGGTGCGGTCGTTGACGACGGCGGCGAATCGGTCGCCGCTGGTGTCGGTGACGGCTGCTGCGGCGGCTTCGGCTTTGGGCAGGAGGTGTTCGTTTCTGGTGATGGTGCCTTCGGCGTTGTGGATGATGGCTCGCAGGTTGGTCTGGTTGCGTGCCCAGGATCGTTGCAGGCGTTGATATTTGGCGAGGTCTTGGTCGGCGGCTGCCTTGTCCAGGATGAGCGGGTCGCCGCTGGCCAGGGCTTTGACTTCGGCGAAGCTGAGCGATTCGCCGCCGATGTCGTTGATTTCGCGGACGTCGAGGTCGCCTTTCATGAAGGAGTTGACGAACTTCGATTTGCGTTCCAGGCCTTGCCACATGAACGCGTCGAAGGATCGTTCGGTGACGTACACCTTGATGTCGACGTGTTCGTGTTGGTTGCCTTGCCGGATGCCGCGCCCGTTGCGTTGGGCCACGTCGGCGGGACGCCACGGAGCGTCCAAGTGGTGGATGGCGGCCATGCGGGTTTGCACGTTGGTGCCGACCCCCATCTTCTGGGTGGAGCCGATCAGGACGGCGACGTGACCGTTGCGGGCTTCGGCGAACAGGCGGGCTTTGGCGGCGGGACTGTCGGCTTCGTGGATGAACCTGATTTGCTCGGCGGGCATCCCGCGCTGCACGAGTTGGTTCTTGAGTTCGTTGTAGGCGTCGAATTCCCGGTTTGGGTTGGGGGTGCCTTGATCGGCGAACACCAGCTGCAACGCCCCGGGGGTCGGGTGCGGCTGCCCATCCTCGCCGAGATAGCTACGGTCGCGGTGCTGTTGCCAGGTGGCGGTGATGTGGTCGGCGGCGACCGCTCCGGGGATGTTGCTGTTGGTGGACAGGTTCTTACAGCCGTGGGCTTCGTCGTAAATGATGTAGTCGATGCCGGTGGCCTCGAACGTCAGGCCGGGGTCCCGGGCGGACTTGGCCAACAGTTTGCGGGACTGTTCTTCTTTGGCCAGCAGCTTCTTTTCCAAGCGTTTCACGCTCAAGCCCGGCCCGTCATTGCTCGAGGCCAACGCGGCACGCAGGGATTGCAGTTCTTTGTCGCGGTAGGCGGCTTCGGTGTCGGTGCGCACCGGTAGGCGTTGGAAGGCGCTGTGGGTGATGATGACCGCATCCCAGTCGTGGGTGGCGGCACGAGCGACGAACCGTTTCCGGTTGGCCGGGGTGAGGTCGTCACGGCCACCGGCCAGGAGTTTGGCGCTGGGGTACAGCTCCAACCATTCGCTGCGGAATTGGCGCAGCATGTGGTTGGGGACCACGACGACGGGTTTGTCGACCAGGCCGAGACGTTTGAGTTCGGTGGCTCCCATCGCCATCGCGGCGGTCTTCCCGGCCCCGACTTCGTGGAACAAGCCGGTGGACTGTTGGGACAGCATCCGGGCCACGGCGGCGCGTTGATGATCGCGGGGCGTGAAGTGTGCAGCGAGGCCGGGGAAGGTGAGGCGTTGCCCGTCAGTGCTGTAGTCCGGCAGCCGCAGGGAGTTGAATGTGCGGTTGTAGGTGTCGTGCAACCGGGTGGCCCGTTGCGGGTCTTCCCAGACCCACTCGCTGAATCGTTCCTGCAACGCGGTGGCCTTCTCCTGGGCGGCGGCGCTGGCGTCGGGGTTGAGGTGGCGTTTGCCGTCGATGTCGGTGTCGTAGATCAGGATTTCGCGCTGCTCCAGGACTGATTGCACCAGTGCTGGGGCGGCTTTGCGGTCCGTGCCCCAGGTGCTGGTCGCCTCCACACTGTGCTTCTTGCCGTCGACGGACCACATGTTCCCGCCCGCATGCTCGACCCTCAGATGCGGGTCGTTCAACGTTTCGCGTAGGAACGTTTGATGGGTGTCGGCGTCGATCCAGGACGCACCAAGGCGGGCCTGGATTTCGTCCATGCCGAGGTCGGTGGGTTGGACGGCTTGCAGCGCGGTCACGTTCGCGGTGAATCGGGGGTCTTGCGTGGCGGCGGTGCGGGCGTGGTCGAGCTTGTCGCGGACGTTCCCGGACAGGTAGGTGGTGGCTGGTTCCAGCGTGCCGGTGTCGGGATCGTCGAACACCAGGTCCGCCAGGCGGGTGCGGGCATCTTGCTGGCTGGTGTCCAGGAGGTCGGCGATGACTGGCAGGTCGACTCGTCCGTGGGTGTTCAGGCTGATGTTGAGGGCTTCGCCGGGGTCGTCGGTGCGGGTGACCGGGGTGGTGGCGGAGATGACCCGTTGGGACAAGATGCCCGCTTGGGTCGCGGTCCCGGTTCCGGCGTCGTAGTCCTCCAGGGCGAACACCAACGCGGCGTGCGGGTCTTGATCGAACACTCGCACGGCGGTGGGCAGGACGCGGGCGTAGATCGCCTCTCCGTCATCGTTGACCCGTCCGGTGGCGCGTTCGTTGAACCGGTTCAGGGGCCCGTACTTGTGCGTGTACGTCTCGTAGGCGCGTTTGGTGGCCGCCCGCGCGGTTTCGGTGTGCGGGTCGTGGCCGGTGGTGGCGTTCTCGGAGTCCACCAGTTGCACGGCGTGATCGCGTAAGGCCAGCAGGCTGCGCAGTTCGGCGCGGTGGGTCTTGGGAACCTTGACCGGTTCCCATTGGCCGTCGTTGACGGCCCAGAACTCCTCACCGGTCGAGGTCAGGTGTCCGTCCCACATGTCCGGGCTTGGCGGCTCCAAGGTGGGTGCCGCCGTGGGGGTCGCTGTCTGGGTTTGGGTTGGGTTCCAGCCGCGCCCGGTGGCGTTGGCGTGTTCGATGGCCGGGGCCAACGCGGCTTGCAGGTCGGTGGGCACGTCGGTGAGATTGTCGCGGGTGACGTTCAAGGTGGCCGAGCCGTGCATGCCGGTCCCGATCCGCATCTGGCCGAGCACCCGGTCGGGGTGGTCGTGCCAGTAGGTGTTGATCGGCAGTTCCTGGCCGTCGGCGTGCCACATGGTGGTGGTCAGCCACGACGGGTCCTGATCCCGGTCTGCGTCGGTGGTGTCGTGTGTGCGGAAGATGAGCAGGTCGGTGACGGCTTGGGTGCCGGCCATTTCGTGATGGGCTCCGGTGGGCAGTCGGGCGGCGGCGATGAGTTCGCCGTGTCGGGCCAGCTCGATGCGGGCTGCCGGGTCTTGGGCATCCATGGTGTAGCGGCTGGTCAGGACTGCGACCACTCCCCCGGGTTTGGTCAGTTCCAGGGATTTGATGATGAAGTGGTTGTGCATCGAGTGCCCGCCCCGGTTGAAGTGCGGGTCGTGCAGGCTCACGTTGGCGAACGGGACGTTGCCGACGGCGGCATCGAAACTGCCACGGGGCAGGCGGGTTTCGGCGAAGCTCTCGGCCTTGATGGTCGCGGTCGGGTGCAGCGCGGTCGAGATTTTGGCGGTGCTGGGGTCCAGTTCGATCCCGGTCATCTTCGCGGTGGGTGGGGCTTTGGCGATGAACGTGCCGATCCCGCTGCCGGGCTCCAACACGTCCCCGCCGGTGAATCCCAGGTCGGTGACTGCACCCCAGATGCGTTCGACCAGTTCGGGGTGGGTGTAGTGGGCGTTGATGGTGGTGCGTGAGGCTGCTCGCATCCCGTCGTCTCCGGACAAGGCGTGCAGTTCGTCGCGCAGCGGCTGCCAACGCGCCTTGCTGGTGTCGAAGACGTCGGGGATGGCTCCCCAGGAGGACCACTTGGCCAGGACTTCACGCTCGGCGTCGGTGGCGTGGCGTTGCTCGGCGTCGAGTTTGTGAGCCAACCGGAGGGCTTCGAGGTTGGCGTGGGCTCGGGCGGTCGGCGCGGTCGGAGGTATGGGTGTGGGCGCTGGCGCTACGCCAGTCGTTCCTCGTTGTGTATCTGGTGCAGCAGTCGTGAGGGTGTCGGTAAGGGTTGGGGTGTCGGCCACAGCTGGTCGTGTATCTCGTCGGGCACCTCCCACCCCAGGTAGGCCACTCCCACCATCCAGTAGATCGCTTCCTGTTCGGCTCGTTGCTGTGCTTGGTCGCAGGTCAAAGTCGAATTGCTGCGCAACAGCTGTTCGCGGATCGTCGCGACTTTGGTTTCGATCCGCTCCCCCAGTTCGTCCCACCAGCCCTGGTCTGGCCACGGGTCGACCTGGCCGACCATCTCGGTCTGCGCCATCTCGGCGTACTTGTTCATCGGTCTCCTCCTGATACTGGGCGAATAGGTCAAGTTGGTCCGGGTTGCTGCTCATCGGGTGTGGTCCTACAGGTTGTGCGCGGGCGGCTCGTGCACCGGACCGGAGGACTCGGCTGGGTCCTGCGGCTGTGGTTGCGGCTGCGGTTTGGGGGTGGCGTGGTCGAGGTTGTCGCGGATTTGTTGCAGGGCCGCGCGGCGTTCTTCTGCGGTCATCGCTTTGGCGTCGGCTGCTGGGGTTTGTCCGAGGTCTTCGTGGACGTTGCTGTCGTTGATGTTCTCGGCGGTCCGTTTGGCGGTCTTGGCCAGCTCATCGCGCACCCGGCTGGTGAGTTCAGCATCCGAGGTTGGCGCTTCCTTGCTGGTGCTGGTGGGCAGGTCTTCGAGCTGGTCTCGTCCGGCGAAGATGTGGACCTGGCCTTTGTGGCGGCTGGTGGCGACATGGAATCCAGCTTGATCCAGTCCAGCGGCTTGCACCAAAACGCTGCCCTGTTGGGTGCTGCCGTCCGGGGCTGTCCAGTCCGCTGCGACGGTGAGTCCTTCGGTCTTGTGCGCGGTCATCGCATACCCCAACCGCAACCCGCCCGCCCGGATGAACCGTTCATCGAGGGTGGCTCGGGTCACGGCCTGGCCGTCTGGGCCGTCGTGCTGCCAGGCCACTTGCACGCTGTGGTCGTCGTTGATGCGTTCGACCACTCCCTGGACCACTCAGAGGGGGTCACGCCAATTGGACCGCCGAAGGCAAGCTGTACGTGAGTGCGATCAAGGACCTGTTCTCCAACCGGATCGTCGGCTACTCCATCAGCGATCGGATGAAATCGCGCATCGTCACCGATGCGGTCTCGATGGCCGTGGCTCGCCGAGGGGAGGTCGCTGGCTGCATCCTGCATTCGGATCGCGGCAGTCAATACGGATCCCGGAAAGTGAGGCGGCTCCTCGGCTATCACGGCCTGGTCGGTTCCATGGGACGCGTCGGTGCGGCCGGCGATAACGCCGCGATGGAAAGTTTCTTCGCTCTGCTGCAGAAGAACGTTCTGGATCGGCAGCCCTGGCCCAGCCGAGAGCAGCTGCGGACCGCGATCGTGTGGTGGATCGAACGGACATATCACCGCCGCCGACGTCAAGCATCCCTGGGCCGCTTGACCCCCGTCGACTACGAGACCATCATGGCAACACCAGCGGCCCTGGCCGCGTGACTTGCCGTGTCACCTATTCGTGCATCAGTCCCGAGGGACGATGTACCTTCCCTACGTCTTCGGGGTGACGGCCAACGGCAATGCCGTGGTCATTGAGAAGGACTAGCCACCCGACCGGGCTCAGGGCACTTTGATGGCTGGGCACAGGCTGGTGTTGTGGGTGGTGTGGCGGCTGAATCCGAGGTCACAGCTGCCGCCTTCGTGTGGGCCTGCGGCTTGGAGGGTGTAGCGGCCTTTGAGTCGGTTCTTGAGTTTGCGGTGCTTGATGTGCAGGCGAGTGAACACTTTGACCTTGCGGTCTTGTTTCATGCGTTTGGGGCGGGTGAAGGTGAACCGAACGCCTTTGGTGGTCTTCTGCTTCAACTCGGGATAGTCGTCCCAGTTCTTGACCCAGGTGACTTTGCCTTTGGCGACGGCTTTGTTCTTGCGATACTTCTTCCACTTGCCGATGGTGACCGTCGAGGTGGCGGCGCAGCTGTAGTCGAACGTGTCGGGTTTGACGGTGGCGAGGCGGTACTGCCACCACGTGTCGTAGTAGGAGTGGTGGTACATCCCGCAGGTGGTGACTTTCGGCTTCGCCGTGGCGGCGCCCGGCACCAGCACGCTGACCGCCAGCGCGCAGGCCATCACGCAGCTGGCGGCCCATCGCAGTGGGCGGCTGGTCATTGGACGTCCCACCAGTTCGGGTCGCCGTCGCGCAGCGCTTGGCGGCGGCGTTCGTGGCGCGCGGGAGCGTCGGCCCACCAGCGTTCCTGGGCGCGACGTTCAGCTTTGATGCGCTGGTCTGCAGCGAGTGTTTCCTCGTGCATCACGTCTCGCAGCGCGCTTCTACCGGGACGTGTACGGACTGCGACTAATTGTTCAGGCGTGGGCCTTGGCGTAAGCGTCGCGGATCGTATTGCTGATCTGACCCCGGTCAGCCACGGTCATGTTGTTCGCTCTCGCCCAGGCGCGCAGTTCCGCATTCGTCGGCCCGGGTGCGCTAGGGGCGGGCTTCTTTCGCCCCTGGGCCTGCTTGCTGGCTGTCTTGGTGCCAGCTGCTGGGGTCTTCTTCGTGCGGGTCACGCGGCTGCGTTGGGGTGCCGGTTCGGGTGGGTGCACCGTCGTCGGAGTTGCTTGCGGGGGAGTGGGGTCGTCGGGGTTGCCCCTGAGGGCGATGACTGCCTGGTACAGCTGGCGTAGTACCGCTTGGGCGAGAGTTTCGGCGGTGGCAAGAATATTCGGCATGAGTGGGGGACCTCCAAGAAGGGTTGCTACTGAGCGGATACCCGAATCTAGAGTGTTTCACGCCCACCATTTGTCGGGGCCCGACCTCGCCATCTGTGGGGATTGTGAGGCAGTCCACGTCAAGGTTGCTCCGATCAGTTTCGATTCTTTGGCAGTGAGTTAATGCCCACGCATCGCAGGGCAGGGCACTGGCAGACACCAACCGTACGGAGGCCCATCATGATCGATCAGATTGAACAACGCATCCCAGCCCTGATCCCGGGCAACCCCGTCGACTTGTGTGACGTGTGGGCGCATTACGACCGCTACGATCCGCTGGCTGTGCACTTGAGCATCGCGGACCGTAGCTGTGTGTTCGCTCGCGACTTGCTCGCTGATGGCCTGGACGATGCTGCCGGCGAAGGCTTGGTGCGCTGCTACCGAGCCGATGAGGCCACCCTGATCGTGACGGTTGAGTTTGCTGACGAACGCCGCGTGGTCGAACTCGCCGCTGAATCCACGGCCCAGTTCCTTGACCACACCTACGCCCTGGTCGCCCGTGGCGAAGAGGTGGTGGACGTCGACCAGCTGCTGCGGGGCATCGCCGCGAACTAGCGAAGGCACACCCTTGCGGGAGGTGGAAACCGCCCCCGCAACTGGTTAGCACGGCTAACTACTTTACATAATAACTCTTATCGGCACATTCAATAGGGGTGCGGGCTAGAGCCTCATAGAGGCCAATATCAGGCCCTAGAAGCGGGACTCTATTGCGGCGCTGCGACTGGATGTGACGCCCAGTTGGCGGCCCCGTCAAAGGCCCCGCTTGGACACCGACTTTCCATCCGCGCCCTCAGGTCGCTGATCCTATTGTGAGATGCTGGATGGCCGGATGCTCTTGCGGCCTCATGAATACGCCATCAATATATTGACGCTAACAAGTGCTACGATTTCGATATGTTGAAACGTGGTGTACTTGTTCTAACTCCTATTCTAGCGCTCGGACTGATTGTCTCTGTCCTCGTGACACCGGCAAGCGGAGTAGCATCTCCAGACGCACAACCGTGCGCTAACGTGGTCGATGCCAAGGGAAATCGAACCTGGCAGGGAGAGCCGACCCCTGAGTTGGAAGAGGTCGGTAACGATCTCCAAGACATTGCTGACACGCATCCCGAAGCCATTAGTGGTGTTTCCTTCTGCTCCGACTTCTCTGGGGTTGAGATCTACGTAAAGGGCGGCGACCGGCGGGTTGACGCACGGATCAGCCGGGTCACCAAGCGCAACCCCACGGTGCTGGTCCACCGGCGTACTGCCGAGAACTCGCTCAATGACCTCCTGGTTGCTCAAGAAGAGGTGCGCGAAGAGGCCAAGGGTGACAGCGAACACGCGGTAGCAGGAATCGGCCCGGATATTGAGAATGACGGGCTTGTTGTGACGGTCGACGCAACACCGGAGGACGAGCGGGAGTTGGTCGATCCCACGAGCCGCCAGGCGGAGCGCCTCAGGACACGGCTCAATCCGAGAGTGCCTGTTCGGTTCCGAGCCGCACGGGATTCCGAGCACTCAGTGACTCGACTGGCCGACGCTCCACCCTGGACCATGAGCGCGAGAATCTACAGCAATAGCGGCGGCAGATGCTCCCTGGGTGTACGCATCCGGCTGTACAAAGGTGGCCCTAAAAAGGCCCTCACGGCTGGTCACTGTCGGGGCACGCTCTTCTCGAACAACAACAGGATCGTAGGACGTCAATACACGACTACCTATCCGGGCAATGCGATCAAGTACGGCGACTGGAAGATCCTCGATGGCTCGACCTACCGCATGAAGGTATTCACATCGGGTTCGCTCGGGGCGCACAAGACCATGAAGGTTGTGGGTGGCAGCTACGGAGGCCGCCCCAATGGCAGTGGCATCTGCACCTCCGGAGGAACCACTGCTCAGGTGTGCCGCTACCGCGTCATTGGGTCCTACAGGATCGAAGACATCGAGGGAGTCGGCCAGAGCCACATGCTCGAAATGCACCACGACACGCACTGGAACGGCAACAGCGACCAAGGCGGGTTCAAGAAGGGGGACTCAGGAGGTCCGTGCTACTTTGCCAGTGGCGACGGGGTCCGAGTTGTTGGCGTGGTCACCGGCCGGATCCAATGGCCCTGGACCATCGGCAGCAGCTATTACTGCACACAGCTGAGCGGTGTGCGGGCATGGGCTCCGAACATGAGAGTGGGCTGAAACGTGAAAGTGCTACTGCCTACAGCAGCTCTACTAGTCTGTATTGGCGTGGTTGGTGGCTGCGCAGGTGCGCAGCCCACCGAACCCACTCCTACCGGAGCAAGCGAGAACGCCACCAGCGACGAAGCGCTTATCGAGGCCTGTGAACAAGCCGCACAAACTAGTACCCCACGCCTGACACTTGAGACAGCCACGACACTGGTCGGTGAACCACTGACCGTCTGCCAAACAGAGATCCGTGGCGATGCGTCGCCACAGATAATCCACACTCCCGCAGAAGCGACGCAGCGCGACGGCTTCGCAGCACAAATCTCATTCGGGGAGCCGATTGAGAGCGGCTGCGCCGAAAGCCTCAGCACGAACGTTTACGTCCTCGTTGATGACCAGTTCGTGCGGGCACGCAACGTCGGGTGTGGCAGCAACGCAAACCCCAGCCAAAGCGCAGACCAGTGAGTCCGCGCCCCCAGGCTGGCCATGGTTTCCACGGCGCCATGCTCGTCAGCCTGGTGTGCTGCATCGGTATTGCTCTGAGCGGATGTTCTACCGAGCCAAGGGTGGCGCCAGCACCACCCTTCGACACTTGGGCCACACTTCCACCCACAGGAAGTGTCGGTGAACCCGAAGCTGTCGGGCCATGGCGCGTCACTGTCACTGAGATAGACACAGCAGACATCAGCACGAACAGACAAGTGACGCCCGACAAGGACGCCACCGTCTCCGTGCACTTCGCAGTCAGGCCCAAAGATCCTCAGCAAGCCGCCCACTGGCAGGACGGGCTGAGCTGGCGGTTCGCCGGGGCGAACAACATCTCATACCGAGGGACTCTCACGCCCAACGAGGACTCGAAGACAAGGCAGACGGCCACGGTCCAGTTCGTCGTCCCCCAGGGTGCGGTGGAAGGCACCTCCGCAGCCGTGGTGACAGACGCATCTACTGGCCAGGGCGTCGCCTACCTGACCCCCTGACGATCAGGCCTTCCTGTTGGTGGGACTCCCTGACGTCGCCAACCCAGATCATCGAGTGCCGCGGAGGGGTCCCCGGACTCGCCCAGCGTTTGCCAGGCCGCGCTCCCAACAACGTGGGAACCGGTCAAGCGGATGGTTGACCCGTCGCCGGGTTGAGGCCCACCCCTCGACGTTCCCTACGAATGAGAAGGCACTTGGTAGCTCTCCACGCGGAGAGCACACCCAATACGGCTGCTCCGAGCATCCCGACCAGGATCATCGTCGGGGCAAACCAGCCGAAGGCGAACGTCGGAAACCCGACACCGACAGACACAACCAGCAAGTACAACGAGAGAGCACTCACACCGAACAGCACATACACCGCGAACAACGGCTCATAGCCTTGGCGACGAACGGTTTTCAGCATTGAATCCTCCCTTGCCTTGGACTGTAACAAGTGTAGATGGGCAACCGGCGAGGACCAGTAGAGCCCCATCCAGCGAGGTCGGCCCGGCTCACGGTTCCTAGCCCCCGGAACGGTTCGGTTGTCGTCCGCGAGTCTGACAGCCCGCGGCCCGCTGTTCGGGAGGCGGGTGGCTTCGCGTGAGCCGATCCAGCCAGCCCTGTTTGTCGCTTGTCCGGTCGCCTAGACCGACGTCGAGTAGTTGCGCGTGGTAGCTCGTGGTGTACGGCAAGTCGTAGGTCCTCATCGCCCAGGCATCCGCTGCGAATTCGCTGCGGCGAGCGGCCCAGAAGTAGGCCGGCATCAGCACCACCGTCACGATCAGCAACGCGACGGCCGGAAGCAGCACCCCACCGGGAGGCCACGATGTGAACAACGCCGACGCCAGGCTCACCATGGCGGGGATCGTCACCGCGAAGAACACCGCGGTGATGCTC
>ERZ795053.4101-NODE-4101-length-16021-cov-5.762120_pt1 | contig 16021 bp, 16 predicted proteins | sample MGYA00375137_ERZ795053 | MGnify/ENA primary metagenome ERZ795053 (study PRJEB30182, sample SAMN05720284) | activated sludge metagenome | isolation source: Anaerobic digester | place: Hong Kong | collected 2014-12-17 ...
CCGATGGAACCTGGTGTTCCCTGAAATTTTCCGGTCTAGTATAATGAGGATACTCCAATAAGGAACCTTCAAAAGACTCCTCGACCAGCGACTCGGGATTAGACATAAACCCCGGCAAATAACGGACAACAGCGTCTGTTATAATCAACGCAGCAAACTCCCCGCCGGACAACACATAATCTCCAACAGAGATCTCAAAATCAACGTATTCGTCCACTACCCTTTGGTCTACACCTTCATAATGGCCACAGATAATGGTAATATCTTCTAAACCGGCAAACTCTTTTACCTTTTCCTGATTCAAAGGTTCACCCGAAGGTGAAGTTAAAATAACTGTGCCTCTGTTATCGAGAGAATCCAACGCTTTAAAAAGTGGCTCAGGTTTAAGAACCATTCCACTTCCACCACCGTATGGATAATCATCACATCTTTTAAATGAATCATCCGAAAACTCCCGGATATCAACCAAATTCAGTAACAGGTCACCTTTTTGCAAAAACTTTGACAAAAGGCCAGTTTCAAATGGACTCCTGAAGAATTCGGGAAAAAGAGTCAAAATATTCAGAGTTTTCAAAATTCCAATAATCCCTCTGCCGGACTTATTGTGATTTTATGATCACGAACCGCGGATGTATCTACCATTTCAGACACGAAGGGAATCATATACTCGCGACCTTTGCTCTCAATAATAAGCAGCTCGCCGCCACCTCCTTCAGTAATATCAATAACTGTACCGAAAGAAGATCCCTTGTATAAAACCTCACAGCCCATCAAGTCGCAATACTGAAAAACATCATCAGCCAGATCACAACCAACGTCACGAACCTCTGACTCCGGAATAACAAGATTATATCCGCGTAACGACTCCGCGTCCGCTCGGGTACAAACACCCTCTAAAAACATTGTACCATGCTTACCGGATGTAACCGTAAAAGATTTAATAATCACTTCCCGGTAAAAACCATTAATATCAACAAACAATCGTCGCCCAGACACAAAACGTCCGGGAAAATCCGTAATCAAAGACAGCTTCAATCCGCCATCAAGTCCGAAAGGCGAAGACACCTTGGCAACTGTATAGTAACTGTCACTCAATCCAATATTTCCAACACTACCCGTTTTCCGGATTTTGCAGAAGCTGCATTTAAAACAGTGCGTATAGCACGAGCTATACGGCCATGCTTACCGATAACTTTACCAATATCATCGCCCGCTACACTCAGCTCAAGTATGGTTGACTTTTCACCTTCGATCTGATTAATTTCGACATCATCAGGATTATCAACAAGCGACTTAACTAAAAAATCTACAAGTTCTTTATAGTCCACTCATCCCTCCTTATTTTGAAGCAGATGAAAACTTTTTCCAAAGACCTTGTTTCTTAAGAAGATCAAGAACTGTGTCGGTAGGTTGAGCTCCTACATTTAACCACTTAAGCACCCTTTCTTCATCGAGTGTAAGCTGCTCACCTTTAATAACAGGCTGATACTGACCTAGACTTTCAAGAACCGCGCCATCGCGTCGTTTTCTATGATCAATAGCAACTAAACGGTAAAAAGGTCTTTTTTTTGTACCTACACGCTGCAACCGAATCTTTACCAATTGAATTTCCTCCAAATATAGTTAGAGGACGATTATTGAGAATCGCCCTTTTTTGTCAAGATTAATATCCGAACATTTTAAGCCATGCCGCTCATCCTAGAAAGAATCGACATCGATAGTAATTATTTTTTCCTTCACCTTGTCTTTAACTATCTCTATGCGGGCATTACCGGTTCTATGAAAAATAAATGTAATTTTTTCGTTTGCTTTACAAACTTTGGAAAATCTTATTCGCTTATGCTCTTCATCCTCAACCCACGCCTCGTAAAGAACATCCTTGGAGTCGCTCGGTATCGAAAAAGAGACCTTCTCGTATGACTGATAATAACGATTTTCTCGCTCAAAATAGGCAACTGTTAAAACTATCTCTTCACCTTTTGATACATCAGAGCCCGGCTCTATTGACTGTTTCAATATACGACCCGAATCTTCCACCGAATCTGCAGGTACTATCTCTTGACGAACGGAAACTCCAAGAGAAAGAAGCAAATCATAACAAAGATCTATATATTGACCTGAAAGCTGTGGCATTTTCGAATCACGCCCCAGAACACCTGTCGAAACAAGAAGGTTTATCCTGGAATGCGGAGCCACTTTTTCACCCGCACGAGGACTTTGCGCTATAACCGTATTTTCTTCATGTTCTGATGAGGGAATATACGAAACGACTCCCGGCAAAAGAGATACTTTTTTTTCACCAATATGTAAAGTAGACAGTTTGTTTTTAGCAATAATCAGAGGCCCACCCGTAACGTCAGGAACTTCTACCTTTTGGTTGTTGCGACTGATAACCAGTTTCACCCTGCTTTCTCGCGGAACAATGCTTCCAGGAGCTGGATGTTGTTTTAACACAATGCCGCTGTCTACGTCCTGAGCATCGAAAAAACTTATTTCGGGCTTCAATTCACGACTTATTAATGAGTTATAGACATTATTAAAAATTTTGCCTTTAACATCGGGCACTCTAACCTTTCCGGCAGGTTGATTAAGCTTTACAATCATGAAAGTTGAAACGATCATGAAAAGAGTCACATAAACAACCATCAACAAGAAGTATTTTCTGTTACGCATAAAAAAACCGGATTTTTTTTGATTATCTTCCATGAAATCCTCAACACAACCTATATTTATAAACTAATCGCCTGTCTCATTATCAGCGTCTCTGCTAAAAGGAACTGCTGACCACCTGGAATACGTAGACCGAAACTGATCAGACAGCTGGTATATCAACAATGGCTCACTTTACCGTCAAGTATTAATTACAGAATGAAAACGGAGCTTTCAACCGCCCAGCCTTACTTTTTCGAGCTCATTTAAAGAATTATACTTTACATACACATAGTCTAATCATATTTTATAATAAGATTTTTGGCGAGTTTTTTGATTTTGTTGTCAAAACTGGCAAATAAGCTGCCAAACACCGAAGTGGCTCTATTTCAAACAACATGATAGGGTTTTCTGTAACTTAATATGTGGGGTTAAAATGGACAACAGGGATCTTTTAAAAAGCGTACCTGTTTTTTACGGCATTAATGATGAAGACGAAGATCTGATTTTACCACTTACGCGGCAACTTCAGTACAAAAAGGGGTCCATAATAATCAATGAAGGTTCCGAAGGAAGTTCAATGTATATTCTCATTGAAGGAACCGTTAAGGTGACCAAAGCCGAAAACAAAGATTCCGAAATTCTTATCGCCACCCTAGAGGCCGGCTCCTATTTCGGAGAGCTCTCTCTTGTTGATGACATGCCTCGCTCAGCGAACGTAATAGCAGATGACGACTGTTCCCTGCTCCATCTAAAGAAAAGGGATCTTGACAGTCTTCTGGAAAACAATCTTAAAATTGCCAATATCTTTTATAAAAACTGCCTAACCGAAACTTTTTCTCGCTTCCGAAAGGCTATACAGAATTTCACCTTTTCTCAGCACATATTACGTGAAAAATCGGAAACTCTTGATGAAATCAACAGGGATCTTTCTCTTGCGAAAGAGGTTCAGAGTTATTTTATCAATGCAGGAACAAACAGTCCTGATAAATCGGGCATTAAATACTCCTATATATACAGTCCTTGTCAAGAAATAGGCGGTGACTTTTTGAACGTTGTTCCGGTCGATGGCGAATATATAAATATCATCATTGCCGATGTAGTAGGGCATGGCATAACTGCGGCGATGGCAACCGGAGTTTTGAAAAGCGCATTTTCAATATTTTCTGAACAGTTTTCTAACGAACCTGCAAAACTGATGACCGGAATAAACAAACACTATTTTGAAATAATGTCACGTTTTTATGCAACCTGTTACTACGCCAACGTTGATATCAGAAACATGACGATTTCATTCGCCAAAGGCGGACACCACCACCCTCTGTTCTGGAAAGAGAGCAAAGGGCAATTTATTGATATTGAATCTTCTGGAATTGGCATTGGAATAATGGAAACTGCCCACTATAAAGATGTAACTTATCCTATCGAAAAGGGTGATAAAATTCTTTTCTTTACAGATGGAATTTTAGAACAACATAACAAGCAGCGACAGATGTTCGGGGAAGAAAAACTTCACGCGGTTTTTAAACACGCAATACTTGAAGATGTACCGGACAAACTACAATATTTACAACAGGAGTTTAATGCCTTCTGTGACGGTTCAGAAATTGAAGATGACATAACTCTGCTTATGCTTGAAATTTAAAAGCAGGAGTTTTAGTAATTCATAAATATTGACATGCTAATTATTTTTTGTATATTACAAAAGGGAGTTTTTTCAGGTTTCCACAAGATCTGATTATCACATATTCATCACAAAGAGATATCGAAATGAGCATAGAACTTGTAAACGTCGGAGTAGCACAGTTAAAAATAGCATCTTCTCCTGTAATACTCAGAACCATTCTGGGCAGTTGCGTTGGAATATGCATTTATGACCGCAACAAGAAGATGGGCGGCCTTGCCCATGTGCTTCTTTCAAAAGCTACAAACGACTCCCAACCAGAGAAATTTGCCGAAACAGCGATACCAGCCTTAATTGAACAACTTCTGCGACAAGGTTGCAAGCGTGATTTTATGTCCGCCAAGATTGCCGGAGGAGCTTCAATGTTTAAATTCGCGTCACAAACCCCCTTGGGTCTTATTGGCGAAAACAATATCTCAATGACAAAAAAAATACTTGAAGAGAAAAAAATCCCAATTGTAGGCGAAGACACGGGGGGATCTGTTGGGCGTGTGATCGATTTTTTTCTGGAAGATGGCCGTTTAAAGGTTAAAGCAGGCGGCCATGAAGAGTATTACTACAAAGTCTGATACAACTGGCGGAGAGTGTGATGCACGAGCATATTAAAGAAAGAATAAAAACAGTAATTGCCAACCTTAACGCGCTTCCATCAATGCCGGAGGTTGTCACTCGCATTATTAACATGGTAAACGATCCGAACGTCGACTTTAAGCTTGTCGCCGAAGAGATATCGCGCGACCAGGCTATAACAACAAATATTCTAAAAATCGCAAACTCAGCATATTTTAGCAAGGGCAAAGAGATCGCTTCTGTAGAAAAAGCTCTTGTAACCTTGGGTATGAAAGAGGTCAAGGATATCGTTGTAGTCGCCGCCACAAAGCAGGTTTTGGATAAACCTGTTATCGGATACGATCTTGCGAAAGGCGAGCTTTGGAAACACAATGTTGCAGTAGCAATGTTGGCAAAAAAAATTGCTATCGACAAGAAAAAGAAAAACCTAGCAGATCTTGTCTTTACCGGTGGCATTATACACGATGTTGGGAAAACCGTTCTGGCGATATATGTTGCAAGCACCTTTAAAGACCTGATACAGTCAACCGTTGACAACCAGATAACCTTTGCCCAGGCCGAACAGCTATTGCTGGGTTTTGATCATCAAGAAATTGGCCAAATAATACTAAAGAAATGGCAGTTTCCCGAGTCACTTCAAAATATTGTTCGCTATCATCACGATGCAGATGATGCACCGCAATCGGATATGGAAGCTGTAGCCATTGTACATGTAGCAAATACTATTTGCCAGATGGCAGGAATAGGAATCGGGGGCGATGGCCTCTATTATGAACTATCCGGTAAAGCAATTGAGGCAACCGGGCTAGATGACACTGAACTTCAACACTATTATGGCATCACGCCCGAATTACTCAAAATGGCCAAACAGATAATGTAAATTACAGTTCGGATACAGCTTTTTTAAGTAGCGGCATGGCTCTTTTAATGATATCCTCATCCACACAATAAGCAAACCTTATGTATCCGGCGCCGCCAAATCCACTACCGGGCACCGAAAGAATACCATATTTTTTCAAGTGATCAACAAAATCGATATCATTATCCAAAGGGCTTTTTACAAAAAGATAAAATGCGCCTTCGGGTTTCGCATATTCAAGACCGGCATCTTCTAGACCCTTCACGAATATCTTTCTTCTTGAATCGTATATCGCTACATCCACTTTTTCATCGACAATTTCACCAACTACTCTTTGTATAAATGCTGGTGCGTTAACGAAACCAAGTATTCTGTTGCATAAAATAAGCGCATTCATTATTAACGCGGAATCTTGCATCTTGGGATTTTGCGCTATGTAACCAATTCGTTCTCCCGGAAGTGATAATGTTTTTGAAAATGAAGTAACAACAAAAGATTCTTCATAAGTTGAAAGTACTGGTGGCACAACTATTCCATCATAAGTTATTTCACGATAAGGCTCGTCGGCCACAAGATATATGTGACGACCGACATTTTTTTGCTTTTTAAGCATTTGTGCCAAGTTCTTCAATGACTCTTCATCATAAACACGTCCAGTAGGGTTATGCGGTGAGTTAATCAGGACAATTTTTGTTTTGTCCGTCAAAGCATCTTCTACTGCTTTTACATCAAGAGAAAAGTCTGATCCGGAATTTACTGGTTTTAAAACTGCTCGATGATTACCCGCGTATGCTCCATACTCGGCAAAATATGGTTTTGGCACAACGATCTCGTCACCAGGATTAAGCAGAGCACGAAAAAGGACGTTTAAACCGCCTGCTGCTCCAACTGTCATTACAATATTCTGATAATTAACTTCACATGCATGCTCTCTGGAAGCCTTTTCCGCCATTGCCTTTCGCACGTTATCATAACCAGCATTTGGCATGTACCCATGAATATTCTTTCGACGATCCAAAGCGATATCACCGGCTATTTTATAATAAGCATCAGGCGGGTTAAGATCAGGATTTCCGATTGTAAAATCAAAAACATTTTCTTCACCGAGTTTTCTTTTCAGCTCGATACCTTCTTCGAACATCTTTCGAATAAAGGATGACTTATTAATGGATTCTTTTATATCATCTGCTATTGGCATGATTTTCTCCTATTGTTATTGTTTAGATTATGTTTTCTTTTCCCTTTACCGAAGTAAAGTTATTTTTATTTAAAAATAGATCCGTTTAAGCGCTCTCAAATTCTTATATTGCCAAATTCATACATACTGTTTCAAAACACAGTAAACCAAGAAGAGCAGCCTCTGACAATCAACATATAATGTTATTTTGCAGAATATAGCAATTTCTTGAAGCTTTCCTACCAAGAGGATCCCGTTACTGTCTATTTAAAGAGGTAACAACATGATAATTTTTTATTTTATGGTTATCCGAAAGTTTAGTGATGTCTCTCTTTATGATCGAAACTGTATTGTCGTCAAATGGATAAAAAAGAATTGTATTAGACAGTATCTTGTAATGACCAGTGTCCTTGCCTTTGCTTGAAAGATAAAATGCACCTCCGGCCGATTCAGGAATAAAATATTCAAGATATCTATCGGCTTGAATATCGCTATTTGCTGAAGTATAACGCAAAAATATGCCTGATAGCTCTCCAGGATAATAGAGTTTATTAGATATAACAGAAAAAGCCGATTCAACTGAAGACCTTTTTGTTAATAGATAGTACCCCTTTCTAACATCGGCATCATTTACTGAATACTCCAAGACTGCTATATGATATCTTCCTGGTACAAGTTCAAAAAAATAAAATCGATCATCTACATGATAATCGCTCTTTATAAGCTCCCCTGACACATCCGTTTCCGAATATATATACAGTTCATCGGGATCATGAAACCGGGCAATATTCTTTAAAGGTAAGGATAATCGTATACAAACTGCACCGGTTTCTTTAGGTTTTTCCGGCTCAATTTTTTGGTTAATTTCAACTTGTCTTGCGCAAGACACTACAAGTAAAATTAAGAAAATTTTTTTCATTCAACGCACAATCTTCCTTAACAATTTTTTTCGGTTTTCTTCAACGGCTTGCTGCCCTATTCTTAGAACCTCTTTTCCACTATCAAAATCTAGTCCGTTGATCTCCCTTACTGCGGGCTCGATCAACACAGATGGCTTGTTATAACGCAAAAGGGCAAAGGTATTCATATACTCCATCACCTCCATCGACTGCATAAACACATCAATTATTGAAGGCATTTCATAACCTTTCGGATCTTCGTTTGGCTCGTTACCATTGTCCAGTTTAAGATAAGAGGACAGAAAACTGAACCATCCTGAAGCATTAATCTTGATATGTGACGCTATACGGTTACCCATGGTTCGTTTTTTTCTTCTGAAAGCTATGTTTTTGAGTTTTTTCAGCTTCTTTTTACCGTGAATTACCTTAGCACTCGGATGCAAATTCACCGCTACAACTCTTTTGGCACCCATTTTTTTTACAACATCTACCGGTATCGGGTTGGCCACTCCTCCATCTATAAGAATGCGGCCATCATAATCGTATGGAACAAAAACCCCTGGTATCGAGATACTCCCCCTGACTGCCTTAAGAAGATTGCCCTCCCGCATTATTACCGGATTCCCTGTAAAGTAGTCAGTTGCCACTATCGCAAGTTTCCCAGGAAGTTCTTCTATGTTAATGTCCGGATCAATAAACCGTTCAAGATACTTCATGATTTTTTTTCCGGCAATAATTCCACTTTTAGGAAACACCGGATCAACCAGATGAACAATATCTCTCCATGAAAAAGATCCAAATTCATTTTTAAACTGGCTGAGAGTTCCAGAGTAGTAAACAGCACCAACTAGGGCTCCAATACTTGACCCGGCAATATAGTCAATTTTGACATCATGCTCATCCAGAAATTCCAGTACATTAATATGCGCCAAACCCTTAGCACCACCACTGGACAGTGCCACACCAATTTTTCCTCTGCTCATTTTCGAAAAAAAATCAAACATACTATTAACCCGTTTAATCAATTCTTTGAAGTTAACAAAATTTAAAATCCCATATCTTTTAAGTCATGAACCATATCAACATAAAAAAGGTGAAGGTCTGGAACCCGTCTGCCAGAAAACTGATAAAGATCTACAATATCGCCATGATTGATCTGCGAGACTTCACCTACTTTAACGACCCCCTTATAAACTCCCCACATGGCTGACTGCTCACTGACAAGCCCATCATTTGGACCATCCAGGTTCTTGTGTAGTTCATAAAGCTTTTGCCAAAACAACGACGGATACTCTTCAGTAATTAACGATATATAACTTTGATAATAGACCTGAGGCATATCCGGAACATTCTCATTAAAGCTCTCCATATATTCCTTAGTAAGAGAACGCCCGGAAGAGTCCGGATCTGGTCTGCTGTCACCCATTACAACACCCACAACCGAAGCAAGAGTTATTATAAACTTACCACCCATTTGGCGAGAATCAATTTTTTCGAAGAGATAATCCGCGACCATACTGCCTCGGTGTGGAGTGCTTATTGTAGTAAGTGACGCTACTTTATCACCCATATCCAGACGGCTGATCATGTATCGTGATTCTATGCCGCCCTTGGAGTGAGCGATTATATTTACTTTTTGCGCCCCGGTCTGAGCAATAATCTGTTCCACTCGATCTTTAAGAAACTGAGCCGCCACTTTGTGTTCTGCCCAGGCATTATGGTTTGACAAAAATACTGTCGCGCCCCTGTTTCGCAGATGATCAGGGATACTTCCCCAATAAGGAACAAGTTTCATATCGTCAGGCAAGGCTATACCATGAACAAATAGGATTGGATACTTAAGTTGACAGCATGTTGACTGAAGTTTTACAGATCTTGAACATGATAAAATATTCATGCACAATAGAATAATTAAAACAGTTCTATAATGCCGGTACATATTACAAACCCTGGTTAAACTCGTTTAAAAGCAGCTCCTCATTGTAATCTTTAAAAACTTCAAAAAGATTTAATCGGTCATACCCTGACCTGATCAACATCTTCTTTATATCTGTTACGGTGTCTATCTCTTCTGATTGCAGATGTTCGATGATCCTCTTTTTTGTGTTTTGAGTCACCTTTCGGTCAATCACTGAATCCACAAAATAATCTATCAACTTTTTCTGTTTTATCGAAGAGGGGTAACTACGATAAAAATTGAAAAGCATGTCAAAAACCTTTACCTCTTGTACTGTGAAGTCTTTAATCTCTTTTGAAACCAGATTAGCTTCTTTTAATGAATTGTAAAACCGGTTAACAATTTCACTATGCTTAACAGAATAGTAATCAACCCAAAGGCTATTGGTTTTAACCAGTAGGTTTTCATCAAAAGTGCGGGAATATTCGTGAAAAAGTTCTTTTTTCTCTATAGCAAAACCGTTAAACTCGTGTTCCTGCCCCGGAGCAATTCTAAAGAGCGAATCGATATCCTTGATTACTTGTAATGTTATTTCAGGGTCGTTATTATAACAAAACACATTCTCTTCCGATGAAATTTCGTTACGAATAATATATTTAACAAATTCTTCGGCAAGAAAAGGGAAAAAACGGCCGTTACGTGTTTCCAGATATATAAAGTATAGCACAAACGAGCGGTTAAAAGGACGTTTGCGATAATCCCTTTTCTTGTCCAGCAAGGCGTCATAAAAATCGCATAGTGATAACGCGTTTGTAACAACATCAAGGTAAGATTTTTCATTCAGTTTTTCGTCAAGATCTCTGTCAATTATTTTAGAAAATAGCTGAAGATCATCATAATTATGATATGACTTTTCTATCGAGTCGTGATGGCGAAAAACGATATATAAAAGATCCTTGTTAAGAGAGTGAATAAAGGGCTTACGATAAAGACTTTCAAAAAAATTATCCAGATCTTTATAAACATCTTCGTCGTTATCGATAACCTTAAAAACCCACTGTTTTGTCTTCTCTGACAGATTTTTGTCGTTATATCCCGAGACTGTTTCTATAGGCCCATCACCTGCAAAAAACTCGATATCCTGTCCGCCCAAAAGAGCGGTAACGGAATGCCAAGGGTGCCTTTTAATCTGTTGATACTCAAGTTCAGTTAGTTTTCCTTCTTTATATAGTATTCCCTGCATAACAAGTAGCTTGCCAATATCATGAACAAGTGAAGCCATAAGGCAATTTTTCAAAGTCCAAGAAGTAAGCTTTATTACCTCGGTTTCCATTAGAAAAAGCAAAAACTTACCATAAATTTGGGTTGTTCGTATTGCATGTTCAAATGTGCGCTGATGTAGATCCCTATGAGTACACATCTGCATACCGAAAAGGGCATCAAAGAATTGCATACCGATCTCAAAATTATTTTTTGATCCAAGAGCCTTCTTAACAGCCTTTATAATATCCTGGGGATCAAAAGATAACGACAAGACCGTTTCAACTTTTAAGGTCAATTGCAGCATAGTGGGGACAGCCGAATCACTGACAAGTATCAGTGCGGCATCTGTATTGCTTTTACGAAACTCATTAAGCAGAAGAAAATGGTCTTCCCCTGCAACCTGAAATATTATTATATCAAATCTATTTTTTACAAGAAAATCGGATGTTACCTTTTCTGGTGAAATATAATCAAAATACTGAAACCCTGCCTCGGCAAGAAAAAATGATATGGTTTCAAAATCATTTTCGCCTGTACATAAACAAAATCTTGACTCATAAAAAGAGTCCAGTTCAGAATAGTTGATATTGTGCATTAAAAGTGACCCTCTGCTATGTACATTAACACTGCCAGTCATTTATTTAACCCGATATTACATGATTACCTTCAACCCAAATCCAAAAAACCTTTACGTAATTATCAATTAAACATTACATTTTTGATTATCGGTTAAAAAAATTCTATTCTTTATTGTCAAGAATATCGCGTATTAGCCCCACCATCTCTTTGAAATTCACAGGTTTAAGAAGAAATCCTCTACTGCCACACTTGCTGATACGATCGGTCATAGAAGGATCCGAGTGAGCTGTCGTAATAATCACCGGTATATCATGCTTTTTTAAAATAAGCTCTGTTGTTTCTATCCCGTCAAGCTCACCCTGAAGTGTAACATCCATAACAATCAGATCAGGTTTATCAGACTGAACTCGCGATATAGCCTCTTCTCCTGAAAGAACCGGCGGAGTTACCTCGAAACCAGCACTCTCAAGCGTCTGTTGTATTGCCATGGTCAAGATAACTTCATCTTCCACAATCATTATTCGGCTCATAGTATCATCTCCGCATTCACAGACCTTTGTAATACTAACACATTAAAGTTCCTCATGTGTTATGTACTCGTAAGCAGCCATCGCCGCGGTTGCTCCGTCGGCCGCCGCTGTAATAATCTGTTTACGCGATGTTGCTCTGATATCGCCAGCCGCGTAAAGTCCCGGTATTGAAGTACCCATATTAATATCAGTTTTAATAGCTTTCCACTCGTCTTTTATGGAATCTGGCAGCATTTCCGTTACGGGATTGTAACCTACAAAAATAAAAACACCATCAAGAGTCAAATCTCTCTCGGAACCATCCACTGTATCCTTTAAAGTAGCAGAATTAACCTTATTCTCGCCATTTACAGAGGTCACAATAGAATTGAATACGATTTCTATCTTTGGATGCTCCATGACCCTGTTGACAAGAATTTGACTTGCGCGAAACTTGTCACGGCGATGAATAAGGTAGACCTTTGAAGCAAACCTGGTCAAAAACAGGGCTTCATCCAAAGCAGTATTACCTCCGCCCACAACAGCTGTTACCTTGTCACGGAAAAACGCACCATCACAGGTCGCGCAGTAAGAAACACCTTTTCCAGTATATTCTTTCTCGCCTGGAACCCCCAATCGTTTATAGCGAGAACCCGTAGCGGCTATAACCGCACGTGCCTCATAAACATTTCCCGAAGCATCTTTGCATACCATTTTATCTTCTTTTTCATCACGTTCTACAGACTGGATATCAGCAGTAATTATCTCGGCACCCAAACGCCGTACCTGTTTTTCCATAGCAGTTACAAGCTCATATCCAGTAATCGGATCTTCAAACCCCGGATAGTTCTCTACATCGGCAGTATTAAGAACCTGCCCGCCCGGCATAAACTTCTCTATCACAAGAGTTTTTAGGCCCGATCGAACAGCATAAATCGCTGCACTCATGCCACCCGGACCGGCTCCCAAAATTATCAGATCATTCATTTAAACCTCCGCAATCAGCAAAACTACAAATTAATTACCCTGCTTGCCCATACATTACAACACAAGACATTTTTGCAACAACAAACAGGCAAAAAACGTTTGCCGTGACAGGGCTTTTTTATACCATGATACAAATATTATAATGCTTAAACAATGAATGTTCCACAAAATATTTAAACAATATATTTGAAAATATAAGCACAAGGAGAGCAATAATGGGTGAAAAAATAAAACTGGAAAAGGGAATTATTACCGCTCCTGACAATCCGGTTGTATTATTTATTGAAGGTGATGGAATTGGCCCCGATATCTGGAACGCGACCCGAATCGTAATTGATGCGGCAGTTCAAAAGGCATATAATGGGAGCCGACAAATAGATTGGAAAGAGATTCTTGCCGGTGAAAAATCCTTTAACAAAACTGGCGAATGGCTTCCTGACGAGACCGTCAATCTTATTAAAGAGTACAAAGTTGCAATAAAGGGACCTCTTACAACACCAGTTGGAGGCGGAATACGAAGCATTAACGTAGCCCTTCGCCAGGTTCTTAAACTTTTTGCCTGTGTTCGCCCCGTACGTTATTTTAGCGGCGTACCCTCTGTACTTAAAAATCCTGAAAGAACGGATATGGTTATTTTCAGGGAAAATATCGAAGATGTGTATTCAGGAATCGAATGGCAGGAAGGAACAGACGATGCCAAAAAGGTTATCGACTTCATCAATAACCAGATGGGCAAGAATATTGCTGCAGATTCCGGAATCGGAATTAAGCCTATATCTAAAACCAATTCACAAAACCTTATTCGCAGCGCCATACAGTATGCTATAGAAAATGACAAAAAATCTGTCACCCTAATGCATAAGGGTAATATAATGAAATTTACCGAAGGAGCCTTTAAGCAGTGGGGCTACGACCTGGTTAAAGCCGAGTTCTCTGATACTGTTATCACTGAGGATGAGCTTTGGGATAAATATGACGGAAAACAGCCAGAGGGAAAAGTGGTAGTCAAAGACCGTATTGCCGATGCTATCTTTCAACAGGTTCTTTTAAGACCCACTGACTATGACGTAATCGCGACACCTAATCTTAACGGTGACTATATATCAGACGCACTTGCTGCGCAGGTTGGCGGGCTTGGTATAGCGCCGGGTGCAAATATTGGTGCCAGCGAAGCCGTATTTGAGGCCACTCACGGAACAGCGCCCAAATACGCAGGGCAAGACAAGGTTAACCCTGGCTCTCTTATTCTTTCCGGAGAGATGATGCTGCGCTTTATGAAATGGAGCGAAGCAGCTGATCTTGTTGTAAGCGCAATGGAAAAGACCATATCTCAGAAGAAGGTTACTTACGACCTTGAGAGACAGATGGAAGGCGCAACACTTTTAAAATGTTCGGAATTCGCGAACGCCATTGTATCTAATATGTAATTTTATTTTCCATGCTTCCTCACAAGGAAGCATGGAAAAATTAAGCCATTATTGATTGCTCATTACAGCCGGATTCTGAACAGATTTATCTTCTTTCACTGTTCGACTGCCACTGGTTTCACAAAGCAGCAGTTCCAGAAGAGGCAGCATTTTTTTTAGTCCGCCGCAGTTGATAATCACCTTCCAGGCTTCTTCAAACTTTTTCCACCCGCCTGCGTAAAGAAGATGCTTCATTTTATGCTTTATCGTATCATGAGAAAACGAAGCTTTGAGGATATTATTCCATTTATAAAATTCTTTATACGACCATTGATATCCGTTTTCCAGTTCTCTTGCAGATAAACCCCTGGTTTTAAATACAACATGCCTTGTGTCATACATATCCCAATTGTTGGTAATTATTCTTCCCCCTTCAAACATTGAATTGTAAAGCCTTGTTCCGGGATAAGGTGTCAATATATGATAGGTAGCTGTTGTGACGGCGTTTTGAATACCCCAGTCGACTGTCCGCTTAAAAACATCCGAAGCGTCATTGTCAAAACCATAGACAAAACTGCCATTAATCATAATACCCAGATCGTGTAATCTTTTAACGGCGTACTCATAATTCTGCTTAAGATTCTGGTATTTGTTACTCTGCTTTAAATTCTCGACAGAAAAGGTTTCAAAACCTAAAAAAAGGCTTCTTAAGCCGGCCTTTGCCGCCTTTGCAATCAGATCTCCCTCTATGACTGATTTTATTGTTGCAGCTCCCTGAAAGACCCGGTTCATGCCTCTCATTCCTTCAAAAAGCTCACTAACCAGTTTAGGATTACCCAGCAAATGATCATCAAGAAAATAGAGGTGTTTCCCGGGCAAACGTGATATCTCTGTCAGTATTTCGTCGACACGATGGGTATAAAAGGATATTCCTCCTTTAAAAAATGAATCCTTATAACAAAAGTCACAATGGTGAGGGCATCCTCTAGAAATAACAAGTGAGTTTGGAACAAGATATTTTTCCCTCTTAATCAAATCTCTTCGAACAGGAGGCAAATTTTGTATTGTACGACCATTACCCGAATAATACCTTTTTTTTACAGTTTTTGATTTAAAATCATTTAAAAATTCTGGGAATGTCTGCTCACCAGGTCCTATGAAAATTGAATCCGCATACTCTTCTGCTTCATCCGGCAAAGCTGTAACATGCAACCCGCCAAGAATCACAAACACACCTTTATCTCTATAATGTTTTGCTATGGAATATGCTCTTTTTGCGTTGGTAATGTATACTTGGATTATTACCAGATCGGGTGAGTCATCCAGATTTAATTTCTCGACATGCTGATCTTGCAAATCAATTTCATCATCTTTATCGAGAAACGCCGCCAATGTAGCCAGACCAAGCGGAGGAAATAAAGAATATTTTATTGGACGCCAAAAAGCGCTTCCCGCTTCTGTCAAAGACGGCAAAATCAATTTCACTTTCATTTAACGCAACCCCCGATTAAACCAGATAATATTGCGAACCCTCCGCTTTCC
>ERZ795053.4103-NODE-4103-length-16015-cov-9.298872_pt1 | contig 16015 bp, 10 predicted proteins | sample MGYA00375137_ERZ795053 | MGnify/ENA primary metagenome ERZ795053 (study PRJEB30182, sample SAMN05720284) | activated sludge metagenome | isolation source: Anaerobic digester | place: Hong Kong | collected 2014-12-17 ...
TTCTCCATTCGCGGCTGCCGCCGCTCCTACACGACGATCGGAGCCGCGCCGGCTCCTGTAGGAGCGCCGGCAGGCGCGAATGCGGCCTGGCCATCACGCGACCACGCCGGCGGCGCGCGCTGCAGCGCCAAATTCGCGGCTGCCGCCGCTCCTACACAAAAATCCACGCCGTGCCGCCTCCTCATTCGCGGCTGCCGCCGCTCCTGCACGACAATCAAAGCCGCGCCGGTTCTCCATTCGCGGCTGCCGCCGCTCCCGCACGACGATCGAAGCCGCGGCGGTTTGTGTAGGAGCGCCGGCAGGCGCGAACATCGCTTAGCCCGCGGCGCGCGACTCGAGCGCTTCCCAGCGCAGCATCGCGGCATCGATCTCGCCGTCGAGCGCCTCGAGCCGGGCCTTGATCTGTGCGACCTCCTGCGGGGCGTTCTGGTACAGCGCCGGGTCGGCCATGCGCGCGTGCAGCGCGGCCTGCTCGTCCTCGAGCGCGGCGATGCGCTCGGGCAAGGCCTCGAGCTCGCGCTTCTCGTTAAAGGACAGCCTGGTGGGGCGACTCGCCGCCTTGGGCTCGGCGGCGCGCGCCTTGTCCGGGGGCGGGACGCTGCGCCTGGCGCTCTCGCGCGCCGTCGCCTCGCGCGCGGCGGCCTCCTCGGCACGCCGGACCTGCACGCGCTGCCAGTCGCCGTAGCCGCCGGCGTACTCGCCCCAGCGCCCGTCGCCTTCGGCGGCGATCACCTGGGTGACGACGTTGTCGAGGAACGCGCGGTCGTGGCTGACCAGGAAGAGCGTGCCGTCGTAGCCGGCGAGCAGCTCCTCGAGCAGGTCGAGGGTCTCGATGTCGAGATCGTTGGTGGGCTCGTCCAGCACCAGCACGTTGGCCGGGCGCGCGAACAGGCGCGCCAGCAGCAAGCGGTTGCGCTCGCCGCCGGAGAGCGACTTGACCGGCGAGCGTGCGCGCTGCGGCGCGAACAGGAAGTCGCCGAGGTAACCGATGACGTGCTTCTTCTCGCCACCGATCTCGACGTAGTCCGAGCCCGGGCTGATGACCTCGGTGAGCGGCAGCTCGGGGTCGAGCTGGGCGCGCAGCTGGTCGAAGTAGGCCACGGTCTGGCGGGTGCCGCGGCGCACCGTGCCCTCGTCGGGCTCGACCTCGCCGAGGATGAGCTTCAACAGCGTGGTCTTGCCGGCGCCGTTGGGGCCGATGAAGCCGATGCGGTCGCCGCGCAGGATGCGGGTGGAGAAGTCGCGCACCACCACCTTGTCGCCGTAGCGCTTGGAGACATGGGTGAGCTCGGCCACCATCTGCCCGCTCTTGTCGCCGGTATCCACCGCCAGGCTGACGTCGCCGAGGCGGTCGCGGCGCGCGGCGCGCTCGCGGCGCAGGGACTCGAGCCGGCGCACGCGACCTTCGTTGCGGGTGCGGCGGGCCTCGACACCCTTGCGGATCCACACCTCTTCCTGCGCGAGGAACTTGTCGAAGCGCGCGGCGGCCTTCTCCTCGGCCTCGAGTTCCTCGGCCTTGCGGCGCTGGTAGTCGGAGAAGCGACCGGGGTAACTCGCCAGCTTGCCGCGGTCGAGCTCGATGATGCGGGTGGCGACGCTGTCGAGGAAGATGCGATCGTGCGTGATGACGATGACCGCGCCGCGGAAGTCGCGGATCAGCCCCTCCAGCCACAGGATGCCGTCGAGGTCGAGGTGGTTGGTGGGCTCGTCGAGCAGCAGCAGGTCGGGCTCGGCCACCAGCGCGCGCGCCAGCGCCACGCGCTTGACGCCACCGCCCGACAGGCTGGAAACCTTTGCCGCCGGGTCGAGTCCGAGACGCTCCACGACCTGCTCGACACGCTGGTTCAGCCGCCAGGCGCCGGCAGCCTCGACCGCGTGCTGGAGGCCGTCCAGCCTGGCCAGCGCCGCGGGGCTGGCCTGCTCGGCGACCTCCAGCATGGCGGCGTGGTAGTCGACCAAAAGGCGGGCGGCGGCGCCCAGGCCGTCGGCGATGGTCTCGAAGACATCGCGCTCGAGCTCGAAATCGGGCTCCTGCGGTACGTACGCGGTGACCATTTCGGCCTGTCGCCACACTGTGCCATCATCGAGCGCCGCCTGGCCGGCGAGCGCACGCAGCAGGCTGGACTTGCCCGAGCCGTTGCGCCCGATGAGCGCCACGCGCTCCCCGGCGTCGAGCTGGAAGCTCACATGATCGAGCAGGTCGACGTGCCCGAAGGCGAGGCAGGCGTTATCTACGGCGAGGAGCGGCATCTTGGCGGGCGCGGCGCGCGGGCCGCGGGTTCGGTTCGGGGTGGCGATTTTAGCCCCGCGCTGGCGGCTCGGGCGGAATCCCGCATAATGCAGTGCACAAAACCGCTGCGCGGCGACCCGGATCGGCGCGCGACGGCCGCAGCTTGCGCGGCCGCAAGGCGGATACGGAACACAGGAAACGAATGGAAAAACTGCTCGAACGCTTCGGCCAGGCCGACCAGGACCCGGTCCGCCTGTGGTCCGCGCTGGTCGACAAGCTGCGCCCCGCGCGCCCGACCGAGGCCGACACGGCCGCCGGGAACCTGCGTGAGCTGGGCAACCTGCTCGCACGCCGGCCCGACCTCCTGGCGAACCTGCGCAAGGCGGTCCTCGAGCTCTTCGCCGGGCGCAAGCAGGTGACGATGTACGTCTCCTCCGGCCTGCTGCCCTCGACCGGCTTCTTCTCCGAGACCTCGCGCCGCTTCGGCAGCCGCATGCTGCCCGAGCTGCTCGACACCGCCCACCTCAAGGACCTCCTCTCCGCAGTCTTCCACCGCGTGGATGACGAGGAGTGGGTGCGCGCCATCCCTGACGAGGACTGGCAGGACTTCCTGCGCCTGCTGGTCGGTCACCAGACGCCGATGTTCGAGGAGGACGCCAGTCCGCTGCCGAGCGCGGTGGGCGAGATCCTCGAGTCGCTGCGCGTGCTCTCCTTCCACGTCTCGGCGATCGGGCTCGACCGCGAGCTGGTGCGCATCGACCCCCACCTGGAAGAGCACGAATCCCCCTTCCTGGCGCAGAACGCCGAGCTGCTCGCCTACATCGGCCACTACAAGGAATGGTGGACCACCCCCGGCGCGCTGATCGCCGACGACAAGCACCTGACCGTGATGCTGCACCAGTGCGACGAGGTGCTGCAGCGGGTGCGCAAGCGCGCGATGCGGGTGGGCACCAGCCTGACGCTGACCTTCAAGCTCGAGCGCCTGCGCCAGCACCTCGAGCGCATCCACGACCTCATCGCCCTGCTCGGCGAGCTGCGCACGCGGCGCGTGGTCGAGGACGCGGCGCCGCGCATCGTGCGCCTGTTCAAGACCCTGGTGCGCGCCGAATGCCGCAAGAACATCCTGGCCGACTACTGGGGCCAGAACGTCGAGCTGCTGTCGCTGCGCATGACCGAGAGCGCGAGCCGCACCGGCGAGCACTACATCACCAGCTCGCGCAGCGAGTACTTCGGCCTGTTCGCCTCGGCTGCGCTCGGCGGGCTGATCATCGCCTTCATGGCGGCGAACAAGATCGTGCTCGGCAGCCAGGGCATGGCGCCCCTCAACGAGATGCTCTCCTTCTGCCTCAACTACGGCCTCGGCTTCGTGCTGATCCACATGCTCGGCGGCACGGTGGCGACCAAGCAGCCGGCGATGACCGCGAACGCGATCGCCGCCTCGATCGGCGAGGCCAAGGGCAAGACGCGCGACCTGGAGGCGCTCGCCGACCTGATCGTGCGCACCATCCGCAGCCAGATCGGCGCCATCCTGGGCAACATCGGGGTGGCGATCCCGGTGGCGGTCGGCGTGGGCGTGCTGATCCACCTCGCCACCGGCAGCCACTTCATCAGCCCCGAGAAGGCGCACACGCTGCTCGACGAGATCCATCCGCTCGGCGGCGCGGCGTTCTTCGCCGCGATCGCAGGCGTCTGCCTGTTCATGTCCGGGCTGATCGCCGCTTACTACGACAACCTCTCCGCCTACAACCGCATCCCGCAACGCCTCACCCAGCTGCGCGGACTGCGTCGCCTGCTCGGCGAGCGCCGGCTGCACGGGCTGGCGGACTACGTCGAGCAGAACATCGGGGCGCTCGCCGGCAACTTCTTCTTCGGCTTCCTGCTCGGTGGCGCCACCGGCCTGGGGGTGCTGTTCGGCCTGCCGATCGACATCCGCCACATCGCCTTCTCGTCGGCCTACCTCGGCTACGCCTCGGCCGCGCTGGACTTCTCGATCCCGCTCACGACCGCGGCGATCGCCTTCGCCGGCGTGCTGCTGATCGGCCTCACCAACCTGGCGGTGAGCTTCGCGCTGACGCTGAGCGTGGCGATGCGCGCGCGCCGCATCACCTTCGCACAGAGCCGCTCGCTCGGCGGCCTGCTGCTGCGCCGCCTGCTGCGCACGCCGCACGCCTTCCTGTTCCCGCCGCGGGCGGATGAAGCGGCGCTTGGTCCGACGCCGCCGAACGGCTAGAATGCGCGTCCCCGAGTCCTCGTCATAGTTCAATGGATAGAACGGGCGCCTCCTAAGCGCCAGATCCAGGTTCGATTCCTGGTGACGGGACCACTCATTCGCGATTTCGGTGTTGTAAACGGTTGGGGGCCACTTGCTCGGCAGGCGCCCGATTCGGGGACCGGACCCGCTTCCCGACCGGTCAAGCCCGATGCCCCGCTACTGCCAGGTGCTCTTCGATCTCGACGGCACCCTCATCGACTCCGCCCCCGCCATCCTCGCAAGCTACCGCGACGCCTTTGCCAGCACCGGACACCGGCCGGTGATCGCGATCGACGCGGGCATCGTCGGCCCGCCGCTGCTCGAGACCCTGCGCATGCTCGCCGGCACCCGCGACGCCGCGGTGATCGACGCGCTCGCGGCCGGCTTCAAGGCGAGCTACGACAGCACCGGCTACCGCCAGACCGCGGCCTACGAAGGAGTCGACGCGATGCTGCGCCGCCTTGGCGCGGCCGGCTGCACGCTGTCGATCGCGACCAACAAGCGCCTGCTGCCGACGCGGCTGATCCTCGAACATCTGGGCTGGAGCGGCCATTTCGCGGCGGTGTATGCACTCGATCTGTTCGAGCCGCGCCTGCCCGACAAGGCGGCGATGATCGCGCGGCTGCTGCAGGATCGCGGCATCGACCGCGCCGATGCGGTCTACGTGGGCGATCGCGGCGAGGATGGCGAATCGGCCGATGCCAACCAGTTGCCCTTCATCGCCGCGACCTGGGGCTATGGCAGCCTGGAGGCGGGCGAGATGGCGCCGCACTGGCGCGCGGTGGCAAGCCCGGCGGCGCTCGCCGACGAGATCCTGGGCGAGGCCTGATGTCGATCTTCTGCCGTTGATCCTCTGCCGGGGCGCGCCTAGCGCTGGGATGCGATCAGGCGGTGGAGGTATTCGACCGGAATCGCATAGCTGATGCCCGACGGGTCGGAGAGCACCTTCTCCTTGGTCGACTTCACGAACACCATGTTGAGCACGCCGATGACCTCGCCCGTGGCGGGGTCGTAGAGCGGGCTGCCGCTGTTGCCGGGATAGGCGGTGGCGTCGAGCTGGTACACCCGGAAGGGGTCGGTGGCGAGGCGACGGATCAGCGCCGGGTTGAGGTCGCGCGAGTTGGCCTGCGGGATGGCGATCGGCGTGATCGCCGAGACGATGCCGCGATGCGTCACCGGGGTCATGCCGAGTACGGCGCCGATCGGGAAGCCGGTGAAGGCGACCTCCTGCCCCTCGACCACCCCGCCGCCGCCCGCGAGGCGTAGCGCCGGCAGCGCAGGACCGCTCTCGAGGCGCAGCAGGGCGAGATCCTGCGCCCGTTCGCTTGCCACGACCCGCACCGGTCGTACCGCCCCGGTGAGGCCGTCGCCGGGCAGCACGACCACGAGCTGTTCAAGCTTCGCGCTGTCGACCTGGTCGGGCAGGACGTGCGCGTTGGTGGCGATCGACATGCCGTCACCGACCGCAAAGCCGGTGCCGCGGAACACGAAGGCCGGGCTGCGCGTGCGCTGATAGGTCCCGACTCCGACCACCGACGGCTTGACGCGCGCGAGCGTGGAGACCAGGTCGGCGCGCGCGCAGGGGGTGAGGGCAAGCGCCAGCGGAATCGCCAGCGCGCAGGCCAGCAGGCGACGCCGCGCCGGCATTGTCGCGCCGGGATTCACGATTCGTGTTCCTGTTCGAGGGCCAGCCGCAGCTTGCGCAGCATCGGGCTGGGCGCGACCACCCGGCTGTCGTAGGGATGGCGATCCTGGCCGACGTGGCGCAGGATGCGCTCGACATAGGCGCGCGTCTCGCGGTAGGGCGGTACGCCCCGATAGCGGTCCACCGCGCCCTCGCCCGCGTTGTAGCCGGCGGCGGCGAGCGCGATGTCACCTTCGAAGTAGGCGAGCAGCCAGCGCAGGTAGGCCAGGCCGCCACGGATGTTCTGCTCGGGGTCGTAGGGCTTGCCGACGTTGAAGCGCTCGGCGGTGGCGGGGATCAGCTGCATGACGCCCATCGCGTTCTTGGGCGAGAGCGCCTGCGGATTGAGCGCCGACTCGGTGAGCCCGATCGCGAGCGCGAACTCGGGGCGGACACCGTATTTGGGAGCGAGCTCGGCGAGCATGCGCGCCACCGCCTGGCGGGCCGCAGGCAGGCGCGCGATCAGGGCCTCGACCGGCCAGCGCTGCACGATCTGGCTCGAAGGGGTGTGCAGGCAATCCGGCACCTCACCGGTGTATTCGCCGGTGTAGCGCAACATGCGCTCCGCGTGCTCGTCGCCCTTCGCGGCCGCCATGGCGAAGAGCGTGCCGGCGTAGGCGTCGTTGCGCTCGACACCGCGGCCGTTCGCGTACATCCAGCCGAGCGCATACATGCCTTCGGCATCGCCGAGGCGAGCGGATTCGCAGTACAGCAGCGCCGCGTAGGGCTGGTCGCGCGGCACGCCCTCGCCGTGCTCGTAGGCCAGCGCCTCGGTGGCGAGATAGCGCGCCTGCTCGGCAAGTGCGCGCTCGAACGCCCCCTCCCCGGCCACGGCAGGAACCGACCACGCCAAGGCAAGCGCCACGGCGACCGCCCCGCGCGCACGCCCACGCGCCCGCGAGGCGAGCCTCGCGGTCCGACCGGCAAGCGATGTCCTGTTCTTGCGCGTGTTCATGCTTCCTTATCGCACAGAGCGGGCAGCCCTGACAATCCCGCCTGGCTCTCAATCCCATGCAGCGACGCTGCCGCTGCCGGCAGGGCAGCGGCAAGCGCAGGCGGGTTCATCGGCTGCTCGTCTTTCTGCCCCGGCCTCGCCGGGGGTCAGAGTTCCTTCATCAGCGCGGCGGCCTGCTGATGCATGGGCGTGCCATCCTTGAGGCGCGGCATCAGGGCCTGCAGTTGCGTGCGCGCCTCGTCCTTCTTCCCGGCCTTGACCAGCGCCCGTGCGAGGTTGAGCTGCAAGGGCAGCAGGTCGGGGCCGATCGAAACGGCACGACGCAAGTTCGCCAGACCGGCATCCACTGCACCGCTTTCCACCTGGATGGTGCCTACGGTATCGATGATCGCCGGATTTTCGGGCGCAAGCCGCAGCGCCTGCTCGGCGTACTCCAGCGCCTTCGGATCCTTCACCTCGTTGGCCGCCCAAGCCAGGTTGTTGAGCAGGATCGGGTTCTGCGGGGCCATCTCGGACATGCGCGCGAAGATCTTGACCGCGTCGGCGTAGCGCTTTTCGCCAAGGGCCAGCTCGCCCAGGTAGCCGCGCAACACGAGATCGGACGGATTGTCCTTCAGCCACGCGTCGGCCATGCGTGCCGCGTCCGCCTTGCGATCCGCACGGACCAGGGCCGAATGCAGGCGTGCCGCAGCCTGGCCTCCGCCCTTGCGATCGAGCGCCTTGCGGTAGGCAGCCGCGGCCTCCGACCACTGGCTGGCGACCGCATGCACGTCACCCTCGAGCAGGTAGCCGGCGGGCAGCTCGGGCTGCCGCGACTGGGCCTCGCCGGCGAGTTGCAGGGCGAGCTTCCTGTCGTTGCGCTCGAGCGCCAGCGCGATCATGCGCTGGCGTGCGTCGATGAGATCGGGGGCGATGCTCAGCGCCTTGCGCAAGGCCTGCTCCGCGGCATGGCCGTCCTTGAGCGAACGATGCACGTCGGCGAGGGCCACCAGCGGCTGCGGCGACGCCGGCAGCAGGTTGACCAGGCGATTGAGCGCGGCGATCGCCTGCTGACTGTCACCCGCGGCAAGTTGGGTGCGGGCAAGCGCCTCGATCGCGCGCGGCTCGCTCTGGTGCGCAGCCGCGACCTTCTGGGCCACCTGCAGCGCCTGTGTGGCCTGCCGTTGCGAGAGCAGGTGCTGGATGATGGCAAGGTTCGCCCGCACGCTGCCGGGCGAAGCCGCCTCGGCGCGCTCGAGCGTGCGCAGCACCTCGGGCGCTGCCGCCCCCGTGGCGCGCTGGATCTCGGCGAGCGTCAGCAAGGCCTCGACGTTCTTGGGGTCGTTCTTGACCACGGCCTCGAGACGGGCAATCGCATCCTGCGGCTTGCGTTCGGCGAGGTCGAGCCGCGCCAGGTTGATCGCCGCGGCGAGGTAGCCGGGCTGCCGGGCGAGCGCCTTCTCGAAGGCCGCTCGTGCCGCCGGGATGTCGCGTCGGGCGAGCATCAGCCCGCCACGCAGGTTGTCGACCAGCACATTGTCCGGTTGCTTGCGCTCGAGTTCGGCCTGCGCGGCGAGCGCCTTGTCGATCTCGCCCCGGCGCAGGTGACCCACCACCAGCGCGAGGTCCGCCTGGATCCCGCTCTCGTCCATGCGCGCCGCGGATTCGAGATCCTCGAAGGCGCTGTCGATGTCGCCTCCCGCCATGCGCGCCACGCCGAGCCGCATGCGTGCCCTCGGATCATCGGGGCTCGCCTTCGACGCAAGTTCGAAATACTCCTCCGAGCGTTCGAAGTCGCCGTTGGCGAGGAAGACCTGCCCCGCCAGCCCGAGCAGGCGGGCACTCGGCTGCTGCGCCTGCAACAGTGGCTGGAGCAGTTCGAGCGCGCGCTTGGATTCGCCGGTGGCGAGGTGGGAGACGATCAGGGCCTGCCGAGCGCCGAGATGTCCAGGCACCGCCTGCAGCACCCGGTCGAGATGGGTGCGCGCCAAAGCATGCTCATTGGTGCGTACGAGGACGGTGCCCGCGAGCAGATCCGCGGGCAGTAGCTGCGGCGCGTCCTTGAGGACCTGCATGACGTCGTCGCGAGCCTCGGTCAAGCGGTTCTCGCGGAAATGCCGGAGCGCGACCAGGTAGCGGGTCAATGGATGATTGCCCGCCACGGAGCGCATGCTTTCCAGCGCAGCATCGGCCGCGGCCATGTCGCCGCCGCGCAGCAACTGGCTGACGAGGGCGAAGTGGCCATTCACCGACTTCGGCTGCAGGCGCACGACTTCGCGCAGGGCTTCGACCCCCTCGGGGGCACGTCCCTGGCCGATCAACAGATCGGCCAGCAGTGCGTGGGCCTCGGCCGCCTCCGGCGAGCGCCGGACGGCCTCGCGAACCTCGGCCTCGGCGGCCGCGAGATCGCCCTTGAGGGCGGTGGTGCGGGCGAGCCCGATATGGCTCCGCGCCTCGTCGGGCGCGGCGGCGATCGACTCGAGATAGGATGCGCGCGCCTTGTCGACGTCCCGTCGCGCCAGGTGAGCGTCGCCCAGTGCCGCCAAGACCGCCGCAAGCGCCTTGGGCTCGCTCACACGCGGGTCGCCGAACTCGGCGAAGAGCTTGTCGACCTCACCCGCGGCGACGAATGCCGGGGCGAGCTCGACCGCGACCACGTCGCGCGGATGGCCGAGCTCGAGCGCACGCTGCAACTCCTTGACTCCACCCGCCACATTGCCCTGGCGCAGATTGATCCGCCCGAGCAGGAAGCGCGCCTCGGCGAGGTTGCCGTTCTGCTGCAGGGCGTTCTTGAGCTGGATGCTGGCGGCGTCAAGGTCCTGCTTCTCGATGAAGGCCTTCGCCGACACCACCATCTCTTCGGGCGTCTCGCTGCAGCCGGCGAGCAGCAATACCGACAGGGCAGCAGCAGCGACACCGGATGCGGCACGGCCGGACCAGCGCGAACGACGACTACGGACTTGGCTCACGAACCATTCTCCTTTTTGAGGCCGAAACGGCCGAGCAGATCATATAGGGACGGGCGGCTGACGCCGAGGATCTCGGCAGCGCGCGCGATGTTGCCGTTGGTGCGGGCAATGACCTTGAGGACGGCGGCGCGTTCGGCATCCTCGCGCACCTGGCGGAGATTGAAGATCGACAGGTCCTCGTCCCCGGCGGCGAGGCCGAGGTCCTCTGCACTGATGCAGTCGCCGTCGGCCATGATCACGGCGCGCTTGATGCAGTTCTCGAGCTCGCGCACATTCCCGGGCCAGCGATGGGCTTCGATCGCCGAGAGGGCGTCGTCGGCGAGCATCGGGGCGCGGCGACCGTTTTCCTTGGCGAAGCGCTGCACGAAGGCGTGGGCGAGGAAGGTCGCGTCGCCCTCGCGCTCGCGCAAGGCGGGGATCTCGATGACGATCTCGGCAAGCCGGTAGTAGAGGTCCTCGCGAAACACGCCGGCCTGGATCTGTGCCTTGAGATCACGATGCGTCGCGCACACGATGCGCACATCGACCGGGATCTCCTCGCGCCCGCCGATGCGCTCGATCGAGCGCTCCTGCAGGAAACGCAGCAGCTTGGCCTGCAGGGCGAGCGGGAGGTCGCCGATCTCGTCGAGGAAGAGCGTTCCGCCGTTGGCGGTCTCGATCTTGCCGAGGGTCTGGCGCACCGCGCCGGTGAAGGCGCCTTTCTCGTAGCCGAAGAGTTCGCTCTCGAGCAGGGTGTCGGGGATGGCGGCGCAGTTGATCGCGACGAAGCGCTCGCGCGCGCGCGGCGACAACATGTGCAGTCCGCGCGCGAGGATCTCCTTGCCGGTACCGCTCTCGCCGAGCAGGGCGACGGTGGCCGACGCGGAGGCGAGCTTCTCGATCGTGCGGCAGATCTTGAGCATGCCGGGGTCGCGGGTGAGCAGACCGGAGAGCGGGCTGCCTTCGAGCGCGGCGAGGCGAGCGTTCTCCATCTGCAGGTCGTGCATGCGAAATGCACGCTCGATGGTGAGGTTGAGGAGCTCCGGCTCGAAGGGCTTGGCGAAGAAGTCGTAGGCGCCCAGGCCGACGGCCTTCACCGCGTTCTCGCGGTCGTGCTGTCCGGTGAGCACGATGACCTTGGTGTCGGGTGCGAGCGTGAGGATCTCGCGCAGGAGCTTGAACCCTTCGCTCACGTCGTCGGGCGCAGGCGGCAGCCCGAGGTCCATCGTGACCACCGCGGGTTCGTGCTTGCGAAGCTGCGCGATGGCGCTCTCGCGATCGCTCGCGACCACGGTCTCGCAGGCGTCGAATGCCCAGCGCATCTGCTTTTGCAGCGCGAGATCGTCTTCCACGATCAGGAGGGTGCGCTGCTTGTCTGACGTCGAATTCACTGTCTATGTGCCCATCGCGGTAGATTGCCCGTCCTCACGCCGGATGCGGGGTAGCTCGATGGTGACGCGCGTGCCGCGCCCGACCTCGCTATCGTAGTGCAGCGCACCACCGATTTCCTCGAGGTACTGCCTGGTCTCGTAGACCCCGATCCCCATCCCGCTCGACTTGGTGGTCTGGAAGGGTCGCGAGAGCCGTTCGCGGACGAACTCTGCAGTCATCCCGCAACCATTGTCCTCGACGACCACGTTCGCCCGCCCGTCCGTCCCGGCTGCGAGAGTCAAGGTGACCTTACCATCCTGTGGCGTCGCATCCAGTGCATTTTGCACGACATGACCGACGATTCTTTCCAGCCTCTGCGGGTGGGCGCTGACCTCGACCGACCCGGCGCCCTCGAGTGCGATCTCGACGACCGGCAGCTGCCCGCGCTTCGAGTCGCAGACCGCACGCAGCAGTGCGGGCAGATCCAGCGCCCGCGGCGGATCGATCGAGCGCTTCTCCTGAAGCTGGGTCATCAGCCCGCGCATGCGCGCCTCCACGTTCGCCACCGTCTCGAGCATGTCCTGCTGGAACTCAGGGTTGTCACGATGGCGCTGCGCGTTCTTGAGCATCAACGAGAGCTGGGCGACGAGATTCTTGAGGTCATGAACCACGAAGGCGGACATGCGGTTGAAGGAGTCGAACTTGCGCGCCTCGAGCAGGGCCTCGGCCGCAAGCATGCGGTCGAGATAGCCTGCAGCCTGGCGTTGCGCCGTCTTGAGCAGGTCGAGCACCTCCCAGTCGATATCGAAGGGCGCGCGTGGAGAACTGAGCACGACGAACCCGATAAGGCGCTCGGCCGTCTGCAGCGGAATGACCAGCCAGGCGTCGTCGAGATGCGAGAGCCACGCCGGCAGCACGAGCCCCTCGTAGCGTCCGGGCTGCATGCGGTACTCCTCGAGGTCGACCACCCAGCCTCGGCCGGCCAGAAAGGCGCACAGCGGCGAGTCGAGGCTGTCGACGGCATCGACCACGGGGTGGTTGAAGCGCGAATGCAGCTTGCACTTGCCGTAGCCATCGGCAAGCCACAGCGCTCCCCCGGGACTCTCCACCAGATCGGACAGGGCCTTGATGACCGACTGCCCGAGATCGAGGCTGCGGTCGGCAGAAGACAGCGCCTGGGTGAAACGCAGCCATTCGGCGCGGTAGTCGTAGCGGTAGGGAAAGAGATGCTTGCTGATGAAGACGCGCAGGCGGGCGCGCACCGCCCCCGAGAACAGCAGCGCCCCGAGCAGCACGAGCCCCGCGAAGAGGAGCGCCATCTGCAGCGCGCGTCCCCAGTCGCCACCGAAGTAGCGCACGTAATAAGCGGCGCCGGCGATGACCAGGAGATAGAGCCCCGCCCCGGCCAGCGCGGTCGAATGGAACACCACCTCGCGCGAGACCGACATGCGCAGGGTCCACGACGGGCTGCGCGTTCCGGCAATCGCGATCAGCGGGATCAGCAGTGCATGGGCGATACCCCGTGTCGCCAAGACGTCGGCGTCGAGGCGCGAGAACAGCAAGGCATCGGCGAACAGGTAGAGTTCGAAGATGTATCCCGCCGCAAGTGCGAGGCAGAGCGGCTTGAGCCCCCAACGCGAGACGGAGGGCATGCCCCGGTAGAGTTGCTCGACGAGCATCAGCCCCACGACCGCATGCGTTAGCCACGCACCGATAACGGGTTCTACCGGCAGCGTACCCGCGAGCCCCGCCCACTCGAGCATCAGCGCAAGAATCTGCAGCGACACGGCCGCCACGGCCGCATACGCTGGCCAGCGCAACCATCCACCCCACAGAGGTCGCGAGAGCACGATCAGGAACGCGTACCAGGCAGCCACGCGCACAACGTCGAGGATGACCGCGACGGTGCCGATCAGCGCCCCGTCTCCACGCGCGGCGAGCGCGGAACATGCTGCCCACAGACCAGAAATGGCGACGGCGGCGAACAACACGCCACCCGGAAGCGCCCCCCTCCAGGCGAAGAAAATGTATAGCGCGAAGAAGGCAAAGGCTACGGCTGCAACCCCATAGCTCCAGATCGCAACCTCAGCCACCCCGCCCCCCTCGCCGTCTCATCCGCAGCACATGCCCGCCCGAATCACCTGCGGCTTCGGCCCGCGCGCGCGGGCTCAGTGCGCGCCTTCGCCCGTCAGCACTACCCGGACGGTTTCGAAGAGCACCAGCGTATCCAGAATCAAGGAGTGATTCTTCACGTAATAGAGGTCGTACTGGAGCTTCTCGGCAGCATCATCGACCGAGGCTCCGTACTGGTACCGCACCTGCGCCCAACCCGTGACACCGGGCTTGACGCAGTGGCGCACGGCGTAGAACGGGATCTGCTGGGTCAGCTGATCGACGAAATACGGGCGCTCCGGGCGCGGGCCGACCAGGCTCATGTCGCCATTGAGGACGTTGAAGAGTTGCGGAAGCTCGTCGATCCTGAGCTTGCGGATGAAGCGTCCGATCCGTGTCACGCGATCGTCGTTCGAACTCGCCCATCTGGGCTTGCCGTCCTTCTCCGCGTCCCGGCGCATGCTGCGGAACTTGATCACCCGGAAGGGTCGACCGCCCCGCCCCACCCGCTCCTGCGAGTAGAAGATCGGCGCGCCGTCCTCCAGGACGATCAACAGGGCCGTCAACACCATCACCGGCATCGCTACGAGCAGGAGCACAGTGCCGACCACGAGGTCGAAGCAGCGCTTGACGAAGGTACGCGTCCAGCCTTGGCGAAAGCCGTCCCCGTAGATCAGCCAGCTGGCCCGCAGCGAATCCAGCCGCACCTGGCCCTGGACGCGCTCGAAGAAGCTCGACAGATCGAGGATGCGCGTGCCAAGGAGCTTGCAATCGAGCAGCTCGCGCAAGGAAAGCACTCCCCCCCTGCGCTCGCGGACCGCGACGATCACCTCGTCCACGCGAAGGTTGCGCACGACGTCGAGCAGACTGCCCGGCGGAAGCACCTCGCGCGGCTCGACCTCGATGCGTTCATTGCCCCCGACCGGCAGGAAACCGACCACGTCGACACTGCGCTGCAACGGCCGTGTCAGGTCCTGATGCACCATCCTCGCGTCCCTCCCCGTCCCGACGATCAGCACCCTCGGCACGAACAGGGCCGACGCCTGACGCTGATTGACCAGGCCGCGCGCAAGAAGGAGGAAGCATAGGAGCAGCAGTACACTGACCTGGAGCGAATGGGGCTCAATCTCGGACCACGGCAACAGCCCGAAAACGAGATAGGCTACCGGCACACTGACCGTGAGCGAGAGCGCCACGCGTGCGAAGGCCTGCCGGTGCGAGCGTTGGTACACCGGCCGGTACAAGCCCATCGCCGCGTTGAGTGCGATCATGCTCGCAGCGAACGTGAGCGCCGACGGAATACAGACCGCCCAATCGACCGCACTTGTGGGTGTAACGAGCAACGCAACTGCCCCGAGCACGACCGCAAATAGCGTCAATGCGTCGAACAACACCTGCTGCAGGGTGTGCGTGGGAAGGTAATGGCTGAACACCTTCAACATCGAGGGCCTCTGCATTGGTTTGAGAAGAGATGGAGCGGTCCCAAGCTGGAGGACCCTGGCGGAGTGCGACGCGCTCGCCCCCCCCCCCGCTCACGATTTGAGCTTAGACAATCGCTGACCGGACACGCGTGACGCACATCACGTCGAAGGCCGCTCAGGCCCCCATTTCGAACCCGACGAGCACAATCACACGCGCGCCATCGGAAGAGGAAATGCCGCACTGCAACATTCGCGGTTGATTTTAGCATGCGAAGGTTGTAGCGTCGGCTACGTTACCCCAGAACGCTTTCATACAAGGAGAAGCAAGTGACCCAACCTCAACGCGATTTCAGCGAGGTCTACGGCCTCGGTTTCGAAGACCTGCACGTTGGCCGGACCGCCTCGGTCTCGCGCACCGTCAGCGAGGCCGACATCCTCATGTTCGCTGGTGTTTCGGGCGATACCAACCCGGTCCATCTCGATGAAGAGTTTGCCGCGAGCACGATGTTCGGCGGCCGGATCGCGCATGGCATGCTATCTGCCGGGCTCATCTCGGCGGTATTCGGCACCCGCCTGCCAGGCCCCGGCTGCATCTATCTGTCGCAGAGCCTGAAATTCAAGGCCCCGGTGAAGATCGGCGACACGGTCGTGGCGCGCGTCACCGTCAAGGAGCTGAAGGCCGAGAAGCGTCGCGCCGTTTTCTCGACGGTCTGCACCGTGGGCGACAAGGTGGTCATGGACGGCGAAGCCGAGATTCTCGTTCCGGCCCGCGGCTGATCCACGGTGCTCGCGACCTGCGTCGCCCCGGCGAGGCGATGCGATGCAGCGCATCGCCAGCCACTTACGACAGCGGCGCAGGTCGGGATGAAACACTGGATGGCAGCGCAGGCCAGCAACGAAGGCCTCGGCTGCGGTGGCGGAGCCGAACGGTTGCACAGTCCGGTTTCGACCTGCAGGCGGACCTGCTTTCGGGAAGATCTCTGAGGCGACGCGTTGGATCTCGTGACGGGTATACGGCGCAACGCCCCAGGCACGAAGAGGTGCGTGGGGCGTTGTTTTGTGGG
>ERZ795053.4105-NODE-4105-length-16006-cov-5.624663_pt1 | contig 16006 bp, 14 predicted proteins | sample MGYA00375137_ERZ795053 | MGnify/ENA primary metagenome ERZ795053 (study PRJEB30182, sample SAMN05720284) | activated sludge metagenome | isolation source: Anaerobic digester | place: Hong Kong | collected 2014-12-17 ...
GTCGGTATGGCCACCAACATCCCGCCGCACAACGTCGATGAATTGTCGGCGGCCCTCCTGCATCTCATCAAGCATCCCAACGCAAGCGTCGAAAAGCTCGTCGACTTCGTGCCTGGTCCCGATTTTCCCACCGGCGGCGTCATCGTCGACAGCAGGGAGCAGATCATCGAGGCCTACAAGACCGGCCGTGGCTCATTTCGCATTCGCGCCAAGTGGGAGAAGGAGGATCTGGGCCGCGGCGGCTATCAGATCGTCATCACCGAAATTCCCTACCAGGTTGCCAAGTCCAAGCTGATCGAGAAGATCGCGGAGTTGCTGCAAGAGCGCAAGCTGCCGCAACTGGGCGATATCCGCGATGAAAGCGCGGAGGAAATCCGCCTAGTCCTGGAGCCCAAGACGCGCACCGTCGATCCCGTCATCCTGATGGAGCAGCTGTTCCGGCTGACCGATCTGGAGACCCGCTTCGGCCTCAACATGAACGTGCTGTCGGGCGGCCAGATCCCCAACGTTCTGTCGCTGCGCGAAGTGATGCAGCAATGGCTCGAGCATCGCATCGAGGTGCTGGTCCGGCGCTCCAATCATCGCCTGAAGAAGATCGAGCATCGCCTGGAAGTGCTCGATGGCTACCTGATCGCCTACCTCAACATCGACGAGGTGATCCGCATCGTCCGCTTCGAGGATGATCCCAAGTCGAAGCTGATCGCCAAGTTCAAGTTATCGGAGGTGCAGGCCGAAGCGATCTTGAACCTGCGCTTGCGGAGCTTATCGAAGCTTGAGGAAATCGAGATCAAGGCCGAGCACGACAAATTGTCGGGTGAACGTCGCCAGCTGCAGCAGCTTTTGAAATCCGACGACCTGCAATGGCAAAGGATCGCCGATGAGATCAAGGCGACGCGTGAGCGCTATTCCAAGAAGACGGCGCTGGGCAAACGCCGCACGTCCTTTGCCGACGCGCCCGAGATCGACGTCGATCTGGAAGCAGCGCTGATCGAGAAGGAACCGATCACCGTGATCCTGTCGGATAAGGGCTGGATCCGCGCCATGAAGGGCCATCAGGACGACCTGTCCAAGCTCGACTTCAAGCAGGGCGATGGCTTGAAGCGCGCCTTGAAGGCGTTCACCACCGACAAGATCCTGCTGTTTGCCACCAACGGCAAATTCTACACGCTGGAGGCAAGCGCGCTGCCCGGCGGGCGTGGCCACGGTGAACCGGTGCGCCTGATGGTTGATGTCGAGCAGAACCATGATTTTGTGGAAGCCTTCGTGCATCAGCCCGATCGCAAGCTGCTGGTCACCTCCACATCCGGTTACGGCTTCGTGGTGCCCGAGGGTGAGGTCGTGGCGGCCACCCGCAAGGGCAGACAGGTGCTGAACGTATCGGAGCCTGACGAGGCGCGCATCGTGGTGCCAGTCGAGGGCGATCATGTCGCTGTCGTCGGTGAAAATCGCAAGATGTTGATCTTCCGCCTCTCCGAACTCAACGAGATGACGCGCGGCAAGGGTGTCATCTTGTTCCGCGCCAAGGATGGCGGTGTCTCCGACGTGCGCGTGTTCGCCAAGGCGGCAGGTCTCACCTGGCTTGATTCGGCCGGCCGCACGTTCACACTGGATTGGCGCGACTTGAAAGACTGGGTGGGCCTGCGCGCCCAGACCGGCCGTGTCGTGCCGCGCGGTTTCCCCAAGTCGAACCGCTTCGGACCGGCGTTTTAGAACAATATTTGACGAAGTGAACGCCGGGTGTGCGCAGAAAATGCGACAAACCAAGGTGCTGGCGCGCCTTTCATTCCATCGGATCGCACAGTGCGCAGGCTGGGCCATTGGCTCGTCTTTGGCGCAGCAGAACGATCCCGATATAGCGCACGGCGCTCTAAATTCTCATGTGAACGCGGCACGCTCGCGCACCCTTTGCAAGAGGGCTTGCGATCGGTTGGCATCTGGGGCTTGCTTTATCCGGGCATGACCGGGCGTTGACGTGAAAGGCGCTTGGGTTACCCAGAAATGGACATCAACCGATGGGTCGCTTGATCGGATGCATCCTTGCTGGATTGACGGTGCTGGCAACGTTGCTGGGGCCGGCACGCGCAGCAACGTGCACGCGCGCCGAGTTCGAGGCGGTGGTCGATGAAGCTGCTGCTGCATTGCGCGATCTCAACCTCAAGAACCGTCCCACCTTCCAGGAGAAACTCCGCGGCCTCAAGGTCAAGCGCGGCTGGTCGCATGATCAGTTTCTGAAAGAAGCCTTGCCTTACGTGAAGGATGAGCAGATCGATATCTACGATCAATCAGCCGGGGAGTTGCTCAACCAGATTTCACGCATGGGCCAGGAGGGCGCTGAAGCAAACAAGCCAGATTGCGCGTTGCTGGAGGACCTGCACGCCCGCATGAAAAAACTGGTCGAGATCCAGACCGACAAGTGGGCCTACATGTTCGGCAAGCTTGCCGCAGAGCTCGAAAAATAGCACTCACCATGACCTGTCCGCGGGCTGGTGCAATAACACCAGGGCGCGCCGGATCAATTCGGGAAGTGGATCAGGATCTGTGCCTTGACCAGCCACGGGAAGAAGATCTTCAAAAGCTGGCCGCCGATCCACATCATCGCGGTCAAAAGGATGAGGGCAGGAATTGCGGCAATGACCGCCTTCAAAAAGAAGGTCACCAGATGCAAGAACGGTACGTCAAAGCGTTGCACCGTGGCCGGCATCAGCGGCTCAGAAACCGGTATGTAGGTGTTGTCCGGCATGGCGTAAAGCGCTGTCTCGTCACGTGGGGGCGGCATTGGGCCTGCATTTGCGGGCTCGCTCATGTGCGCTGATCCCATCGACAAGGTTTCACGTTCGAGTAAGGCCCGCTCGGCTGCCTCACGTTCGCGCGCTTCGCGCTCGCGTGCCTCTTTTTCACGCCGCAACGTGCGTGGCAGGTCGTCAGGACCGTTATCTGCGGTCAACGGATAGCTCATGATTTTCGTCCCTCACGGTTTTGCTTTGCACCGGCCGTCAAAACCATCTCCACGATCATGACATGCCGCCCGCGCAGCCTTTGCACCGCCCACCACCGCCTCGAGGTTTCGGCAAAATCTTTCGTTAAGGGATGTGATAATGCACCAAGTTGGCTCGAAGCATTTCCCTTGGTAGCAATATTGTTCTAATGTCCCTCAATCCTGCCGAGCGGGGCCGAATCGTTCCCCGCACCTCACTGCAAACGTACCCTGACACATCCGTTATTGCTAATTTGCGCCGCGATTTTGACGTGGAGGTGCTTTTTGACCGAATTGAAGGGACTGGTTCGGACAATTCCGGACCATCCAAAGCCTGGAATTTTGTTTCGAGACGTGACAACGCTGCTGGGTGATGCCCAGGGGTTCAGGGCAGCCATTGCGCAGATGGCCGAGCCCTGGCGTAACCGGCCGGTGGATGCGGTTGCGGGAATAGAGGCGCGTGGCTTTATTCTGGGCGGCGCCATCGCGGATCGACTTGGTTGCGGTTTCATTCCGATCCGTAAAAAAGGCAAGCTACCGTGGAAGACCATTGGGCAAGACTATGCGCTCGAGTACGGCGTCGACGTCATTGAGATGCACGAGGATGCGTGCCGTGTGGGCGAACGAATTCTTGTCGTCGACGATCTCATTGCGACAGGGGGAACCGCCGAGGCGGCTGTGAAGCTCATTCGTCGCTCCAAAGGTGAGGTTCTCGGCGCCACCTTCATCATCGATCTGCCCGATCTGGGGGGAATGGCAAAACTTAATGCCATGGGTGTGACGGCCCATGCGCTCATGGCTTTCGAGGGACATTGATGGGAGACAAGTTGGAAAAGAGGAAGAAGATCAAAATTTCAACGCAAGTGCTGATGCAAAAAGCCATGGGCCAATTGCGGGCGTGGCAGTCCGATGCCACTGAGGATCTCACGTGTCCTAACTGCGGCGCACCTGGTTTTAAGATCAAGGATCGCTCGGCACGACCACATGCCGAGTGGTATGCAATGAAATGCGCAGTATGCGGTCTGGATGACGCGATCCAGATTCCAAGTGTTTCGCACCGGCCGCCATCTTAGCGTTTGCTTCGATGAACACGGATGGGCTCGCATATCGATCGGCATCGTCGGCGCAGTTGCGGTTTGCTTGCATGAACCCACGAACAACGCGATGAGTTCGCTCCATGACCGATAGACCCGTGACGCGTTTGGGAACTCAGTCCGTTGCAGCGGGTGTTGATGACGGCTCGGCATTTCGCACCCTCTATAAGGGTGGATTTGCAGGGCTTCTCAAGTGGGACGATGTTGGTCACATCTTCGACGCGGTGCGAGGCAGTCCGCACGGTTGGTGGATCTATGACACGCGCGCTGACCTGCCCGAGGCGCTGGAGGATGGTGAGCGCCTGGTGGTGCGCATCAACGAGATCGAGCAGTTCTTGCGGCGGAATCACAAGGCGGACTACTGCGGTTTTGTCTATGTGGATAGCAAAACGGCGCCGCGATTGATCAAGGTCTTCGATCCGCGCAATGCCAGCTCGTGCAGTCTGGGTACGCCAGTGCCCGCTTATACGATTTCGCGGTTGATGCCCGTGGCGTTGCCGCTCGGTGAAGGGGCGTCTCGTGGCAAGCATGTTGGGACAGGCGAGGCAGAGCACGCGACGGGCCTTTTACACCGCATTTTGAAGAGACTGTCATGAACATCGACGGCAAGGCGATGCGCACGATCTGGCCGGCAGCGGACGCGCGCTCGGTCGAGATTATCGACCAGACGAAGCTGCCGCACGTGCTGGAGTTTGCCAGGATCGGCACGCTGCACGAGGCGGGTGTAGCCATCCGCACGATGCAGGTTCGCGGTGCCCCGCTGATCGGCGTGACGGCGGCCTACGGTCTGGCCATCGCGCTGCTGGCCGATGCCTCCGACGAGACGATGGTGCGCGCCAAAGAGCACTTACTGGCGCAGCGCCCGACAGCCGTCAACCTCAGATGGGCCCTTGATGAGATGGCGCGTGTACTGGAGCCTCTGGCGCCCGCCGCACGTGTTGCCGCGGCCTGGCAGCATGCGGGTAGATTAGCCGATGATGATGTGGAAGCGTGCCGGCAGATCGGTCGCAATGGTCTGGCGCTGATCGAGGCGCTTGCAAAGCGCAAGGCACCAGGCGAACGGGTCAACATCCTCACGCACTGCAATGCAGGCTGGCTGGCGTGCGTTGACTGGGGCACGGCAACGTCTCCGATCTACCACGCGCATGATGCTGGGCTGCCCGTCCATGTGTGGGTTGATGAGACGCGCCCCCGCAACCAGGGTGCGGCACTCACCGCTTATGAGCTAGGCTCGCATGGTGTGCCGCACACGATTGTTGTCGATAACGCGGGCGGGCACTTGATGCAGCATGGTGAGGTTGACCTAGTGATCGTCGGGACCGATCGCGTTGCAGCCAATGGCGATGTCGCCAACAAGATCGGAACCTATCTGAAAGCCCTCGCGGCCCACGACACGGGCGTTCCTTTCTATGTGGCGTTGCCGGCCTCGACGATTGACTGGTCGTGCGATGATGGTTTCAAGATCAAGATCGAGCAACGGCCTGCAGGCGAGGTCCTGCAGATGACGGGGCGGCGTGCCAGTGGCGGTGTCGAGACTTTCGATATCGCCGCTCCAGGATCGCCGGCCGCCAATCCGGCCTTCGACGTGACGCCGGCACGGCTCGTCACCGGCCTCATCACCGAGCGCGGCATTGCGCCTGCGACACGTGAAGGGCTATTGCAGCTTTATCCCGAACGAAGCAGGGCCTTGCTATGAGTGTGTCCAAAGACGAGGTGGGTGCAGGGGAGGCGGGCGATGAGATGGCGCGGCGTGAGGGCGTGCTTGCGACAGCCCTCAAGATGAGCCGATCGGGTCTTTCGCCAGGGCGCTCTGGCAACGTTTCGTGTCGGTTCGGTGAAGGCATGCTGATCACGCCATCGGGCCTTGCCTACGAGGCGCTGGGCCCGCGCGAAATCGTCTTCGTGGCCGCAGATGGCAGCGCCGAGCAGGGCGCGCCAAAGCCCTCGAGTGAGTGGCAGTTCCATCTTGCGGCCTATGCGGCGCGCCCTGATATGAATGGTGTGGTGCATACCCATTCGCTCAATGCCACCGCGCTTGCCTGCGCCGGCCGGTCCATCCCGGCGTTTCACTACATGGTTGCACTGGCAGGCGGCAGGGATATTCCGCTGGTGCCCTACGCGACCTTCGGAACAGGGGATCTTGCGCGCCACGTGGCGGAGGGTCTCAAACACCGTTCCGCATGTCTGATGGCCAATCACGGGCAGATCGCCATCGGTGCCTCCCTTGAGGCGGCGCTGGAGCTGGCCGTCGAGGTTGAGGCCCTGGCAGCCCAATACATCAAGGTTTTGACCATTGGTGAACCGGTGCTGTTGGCCGACGAAGAGATGGAGCGGATGGTAGAAAAATTCCGTGCCTATGGCCGCAATGCGCAGGCTTGGAGCAGTAACCACTAAGTAAATCCACACGCGACCCTGATGCTAATCAAGGCGGTGCCCCTGGGGCCAGCCTATCATCGGATAGGCTGGGGTGTAAGCATGCCGACTTTCATCGAAGGCGTTATTGAAGTGTTCAAACAGGGAGGTCGAGCAAAGGCCATGCCTTACTCAACCTAAACTGGGGCTACTCGGGCATCGCAGAAAAGCCAAAAGGGATTGAAATATAATTTCTAATCCATCAGGCGGATTGACTTTACAACATTGCAATGTCCTGATGTACCTCAATTAGAAAACAAAATCAGACGCTGTCGCGTGAAATCCAGCCGGCGGCGGTCGAAAAAGATGATCGGTTCAGAGGAAACAACCAAAGGGAGTGCCTGAGATGGCGAATATCGTCGTATTGGGCGGCGGAGTTGGCGGCATGTCTGCTGCCTATGAAGCCCAGGCCATGCTGGGCCGAAATCACACTGTTACACTGATTTCCAACCTGCCGTATTTCCAGTTCACACCTTCCAATCCGTGGGTCGGCGTGGGCTGGCGCGTCAAAGCCGACATCACCATCGAACTGGCGCCGCTGATGGCCAAGCACGGCATCAAGTTCACGTCGGTCGGAGCCAAGCTGGTCAAGCCCGATGAAAACGCGATCGAGCTGAATGACGGAACGACCATCAACTATGATTATCTGATTATTTCGACCGGTCCAGAGCTGGCGTTTGACGAAATCCAGGGTCTGGGGCCCGACCAGTTCACGCAGTCGGTGTGCACGGTTGATCACGCGACCAGAGCCCATGCCAAGTGGGAGGAGTTCTGCAAGGATCCCGGTCCGATCATCGTTGGAGCCGTGCAGGGCGCATCGTGCTATGGACCGGCCTACGAATATGCCATGATCATGGAAACCGATCTGCGGAAGCGCCGCCTGCGCGACCAGGTTCCCATGACCTTTGTGACCTCTGAGCCCTACATTGGGCATCTGGGATTGGGTGGCGTCGGCGATACGAAGGGTATGCTCGAAGCCGAGATGCGCGAGCGTCACATCCGCTGGATCATCAACGCAAAGGTGGACCGTGTCGAAGCCGGTGTCATGCATGTCACCGAGTTCAACGAGGATGGCAGCGAGAAGAAGAAACACGAGCTACCGCACAAATACGCAATGATGCTGCCGGCCTTCCGCGGTGTGTCAGCACTCCGGGGCATTGAGGGGCTTGGCAATCCACGCGGTTTCATCATCGTCGACAAGCATCAGCGCAATCCGAAGTTTCAGAATATCTTTGCCGTCGGTGTGTGCATTGCCATTGCGCCGCAGGAGCAGACCCCGGTTCCCGTTGGTGTGCCCAAGACCGGTTACATGATTGAAAGCATGGTGACGGCGGCGGTGGAGAACATCCACGATCTCTTGCATGGCAAGCCGCCGCATCAGGTTGCAACCTGGGCCGCGTTGTGCCTGGCCGACTTCGGCGACAAGGGTGCGGCGTTCGTGGCTCAGCCGCAGATCCCGCCGCGCAACATCAATTGGACCGCGGAAGGTGTCTGGGTGCATTATGCCAAGGTGGCCTTCGAGAAGTATTTCATGCGCAAGATGCGCAAGGGTACGACAGAACCGTTCTACGAAAAATATGTTCTGGGAATGATGAATATCAAAAAGATCAAGACGCCTGCGGAGTAAGGTGCTGATTGCGGCTGCTGCGAGCCGCAGTGGAATGCCTTTCACCAGGGCATTCCATCTCCCCAAATGACCCAATGGCTGAGACCCGCGCGAATGTCGTGCGGGTCTTTTTTGTATGCAAGAAACCGCAACGCTTTAGAGCGTCGGACGATAACGATTTATCGGGATCATTACGGCGAAGAGATTGGGCCAAATTCGCCTGACCCTTCGGGTTTCCAAGCGGTGCGCGCCAGTCACGTCGAGCGATTTGTCCGTAGCGCCACTACGAACGGCATCGCTCTCCTTCTGGATCGGCGCGCCGCTTGAGAAACAGAACTGGTTCCGATATTTCGCACGACGCTCTAAACACCGGTTTGTAGCAGAACATGCGAGCAATCAATCAACGGGCACCGCCTGAACGCTTCAAAGATGCCGAATTGACGTCTGGCTCTGCAAGCCACTCGTCGTAAACCTCGGCTGTGTGCTCGCCCAGCTCTGGAACTGGGCGCGTGATCTGGAACTCGTATCCCGACAGGTGAACCGGATAGGCTGTCGTGCGCGTGTTGACGCCATTGGGAAGTGTCAGCGGCCGAACGAGGCCGAGCGCTTCGACCTGGGGATCGGACAGGATTTCGGCGTAGCCGTTGATAGGGGAGCAGGGCACACCACGTGCATCCATCTCAACTAACCATTCGGCAGCCGTGCGCGCAGCAAACCGTTCCTCCAGGAGCGCGGCAAGCTCGACCTGGTTGCGGGCCCGCTCGCTCTGGGTCTTGAAGCGCGGATCGTCGACCAGTTCAGGCCACCCGACAGCTTCGGCGACTTGCCGCCACAGCTCGTTGTTCCCCGCCGCAATCACGAAATAGTCGTCCTTGGCGCGGAAGGCTTGATAGGGCGCATTGCGTGGGTGAGCGGAGGCCAGCCGCCGTCCGCTGCGACCGGTACCGAAATATTCACTCGTTTGCAGTGCAGCCACGCCAATCAGCGATCCCAGCATCGAACAATCGATATAGGCTCCCTGGCCGGTCGCTGAAGCTTGGCGCACGGCGGCCAGGATCGTGAATGCCGCGTAAAGGCCGGCACAGAAATCGCCAACCGGAACCCCGCATTTTACGGGAGGGCGCGCGTCCTCGCCGGTCACGCTCATCAGGCCGCTCATGGCCTGCACGGTGACGTCGAAGGCCCCCTTGGCCGCGTAGGGGCCGTTTTGCCCGTAACCTGAGATAGAGCAATAGACAATGGCCGGGTTGAGCTTGACGGCGTCCTCATAACCCAGCCCGAGCCGTGGCAGAACCCCGGCCCGGAAGTTCTCGACAACGATGTCGGCGGTGGCAATCAGTTGCTTCAGCCGGGCGACCGTCTCAGGGTCCTTGAGATTGGCGGTGAGCGAACGCTTGTTGCGGTTGATCGATGCGAAGTTCTCGCTGAAGACGCCCTCGCCATCGGGGGATGGCGTGAGCGGCGGCCAGCCGCGCATGCCATCTCCCCCTTTGGGGTTCTCGACCTTGACGACATCAGCACCCAGGTCAGCCAACAACGATCCGGTGAATGGTCCAGCTGCGATCTGGCCGAACTCAAGAACCTTGAGGCCGCTCAAAGGTCCCTTCGGCGAGTTCGTTCTGGGCGTTTCGGCGTTGTCGACCTTCATGACGTGCTCCCGTGCTGGTGCCTGGACTACTCTGCCGCGTGAGTTTGCGTGGCGGCTTGCTGTTCCTGGCGCAACATGTCGGTCATGATCTTGCGGGCCCGACGCAGGGCAAGGTCGGGTTTCAAGAACACTTCCGAATAGCCGTCATCAGGGTAGTCGAACATCTTCTGCTGCTCGGCGACGGCCCACAAATCCTCGGCAGCGACCGCAGGGAACATTTCCGCGATGCGCTTGGCCGTTGACTTCGTCGGATCACCCTTCGCGGTGTCCTTGGCGGGGCAGTTGACGATGATGCGCCAGATGTGGTTGCGCTCGTCAACGGGCGTGAGAGTATGAACCAGCACGTAGCCGCGCTCGACGCCATTGATATCCAGTCGCCCGGGAAACTCCCTGTCGCTGTCGCGCTGTTGCAGCTGTCCGGGAGGCGCATTGCGCATGACCACGCGGGTGAGAGCGGGGCTCATCATGCAGTGCGTGTGGTGGCGATCGACGACCGGGTAATGGAACCAGTCCTCAAGGTAGGGCGGCTGCTTGTAGTCGGAGGTCTTGCGAACCGTCATGACGTACGAGTTGCCATCTTCTTCTCCCTCCTCCAGCTCGATCGGAATGCGGCTGTTGGCGATGTCGCCGATGTTGCCGTCGTGCAGGGGATAGAAATGGGTGATGTCGAGAAGGTTCTCGATCAATAGAAGATAATTGGCCTGGACGTCCATCGGCCCGACACAGACCGACTCCCACTCATCGTGCCCGATTTCGGGAACGCGCGGCGGCTTCTGGGTCTGCGAGCGGGCCGGATCGCCAGGCCAGATCCACACAAGGCCATCTTGCTCGACCACAGGGAAGGCTCGCACGGTAGCCTGCGGAGAAATTGGTCCCGAAGGATGCGATGGGATCATCACACACTTGCCGCTCGTATCATAACGCATGCCATGGTAGGCGCACTCAAGCGTACCGTCTGGCATCAAGCGGCCCTTGGAAAGCGGAAAGCGTTTGTGCGAGCAGCGATCGTCATAGGCGACGACCTCGCCATCCTTGGTTCGCCAGATCACGATTGGCTTTTCCGCGATGACATGCCCAGTGAGCTTTTCTGGCTGGAAGTCGCCCGAAAGTCCGGCAACATACCAGCAATCACGAACGAAGAATTGTCCCGACATGTTTTCCTCCATATACGCTACAGCACAAGGCGCTTGGGTTTTCTCAGTCGTTGGTCGTGGTGAACTTTTTCAGTCAGTTTAGTTGTCAGCATAGGCTTCGACGATGCCACCGCTGCCAAAGGTCGAATTTGTCATAGGTCGAGTTCAAGCAGGCCTTTGGCGCGTGCACAGCAGATCATGACGTAGGTTTTTCGCTCCTTGTCGGACAGAACGGTGTCGCGATGCTCAGGAGTGCCAGCGAGGTACCTGGTGATACAGGTGCCGCAATAACCCTCCTTGCAGTCCGTTTCCACATTGACGCCATTGGCATCGAGAACATCGGCGATAGATTTGTCGGAGGGTACGTCAAGAGTCTTGTTGCTATGGCGCAGTTTGATTTGGAACGGCTCGTTGTCGCCGCTAGAAGGCAGCGCCGCACCGGTGAAGAACTCGCGGTGAACCGTATGTGGTGGCCACGGTTCGAGATTGTCGCCACAGGCGCGCATGAAGCCAGGAGGGCCGCAGTAATAAAGATGTGTGCCGATCTCGAAGTTTGAAAGCAGTGAGGTGATATCAAGCCCGCGCGCGGGATCACCATCATCGTGGTGCAGCACAACCTTGCCTGCATCGATGTACGGCGCAAGCCTTTCCAGAAAAGCCGTGCGGCTCCTCGTTCGTGTGCAGTAGTGCAGTCGCCATGGAGCTGATCGACATTCCAATTCTGCTATCATGGAAATCATCGGAGTGACACCGATGCCGCCTGCGAGCAGAAGATGAAAGCGCGCCTCGCGCCCGGCCAACGGGAAGTGATTGCGCGGCGCAGCGATGGTCAGCAGTGCCCCTTCATGTAAAGTGTCGTGCAGATATTTCGATCCACCTCGTCCATCTTCTTCTCGCAACACGGCAAATACATAGCGATTACGCTCTGCAGGGTCGTTGCACAGCGAGTAGGAGCGGATCATACCCTCAGGCAGGTGAACCTCAATGTGCGCGCCGGCAGTGAAAGGGGGCAGCTCGCCTCCATCAGCCTGACGCAGCTCGAAGCTTTTGATACCCTCAGCCTCGCTGAGGATAGCGCTCACCGTGACCTGCAGTTTCTGTTTCGTTGCAATGTCGCCATTGGCGCTCGTGGCCACGCCGGATCTCCTGATCTTGTCTTGTGGTGCGTCGCGCACCAGATATTTCTGTTGCAGCCCAAGTGGCCGACTTCAATGCAGCAACGAGGGCAGTAAGTGAGCTACATCAACGCTCCGGTTGTGATCGAACCCGCTTGTCACCACCAGCTCAGTAAGACCAATTTGATCTATCTCAAAAATCAACACAAACGATATTAGATCATGCGTTCGCTTCGATGAATTTGATGCGTTCGCTCCCGGAGCATTCGCCGCGCTGTAGCGCAGCCTGCGAGGTCTCGGCAAGCCGTGCTTGGCCAGGAAAATCACGTTGCAGCGAAGTGGCCACTGGTTCGTTGCAGAAGATGTGACCAGACAACAAACCAGACCGTGTTCATGTTTGCATGAAACATGAACACGGTCTCGTATTGCGATCACAAAATCATCTCGCACGTTACTGATCCCAAAGTTTACGATCTTGAGTTCTCAATGACGCGAGCGATGATTGACGCTGACTGGATCAGCTGGGCCACTTGTATTTGAGCGAGCGGGCGTGCAGGAAGTCAGCTTCGGCGACGTCGCTGTAGGCCTTCTGCTCTGTGCGGAACTTGTTCATGCTTTCGAACACCTTCTTGCTCATGGCGTCCGACGCAGTGATCTCCTGAAGAACCTCGGCCGCAACCTCGGCGATCTTTTGAAGCTGCTCGTCACTCAGCCTCTTGATAATGACGCCGTGCTTCTCGACAAATTGTTGCAGTATGGGCGCGGAGCGGGCTTGGAATTCGCTCAGCATCACGACATTGGTTGAATAGGCACACTGCTCGACGATCGCCTTGAGATCGGGTTCGAGTCCGTCCCACTGCTTCTTGTTGACGAACAGCTCCAGAGCAGTTCCCGGCTCGTGCCAGCCGGTGGAGTAATAGTACTTGGCGTGGCGCCAGAAGCCCATCGAGGCCTCGCCGTAAGGATTGTTCCACTCGGCCCAATCAATCGTGCCGGCAGCAAGGGCCGTTGGCACCTCATTTCCAGGCAGGTTGACAACGGTGGCGCCGAGCCGCTTCATCACTTCGCCGCCAAGTCCAGGCATGCGGATCTTCAGGCCCTGGAAATCGGCCAGCGTGTTGACCTCCTTGCGGCTCCAGCCGGGGTGTTGAACACCCGTGTTTCCGCAGATCAGGAACTTGCAGCCGAAGGCGTCATTATAAAGCTCGTCGCAAAGCTTGTCGCCACCGCCATAATAGTACCAGGCGTTGTATTCCTGCGCCGTCAGGCCGAATGGAAAATTGCTGACGAACTGGGCAGCTGGGGCCTTGCCTTTCCAATAGTAGGGGCAGCCATGCCCCATCTCGACGGTACCGGCCTTGACCGCATCAATTGATTCAAATGCAGGCACAATTTCGCCGGCAGCTGACAGTTGGACCGTCAGTCGGCCGTTGCTGCACTTGGTCACCTGATCAGCAAAATACTGGGCGCCCGTGCCAAGGCCAGGCAAGTTCTTGGGCCATGTGGTGACCATCCGCCACTGGCGTCTGTTTTGGGATAACGCGGGCTTGGGTAGGGTTGCTACGGTCGCCGCGGCCGTTGTTGCGACAGCAGTCTTCAGGAATTTCCTGCGATGCATGGGCGGTGTCCTCCCTTGAGGCCAATTGATCTCGACCGTTTATCGGCCATAGAGTCTTGAAACGGCGCATCACGGAGCGCACGCGCCGGATTCGTAGCCACGATATTGTGAGCCACGTGAAAAGTATCGGTCACCAATCAAGTCTTAACAATCGTGATTTTTCAATCCTTGAGCGCCAGACAATTCGATCAATGACCTCGAAGTGCCAAGCAACCGATACGGGGTTTAAGGAAGAAGAGGCGGCGCGCTGTCACGACGGCCTATAAGCGGCGCAAACCATAAAGTCCTGAGCGGGACATTTTCGGCAACATGGCGCCGCTCTCAAGCAACTGCACCGGCAACTGCGTTCCGCTCAAAAGAGAAAAGAGATACCGCTGCTCGCTGAGCGCCCAGTCCGAGTACCCCGGGGCAAAGCGGCGTGTCAGACCCAGTCCGCGCCTAGTGGCCTTGTCGCGCAGCGACAAGACAAACTTGCGTGTTGCAGCTTCGATTGCAAGCCAGGCAGCCGTTTCAAGAAAGAGCGCCTCGACCACATCACCTGCCGCCGCATGATTGTGCACCTTCTGGTCGACACCATCCCCGATCGTGAGCACAAACGCAACGGCCGATGTACAGTCGACCAGTGCGCCAAAGTCTCCACATCTCAGTTCAACGCCATTGGCAAGCCGCAAAATTCCCTCGCTGCAGCTTTCAATTGCATGTTCCTGATGGCGTACGCTGGGCGTGAACAAGCCTTCGGTGTTGTTGGCTATGGTGAAGGCAAGCTCGCGGATCGTGGCGGGTGTCGCCTCGGGCTTCTTGTAGCCGTGAACCCGCAAGATAGACTCCGCGCGAATGGTAATCTCATCGGCGGCGAGCAAACCCGGTTCACACGGGTCGCTCGGACCGACAAGTTGATTGCCGCAATCGGCACGCAGATCGGGTCGGTGCTGCGTGATTTTGATCACCTGATCCAGGTTGAGTTCATCGGGGTGGATGAGCGCATCTCGATTCAAGCTTGGACGTGCGTGCGCGAATTGTACTGCGCCAAGGCACTTGCCAGAGCCCGCATGTTGGCCGGATTGGTATCTCGAGGCACCTCGCAGTCTGCGCTCAGGATGTAGCGATTGGACGATCCGGCAGTCTCCAAACAGGCAAGCGCTTCGCGCTGCACCTGTTCCTCAGAGCCCTGAAGCATGGTGGCGACGGCCTTGACGTTGCCCATCGCCACAATCCGGTCGCTGTAGCGCGCCGTGAACTGCCCAATGTCCACCCGATCGCAGTGAATGATGTCGACGTTCTCGCAGCAAAGATCGAAGCGATCATCCCAACGGCCGCAGGTGTGGAAGTTGATCGCCTTGGCACCCGCTGCCTTCATATCGCCGAACATGCGCTTGGAGTAGGGATGGGCGAACTCCTTGAAGTGCTCAAGAGAGATGCAGTCGGTGTTGGCGACTGGATTCGAAATCGCGATGATGTCGGCGCCAGCCTCCACCAGCGCCTTGCCGTAGGCGGTGCAGCTCTCCGTCGTGATCTCGAGCAAATCTTTCACGAAGCCGGGATTGTCGAAGATATCCATGTACAGTTCGGTGTTGCCCCGAATCATGCAGGCGGTGCGGAAGGGCGGGGAGGCCCACGCCGTCACCGGCATGTCTGGTCCCACCGCCTTCTTCAAGCGGGCCACCAGATCCAGCATGTAAGGCATGCGCCCGTCCTTCCATGGATCGATGCGCCGCAACTTGTTGAGATCATCGGGACCGTGCACGCACGGCTCGGCAATCCACGGCGGATCGTCCTCGGGAGTGTCCATGGTGGCGCCAAGTGCCTCATCGACAGCTGGCGTACACCAGATGTCCCACGCGCTGTCGAGTCCAAAATCCTTGATCAGCTTGAGCTGCGAGCCAATGTAGAGGTCGGGATCCTGGTAGGCCTGTGAAAACTTGGCACCGGCGTATTTCAGTCCAAATGCCCGCGAAGCGATAATGAACGGCACCCGGTCGGGCCTCTCGTGATTACAGACCGCCATTACGCGTTCCATCGATGTCATCTGAGAGCGTGCCATGTTGAGCTTTTCCTTCCTCAGGTTCCGACTTTTCGGCGCCGTTTCACTGTTTAATTAGCGAGCCTCAGCAGGTGGCCATTCCCATTGCTTCACCGATTGCCGCGCCGCTGACAAATGTCCCGTTCCAGTCCGCACTCATGAGCGTCTTTGCGGCCTCCACCGCGGTCAAGGCATCGGGCGCCCACCCATCGGCGCCGATTTCCTCGGCGAATGCTGCTGTGACGGGTGCGCCGCCTGACATCACTTTCACCTTGTCGCGCAGGCCAACCTGCGCAAGCGCTTGTATGGTGGCTTTCTGCATCATCATGGTCGTACTGAGCAGGGCGGACATTCCGATGATGTCGGCATTGACCTCCTTGATCTTC